>OFMN01001109.1_pt1 | contig 19654 bp, 11 predicted proteins | sample 1541791 | NCBI WGS metagenome assembly OFMN01 (sample SAMN04209248, study PRJEB22552) | human gut metagenome | biome: gut; material: feces | host: Homo sapiens | place: USA: Oklahoma
AGCTGTGGGGCAACCCCCTGTATGACTGGCCCACGCACAAAGCCACCGGCTTTGCCTGGTGGAAACGCCGGATGCAGCACGCCACCTCCATTTACGATGTGGTGCGCATCGACCATTTCCGCGGTTTTGAGAGCTACTACTCCATCCCCGCCGGAAACAAGACCGCAGCGGGCGGCCACTGGGAAAAGGGCCCGGACCGTGATTTTATCCACGCCATGCACGAAGCTTTGGGCGAAGGCGGCATCATTGCCGAGGACCTGGGCTACCTGACCCCGGAGGTCAAGGCCATGCTGGCAGAGAGCGGCTACCCCGGCATGAAGATCATGCAGTTTGCCTTTGACAGCCGGGAGTCCGGCAATTACCTGCCTCATACCTACCCCCGCAACAGCGTGGTGTACACCGGCACCCATGACAACGTGACCACCGAAGGCTGGCGCACCAATGCCAGCCCGGAAGATGTGGCCTATGCCTGCCGCTACCTGCGCTGCAAGCCGGAGGATCTGACCGAGGCCATGATCTGCGCCTGCCTTGCCAGTGTGTCGGACATGGCGATCATTCCGCTGGCCGACTGGCTGCATCTGGGCAGTGAGGCCCGCATCAACACCCCCAGTACCCAGGGTGCCAACTGGCAGTGGCGGCTGAACCAGCCCCTGCCCCCGGACCTGGCCGGGCATATTGCCGCCCTTACCGACCTGTATGAGCGGCAGCCCCAGCATTGAGCTTCTCCCCTTTTTTACCGCTGGCCCACAGGCTTTGCCGCCTTGTGACCGGCGGTTCTTTTTGGCATTTTTTCGCACGGGAACAGGACATTTTTTCATGGACCGCCGGAGCCGCCTTTTCAAGCCTTTTTACGATCGTTCGTTATTTTGCCACGGTATATTCACAAAGCGTTCACAAATGTATCATGAATTTGGTGGCCCTGCTCTCTTGTTATTTTTATGCAGATATGCTACAATTCAGTTAATACATGGTCTGCCCATGAGCGGATTTCACGAGTGAAAGGAGTTTTCTCACTATGGATCATACATCCCAGAGTGCAATGCTCATGCCCGCCTCCTATGCGGTGCTTTCTGAAGAAGAAATGACCTACCTCGACGGCGGTGCCGATTATAACTTCAACGTTGGCAAGTACACCGTTACCTTCCACCCCGAAGTTCTGGTCACCTACGCCATGAATGTGGTGGTGAACGGCGTTTATATGCTGAGCCAGGGTTCCTTCCAGTACTTTATCAATACCTTCAAAGAGGGTCTGTCCGACGGCCTGAGCCTGACCGGTGTGGTCAAACACAATTGGAACCGTATGAATACCTGGAGCCGCGTTGCCACCGTCGGCATGGCAGGACTGGCCGGTTACTACGCTTATGCACAGGTGCGCAGCATGTACCTGTCGCTGAAGAACCTGTTCGGCTCTATGTTTGGCACTACCACGAATACCGACACACAGGATCCTTCCGTGGCCGCAGGTCTGGCCGCCTGAGTGTTTCGGGTTTCTGCCTGAAAGGAGTGTTCGTTCATGAAAAAGCTCCAACTGCCTTCGTCGTATGCTGTGCTTTCGGAGGAAGAACAGCGGACCGTTTCGGGCGGCGGCGAACTCAAGGATTCTCTGGATGAGTTTTTGGGCAGCCTTCATCTGCACGATTTTACACTGGGCGAAGGGCTCGTTTCCTTCTCTGTCACCTTCGTGCCGATGTTGCTGTTCACAGCGGTCAAGAACGTGGTGCTGTTTGGCTACCGTGTCTACAACAAGCTGCTGGCATCCTCCATTTTCCGGCTGGGCACCTCGACCTCGGAAACGGTCCAGCATCTTGCAGCACAGCAGGAGACCAATTCCTTCCCGCTGCGCTGAGTCCATTTGAATCAAAAATCGAAAAGGGTCTGCTGCAAATTTGCAGCAGACCCTTTTTTGTTGCTTCTGCAGTTACAGCACTTGTCTTGCGCCCTGTTCCCGCAGCCGGAGCACATAGCAGCTGCCCGGGCCGAACACCCGCTCCATGGCGGTATGGTAGCGCTGCAGCAACGTTTCCGGCACATAGGCCTGAATGGTGCCCGCAAAGCCGCCGCCCTGCATCCGCCATGCGCCGCTGCTGCCCTGCAGGATGCTCTGGCTCAACGCAAGCGCCACCGACAGCCCCTGATGCCGGACATCCGTGGCGCAGTACACATTCTGGCACAGTGCAAAGGAGGCGCGCCCGCTTTCCAGCACCAGCGCGGCAAAATCGGCAAAGCGTTTTTCCAGCAAAGCCCGGCGCTGGGCCAGCGTGCGGGCATTTTCTTCGTAATAGTGGATGGCACGCAGCACCGCGCGGTCACCGCAGGCGGTACGCAGCCGGGGCAGTGCTGCCCAAAAATCGGTTTCCGGCACCTGACCCAACACCTTGCCGCCCAGGCAGGCCGCCACAGCCTCCATCTCCTGCCGGATGGCTGCAAACTCCCCGGTCAGCTCGCTGTGGCTGCCCCGGGTGTCGGTCACGCACAGGGTCATGCCGGGCGGCAGCAGGCCGTCTGCGTGGATCTTTTCCACCTGCGGGGCGGCCGGGTCTGCAAAGTCGGCAAAAATGACGCCGCCCACCGCGCTGGCCAGCTGGTCCAGCTGACCGCTGGGTTTGCCAAAGTAAGTATTCTCCGCATACTGGCAGATGCCGGCCAGTGCCCGGGCATCCAGCCCACAGGCGTACTCCCCGTTCCAGATGCAGGCCATGCCCATCTCAAAGGCCGCAGAGCTGGAAAGGCCGCTGCCCCGCAGCACGTCGCTGGTCGTGTAAGCATCAAAGCCGCCAATAGCCTTTCCCGCCGTACGGAAGCCCTCGGCAATGCCCCGGATCAGGCTGGCCGAGTGGGTGCTCTCCCCTTCCTGCGGCTCTTCCGTGGCCAGGTCGATCACATCCAGCTTGTTGAACCCTCGGGACTTGACCCGCACATAGCCGTCCGTGTTCCGGGCCGCTACCGCCACCAGATCCAGCGTGACCGCTGCCGCCAGCCCGTAGCCATGCTGGTGGTCGGTGTGGTTGCCGCCCAGCTCCGCACGCCCCGGGGCCGAATACACCTGCACCTCCCGCCCCGGGCCAAAATACAGCTCGAACTGCTCCAGCGCCGCGCAGTACCGCGCCCGCTGCCGGGCCAGTTCCTGCGGGGCGGTGCCGTAAAGCGCGGCAAGGGGTCCGTCCCACCTCCCTGCCGCGATCTGTTCCCTGAGTTGTGCGCTGGTTGCCATCCGCGATCCCTCCCTGAAACATTCAAACAGTGTTTGTAGGTTTGTTAGGTCTATTGTAATGCATCCCTTCTGTTTTTTCAATTTCTATCGAAGAAAAAGCGCGAAATTTGGCGTCCGGCTCAAAGAATAAGATGTACTTTTGTTGAATTTGCAGGCGGTTCTGTGGTATACTGGTCGAAAGACGTGACAACGAGGGAGGTCAAGCCGCCATGGCAGACGTTTACAAGCAATCCTTCAAACAGAACTACACGAACAACATCGAACTTTCCATCTTCAACTGCGGCATTGAGCGCTGCGCCCCGTCCAAGACCTGGGGTCCTGGCATCCGTGACCATTACCTGATTCACCTGGTGCTCTCGGGCAAGGGCGAATTCGAGGTAGGCGGCCGAACCTGGCAAGTCAGCACCGGAGATCTGTTCTTTGCGCGCCCCAGCCAGCTCATCCGCTACACTGCCGATGAGCAGTACCCCTGGGAGTACAGTTGGGTGGGCTTCAACGGTGCCTGCGCCCACAAGCTGGCAGCCCAGCTGCCCTTTACCGACGACGCCCCCGTACACCACACCAGCGACCCGGACGGCATGCGCGCCGCCCTGGCTAACATCTACTCCTCCCGCGGGCTGCAGCCCCAGGACGAGGCCGCCATGGTGGGTTACCTTTATTTGTTCATTGCCGCTCTGATGAAGGAAACCATCGCCGGCAAGCCGCACTCCACCTCGTCCTCCAGCCAGTATGTGCTCAACGCCATCAAATACATCCAGTTCAACTACTCCCACGACATCTCCATTGACGATGTCGCCAAGAGCGTGGGCGTTTCCCGCAGCCACCTGTACCGGGTGTTCATGCTCAATGTGGGCAAAAGCCCCATCGACTACCTCACCGAATACCGCATCAACGAAGCCTGCAAGCTGCTGCGTGCCGGTCACCTTTCCATTGCAGAGGTGGCCGTGTCAGTAGGCTTCTTCGACCAGTTCTATTTTTCGCGGGTGTTCAAGCGCGCCAAGGGCGTGCCGCCCAGCAAGTATTTTGCCACCCAGGCAGATACTGCCCCCGCCGAACCGCAGCCGTGACCCGGCGCATTTCCACTACCAAAGGAGACTATGACCCATGCCCTTACAGAAGAACCAGATCCTGACCCTGCGCATCGAGCGGCTTTCCAGCGACGGCAGCGGTGTGGCCCACAGCCCGGACGGCGAGACCGTTTTTGTGCCGGGTGCCGCCCCCGGTGACGAAGCCGATGTGCGCATCGTAAAGGACTGCAAGCGCTACGCCTTTGGCATTCTGGACCATCTGCGCACCCCCTCGCCAGACCGCATTCCGGTGGACTGTGCCGTGGCGGGACCCTGCGGCGGCTGCAGCCTGCGGCATCTGGATTACACCGCCGAGCTGCGTGCCAAGCAGGAGAATGTGACCGATGCCTTCCGCCGCATCGGTGGGCTGGACGTGCCGGTGCTGGACATCTGCCCTTCCCCCGAAGTGGACCGCTACCGCAACAAGGTCCAGTTCCCGGTAGGGCTGGACAAGAACGGTAACCCCTGCATCGGCTTCTACGCCGGGCGCACTCACCGCATCGTGCCCTGCCCGGACTGCAAATTGCAGCCCGGCGTGCTCAACGACATTGGCAATGCACTGTGCAGGTTCTTTGCCGAAAACGGCATCCAGCCCTACAACGAAGAGACCGGCCGGGGCCTGGTGCGGCACATCTTCCTGCGGCGGGGCGCGCACAGCGGACAGATCATGGTGTGTCTGGTGTGCACTCGCCCGAACTTCCCCCACGCCGATGCGCTGTGCACCCGTCTGCGGGAGCAGTTTGCGGACATTGCCACCATCTTGCTCAATGTCAACAGCAAAAACACCAACGTGATCCTGGGCACCGAGACCCACACCCTGTACGGGCCGGGCTACATCGAAGATACGCTCTGCGGGGTTCCGGTGCAGCTGGGGCCGCTGTCGTTCTACCAGGTGAACACGCTGGCCGCCGAGCGGCTGTACGGCATTGCCGCACAGTACGCCCAGCTGACCCCGGATGACCTGTTGCTGGACCTCTACTGCGGCATGGGTACCATCGGCCTTTCCATGGTGGACCACTGCCGGGAGCTGGTGGGCGTGGAGATCGTGCCCGAAGCCATCGAGAGCGCCAAGGCCAACGCCGCCCGTATGGGGGATGCTGTGGCCGCAAAGAGTTGCTTCTTCTGCGCCGACGCCGGGCAGGCGGCCACCCGGCTGGCCGCCGAGGGCCTACACCCGGACGTGGTGATGCTGGACCCGCCCCGCAAGGGCTGCGACGAGGCCACCCTCTCCGCCGTGGTGCGCATGGCTCCCCGCCGGGTGGTCTACGTCAGCTGCAACCCCGCCACCGCCGCCCGCGATGCCGCCTGGCTGGAGAATAATGGATATCATGCAGAAAAGGTGCAGCCGGTAGATCTGTTTCCCAGGACGAAGCATTGCGAATGTGTCATTGCGCTTTCCAAGGGTGAGATCGACTCCAAAAAAGTCCGTGTAGAGTTCTCCTTGGAGGGCATGGACACTTCAGGATTGCACTCCGGCGCGACTTATCCTGAAATCAAAGCCCGCGTGTTGGAACAGACTGGACTGAGGGTATCTTCCCTGTATATCTCGCAGGTTAAGCAGAAATGCGGTCTGGAGGTACGAGAGAACCACCATAAGGCGAAGTCCGAAAATACGAAGCAGCCCCAGTGCCCACCGGAGAAGGAAGCGGCCATAAGAGATGCGCTGAAATATTTTAAGATGATTTAATTTATTTTAGGGTTTTGACAACTGATAAAGCAGCTCCTGATTTTGAAGTCAGAAGCTGCTTTATCAGTAGAAAGGACAAAGATGACAGAAGCCGAGGTATTTGCATCTTGTTTAGCACTCTCGCATTGCCACTTCTTGGATACGCCATATGAAGGTAACCCTTTTTCTGATGAGCTTAACAGTGGTGCATCAAACGTGTGTCATTACTGTACTATTGACACGCTTTTATCCATAATCGAAAAACAATGCCTTCGTTTTACTGATGTGAAATTTCTGAACGACTCTACTGAATTTCTCGAAATCATCCCATTGATAGAGCATGTACTTACCAACGGCAATTACTCGAGCTCATTCAAACAGTTCTTTTTGCAGCCATCTATAATAGAAGATTTGAAAAGTTATCGTCAATCATATTCTGCCATATCTAATGTTGATCAAACATACAAAGATATGCCTTACCGCACTTATACCTGCTCGCTTTCCAAAAACTGTGATTCTCTTAATATGTGGAACTATTATGCAACTTCATCGGCAGGCGTCAATATTGGTTTTGACTTTGCATGGAATATGTTTGAGGGTAGCAACTCATATAAAACCAACACAGGAAAAAGATTATCAGGTGATATCTGGCTTTCTCGTGGATTGGTAATTTATAATAATTTCGACAAAGAAAAGTGTGTCATCAAATTTTTAGATCATCTATTCAATGTTTATTCCAACCTTCTTCAGTTAAATTTACTAGACAAGTATCGTGCTTTACTGGTTCAGTCTTTTAAGGAACCAATCAACAATATGCGCTGCTTTTTCAAAAGCAGCCACTTTGACGGGGAACAAGAATACCGTATTGTTCTAAAAATTCCAGAAGAAACTTTACGTTCTCCAAAATCCAATTCGAATATCGTCAATGTATCTTTCTTCCGTCGCGGAAAAGTTTTGGTTCCCTATGTTGATTATAAATTCAAAAAATCTTCTATCAGTCAAATTGTCATGAACCCTTATAATTGTGAAGACAGCTCCATGATGGAATTGGGCATTCAAGAGCTTCTGGCCATGAATGACCTTGACAATGTAAAGATCTACCATTCCAATATTCCTTTGAGAAGATACGACTAATCTATTATTCGCTATTCGATTTCGAGGCCAAGAAATGTATTTTTACAGTTCTTGGCTTTTTTCATACATACAGCCTGCCTGCCATTGTGCAGGCTTTTATTTTGCCCCAAGGAGGTGTTAGATTGATGATTCACCAATCACATGGCAGAAATGCCGCAAACCAAAGGAGTAACATTTGGCTAATATCTATGGTTATATTCGTGTCAGCACCCGCGACCAGAACGAGGACCGGCAGTTGATTGCACTGCGAGAACTGAAGATCCCGGAGAAAAACATCTTCATGGATAAGCAGTCCGGCAAGGACTTCAACCGCCCGCAATACAAGCGGCTGGTGCGAAAACTGAAAAAAGACGATCTGCTCTATATCAAGAGTATCGACCGTCTTGGACGCAACTACGCAGAAATATTGGAGCAGTGGCGACTGCTCACCCAAACAAAAGGTATCGACATCGTAGTACTGGACATGCCATTGCTGGACACCCGCCGTGGCAAAGACCTGATGGGCACTTTTCTAAGCGACATCGTGCTGCAGGTGCTTTCCTTTGTTGCCGAAAACGAGCGCACTAACATCCGGCAGCGGCAGGCAGAAGGTATTGCCGCCGCTAAAGCCCGGGGCGTGAAATTCGGCAGGCCGCCTCGCCCCTTGCCGGATAACTTTTATGAAGTCCACAAGGCATGGCGTGCCAAACGGTTGAGCTTAAAGCAAGCCGCACAAGCCTGTGATCTCCCCGTTGGAACCTTTTACAGCAAGGCTTTGAAATTCGAAAATACCACTTAATAAAAGCCCCTGAGAATTCGGAAAAGCGTACTTTTACGGATTCTCAGGGCTTTTTACATATAACAACAGTATACCGCGAAACCCCGGCAAACGCAACAATTTCCGGCAAGAGTTCAGCCAAATCCCATTCATCTTCCACAAAAGGCTTCATGTATTCTAACTAATTTGAAAAAGTACAGGTTCTCAGTGGGCAATTCGGAAAGGAGCTTCCATGGCACATCTGGAGGAGATCACGGTCGGCTGCCAGCTGAACGGCATTGCGGCAAGGGAAACTGTGACCGTTATTGCGGTGCAGTGGTATGGCAATGCAGCACTGGAAGTTACATTCAAGAACAGCCGAGGGCAGCTTGGCAGTCAGATCCTCTATCGTGGAGATGAGGCGACCGTGGATGTGCTGGGTGACAGTCTGCCGTGGAGTTTCGGCGCAGATGCTGATAAGATGCGCCTCGTATCCGAAGCGTACCGCATCCATCTGGCACACCTGTTTGACCCTTATCTGGCAGTACACACCTCGGCCATCCAGCCCCTGCCCCACCAGATCACGGCGGTATATCAGGAGATGCTGCCGCGCCTGCCGCTGCGTTACATCCTTGCGGACGACCCCGGTGCCGGCAAAACCATCATGACCGGTCTGTTCATCAAGGAGCTGATCGCCCGCGGCGATTTGAAGCGTTGTCTGATCGTGACGCCGGGCAATCTGGCGGAACAGTGGCAGGACGAGCTTTTTCGCAAATTTCATCTGCGGTTTGAGGTATTGACAAACGACCGCATTGAATCCGCCGTCAGCGGCAACATCTTCACAGAGATGAATTTCTGCATTGCACGGCTGGATAAGCTATCACGCAGCGAAGCTTTGCAGGAAAAGCTCCGCATCACCGACTGGGATCTGATCGTTTGCGATGAGGCGCACAAAATGTCTGCAACCGTCTGGGGCGGTGAGATCAAATACACCAAGCGGTTTAATCTGGGACGGCTGCTGTCGGAAATCACCCGCAACTTTCTGTTGCTGACAGCCACCCCGCACAACGGCAAAAATGAGGACTTCCAGCTATTTTTATCGCTGGTGGACCCCGACCGTTTTGAAGGTGCAGCTCGTTCTTCCAACCAGAGCACCGATGTTTCGGACGTAATGCGGCGGCTTGTGAAAGAGGAGCTGCTCAAATTCGACGGCACACCACTGTTCCCGGAGCGGCGTGCTTATACCGTCAACTATGACCTCTCCCCTGCCGAGGGGCAGCTTTATTCCGAGGTCACCAGCTATGTGCAGGAGGAGTTCAACCGGGCAGAGAATCTGAACAACGATCGCAAGGCAACCGTTGGCTTTGCGCTGACCATCCTGCAGCGGCGGCTTGCCTCCTCGCCGGAAGCCATCTACCAATCCCTGCACCGCAGGCTGGAACGGTTGGAGCATATTCTGGCGGAGGAAAAACTGGGCAAGCCGGATACCGGCACGCAGTTTACCATCGCAGATGATTTTGATGAGGACGATTTCAGCGCAGACGAGCTGGAGCAGACCGAGGAAAACGTCACCGACCGTGCATCCGCTGCCAGCACCATCCGGGAGATGGAGGCGGAAATTTCCACGCTGAAAAGGCTGGAGCAGATGGCCAATGCCGTGCGAGTCAGCGGCGTAGACCGCAAGTGGGACGAGCTTTCCAAGCTGCTGCAGGACGACAGCAAAATGTTTGCCGCCGATGGTCAGCGGGAAAAACTCATTATCTTTACGGAGCACAGGGACACCCTGCGTTATCTGACCGATAAGATCCGCACCCTGTTCGGGCACGACGATGCCGTGGTGACCATCCACGGCGGCATGGTGCGGGACGAGCGGCGCAAGGTGGAGGAACTGTTCAAGCAGGACCCGGAAGTGCGCATCCTCATTGCCACCGATGCTGCCGGTGAAGGCATCAACCTACAAAGAGCGCACCTGATGATAAACTACGACCTGCCGTGGAATCCAAACCGTCTGGAGCAGCGTTTCGGCCGCATTCACCGCATCGGGCAGACCGAGGTGTGCCACCTGTGGAATCTGGTTTCGGCGCAGACCCGTGAGGGCATGGTGTTCCAACGGCTGTTCCAGAAACTGGAAGAAGAACGAGGCGCACTGGGTGGCAAAGTGTTTGATATTCTGGGCAAGATGACCTTTGACAACAAACCCCTGCGGGAGCTGCTGATCGAGGCGGTTCGCTACGGCAACGACCCTGCCGTCCGTGCCCGGTTGCAACAGGTGGTGGACAGCTCGCTGGACCAGCAAAAGCTCCGGGAGCTGTTGGATGAGCGTGCCCTGACCGACGACACCATGGACGTACAGAAGGTTTCTGCCATCCGGGAAGAGATGGAGCGGATGGAAGCGCACAAGTTGCAGCCCCATTTTATCGAGGCATTCTTTCTGGAAGCCTTCCGCTCTGTGGGTGGCAAGATACGTCCTCGCGAGACCGGACGCTACGAGATCACCTTTGTGCCTGCGGCGGTGCGCAGCCGGGATATGCAGATCGGCTTTGGGGAGCCAGTGTTGCAACGATACGAACGGGTGTGCTTTGAAAAAGAGCGCTGCAATGTGCAGGGCATGATCCCAGCCGAATTGCTATGTCCCGGACATCCGCTGCTGGAAGCCGTCATTGATCTTGTGCGGGAGCGCAATGCCGAGGTTCTCAAGCAGGGCACGATTTTTGTGGACGACAGTGATGACAGCACCGCCCCCCGGCTGCTGTTTTACATCGAGGATGCCATTCAAGATGGCGTTCTGCTGCCGGGCGGCACCAAGCGGGTCATCTCCCAGCACGTCCACTTTGTGGAGCTGAAGGAGGATGGCACCGCCAGCAGCGCCGGTTACGCGCCCTATCTGGATTACCGTGCCCCCACCGAGGCAGAGCGCACCGCCGCCCTGCCCTACATTCAAGCACAGGACTGGCTGAAACACGATGTGGAGAACCACGCCCGGGGCTATGCCATCGCGCAGCTATTGCCCCAGCATTTTGCCGAGGTGAAAGCACGGAAGCAGAAGCTGCTGGATAAGACTGCCAAAGCCGTGAAAGAACGCCTGACCGCTGAGATCCAATACTGGGACTACCGGGCGGCAGACCTGAAGCAGAAGGAAGCTGCCGGCAAACCCAATGCGCGGCTCAACTCCCAGATGGCGGCCCGCCGGGCAGAAGAGCTTGCCTCCCGGATGCAGAAGCGGCTTGCAGAGCTGGAAACGGAAAAGCTCATCCCCCGCCCCGCCGGTGGTGGTGGGCGGTGCGCTGGTGCTGCCCGGTGGGCTGCTCCGGCAGCTGATGGGCACTCCACAGCCCACACTGTTCAGCCAAGGTGACAAGCGTGCCATCGAGCTTGCCGCCATGAATGCGGTGATGCAGTTGGAGCAGGCGTTCGGTTACCTGCCGCGGGATGTGAGTGCCCAGAAGGTGGGCTACGATGTGGAATCCACCATCCCGCCCCAGCTGCGCAGCGGCGAAACCTGCCTGCGTTTTATCGAGGTGAAGGGACGCGCCAAGGGTGCCCAGACCGTCACTGTTTCCAAAAACGAGATCCTGACGGGGCTGAACAAGCCGGAGGAGTTTCTTCTGGCTATTGTGGAGGTGGACGGTGCCCACACCCACACGGTCTACCTGAAACGCCCCTTCCGCAACCCGCCGGACTTTACCGCCACCAGTGTAAATTTTGATATCCGCGACCTTGTGCAGAACGCTGAGGTTTCTTTTAGTAATTAAATCTTGTGGAGGTCACATGACAACTCATATAATTAAATCTTCTGAAGTATTTGTCCCTGGTGGAATCCCAACATATACATACAACCCCAGAAAGAGTAAAAACATCGAAGATAAGTTGGAGGATTCTGCCACTAGCTTCAAGTTGATTGTTGTAACCGGTCCCACGAAATCCGGGAAAACCGTTCTCGTAAATAAGATTTTTCCAAGAGGAGAAGCCCTTTGGATAGATGGTGGTAGCATAACGTCCGAAGATAATTTTTGGGAACAAGTAGTTTCTGAACTTGGCGGATATACTGAAGAACAGCTAGAACAAGGGCGAGAACTGCAATGCACTCTCGATGGGCAGTTTGGTGCAAATGTTGCCATTGCAAAGGCCGAATTAACAGGAGCGGTCAGCAGAACAGACAAATCGACCGTCATCAAAACCTCTCATATGACAAACAAAAGCAAAGCTATCACTCTTTTGCAAAACGAAAAAGTTCCGGTAGTCATTGACGATTTTCATTATATTGAAAAGTCTATTCAAAAGAAAATTGTCCGGGCATTAAAGGCTCCTATTATGTACGGTGTTCCTGTTATTTGCATTGCGATTCCAAATAGAAAATTTGATGTTATCGATGTTGAACGAGAACTTACTGGACGAATGGAATCCATCGAGCTTCCCAACTGGGATGTATCCGAATTGGAAACTATTGCCTCTGACGGCTTCGCAACATTAAATTGCTCTATACCAGAAGAAAGCATTCATCAACTAGCTACAGATGCTTTTGGAAGTCCCTTCTTAATGCAGGAATTTTGCCATGCAGTTTGCAGAAAGTTAAATATCTCAGAACAAAGCAAGACACCCCAGGTATATATTTGCCCATTCAATTTTTCTGAGATTTATAAAGGAATCGCAATCAATAGCGGGCGCTCTATGTTCGACAAGTTAAAACGCGGTCCTCGTACAAGAACCGATCGAAAGCAGCGGCATCTCAAAAATGGCTCCTCTATGGACATTTACGGACTCGTTATGGAAGCGCTTAAAAATATGAAACCCGGTGTGGAAACGATAAGTTACGATACCCTTCGTGCAAGTATTCGAGAAATCATCGATGAAGACCTTCCTCAGCGTCACGAAATTAGCCGCGTCCTTGAACAAATAGCAGATATTTCTTATACCGATTCATCTTCAACACCAGTAATCGACTGGCAGAAAGATGACGACATTTTAACAATTACAGATCCTTTTTTCGCATTCTTTTTAAAATGGTCGGAGTAAATAATCTATGAATAAAAAGCTGATCGAAGTTGCCCTTCCGCTGGAAGCGATCAATGCGGAGGCAGCGCGGGAAAAATCCATCCGGCACGGGCACCCGTCCACCTTGCATCTGTGGTGGGCACGGCGCCCGCTGGCTGCGGCAAGAGCCGTGATTTGGTCCAGCCTTGTGGACGACCCCTCTGCCCACCCGGAGCTGTACCCCACCGAGGAAGCCCAGAACGCTGAGCGGCAGCGGCTGTTTGGCATTCTGGAAAAGCTGGTCAAGTGGGAAAACTCCAACGACCCGGAGGTGCTGGCGGCTGCCAAGGCAGAGATCCTGCGCTCCACCAACAATAACCCTCCTGCCCTGCTGGACCCCTTTGCCGGCGGCGGTGCTATTCCGCTGGAAGCCCAGCGGCTGGGGCTGGAAGCCCACGCCCACGACCTGAACCCCTTGGCGGTGATGATCAACAAAGCCATGATCGAGCTTCCGCCCCGGTTTGCCGGGCAGGCACCGGTCAACCCGGACAGCCGCACCCGGCTGGATGGCGCAACTGGCTGGCAGAGGGCGCAGGGGCTTGCCGCCGATGTGCAGTATTACGGCGAGTGGATGAAGCGGGAGGCGTTCCGCCGCATCGGTCACCTGTACCCCAAGGTAAAAGTGCCCCATGAGCTTGGCGGCGGCGAAGCCACCGTCATTGCATGGATCTGGGCACGCACCGTCAAGTGCCCCAACCCCGCCTGCGGCTGTGAGATGCCGCTGGTGCGATCTTTTATTTTGTCTAAGAAAAAAGGCAAAGAGACATGGATTGAACCCCTTTTTGAAAATGGCAAAACCACCTATGTTGTTCGCCATGAGGGGAAGCCAAAACTAGAAGGAACCATCAACCGAAAAGGTGCTGTTTGTGCCTGTTGTAACACACCTGTGGATTTTCCATACATCCGTAGCGAAGGAAAAAAAGGCCACATTAGTAGTAATTTGTGTGCAGTAGTTGCAGAAGGGAAAAACGGAAGAATTTATATTTCTCCTGATGATGAGCAACGTATTATCGCCAATGTCGATAAGCCGACAGAAATTCCAGAAGCGGCACTTCCAAAGAATCCGCGCGACTTCAAGACACCCAATTATGGCATGATGAATTACAGCGACCTTTTTACCAACCGCCAGTTGACCGCACTTACCACCTTCAGTTCTCTAGTTGCAGAGGCACAGGCAAAAGCAGAAGCGGATGCCGTTGCCGCAGGCGTTGTCAACGACCACATTGCCCTGAGCGCAGGCGGTTCCGGCGCAAGAGCATACGGTGAAGCGGTGGGGGTATATCTAGCATTTGTCATCGACAAGATGACAGATTACAACTCCTCCATTTGTTCTTGGAATCCTCCGCGCGAAGGACTGCGCAATACATTTGGGCGACAGGCAATTCCCATGGTATGGGATTATGCAGAAGCCAATCCGTTCAGTAATTCGTCTGGTTGCTTTGACAACATGGCAGAATGGGTTACAAAATGTATTTCCGAACTTCCCGCCAATCAAATTTCAGAGGTCAGTCAATTTGATGCTCAGAGCGACTGCGGTTTGCGGAATATCATGGTCTCCTCTGACCCGCCCTATTATGACAATATCGGCTATGCAGACTTGTCCGATTTCTTCTATGTCTGGATGCGGCAATCCCTGAAAGACACCTATCCCAAGCTGTTCCGCACCATGCTGGTGCCCAAGGCGGAAGAACTTGTGGCGACCCCCTACCGCTTTGAGGGCAGCACTGAAAAGGCGCGGGATTTCTTTGAGGACGGAATGCTGCACACCTGCCAGCAAATTTACCAGTACGCCCGGGAGGACATTCCAGTAACCATCTACTACGCCTACAAACAGAGCGACACGGACGAGGACTCCAAAACAGCCTCCACTGGTTGGGAGACCATGCTCAGTGCCATTATCCGGGCAGGCTTTGCCATTACCGGCACATGGCCGATGCGTACCGAAATGGCAAATCGTTCCATTGCATCCGGCACCAATGCCCTTGCCTCCTCCATTGTGCTGGTGTGCCGCAAGCGCCCGGCAGATGCACCTCAGACCACCCGCCGGGGCTTTATTGCAGAGCTGAAGCGGGAGCTGCGCCCGGCGCTGCAAAAACTCCAGCGCAGCAACATTGCACCCGTGGATCTGGCGCAGTCCGCCATTGGCCCCGGCATGGGGGTGTACTCCCGCTATGGCCGGGTGCTGGAAGCCGACGGAAGCTCCATGACCGTGCGTAGTGCACTGCAGATCATCAATCAGGAACTGGATGTGTACTTTAACGAGCAGGACGGCGAACTGGATGCCAACAGCCGTTTCTGCGTGGACCTGTACACCCAGAACGCCTTCAACAACCTTAAATTTGGCGATGCCGATACGCTGGCTCGCGCCAAGAATACCTCGGTGGCGGCACTGGCGGCAAAGGGCGTGCTAAGTGCCGAAAAGGGCATCGTCCGCCTGCTGACCCGCGAGGAATTGCCGGAAAAGGTGGACCCGCGGGAGGAGAGCATCTGGCTGCTCTGCCAGCAGCTTACCCGTGCCATGGAGACCGGCGGCGTGGAAGCGTGTGCTCAGATTGTGGCACCCATGCTTGGCTCCAACGCTGAGCGAGCCAAGGACCTCGCCTACCGGCTATACACCCTTGCCGAGCGCAAGGGCTGGACGCAGGAGGGCTACGCCTACAACGCCCTTGTGGTAGCATGGCGGGAGATCCAGTCCCGTGCCGCAGAACTGCAGCAGGCAACGCCGGAGCAGACCTCTTTCTTTTGATGCAATACCGGGAGGAACGAAAAAATGAGCGAGAATTACACCAAAGTGCAGCAGGCGTTCCGGGTGCTGCACCCGCTGCTGGCAGGCTATATCTGTCAGGAAATGCGCCGGGAATATCAGGACAACTGGTGGCAGGAGGTGCTGATGACCCTTTCCGATCAGGTGCGGGATCTGCCAAACGACAACGGCGATTACGCCGCCCTGATGGATTCGCTGGATATGGCAAACTGCCTGCGTCTGTTTGACCGCAAATGGAACGATTTGTTCAAGCGGAAGCTGTCCATCGACTACCGCACCTGGGCAAAAGAGCTGATGGGTGTGCGCAACAAGCTGGCGCACATCGGCGGCACAGATTTTTCAGAGGATGACACATGGCGTGCTCTGGACACCATGGCGCGCCTGTGCGAAGCCTTTGACGATGAAGCCGCTGAGGAGATTCGCAAGATCCTGCGCCAGCTCCGCTACGGCAGCGCCGAAGGCTCCACCAATGTGGTGGAGGTTGCCGTCCCGACGAAGCCCAAGGCTGCCCACACCGGTATTATGAGCAAGACCCTGTCCGGTCTGCCAAGCTGGCGGGACGTGATGGAACCCCACCCGGATGTGGCGCAGGGACGCTACAAAAACGCAGAGTTTGCCGCCGATCTGGCGCAGGTAGCGAGGGGTGAGGGAGCCTTTGAATACCGTGACCCGGTGGAATTTTTTGCCCGCACCTACGTCACCGAGGGCATGACCGGTCTGCTGGTGCAGGCACTCAAGCGGGTCAGCGGAAAGGATGGCGAGCCGGTCATCCAGCTGAAAACCGCCTTTGGCGGCGGCAAGACCCACAGTATGCTGGCGCTTTACCACATGATGCGAGGCAAGGTATCGGCAGACCGCATCCCCAACATCAAGCCTGTACTGGCGCAGGCAGGGGTATCTGCCCTGCCCAAGGCAAATGTGGCGGTACTGGTGGGCACCGCACTGGACCCCACCCGCACCAAGCGGCCCATCAACTTCCCCGGCATCACCATCAATACCCTGTGGGGCGAGATGGCAGCACAGCTGGTAGAATCCGCCGGGCGGCCGGAACTGTATGATTTTGTGAAGGAGGCCGACAAAAAGGGCGTTTCTCCCGGCAGCGAAGCGCTGAAAAATCTGTTCGATGCCTGCGGCCCCTGTCTGGTACTGATGGACGAGCTGGTGGCATACGCAAAGCGCATCTACGGTGTCAAGGGTCTGCCTGCCGGTTCTTTCGACAACTTCATCTCCTTTATTCAGGAGATCACCGAAGCCGCCCGCGCCAGCCGGAACAGCCTTGTGGTGGCTTCTATCCCGGAATCCGACATTGAGATCGGCGGCGAAGCGGGAAAGACCGCACTGGAGACCATCGAGCATACCTTTGGACGGATGGAATCCATCTGGAAGCCTGTTGCCGCCAACGAGGGCTTTGAAGTTGTGCGCCGCCGTCTGTTCCTTGACTGCAAGGACCCAGAGGCCCGTGACCGGGTCTGCACCCAGTTCAGCCAGCTGTACCAGACCAACCCCAGCGATTTTCCGCCGGAGGTCAAAGAGGTGGAATACCGCGACCGGATGATCTCCTGCTACCCCATCCACCCGGAGATCTTCGACCGCCTATACGATGACTGGTCCACACTGGAGCGGTTCCAGCGCACCCGCGGCGTGCTGCGGCTGATGGCTGCGGTCATCCATGAGCTGTGGATGGGCAGCGATGCCAGTGCCATGATCATGCCGGGTTCTCTTTCGCTGGATGTTCCCAACGTCCGGGATGAACTGATCCGCTATCTGCCGGAGGGCTGGAACTCCATCGTCAACACCGAGATCGACGGCAAGAATTCTGTCCCCTACCAGAAGGACCAGAGCAACCAGCGGTATGGGCGCATTATGGCATCCCGCCGGGTGGCACGCACCATCATGCTGGGCAGCGCTCCCACCGTGCGCTCGCAGGCAGTGCGGGGCATCGAAGCCTCCCGCATCCGGCTGGGTGTGGTCCAGCCCGGCGAAAACATCGCCGATTTCAACGATGCCCTGAACACTCTGCGGGGCTCGCTGGCATACCTTTACACCAACACCAACGGAGATCGTTACTGGTTCGACACCCGCCCTACCCTGCGCAAAACTGCGCAGGACCGTGCAACGCAGGTGGCCGAAGCCGATGTGATCGAGGAGATCGAATCCCGGCTGAAAAAGCTGCGCCGGGAGGAACCGTTTGCAGGTCTGCACGTCTGCCCCGCTTCCTCGCTGGATGTACCGGACGAGCAGGCGGCCTGGCTGGTCATTCTGCGCACCGAGGACACCCACCGTGCCAACGCAGGAGCGAGTGCCGCCATCACTGCTGCTGAAAACATCCTGAACAACCACGGCTCAAAGCCACGCACCTACCGCAATATGCTGGCTTTCGTGGCACCGGATCAGGAGGCAATGCTCTCTCTTCGGCAGGCCGTCCGGGACTTCCGTGCATGGCGCTCCATTCAGGATGACAAGGAAACGTTGAATCTCGATGCCGCCCAGAACAAAGAGGTGGACGCAAACCTTCACCGCTGCAATGATACCGTAGAGGCCCGCATCAAGGGAACCTACTGCTGGCTGCTGACCCCGGAGATCGATTGTTTTGTGGATATGAAAACCATCCAGTGGGACGCCAGCCGCATTTCCGGCGGCACCGACAGCATCGTAGCAAAGGCTTCCCGCAAAATGCAACAAAGTGAGACTCTCATCACCAAATGGGCACCTGCTCTGTTGCTGATGGAGCTGAACAACGTGCTGTGGAAGGACACCGACTGTATCCAGATTAAGAAGCTGTGGGAGTATCTGTGCACCTACTGCTATCTGCCCCGCCTTGCCAAGTACAGTGTGCTGGAAGATGCCATCCGTACCGGCCTGAACTCGCAGGAATATTTTGCCCTTGCTGCCGGTTACACGGGCGACCGCTATGTTGAACTGCGGTATAACCAGTTTGTGGACTGCATCAACACCTCCGATCTTTTGGTCAAGCTGGACCCTGCCCGCAAGCAGCTTTTGGCTGAAAAAAGTGCTCCCGCAGTAGTTGTGCAGCCTACGCAAACTGCTCAGGGCGGCGAACAGCCCACCCTTTTCAACCTTCCCCCGGATGCTCCCATTGACCCTACTGTAATCTTGCATCAGCCGCCGACAGCGCAGCCTGCCGCTGTTCCCGCTCCGCCCAAAAACACCCGGTTCTACATGACTGCCGAGTTGGACACCACCCGCATCAACCGTGATGTGCAGCGGCTGGTGGAGGAAGTCATCACCCACCTGCTCAGCGCAGATGGCTGCAAAGTTTCGGTAACGCTGGATGTTACCGCCGATGCACCGGACGGTCTGTCCACCCCCATTGTGCGCACCGTGATGGAGAACTGTAAAACTCTGAAGGTAAAAGATTTTGGCGTAGATGAATAACGACAGCGGCGCTATTGACAAGGTGCTCCTATCCTGTATAGCGACGCTACTATTCAGCGATGCAATCGCACAGCCTGCATCGACACGATGCAGTTCAAGGGTTTGGGTGCTCCCCAACAAGCGTTTTGCAACGCAAATGGTGTTTGTATAGACAGACACATTGCTTGCAGATGCAGACGTTGTATATACGTCTGCCCTGCTTGCGGGTGCTATGAAACCTCTCAACGTGCTTCCCAAATTTGAAAATCATTTTGCAATCGAGACCGTCCGTTTTCAAGTTCAACTTGAAGCGGGCGGTTATTTTTCTGCACAAAAATTTTCGAGTTTGCAACCGCAGCAAGCAGGGCGAGCTGGTGCCAACTCACAAGTTTTGAATCAGATTTTTCAAATCCGACTTCAAAAACACTTGTTGGGCTTCGCCCAAACCCGATATTCAGCACCAGAATACGCTAGTTCCGCACCTTAACGGACGCTGAATAAGCAAATTTCTTGGAGAAAAATTCGTTTTTGGAAAATTGTCGTTGATTCATTCAATATTGCGCAAAACCGGAACTATTACTTCCGGTTTTAAAGGCAAAAAGCGGAAGTATCACCTCCTAAAAAATCGAGCAATTTTATGGTATGCTCTATCCAGAGCCGTTCACAAGAA
>OFMN01001120.1_pt1 | contig 19530 bp, 24 predicted proteins | sample 1541791 | NCBI WGS metagenome assembly OFMN01 (sample SAMN04209248, study PRJEB22552) | human gut metagenome | biome: gut; material: feces | host: Homo sapiens | place: USA: Oklahoma
TATTTAAAGGAGCATTTCAAGGACAATAGTCCACATATCCAAGCAATATTTACATCTATGCTATATACTATTCTCCATACTGTTAGTTCTAACCTTTCCCGTGCTCTGTATCGTCTGATTCAGAGCAAAAAACACCCCGTTGATTTCCCAACGAGGCTTATGATGCTTGCAAATCGACAAATTGCTTGCTTCTACACTCATTTACCCTTCTCTCGTATAATAAGGAAGAAGGAAGTGCAGCTAATGTTAACATTTGTCAATTAAAACAGTCCGGCTTTTCTTCAAGCGCATGACACCCATCAAGATATCCACCAAGATTCAACGCCGTCAGCAATTATATTGCGCCTAATACCCCATTCCCAACTCGACCAAAAGCGAATCCTGCGGCAGCGAGGCAAACACATCATTCTCGACCGCACAGCGTAAAGAGGCTGTATTTCGTTTCAGTACATCCGATGCAGAAACAGCAGAAACTTGATATACGCCTTCCTCCAGATGCTTACGCAGAAACACATAATATGCTGCTTTATCTCAAATACGCCGTAAAGAATGCGTTGAGCTTTTCAAACGGAATGATGTCCATCTGATCGTAAAGGTCAGTGTGATTTGCACCGGGGATAATGAGCAATTCCTTATTGTCGCCGGTCAGCTTGCTGTAAGCTGTCTCACTGAAATAGCGGGAGTGCGCCTTTTCCCCGTGTACCAGCAGCACGGCAGAGCGGATTTCGTTACTGTATTGCAAGATCGGCATATTCAGGAACGACAGCGAGGAGGTCACATTCCAACCTCCGTTGGAATTCAGGCTGCGGGGATGATAGCCTCGCGGAGTCTTATAGTAGGCATAATAGTCCTTCACAAACTGCGGTGCGTCCTCCGGCAACGGATCGACCACACCGCCTGCCAGAGCATAGGTACCGTTTTTGTAATCTACAGTGCGCTGTGCATTCATGGCTTTTTTCTTCTCATAGCGTGCCTGCTCAGAATCCTCAGCATCAAAATATCCGTTGGCAGTTACACGGGTCATGTCGTACATGGTCATGGCCGCGGTAGCTTTGATGCGGGTATCAATGGCAGCGGCATTGATCGCCATACCGCCCCAGCCACAGATACCGATGATACCGATGCGCTCCGGGTCAACATTCTCCTGCACGGAGAGGAGGTCTACCGCTGCGCAGAAATCTTCGGTGTTGATGTCCGGCGAAGCGACATAGCGGGGTGTACCGCTGCTCTCGCCGGTGTAGGACGGATCGAAGGCAATCGTCAAGAAGCCAAGCTCTGCCATTTTCTGCGCATACAGACCGGAGGACTGCTCCTTTACCGCACCGAACGGACCGCTGACGGCAATGGCGGGCAGCTTGCCCTCTGTGCCCCTCGGCGTGTACATATCCGCCGCCAGTGTGATGCCGTAGCGGTTGTGAAAGGTTACTTTCTTGTGATCCACCTTGTCGCTTTTCGGGAACACCTTGTCCCATTCCTGTGTCAGATTCAGTTTTTCCATATTCAGACCTCCTTGCCTGTTGCCTTAAAATATACTGTGTTGTCCACGGCTTCCAACCATTCATTGGAGGTTTCGTCCCCCGGAACCTCTACCGCCAGATGAGAGAACCAGCTATCCGGCGCAGCACCGTGCCAGTGCTTGACTCCCACAGGGATATTTACTACATCGCCGGGGCGCAGCTCCTGTGCCGGTTTGCCCCATTCCTGATAGTAACCATGCCCGGCTACGCAGACGAGAATCTGTCCGCCGCCGTTTTTCGCATGATGAATGTGCCAGTTGTTACGGCAGCCGGGTTCAAAGGTTACATTGTAAATGCCGACCTGCTGCGTAGAAAGAGGTGCGAGATAGCTTTGCCCGATAAAATATTTCGCAAAGTCATCATTGGGTGCGCCGATGGGAAATACCATTTCATTCTGATGCTTGGCTTTTGCGTCGACAGCATCGTCCTCCGCCCATACCTCCTTTGCCATACGGAAGGCAGCCCATGCCTTGGGCCAGCCTGCATAAAATGCTGCATGGGTCAGGATCTCCGCAATTTCTGTTTTCGCCACGCCGTTGTTCTTTGCAGTTGTCAGGTGGTACTGAAAGGCCGAATCCGTCAGCCCCTGCGCCATCAACGCCACCACTGTTACAATGCTGCGGTCTCGCAGGGAAAGCTTGTCTTCCCTGCTCCACACCTGCCCAAACAGCACATCATCATTCAATTCCGCAAATTTAGGAGCAAATTCCCCTAAAGCCTCTCTGCCTGCCGTTTGTTTGATTGCCATAGCTCAGACCTCCTTGCCCATCTGATAAGCGTGCTCCAGCGCAATATGACCTGCGATCTCTCCCACGTCGTTCACACCTCCTGCAAACACTGTGCCAGCCAGCGCACAGCGGGGGAAGCAATCCACCCAGCCCTGCACGGCTTTCTCTGTGCCCGCAAAGGTTTCCGATGCGTCCTCTGCTGCCGTTGCAAGCAGATAGGCTTTCGTAAAGACGTAATCCGTATCGAACAGCGGATTGGCACGGTCCAGCATCGTCTTGAGCTGACCGCTGACGCAGTAATAGTAGACGGGTGTTGCGAACACCAGCACATCCACATCGTGCATTTTGGCGGCAATTTCCACGGCATCGTCCTGGATGACGCAGTGCCCCAACTTCAGGCAGACAAGACAACCCTTGCAGAAGCCAACCTGCTTTTCCCGCAGATATACGGTTTCTACCTGATTGCCTGCCTCCCGTGTGCCCTTGGCAAATGCTGCCGCCAGCGTTTCGGAGTTGCCGCCCTTACGGGGACTTGAGGAAATGATTAGTACCTTTTTATTCATCGTAGAACACTCCTTGCATTTTTATATTCTTTGTGTTATTCTCATAGTAGCACCTAAACCTAACTTTAGGTCAAGATATTTTTTCAAAAATTTTTGGAGGGAAATTTATGTATTCAATTGGACAGGTGGCAGAGATGTTCGGATTGCCTATCTCCACGCTGCGCTATTATGATAAACAGGGACTTTTTCCGAACATGGAACGGACGTCTGGCATTCGCAGATTCAGCGATCAGGAGATTGAGGCGCTCCGAGTAATTGAGTGTTTGAAAAGAGCCGGCATGGAGATTAAGGACATCCGGCAATTCATGGATTGGTGTGCTGAGGGTCCGTCCACCTATCCACAGCGCAAGGCCATGTTTGAGGAGCGGAAAGCCCACATGGAAGCAGAGATTGCGCACATGAACCGGGCACTGGATATGCTGAAATTCAAGTGCTGGTATTATGAGCAGGCAATCCAAGACGGCAGCGAGGACAGACTAAAGGCACTGATTCCCGACCACTTGCCGGACGGAATCCGAAAAGCATATGAAAACGCGCATAGCTAACCTTTCTATACTCCGTATCGTCTGATTCGGCTGAAAAATGCCTCGTCAGTTTCCCAACGAGGCATGTGATGCTTGCAGATCGACAAAATGCTTTTCAGATTTTCTTCGCAATCGTAGACAGCTCCGAAATAATGCTCAGAAGATAGGAGCTTTTCTTTCGTTCCAAGAGCATCGCATACTCTGCGTTCAGCTCGATGATACGAGGGAGCTTTTTGTTAGAACCGTTGGTGTCATCACTCGCCCTACATTCAGGGTCTGCCCATACAGACATGAAAGAAAGACCTTGAGTTCATTATAAACTCTTGGTCTTTCTTTTTGGGGGGACTATTCTTTTTTCACAGCCCCCGTTGTTAATATTCTGCGCTCAATAGAAAATCTGCAATGTGCATACTCTTGATACCCTGGTAATTGCCTCCGGCAAATTCATCGGTTCTCAAAACATACTTCGGATAGTTATCCCGGATTTCCAGCAGCCGTTCATATTCGCGCTTTTCTGTTTTTTCGGATTTAATTTCCTGTGTGACCTGCACATACAACCGGTCATTCTGCTTCTGCGCCACAAAATCGACCTCGCCATCCGGCGTTTTTCCAATCGTCACGGTATATCCTCGCCTGCAAAGTTCCAGATACACCACATTTTCCAGACTGGAAGCGACGCTGTCCGGTGTGTAGCCCAGCACGCTGTAACGCAAAGCGGTATCGGCAAGATAAAACTTCTCCTGCGTTTTCAGAATCTCCTTTCCGCGCAGGTCATAGCGAGAACAACGATGAAGGAGATATGCTTTCTCCAGCTTTTCCAGATAACTGTACACCGTTTCATTGTCGATAGAACGATGCTCTGATTTCAGATAATCAGAAATTGATTTTGCTGAGAATGAATTTCCCACATTCGCAAATGTGTACCGAACCACCCGTTCCAGCTGGTCGATCTTGCGAATCTGGTTTTTCTTTACGATATCCGAGAAAATCGTGGAATTATAGATATCCCGGACAATCGTATAAACCTCATCCTGTGAATACTCTCGCAGGTGCGTTGCAGGGAAGCCGCCCAAGCGGATATAGTCTGCCAGTTCAGCATGACTATCCTTTACCTGTGTATACTGCTTTTTGAATTCCAGATATTCCTGAAACGAAAGCGTATAGATACGGAAGGAAACATATCGTCCGGTCAGGTAAGTCGCTATTTCCGAAGACATCATTCTGGAATTGGAGCCTGTCACATAAAGGTCAACATCATAATCCGTTGCCAGGGAGTTTACTACTTTCTCCCAGCCCTCAATTTCCTGAACCTCATCCAGAAAGAGATACGTTCTCCCAGTTAGATTTAGCTTTTCTTTGACAGCCTTGAACATATCCTTCGCTGTCATATCCTCATAATCCATGGAATCGAAACGCATACTGACAATCCGCTCAGACGGAATGCCATGCTCCTGTTGCAGCTTCTCCATGATCATTTTAAGAACTGTGGATTTTCCGCAGCGGCGAACACCCGTCAAAACTTTTACAAAAGGTGTATCGGTGTATGCCATAATCTTATCGACGTAAAGCGGTCTGTTTATCATAGGAACCACCTCCATGGTTCCATGATACCGCAAGTGCATAAAAAAATCAATAGGTTTTGCGATTGTAAACCGCAACTCTTATTGATTCTCACTGGCTTTTTCGGATTGTGTCGAATTCTGTTTTCTTTCCGTTTCAGCCGGATTTTTACCGAAAATCTGTCAAGGATATGGGGCTATTTTCCCCTCCAAAATGGCCTTCTATAAACCCATGGCAAACCTATCAAAATGAGCTAATTTGAAGTCAAATTTCCTCAAATTTCACCATCGAAATCAGCTGATTTCAGGCATAGAAAAAGCCCGAAAAACCTTGGCTTAACAGTGATAAGGTAGTAATTTGAACTTTTTACTGTTGGCTGACAGGTTCGGGTGCATAACGCAACCTCAATGTTGCAAAGAACTGCCTGTTTCTCATGGAGACAGGCAGTTCTTCTTTTAGCTTTCTAATATTTGAACATGGGATCAAGGCTCAATACGCCCCAAAATGCAAGCTGGTGCGTCTAATGCACCGTTCTTTCCTTCCATACCTGTTCCATCCAATTTATGAGATGCATTCCCACCCTATCGCTCACTTTGCCGATCAAAACGCCCAGCACGGCCGCCGCCAGCACATCGCTGGGAAAATGAACATAGAGATACAGCCGGGAAAAGGCAATCAGCGCTGCCAACGGGATGGCTGCATAACCGAAACGGCGGTCGGTCTTCGTCAAGATCGTCGCGCCGATGACGGAGGACAGCGTGTGTCCCGAGGGAAATGAATAATCCGTGGGATTGGCGATCAGAAGCCGGACGCTGCTGTCCAGCCAGCAGGGGCGCGGGCGGGCGACAAAATTCTTCAGAAAAACATTTCCCACCAATACGCCGGCAGCCAGACCGCATAGCAGGAGGATGCCCTGTCTCCGATATTTTTTCGTGCAGATCAGCACGCCGGAGGCCAGTAGCCAGATCATGCCGCCGTTTCCCAGCAGCGTGATCTTCGGCATCAGGAAGTTCAGCGCCGGACAGACCAACATGTTCTGAATCCAGTGTAAAATGCTCCAATCAAGGCTCATGACAGGCTTTCTCCCTTCTGTGCAGCAGGCGACGGCTTCTCATTCTGCTGCATAAACTTCTTTGAAAATTCCAGTCCCAGCAGGATGGCGACGCCCAGCAGAAAGGCAGGAACATGGAAAGAGGTTATATCCAGCGGCGGGAGCGGACTGCTCAGACTTGCAGGGCCGTTGGCAATGGCGTAAGTAGAACCCAGCATCAGTCCAAGAATCAGCCAGACCATCTGACTGCGGTACTTCCGCAGTGCCGTGCGGATGCCGTGGACGGAAAGTCCCACACCTGCAATCACGCCGAAGCCCAGCGCACACAGTCCCGGAACCACAGAGAAATCCAGACTAAGAAACGCCTTGATCGCCTGCACTGTGGGCAAGTAGACGCCCGCAATCAGCAGAATGGAGGAGCCGGAAATTCCAGGCAGCACCATAGCGGTGATCGCTACCGTGCCGGAAAGGAAAATATAAAGAAGCGAAAGTGGCAAGAGTGAGGAAAAATGGACGCTTCCCAGCGCAGAGGTACCGCTTCGCAGTAGGGTAAGCCCTACCACGACTGCCGCTCCCAACAACGCAAAGGGAGTAGCACGAAGGTTTTTCAGTGCCGGACGCTCTGCCAAGATAATAAATGGCAGTGAGGCAAGGGTCAGTCCCAGAAAAAGAGAACTCATAAAATAGATGTTCTTTTCAATCAGGCCGGAAAGGACCAACACGCAGGCAATCATGCCGATGCTCCAGCCTGTGCCGAGCTTTGCCAAATAGCACAGCGCGTCTTTTCGTGCGGTACGGTCTTTGCCAAACAATGCATGGAGAGAATCCAAAAATCGATCGTAAAAACCGAGAATAAAGGCAATTGTTCCGCCGGAAACGCCAGGGACACTGTCGGCCAGCGCCATGCAGAAACCGTGAAATGCCGTTAAAATCATTGTGATACCTACTTTCTGTGAAGGACCACCTGTGCGGTGGACAAAATAGCCGGAAGTCCCAGCAGGAATAGAAAGGTCAAAGAGAGCGCTTGCGCGGCGATCCAGCCCGGCCAGCGAAGTAGAATAAACGCTGTCTGCACCAGCAGCGCGGAAATGCCCAATACCAGCTTCCTGCTGGAGAGGGAAAAGGGCAGCAAACGCCTTGTGCTGACCGTGCGAACGAGAAAGACCGCAAGGCAGCTTGCAAACGTAGCCGCTGCTGCGCCCTGAATGCCGATCCTCGGGATCAGCCACAGGTTCAGGCCGATATTGATGAGCGCACCGATGAGCGACGTCCAGAAAGAGACGCTGCTCTTTTTGGTTACCACATACACGCTTCCCATGAAGTTTGAAAAGGCAGCTGCCGCCATGGAGAGCGTCAGCAGGGGGATATACTGCCACGCCTCGTAGTACGGCTCATCCGCCAGCAGCCGGATGAGCAGCGGGGAGAAGGCGATGATGCTGCCCGCTCCCAGCAATACTGCGGAGGCAAAGGCATCCCACACGCGGCCGTAAAAGCGCAGATGCGTCTTCTGGTCACCGCTCTCTGCAATGGCGGAAAGCTGCCATGCGTCCATGAACACAGTTGCAAGAATGGTGAGGATCGTGGGGATCTTATATGCCACGGCGTAGATGCCGTTGGCATCGCTGCCTAAAAACCACTTTACCATATACCGGTCCGACACGCCCATCACCCACCAGAAGATTGCCGCCGGAATGAGAGGAACGCAGTAGGAGTAAATCTGCCGCCACAGTGTCAGGTTCGGAGAAACACGGAATCTGCGCCAGAGCCTCTCCTTGCAGACGAGAAACAGCGTGCTCATGCAGTACAACTGTAGAGAGCAGATATCCCATCACACCCCAGCGGAACACCGCGAGGAACAGCACGTTCAGCGCGAGATAGAGCGCAGTGTTAAGAAGCCCTTGCAGGGCATAGAGCGCCGTGTGCCCCTCGGCGCGGATAAACTGTGCGCACAGCGCGTGGGCGCAGGCGGCAATGATGAACACGGCGAGCAGCGTGCCGAGCTGCCGCTCTCCTATGAGCACGCGCAGCAGCGGCAGTGCTGCAAGCAATGCCGCCGCAGCGAACAGCATAGTGTAAACACCTATGGTGAAGACCTCTGCCCGCTGCTCGCGCCGGTCGGCGGCAAAGCGGAACACCCCCTCCGCAACGTCGAGCGAAGCAATCGGAATGAGCAGATTGGCCGTCTGCGTGATGAGATCGGCGGTGCCGTATTCCGCAGGGGTGAGATAGCCGGTATAGAACCGTACCATCAGGAATACCAGCAGCTTGGAGCCGAACGTCCCGATGCTGATGAGGGCGGTGTTGGCGGCAAGAGTCTGATAACGGTTCACGCAGCGGATGCCTCCTTGCTTCGCGGCAGGCAGTCCTGATAGACCTGCAAAACCTTCCGTGTAAAGCTTTCGGCGGAGAACCGAGCGTATGCTGCGCTCTGCGCCGCAGCGCCCATGTCCCGCCGCGTCTGCGCGTCGGAAAGCGCAGACAGTCCGGCGAGAAATTCCGCTTCTGTGGTATAGGCAAAGCCGTTGACCTCCGGCAAAAGCACACCGCTGAGACAATCGTCCTTACGGCACAGGAGCGGCAGGCCGGAGGCCATTGCCTCGATATAGGTCAGTCCCTGCGTTTCGCTGCGGGATGCGCTGACGAAAATATCGCCGACCTTGTAATAGTCCGCTACACGCTCCGGCGCGGCCATACCGGAGAAGATCACGCGCCCCGCGATGCCCAGCTCCCGCACCTGCGCTTCCAGCTTCTCGCGGTACGGCCCGTCGCCCACCAGCAGAAGCCTGACGTTCTGGGGCGTGTCCGGCAAAAAGCGCAGCAGCTCGCCGATGCTTTTTTCCTGCGCCAAACGGCCAATATAGGTGAGCGCAAGGTCGCCCTCCCGCAGCCCCAGCGCACGGCGCAGGACGGTCCGCTTTTCCGGCGGAAGCGGCGCGAGAAACGCACCCATTTTCAGACCCGTAGGAACGGTGCGGATCGGCTGCGTGATCTGATAGGAGCGAAGCATATTCCGGATCTTTTCCGTTGGGACGATCACGGCGTCGGTCTGACTTGCGATGTAGTGCGAAAACTTTCGCGCCAGAAAATGCCCCAGCCGGACATTGGGAGAGAAGTAGTGCGTAAAGTCCTCGTATACCGTGTGGTAGGTGTGGATCAGCGGACAGCCGCTCTCATGAGCGATGCGCTTGGCAAAGGAGAAGGTGGAGAACTCGCATTGGCTGTGAACGACGTCCGGCTTCCAGTCGATCAGCTCCTGCACGAGCGGATCGTTCAGCCTTGCCCGAAGACGCGCATTGGGGTAGATCACGCCGACGCCGATAGAGCCAATAAAAGTCACATTTTCTTTCCGGTAAGAGTGCAGATCGTTGGACAGCGTCAGGATTCGGACATCATGCCCCGCCCCGCGCAGCCCCTCCTCCAGATTGGTCACGGAGGTGACGACCCCGTTAATGACTGGCTTGTACCAGTCGGTAGTGATCAAAATCTTCATAGCAATCTCCTTCCGGCTCCGCTATCTGGAGCGAATATTTTTTCAGCAGAGACAAGCAGGCGGTTAGAATGTACTGAAAATCGGTCTCCATGCCGTGCGCTTCCCTGCAATACGATCTGTGCAGCAGCGCGTATTCCCAATACGGAATTTGTTCCGGATGTGCAGTTGCCAGCATCCTTTCGAATTTCTGGTGCAGCGCCGCTTCATAGGCACAGTGCTCCGACAAAGTTCCTGTCCAGAAGTTGTTGTGAGGCGCAGTGAACGCATCGGCAGCATAGTGAATCATCGTTCCAAGGCGGAAGTAGTCCCACGCAGAGTGGAGTGTATGTCCTTCGAAGTCCGTGAAGCAGTGCGAAAGGAACGCAGAGGAATTTTCCGCGTTGTGTCCACGGAATTTCTCATAATATCGCATCCCCCGAAGATAGCTGAAAACATTGTAATCCGGCTCCACACAGCCGAGCAGGAAGGCTCTGCGGTGGCAGCGCAGATGCGGAGTGCCACACCGCTCCACCAGATATTGTCCCAGCAGCAAATGGTCAGCAGTTTTCATTGCAATACTTCCCATTATTGTGCGGCCTGCGGCTTCACCCGACGTGGATTATCCCGCACGATCAGAAAGGCAATCACTGCCAGCAGATTTGTGAACAAGCCTAAGATCATCCAGAGGGATTTGTTCATGCCCTCGTTCACCGCGCTCTTATAAAGCCACGCGGCGACCAGCAGCCAGTAATAAATTCCAAGCGCCAGCCAGAGGACCGCGATGCCGCCGAGGGCCGCCAGCGTCCCTGCCGTGGGCGGTGTGATTTGGCTTTTCCACAGCTCCTCGCGGTCAGCGTGATGCTCGCTGTGCTCGCCGTCCTGCTGCGCCGTCTGCTCCTGTGAGGTCTGGCGCAGCGAGGATAAATCGCTGATCTGCTGCGACAGGCTCAGCGGGATGACAACGGCGCTGAGCAGCGCCAGCAGTACCGCCATAATCACAATCGTTTTGAATGCCTTGGCATAATCCTTGTTCATCATTTTTTCACGCATGATATATACCTCCATTTCCATACAAAAAACAGGTTCCTTACAATGAACAATGTCATTGTAAAGGAACCTGTAAAACCCGATATAAACCATTATTAAACAGAACTTAAAACAGCATCAGCAAGGTGCCGGCCACGATGCCGGCAAGACCCAGCGCGGACTTCTTCGTCAGCTTTTCGCGGAAGACAAGGTAGGAGAACAGCACCGTTACCAGAATGCTCAGCTTGTCGATAGGTACCACCACGCTGGCAGGGCCGTCTTGCAGGGCCTTGTAGTAGCACAGCCAGCTGCCGCCGGTGGCAAGACCCGAGAGGCAAATGAAAAACAGCTCGTTTTTGGGGATTGCCTTAAGCGCTCCCTGCTTGCCGGTGACAAACACCATGACCCACGACATAAGAAGCACCACACCGGTGCGGATAGCCGTCCCCAGATTGGACTCCACGCCGGAGATGCCGACTTTGCCCAGAATAGCCGTCAGGCTGGCAAACACCGCCGAGCCCAGCGCATACCACAGCCACGCAGCGCTCTTGGTCTCGCCGCCGCTCTGCTTTTTCTCAATCATCAAAAATGTGCCGACGGCGATGAGCACCACACCGATGCCCTTGGTCAGACTGACCCCCTCCTGCAAAAAAATGGCCGCCAGCAGGATGGTCAGCACCGTGCTGGACTTATCAATGGGCACCACCTTGTTCACGTCACCCAGCTGCAGCGCCTTGAAGTAGCACAGCCAGCTTGCGCCGGTGGCAAGGCCGGACAGCACCAGAAACAGGAGCGTCCTTCCGCCGATGGCCGAGATCGTCTCCTGAGAGCCGACGACAAACACCATCAGCCAGGAGAAAATCAGCACCACAATGGTGCGGATGGCGGTAGCCACAGTCGAGTCCGTTTTCTTGATGCCGCACTTGGCCAGAACGGAGGTCAGCCCCGCTAACATGGCCGAACCAAATGCAAACAGGACCCACATAAATTATCTCTCCCCCTTATTCAGCCGATACCCTACACCCCAGACAGTTTGCAGAAGCGTCGGATGTGAGGGATCGTCCTCGATTTTTTCCCGCAGACGGTTCATGTGCACCGCCACGGTGATGTTGTCCCCCATGGACTCCAGCCCCCAGATCATCTCATAGAGATCCTCACGGCTGAATACCTGCCCCGGATGCCGCATGAGAAACAGCAGTAGCTCATACTCTTTGTTTTTGAGTGCCAGCTCCGCGTCGTTTTTGCGGATGCAATGCTGCGCCGGGTCGGCGCTCAGCGGGCCGACCGTCAGAAGCTTCGGCGCTGCCGCGGTCTGCGGCTTGAGCCGATGATACTGCGCCAGATGCGCTTTGACCCGCGCCACCAGCACGCTGGGGGAAAAGGGCTTTTCGATGTAATCGTCCGCGCCGAAACCCAGCCCCCGGATCTTGTCCACATCCTTGCCCAGCGCCGTGACCATCAGAATGGGGATATCCTTCTTCTCGCGCACGGCGCGGCAGATGGTAAAGCCATCCGTTCCCGGCAGCATCAGGTCGAGAAGCAGAAGATCGCAATTTTCCGTCAGAGCGGCATTCAGCCCTGACGTACCATCGGAGCAGATGGTGACCTCGTAGCCGCTGAGTTCCAGATAGTCCCGCTCGATGGCAGCGATATCGGCGTCATCCTCAACGATCAGAATTTTCGGCATGGCTGTCCTCCTTTGCAAGCGGCAGCGTGAACATGATACGCAGGCCGCTGGTTTCTTCATTTTCTGCACGGACGCTTCCGCCCATTTCTTCTATCGCTTTCTTTACCACCGCAAGACCAAGTCCGCTACCCTTGCCCGGCGCGGTGCGGGCAGCGTCACCGCGATAAAAGACGTCGAACAGCCGGGGAAGCTGTTCTGGCGGAACACCCGGCCCATCGTCAGCGAACGTGATTTCGGCCATGCCGCCCGAAGCCGCTGCGGAGATCAGAACATGAACGGCCTCACGCCCGCCGTATTTCCGACTGTTGCCGAGCAGGTTGGCGGTGATACGGTTCAGCAGCTCGCGGTCAGCCAAAACACGCAAATCCGCCGGAATTTCCGTTCGGATCTCCATACCCTCGGCATCCCATTCGTCTGTCAGCTCCTGCATGAGCGAACGCAGGAGAAGCGGCTCGGTATGGACGGGATATTCGCTCACATCCATTTTGGCAAAAGCAAATAGACGGTTGACCATAGCTTCGATCTCCGTTTCCTTGGTATGAATCGTTTGCAGATATCGCTGCTGCGCCGCTTCATCCTTTGCAACGCCGTCAAGCAGGGCCTCGGTGTAGGCGCGGATGGAGGTCAGGGGGCTTTTCAGGTCGTGGGACATCCCGGCGATCAACTCCTGCTTTTTCTGCTGCGCGAGCTGCTGCTGCTCCAGCGAGGTTTTCAGCCGCGCCGCCATCTCGTCCACCGCGTCGCAGGCGGCTTTGAATTCGTCCGGCTCGCTATAGGCGATGGGCGCGTCCAGATCGCCGTCACGGATACGGGCAACGCCCGCCGTCAGAGCATTCAGAGGCTGGGAAATGTGGCGGAAGATGTTGCGCGTCAGATAGAGATTGGTCAGGGCGATGGAGAGCAGCAACGCTGCAATTACCGCACCCGCGTATATGCAGGCGAAAGTCTCAAGACCCGAAAGCAGCGCTTCGATCTGTTCGCCGGTCTGGTGCAGCTCCCGCAGGGAAAGTCCCATCTGCGGAAGATACACCGTTTGCAAAAGAAACAGCGCCGCCGCAAGACCGATGATAAGCAGGACGCCCGCCGTCAGCACAGGAATCACCAGCATCATCAGATTGGAGCGCGCCAGCCGCTTTTTGATGGTCATAGGCAGTACCTCCGCTTCGTATTAAGACCATTATACCACAACAGTCCATCTTAATTTAAACAGATGTTAAACATATTCAAGGGACATCTGTCTGCGACAGCATACAGGGTTTATTGTTACACGGTATCATCTCAAGGGCACAACCACAAATTTCGGCAATCTCGCTTCCGGTAAGCCCTGAGCAAACCGTATCGCGGCTTTTGCGAAAACTTTGGACTTTACTGTGTCCCAATCTGCCAGTCTGATGATCTCCGCTGTGCCGTTTTCAAAATCAAACCGAAGCTCACCCCACTCGCCGTCGTTGTCCACCAGATATTCGTAGACAGCGGCGGTAATCGTTTCACCTGTTTTCCGGCACTCCGTCTGCCGCAGAGAGATCGTGTGTGAGGAATTGCCATTCGATTCTTTTGCCGCTTTCGTCAGAGGGCGAGGTCTTTCCGGAACGCCCATTTCAAACGGCACGACCACGGATTTCAGCAGCCTCGCCTCCGGTAAACCCTGCACAAACCGTATCGCCGTATTTGCGAAAATATTGCTCCTTATCGTATCCCAATCCGCCAGCTTTACGATCTCCGCCGTTCCGTTTTCAAAATCGAACCGAAGCTCGCCCCATTCGCCGTCGTTGTCCGCCTGATACAGGTAGACAGCGGCGGCTATTTTTTTGTTCTTCTTGCGGCACTCAGTCTGTTTCAACGTCACGGTATGGATCACACCGCTTTCCAGCAGCTTCAGCCGCAGCTTGTCTAATGTGCGCCGGTAGAACCGCTCCGCACCGCTGGCTGTCGTTCCTTCAAAATCCACCGCTAAATCTTCAAAGGTGGACTGCGTGGACAAAGGGCTGACACGCCCGCAGGTCATGCAGATGGCATTTCGCTTCTCCAGATACCATTGCTCTTTGTAGGAAAGTTGCTCAAATGCTGCCGTGACCGCCTTTGCCTGTATTCCGTTCCAGAGGATTTCGGCGTAGTTCCAGCTATCGTCGCGTGTCACATCCTCGCCGGTTTCTTCGCCGTCCTCGTCCTGTTCCGTGCGGTAGAGGGAAACAATGCTGCGGTTGCGCTGGGCAATGGTCAGCAGCTCGTCCGCAGATACGCTTTCGTCCTTGTATCCGCTTTGGACGGCAAACTCGGAAACGACCTCCGCACAGCTTTTGCCAGAATCGTTGTAAATCGCGCCAATTTTCCGCACACGCCGGTACTCCGCAAGGCTGGCAAAGGAACCAGCTTCGCCTATCATGCGGCAGAACAGCAGTCCGTCCCGGATATAGTGCTTCGCGTATTTCAGAAACTCCGTTTCCTGCTCCGGGTCGAACTTTGGCAGACAGTACAGCAGCATTTGCAAAACTTCCAGCTTGTAGTCCAGAAACCTCGCCGGGTCATAGCGGTCATATCCGTTGCGGGTAAGAAATCGGTAGATCACGCCATTCAGCCGCTTTTCAAAGTGGTGCAGGAAGAAGGAAAAATACGCAAGATCTTTGCGATGGACGGCTTCACATATGTATTCATTCAATTCCATCTGCGGCGGTTCCGGGTCAAGCTGAAAGACGTTCCGGACTTCGCGCATGGTCAGGCTGTCCTCATTAGAGAACGGAACTTTGGACGCATAACCGGGCAGCTTCCATGTGTAGCCCGCAAGCTGCGCCGTTATCCGTTTGTCACGGCTATCCTCCATGTCTGCACCTCCCTCCGCTATGGTGTTCCATTACCGCTTCATCGTTTCTTTCGCTTCCGCCAGCAGAGCTGCCTGCTCCATCTCGGCGGCATAGCTGCCCTGTGCGTAGCTTGGTTCACGAATGGCTCGCTCCATTTTTCGCTTTGCCAGCTTTTTCATTGCGGCAGCGGTCTGCTCGTCCAGTGTACCGCGCCCAAGATACTGCGTGATCGTGTTGAACCTCTTCGTATAGATTTTCTTGATGGGATGGTCGGCGGCAAGCTCTCGCTGCTCCCGTCCACGAAGATTCCCGACTTGACGGCAGGTACGCCCGCGCTTGTCATTCGGCGCGTAGCCGCTGCAATATTTCGTGTGCCGCGCGTCGGTAGTCAGAAACCATTTCCCGCAGACGGCGCATTTCCTCGGCGCGTGTCCGACGCATAAGCCTTCAAAAAGATCGGCGCGGAACATCCCGACGAAGGATACAAAGTGCATCCGCTTGACAAGCTGCGCCTCCGCATTGCCGGGACGGATCGCAGGGACATACTGCACCGTTGCATTGGTCAGCGCCATCCACGAGGGATTGCTTTCCTCCAGAGTCGCGTTTTCCTTGAAAAACTGCCCGAATGCAGCGGCGTATCCCGCAGGCGTTCGTATTTCGGCATTCTCTTGCAGAAATTCCGCAAACGCCGTCATAGTTTTCTTGTACTGCCGCAGGGAATAGCTCAAATGCCCCAGCACCGGAATGACCCGAACCAGCAGCGCCGCCAAGGGATGCGCCCCTGTAATATTACTGACTGCCTGCTGCTCCATCGGGAGCTGCAAATACTCGTTCAGCTCGGTAAATGCTTCCTCGGAAAACGCCTGCATGAGAAACTCTTCAAACCGCTTTCTGTCCAAGCGGGAGAACGGTGGGACATTGTGCAGCGCATGAATGATGGTCTGTCCCGCCTCCTGCGCTTTCGGAAGAAGCTGCATATCTACATTCTTTAAGCCAATGCCGGTCAGCAGTTGATTCAGGATCATGCACGGCGCGTCCAACCGCGCAATCGTTTCGTCGGGGATATTCAGTACCGCACAGCCAATCGTGCCGGTCGGCATGACGCTTCCCGCATAGGTTACGGTATCCTGCCAGAAATCCAGAGACAACACATTGTGACGGATAAGCTCCTGTGCCATGCTGCGTCCTCCTGTCACGTTTTTGTATTTTCATTATACCACGAGAACAGGAACGCGGAAAGACCTGTCATGTTTTTTGAAATGAACTTGTCACGTCATCCGCCTGTCCGCAGAGGATCTGAACATAAAACAGACAGAGAGGTGAAGAAACTGCCTCTTGAATCTATTTTACGGAGGATACAGCATGAACCTTTTTCAAAACGTCAAATATGGCGTGAACTGCCGGGAAGCTGCGGAACGGTATGGGGTATCTGTCAATCGGCAGGGCAAAGCCCTCTGCCCCTTTCATAACGACCGGCATCCCAGCCTATACGTGGCAGACGATCATTATTATTGTTTTGCCTGTGGCGCACATGGGGATGTGATCGGCTTTGCCGCCAACTTTTTTTGGTTTGCCGATTTACGAAGCCGCCCAGCGGCTTGCAGCAGACTTCGGCATTGACACGGACAGACCGCCGACAAAGGAAATCCTTGAAAAACGCAGACAGCAAACAGAATCACAGCAGCTCATGGAAAACGAGCGGCTGTGCTTTGCTGTTCTGTCCGATTATGCCCGTGTGATGCGGGACTGGAAGGTGCGGTATGCGCCGCAGTCACCTGACGAGCCTGTTCACGCACGGTTCATGGAAGCCTGTCACAAGCTCGATGAAACGGAATATTATCTGGACATTCTGTGCGCAGGTGATTCTCACGAACGTGCCGAGGTGGTCAGTCATCTGCTTGCAGATGGTCGGTTGGACAAGCTCAAGGAAAAAATCAATGGGAGGGATGCAGCGTGAACAAGAAGTATGCAGGGCTTGATTTCCCAGCATGGTTCGATGGCAAAGACATCAATGAGGCGGCTTTTTGCCGGGAATTTCTATCAAAGAACAAACTCATCTATGCGGATAACGCATTTTTCACACCGGATGGGCGGTTGACAGACCCGCTGCTGCTGAAAGAGAAAATCTATGCCGAGCTGGAGTGCTGTGCCGCAAAGAACATTCCGCGCACCATTTCCAATATCGTGGAGATCATGAAGCTGGCGGCTCATGCAGAGAGCTTTCCACCAAAGCCGGATGAAATTCATGTGCAGAACGGGACGCTCCGCATCGACGGCAGTTTCCTTGCAGGACGGCCTGAGATCGTGCGCAGTCGGTTTCCCATCGACTACAATCCGCAGGCGGGAAAGCCGATTGTCTGGCTGCGGTTTCTTTCCGATCTGCTCTACCCGGAGGACATCCCAACCTTTCAGGAGTATATCGGCTATTGCCTCATTCCCAGCACCAAAGGGCAGCGCATGATGATCCTCAAGGGCGAGGGCGGCGAGGGAAAATCGCAGATCGGTCCTGTGCTGGCGCGGCTGTTTGGCTGCAATATGAAGGACGGCAGCATCGCCAAAATTTCCGACAACCGGTTTGCCCGCGCCGATCTGGAACACATTCATCTTCTTGTGGATGACGATATGAAAATGGAGGCGCTGAAGCAGACCAACTATGTCAAATCCATTGTTACCGCACAGGGCAAGATGGATTTGGAACGCAAAAGCGTCCAGAGCTATCAGGGGTGGATGTACGCCCGCCTGCTGGCGTTCTCCAACGGCGATTTGCAAGCTCTCTACGACCGCAGCAACGGTTTTTACCGCCGTCAACTGATCCTGACCACAAAAGAGAAGCCTGCTGATCGTGTGGATGATCCTGACATTGCAGAGAAGATGAAACTTGAGATCGAGGGCATTTTCCTCTGGGCATTTGAGGGCTTGCAGCGGCTGACGGCAAACAACTTCCGTTTCACGGAAAGTCCCCGGACGCTGAACAACCGGGAGTATGTCAAGCGCGACGCGAACAACGCCATCGACTTTATGGAGTCCACCGGCTATATACGGCTGAAAGCGGATATGTCCGTCACCTCCAAGGAGCTGTATGCCATTTATGAAATCTGGTGTGATGAGAATGGGCTGACGCCCATCCGGCAGCGCTCGTTCAGTGATTTTCTGATGCGGAATCTGAAAACGTACAATCTGGAGCATACGAACACCGTCATAAATGCCACCGGGCGCAGAGTGTGGGGGTATCTGGGCATCGAGCCGCTGATCAACCCCCGTATATCTGAGAATTGGGGCAAATCGCTATGTACGTATGTACCGGAAAGCTGACGCGCACCCAATCGTGAACAAAGCTGCCCATGCCGTGAAATGCTGCCTGCCCTGCACCGCTGGTACGTATGTACACAGCGAAATACCGCAATTCTGCTATGTACAGAGTGCCCGTGAGATGCCAAAAACGGCACAGTATAATCAATCCTTGTGAAATTCATGAGAATTTTCACTATAAGCCAAACGCAATGCACCGTCCGGTGATTTACCGAAGCGTGAAGCCGCTGCACCGGGATGTGGTATATCCCACCGTTCCGCATGACCTCGCCCAGAACGATGAAGCTGATAGGGTGCTGCTACGTATAGGGCATCATAGGCAGAAATCTGAGCGGATTTGTGGCATGGCAGTTTTTTCACTGACAAGTACACCGGCATCACCGATACGAAACCACACTATACGAAATAATGGAGGTAAAAACGGATGAAATCCAATCTGAGAAACGAAATCAAGTCGTACATCGTCCGTCAGGGAATGACCATGCAGGAGGTGGTCGATCTGCTGCATGACGAACACGGCTGGTCTGACAGCGTATCCAACCTGTCCAACAAGCTCCAGCGGGAGTCCCTACGCTACACGGAAGCTGCTCAGCTTGCCGATGCGCTGGGATACGAGATCGTCTGGCAGCGAAAGAAAAACTGACGATCCGGGAACATCCCGAAAGTCCCACCGGGACTAAGGGCGCACTTCTATACTCTCCTGACGGGAGTATGTGCGCTCTGCGAGGCAGACAGCCCAGATACCTGAGTATCACGGCTGTTTTGCGTCACTTCGTTCCGTACAAGGGATTGCCTCCCTTGCGCTGCCTATGCAGCTATCCCAGCGCACTTCGCGGTGGAAACCATCTGCTGACGCAGACAATTTCCGCCGCAAAGTCTGAACAACTATTTCACTAATTTTGAAGGAGGTCACACAATGCCAAAACAGAAAACCCTTGCCGAGCTGAATGCCGAGAAAGAGAAAATTAAGCAGCAGCTTGCACAGGAGCAGCACAAGAAGCAGCGTCTGGAAAACCGAATCGCCTACTATGAGCGCGGCGACCGTACCAAACGCGCACACAACCTGATCGTCCGCAGCGCGGATATGGAAAGCATTGCCCCGCTGACGAAGCTGTTGACACGCGCTGAGTTTTACGCTTTTGCCGAAAAGGTCTTTGACCTGCCGGAGGTCAAGGGCCTGCTCATGGAAGCGGTCAACGAACATAACCGGTCTGAGCAGAAAGAGGGGTGCTGAGTATCGCGTTATTCCACTTTCATGTAACCCAGATCAAGCGCAGCGCGGGACAATCCGCCGTGGC
>OFMN01001144.1_pt1 | contig 19054 bp, 32 predicted proteins | sample 1541791 | NCBI WGS metagenome assembly OFMN01 (sample SAMN04209248, study PRJEB22552) | human gut metagenome | biome: gut; material: feces | host: Homo sapiens | place: USA: Oklahoma
GAGGTGGCTCAGACAGGAGAAAAGATTGCGATTATCGGTCTGGGAACCTTCTTTGAACTGGCAAAGGAGGCTGCAAAGCTTCTTAAAGAAGAAGCCAAAATCAATGCAACTATAATCAATCCGTATTACATCACCGGATTGGATGAGACGCTTTTGACTAAGCTTAAGCAAAATCATGATACTGTTATTACTATAGAGGACGGTATTTTAGATGGCGGCTTTGGTGAAAAAATCGCACGATTCTATGGTGCAAGCAATATGAAAGTGATGAATTATGGATTGAAGAAGGAATTTCTTGACAGGTATGATGTGGATGCTGTACTGAAGGAGAATCATCTGACTGCAGAGCAGATTGTGGAGGATGTGTTATCTATTTTATAATAAAATCATAAATTTCAAATATAAAAGACGGCTGATTTTTCAACCGTCTTTTTATAAAATTTCAAAGCTTGTAATTGAGATGAGCTTCACAATCTGTTATAATACCTTCATTATTAACTTTGTTGCTTGTAATCTTTACTGCACTGGCATACATAGATGGACACAATAAAAGAAAATAGCACCCACCGACCAAAGTAGTGCTATTTCTTAATTAAGATTTTTATCTACTGAGGCAATCGGAAGTTTTATATCCAATCAACTCTTTCTTTATCTCGATTATAATATAAGACGGATAATTTTTCAACCGTCTTTTTGTGTTTAATAATATAAAATATCTGAAAAATAACAGATGTGGAAAATTCCAGTCATTAACAGACATGGACAAAGGAAGCAGTGTATTAAAGGACTACTTCAGACATATATTGAAGCATACTAATGTACTGCAAGCGGAGCGGTACTAATTTTTTAGCGGTATACATTTATTCGCTAAACACAAAATGTTTAGCGAAAACGTTTTTCGACTGTTTTTGCAAGGAGAAAATCAGGGAAGTGGTAGTTGATATCGTCCGACATTTATTCTCCCGTCGGAGGACGATTGCTTATCAACTATTTGCTAAAAAATTGTTTGGGGAATAAATGACGATATTTTTTCCCGCGGATTAAATTGGTTAAATAGTCTTGGTCTAAGGACCGGGAAGGGGGCTATGTAAAGTAACTAATTTATTCCGCGGGTTTTTTAATGGGTGATTCACATGAATGTTTATAATTTTGATTTTAATTTACGTCAAGTCGTAATTAATGGCTTGAAGGTCAAAGAGTTAGAGAATAAGTATGAGCGTACTGATTATTTATATTGCATTGATAATGGCCTTGTTTATGATGATGATGCGCATAAATTAATTGGCTATAAATTAGAGACATATAAGAGTTTGTATATTTCAGACTTAGAAGACATTTTTAATTTATATTGTGAAAAAGAAGATATTGATTTAGATGATTTAAAATTACATTACAGTCAGGAGATAAAAAAATGATTAAAGTATTTGAGTGTTTAGGTGTTCAGACTTTCGAGAAGGATGGAAAAAAAGGAACTAATATATATTACAGTGAGCCTTTTGATGATAATGAAAAGAATTGTTCCGGTTTCAAGTGTAACCACTTGTTTACCTACAAGAATATTACGGTACCAAAACCGGGTGAAAGATTTAAGGCTATGTATTCGCTTGGCTTTGACTTTAAGAACCAGCGTAATATTCCTGTCCTGGAGGAGATCGACATAGTTCCTTCCAATAAATAGCGTGAATTACCTTTTGGTATTTTACATAATAACATGGTTGCCGGGCTTCGGTTCGGCAGCTCCCCTAAAAAGGAGATAGAATGAGTGAAGATAGTGTATATACTACGGAGACAGTTACGGAGACTGTTCAGGATAATCAATCGACAGATAATCAAGTAAATAGTGATTATATCGCACTTGGGTTAATTGGTGTTTTCCTTCTTGGCTGCTTGGTTGGTCTTTTCGTATTTCGTATATTTAGTTCGAGGTGGCACACATGATTAATAATGAGATTTTCAATAATTTTTTTGAAGTTGGTATTGTTGGGATTGCTACCGGATTTTGTATCGGCTTTATATCGTGGGGCTTAGGTTTTGCGATTTACAGCATAATAAAATGGTTTAAAATGGCCTAGTTTCACCAGGTCGGAAAGGAATAGGGTTAATGGATATGGAAAGTATTTCTACAGCAATGTCTACTGCATTTAGTAGCGTTCAGACAAATGTAACTTCGATGATCACAACCTGTGCACCTTATGCACTCGGTATCATTGGTACAGTACTTGCCGTAACAATCGGCATCAAGGTATTCAAGAAGCTTACTGCTCAGGCCTAGTAATCGTGTTTACCACTCGGAGAGTGGGCAGAGATGCCCGCTCTCTTATTTTTTTAGAAAAGGGGGTTAATCCTATGACTAAAATAAAAAAACGTGCTACAGCCTTATTATTGGGCACTGTAACGTTCTTTATGGCATTGGCTATGCCTTATAATACTACTCGTGTATATGCTGTAGATGTGGGCTTTACATGGGTTGTAAATGAGTATTCTAATCAGATACTTCATTGGATATTACTATATCTTGGTATCTCTGTTGCTCCTGAAGCTATAAGTGAGGGAAAAGTATTTGATAAAACTGGTGAGTTTGCAATGGATTTCTGCAAAGAATTTTTTGGTGATACTTTCGAGCAGTGGTATGTGTCTAATGGCTTTAGTGAAGATATAGATACATTTAAGCGTGAGTTTAATGATATATTAACTCAAGATTTTGATGCTGCTAAATATGTTGCCGGAGATGTGAAAAGCTCTGTATTAGATATAGTTAATTCTTATTTATCTAGTGGCGTTTGTTCGGATATGAGTTTATATAATACTTTTGATTTTGGTCATTATGCATCTAATTGTTTAGAATTAAATCAAACATATAATTTATATTTTAAAATGGGCTCTTATGATTCTTATGGTAAACCGTATACTAATACTGCTTATGGTAATGATGCGTATAGGGTTACTTCAAGCGATGTTAGTCAAGGTAGTTTTTATTGCTTTAATGTTTTTTGTCAAAATTCTGATTCTACATATAATGCTTATTGTTTGGAAACTGCACCTTTTAGATTTTGTAATGCTACTGAGTTCTTTAATGGGATTTATTATCATGTTACTAATTGGACAAGCTCCATTAATTTAAAGTCTTTTTATTTTGAGTCAAGTTTGCCTAGTATGCGTGTTAATTCTAAAATTATAGATTCTTTATCTGCATTGACTAAAGATGGTTCTTTTTGGGATATTTTTTCGTCTTTGATTAATAATAGAGCTTTTTTTCCTAATATTGATATTCCTGATGTAGCTGGGAAAGATTGGGCTTTTGATTTGGTTGGTTGGCCAAATTCTTGGGACATTGATAAACCGGATGCGAAGCCGTGGGATGATGTTGATTCTTTACCTATTCCGGGGGATATTGCTATTCCTAAAGAGATTCCGGGGGTTACTGATTTACCGGGTATTATGGATGGTGTTATTGGCGGTACAATTCCTTGGCCTGATATTATTGACATCATAAAAGATTTGCCTGTCGATCCGACTCCTGATCCGGAACCGGAACCCAAACCGGAACCTAAGCCGGAACCAGAGTTACCGGATATTCCTGCTGTTCTTCCTCAGGGAGTATCAGACAAGCTAAAAGATTTAAGTGGTAAATTTCCTTTCTGTATTCCGTTTGATGTTGTAGATTGTTATAAGTCTTTTGCAACTAAAGATAATGCAGAAGCGCCTAAATGGGATATAGATTTTACAATACCGGGAACTAATCAGGAGTATCATTTTAGCGTTGATTTAGCTATGTTTGACAAGTATATTCCTATATTCCGCTCAGGTGTGTTGATTTTGTTTTTTATAGGTCTTTTGCTAGCTACTCGAAAATTAATAGGTTGGCAGATTGATAATTAGTGAGGTGATTTTTATATGACAAAAGCTTTGTATGTGTTACTTAGTCAGTTGGTTATTAATAGTTTGATATTGGTTGTGTTGGCAGTGGCTTGTAATTTTTTACCGGACAGTCCTTTTAAGTCTTTTTTAAATGCTAATGCGTTGGCACCTTTACAGCCTTACATGAAATATATTAACTGGTTTCTTCCAGTAGAAGAAATTATATGTATTCTTGAGGTGTGGGTAGTTTGTATAGCACAATATTTTTTTTGGGAGCTCTGCCAAAAGGTGCTCAATTCTGTATCTTCCAATAGTTCAACTAATGGATTAACTTCTGTTGGTAAGTAGTAGGGGGTGATTGATTGATAACCTTATATTCAGGGACTCCGGGCGCGGGTAAGTCTTTGCACTTGGCTACTCGTCTATATCACTGGATGCAGTTTAAGGATGCGCCAATAATTGGCAATTTTGCAACAAATTTTAGCTCTATAAAAAAGCGTAAGGGGTTTTATATTTTCATGGATAATAGCGAATTGACTCCGGACAAGCTTATTAAATTCAGTCAATATTATAGTCAGATTAAGGGTAGAAGAGTTAAAGAGGGTGAAATACTACTGGTGATAGATGAATGTCAAATACTCTTCAATTCAAGGGATTGGGGGCAGAAGAACCGGGCGCAGTGGTGTGCATTTTTTACGCAGCATCGAAAATTAGGCTATGAAGTGGTTTTAGTAGCTCAGTTTGACCGGATGTTAGATAGACAGATTAGAAGCCTGATAGAATATGAGTGGATTCATAGAAAAGTTTCTAATTTTGGTATTCAGGGTAAATTGATTTCTTCATTCTGCGGTGGAAAACTTTTTGTCGCTGTTAAAGTTTGGTATCCGATGAAAGAAAAAGTCGGCAGTGAATTTTATATGTATCGTAAAAAATATGCGGATATATATGATACATATGCGCTTTTTACTGTTCCTGATTGCTAGTGCATGGGTGTTATGCGTGATAGGGGGCTTGGGGGTTCCCTGCGCGCGTGACACCCTCGCACTTCGTACTTGACAGTAGGGGGCAATGTGATAGGCTTGCTGTGCCTGGACTGCTGTATTTTAAGCCGGCCTGGTGCAGTAAGAATATCACAATTGCCGGGTTCATGCTGTCAAGTTCGTAATTGTGAGGGTGCATCATTTATTTTTTGGTTTTGTGTAATAGCTTTACAAGGCTATTTTGATTCGTCTGCATCATTTTTTTACTCCCCTTTGAGGGGTTGGGGGTGACTCTAATCCGTCCTTGTTCGGAGTGGTTTAAGACTTTCTCGGTGAAAGTCAACGACGAATTGGTCTGGGAGCTCGGGCAGACCTGCGCTAGCTGCTCGGAATGGTCCCATAATAATTTTTAACTAAATAATCATGGTGGGAAAAATTCAAAATCCACTTATTCCAATGGGTGGATTTTGTTTCATTTTTGAACACATTAATATATTTCTTAATAGGGGGATTTTATGGAATATTATTATTTTAGAGAAGATAAGTATAATAATATTCATTCGATAGATAATGTTATTATTACTTATTTTTTAACTTGTACTTTAGATTTTGCATTAGGACATTTAAAAATGATTTCTGATTGTTCTACTAATTATTGGGAAAAGTTAAACGTTTCAAGGTGTTCACGTTATTGTTATTATAACAATATAATTCATTTTGATGATGGTATTTTTTTAAAGCTTGGTAAATATGGGATGTGGCTTGAGGATTCAAAAAAATTTGAATTGTTACCAAAATTTCAGCTCGAGGTTAATCCTAATAAGCATTTTAAAAAGGATTCATTTAAACGAATAATTGATTTTATCGAACATTTTTGTTCGTCCGGCAATTTAGATAAATATGATTATGCTATCGATTTTCCGGGAAAGACTGTTGATGATATACAGATTTTTTCATCACGTAAAGAAAAAGGTTTGTATAAAGGCACTAAATACCGAGGCCAGCGTAATAAGAATGGCTACTGTAAAATATACGACAAAGGAAAGGAACAGAAAACAGATGATATTATTACTCGAGTGGAGCATACGTGTTGTAGAGATTGTGCTTTGTCTTTTGAAAAATTATATATATCTGATTTCGGCAATACTGCCGATTTGTCTAACATTAGTGCTTCTCGTAGATTATTGGTTAAATCAATTATTCGACTTCGAGAAAATGGGATAGAGTATCAGGATTTATTTGACGAGCTTGACAGAGCTACTAAGATGCGTATTATGCCATATATTAGCAATACAAACTATACTGTCTATGAGTATGATCTGAATATACTTGATGATTTATTAAGTCATATGAGTGTTCTTTTTCATTTTGATTATACGGATTCTAATGGTTTGATGATGTTTGATGATACTTTGGAAGAACTTCCTTTTGATTGAAATTATATTTTATATGTGGCCGTCTGTCCGTTCTGCTCGGTTATCCCCTCATAGATTATATTTTAAGATTATCTTAAGAGGGGTAGGAGAGCAGACGTCCAACGGACAGAATAAGGCCTTTACTTTCTCTATGATTCAATATCCTTTTGTATCGTTTTAATAGTGTTACTTGATAATATGATTCGTCTGCATCATTTTTTATCTGTTTAAAATACCTTTAGTATTTAAAATAAAATTATAAAGTCCTGATAAATCTATTCTGTGGTCACGGAGCATAAGCAAAAAAATAACTATTGCAATCACAAATATGTATTTCCATAATGGTTCTTTTTGTTTCTTCCGGTTGTCTTTTGGTTTGATATGATATATTTTACTCATCGCTGCAGCTCCCTTTTTTAGAATGATAATTTGTTGAATTGTAATAATTTTAGCATATCAATTCATATGTTTAAATTGGTAAATTTTAACAAACATTTATTTGTAGTATTGACAGATTCTAAAAAATGAGTATTATGATAATTGTTTAATCAATTTAATGTACTGCAAGCGGAGCGGTACTAATTTTTTAGCGGTATACATTTATTCGCTAAACACAAGTTTAACGAATAAATGACGAGTAAAATTTAAATCGTTCTTATCGAACGACATTGAACAATTAGAATGATTAACACCTAACAATTATTAACTTATCTTGATAAGACCTTATCACAAAAACATGTGTTTGTAAATAATTTATTATTTTTTTGTGAATTATGCACAATAAAAGGCTCTGAACCAACGTGGATCAGAGCCAATATAATTTATTATTTTGTGCAATTTGATGTGTGCTGCGCGCTGGCAAGCCTGAGCGCGAAGCACACAAAACTAACTATTCTTCAGTAACAGTAACAACACCATAATTATTACCACTATCAGAATGCAAAAAATCAATACGCATACTTAAAATATGAATATAAATGAAACATAAGACAAGACCAACCACACAGAAAAACAATACCCAATCTTTAAAAGTTTTCATAGTAAAACCGCCTTTTTTATTTTTTAGTTTACACTATTTAAGCAATTTTTTCAAGCGCCTAGTTCTATGGGTAATCTGATAATTATCAGGATTCATTTCACCGCGCATTTGCAATATCTCCGCTTCACTCATCATATCTCCACTATCGACAGATTTTTTTAAGCTATCAACAACAGCTAACGTGTCATAAGCGTTATAGTCCTTATCTTTTATCAAGAAACCAGTACGTTTACGCGGTTTTATTAGTGTAGGATTGCTTGCATACTCGACTTCATCCGCATCATACTCATTCTGAATCAGGAAACGCCAAATCTTCTGACAGTTGATGCACTTTTGAGTAACGGAGCGCATAAGCGCATCTGTAAGCTTGAATTTTTGAGACGAATATATAAACGATATGTGATAATGCCTTGAAGTAATAAGCGTATTTAAAAACGCTGCATCAATATTGGTTTTAAAATTTCTGCTGTTAAGCTGAGCGGATGCTTCATCAAGTACCACTATAACTACTGTCCTAGTATTATTTTTTAAATCAATATCCTTGTTTTTGTATGCACAGCAAACGACCTGGGACAGACTAACAAGAGGTTCATATGGAATTGATTTAAAATCCACATTACTGATAACATGGATTTTCTGACGAACAAACTTTTTACGACCTCTATCCCAAACCATTTTGTTATTAAAACGATTGAAAATCATTGTAACGTAATGGACAATGGAGAGAGTCTTTCCACCGCCAAAATGGGCGCAGTAACAATTTAACAATCCTGCTTCATAGAAATTATAGCCCTTATGTTTTATCCAAAAATAAAAATCTTTGACAGCATACAAAATAGTATTTATAGGATGTAAACAAATAATTCTTGCTATCACAGACAGCCACAGCAAAATCAAGACACCAATAAAAATCAAAAATAACATTTATTTCATACCCCCTAAAAATCCGCAAGCTGTAGCGAATAACTCAAGTGCAATCATAACCACAATGAGCCTAACAATAACATAAACATCTAATGTGGTAGACGTGCCAACAATAAGATTAACTAATGAATCCATTACTTTCTAACCCCCTTCAAACTATGCGTGCGCCATGATTTCATGCATGACCAGCAGAACGAAAACAATAAGATGAACATAATTATATGTACATCATTTACAATTGAGTCTAATTTATCTGTATAATCTACAGTCTGAACAGTAGAGCCAACCGCAGGAGTCGAATTGTCAATCGAGACAACTTCCGTATCATCTTCTTTAATATCCTGAAAAATACTTTCTTCACCTTGCTCATTTTGAACCTCACTATTATCAATTAATTCTGTATCTGGTACAGCTTCATAAACTTCAGTAGAATCAACAACCATATAACATCACCTCAATACTTTAAATTTTGAATAAAAATAATAACAATACCCGCAACCAACGCATATAAAAAAACTTCCCCAATCGTGGGACTGACAGAAGCAGACCAAGGAACATGCCAATTAAAAACTTGAACAATTAGACTACAAGCATATTTATATACATCATAAAGCATATTATTTCCCCCTTATAAATCGAATCACACATACAGTAATCATCAAAGCAAAACCAGTTGCAGTAACATTAAGGCACCACGAAGGCAAAAAAGAAAAAATATCCTTAATGATAATAGGAACGCTTGCAATACCAGATACTAAATTTTCTAAATTATCCCATACGGAATTATCAGAGGAATCATGTTTAGACTGAATTTTGTCATTAGCGTTTGTGTCAGCGTCAGCGTCCTCAGCGTCTTTACCAGTACCAGTAGTACCAGTACCATTTTCATTTACATTACCATCGGGTATGAATGAACCATCAGAACTTACCCCACCACTTGACACATTATATTTTACATCATCCCCCGAATTAACAAATTCATTAGAAATATGAGAACCTTTTTCAGACACACACAACCAAGGACCCTTGTCAGTACCCTTATATACTCTGATGTAAAACTTATATTTAATATTAGATGTTACGGAGCAAGCTTGCAATTTACCATTCTTATAGTCAGCAGATGATAAAGGATGTTCAGATAAATAAGCCGACTTGCAGTTATTTGATTTTTCAAAAAGTTCCATAAATGAAAATTTAAGTTTACCTTTTGAAGCTTTCTCATAATCACCAAGCTCAATAAAATCAGTTGCAGATACTTTGTCATATTCGCTTTTACAATATTCTGCCTTTGCATATAGTTGAACATATGACGAAGATAAATCATAATTTGTAGACGTTTTTTTACTATTCCATTTTAAGTTATATATCATATCTGAATATATTTGATAATTAGTTGTCTCAAAAATACTATCTCCTTTAATCGGTGTAATATAAGATAAATTTAATTTGACATTCTGCAAGTAGCCAATACTCTTGTTAGTAACATCAGTAGGATGAGTATCACTACCGCCAACAATCATGCCGTCAGCCTTTACACCAGTTTTGAGATAATCAGAAATAGTCTGATAAAAACCAACATCGTTAACCAACTGGAAAATATCCGACTTACTACCAGTCATTTTAGTGATATAATCATCATCAGTTGAAGGGTTATCTTCCTTTTGCCAATCAAGTCCGATAATTCTATCGATATAGAAATAACAACCATTCATTACAACAGGAGAAATTTCGGACAATTCATCAGCATGTATTTCACTAGCGGAACAAAAGCCAATTACTAAATTAAAACGCTTGTCAAGTGGCTTACCGCTACCGTCAGAAACAGGTTCTTCGGCTATAAAAGAATACACAGGGGACGAGCTTGTATAATTAATAGTCTGCGAATAATCATTAGAGTAATACTCATTCTTTTTGGGATAGCCCGATTTAATTGTAACAGAATACATAGTAGAGCCAGTATAAGTAGTATCATCAGCTCTTACAGTCTGACCGCAAATTAAAACAACAAGCGCAGAAACGAACAAACACAGAGCAACAACCACTCTCCGAGTAAAACGAATATTTCCATATCTTTTCATATTTCCTCACTTTCTAAAATCGGTTTTATGCTGCACCGAACCCCTCAAACAATCGTGGATCAGTGCAGCATAAAACACTTTTCGTAATATCATTGTAAAAATTCGCAACGTGTAACAAGTATCATTTTTAAATATGATACAAAAAAGGGCGATGCACCGCACCGCCCACCGCCTGCATCAGACTGCTATCTTGTGCGGAGATTCTTTACTACTCCGATAGCAATACCAACGATGCCTGCGCAGAAAAATGTTAACAGGATAGAGTTGCCAGTAATAGTTGTCATTACTGTACTAACTACTTCCATAAGTGAACCAACCGCACTTGTCATAGTGTTTGCACCTGTCTCTGCTAATAACATAGACATTACCCCTTTCTTTTTTTATTTTATAGTAATATCGGAAATAAAGGCTTTGCCACTATATCCGCAACCATAAGCTACACTAATCTCATGACCGATTACATTATCGGTAATCTTTTTTGCTAAGTCCTCATAGATAAATAACTTATCTGTAGACTTGCCGTGGACGGCACCAGTTCCGTCCTGCTCCACAAAAACTACTACTCCAGTTTTCTTTTTCATTTCGATAAATCCTACTACTTTCATCATTTTAGTTTTCCTCACTTTCTGTATTTTCTGTTAATCCTGCATATCCTAATAATGGTGCATATTTAAGTAGCACTTTTTTAATCTCCGGCACAACAAGTGCTTCGAAAATTAGTTTTTGCTCCAATGTAGTAAAACCACATTCTATGGACACTGGTAAAATCAATTCTTTTTTCTTTTCACTCATTTCTTTTCCTCACTTTCTTCGTTGAATTGATATATTTGATATATGGCTCTTTTGAAACCATTTATCACTGTTTCGTGTTTGAAATCATAACCATGATTTCTTGCTATCTCCTCTGCCTGTCTTTTAAGCCATTCTTCAAAATCATGCTCAAGGCGAGGAGAATATACATCTATACCGCTTGGAATTAGGTTTAATACTAACTCCACAGGCTCATGCAAGTTTTTACTCGCGATATATCTATGTCTGCCTTTTGTGGCATTGCATAACTCTTTTGTTATGTATTTAGTAATATAGTTTGTTGCCTTGTACGTATCCTGTATCTTAGTGGCTGTAGAAAAGCCATATCTCCACCCAGTAAGGTTGTAAACTACTTTGCCATTGCTTTTATGTCCGCTATCCTTAAACGTCATATTTCCGCAGTTAGCAACCAATCCATGCATGTGCCACGCGCCATCTTTATGTTGTTCAGGTACGAATAAATATGACAAATCGGGAGCATTTCTCACATGCTGATTATTAAGCCATTTTCTACACTTCGCGAGACATTCAGAAAAATCATATCTATCGGTTTTAGCACTATCGTACGTTAATGTGAAAAAATACTCCCATTTTTCCGACCGCGCTAATTCATGGATTTTATTTCGTGTACGATTAAGCGATACACGCTCCGAACGTTCGGCTCTCTGCTTTTCTATATCTGCGCTTTCAAACTCTTGCAATTTTTCATATGTTTCAGTAAATGGGTTGTATATCAAGGTAGTTAAATCTTTATTTAACATTCTTTCTACCCTCTCATTATCAACATATGACTTATCACTATCAGCAACTTGATATATTCCATCGGGATAAATCGAAAACTTTACCTCTCCATTATGAAATTCTTGGATTTTGATATTATAGCCAATCATCAGATTATGAAAATTGAGTGCGAAATGTTGCCATTGTCAAGTAGGCAACACCCTCCACTCTATCGTGTATAGTTCTCATTTAAGACCTCCTTAAGGTGTATCAGGTGACCATTCCTAATCCCCAGCGTGTTCTACTAAGTGCCAAAAAACAGGCACTAAGAAGAACAATCGCGCCCCCTTCCCCGAAATCCAGGGGGGCTAAATGATACGAACTGTTGTAATAAGCACTTACCAAACGACATTGACCAATAAAATATGATACAGACGCTTCATATATCAGCTTATCAAACGACATTAATTAAAAGGCAATTCCTCCTCATCATCAGACAAATCTTTATCAATAACACAAAATTCATGAATATAATGTGTTCTCAACGCTTCAACAACATTACAAACATCATGCATTAATGCATTAGGAAACCGACCAGACATGTAATAGAAAATATATCCATTGATAACAAAATCAATTGGGTTGTCTGCATGGTGCTTATCAATATACTGCTTTGCTTCAACAAACATCTCAAAATTAGTACTTTTTTCCATTTTCTTCTTACCTCTACTTTCTTTTCTCTTTTCTACACTACGACTTTTGTAAACAAGGGGATTCCTACCCTCTGGGAGCAATCCCCAAAGCTCAAAATTGTCTTGAGTCTTGGCGCGTCAAGGCTGAAGTGCACTGCTTACGCAGGCCTTGACTCGTTTTAACTCTTTCTTTTGATGCACAAAAAAAGCACCTAATTAAATTTCTTTAATTAAATGCTAATTTTTCTAAATTATTCAGTTTTTAAAAATAAATCGTGTCATTTAGTTCGTCAAACAAGTATTTCACAAATAGTTGACAACCAAGCGCCCTCCGACGGGAGAATGGATGTCGGGCGCTGTCAACTACCGCTTCCCCGATTTTCGACCTGCAGACCGGTCGAAAAACGCTTTCGTGAAACATATATCAGTTTAACGAATAAATGACCTTTTAATTAAAATCGCTCTTACCGAACGACATAGTACATCTTGAATTGATGCAATCCGTATTCATTTGACTTGATAATAACTTATCACAAAAACATGTGTTTGTAAATACTTTATTATTTTTTTGTTAAATATGCACAAAAAAAGGCTCTGAACCAACGTGGATCAGAGCCAATGTTATTTGTTAATTTGTGCAATTTGTGTGTGCTGCGCGCTGGCAAGCCTGAGCGCGAAGCACACATACAGATAAACTAAGGTTCACTATCAAGTATACCAGTAATTTCAGGTGTAGTATGACCGCCTTGTTGCTCATATTGATATTCTTCAACATTATCAAGACGAGAGTCTAATTTTGTGATAGCCACTACACAGCCAATAACACCAATAATACACAACAAAATAATAAAATCCTTACAGTAATCTTTTTTCATAATGCAAAACCATCCTTTTTTATTTTTGATTTTACACTACTTCAATAATTTTTTCAACCGCCTACTTCGATGCATAATCTGGTCATTATCCGGGTTCATTTCACCCCTCATTGTCAAAATTTCCTGTTCTGACATCATGTCACCATCATCCACAGACTTCTTAAGTTTATCAACAACAGCTAATGTATCATATGCATTATAATCCTTATCCTTAATTAAAAAGCCGGTACGCTTACGAGGTTTAATGAGAGTCGGATTAGATGCATATTCGACCTCATCCGCATCATATTCATTCTGCACTAAGAAACGCCATATCTTTTCACAATTGATACATTTTTGAGTTACTGAACGCATGAGTGCATCTGTCAATTTGAATTTCTGCGAACTATACATAAAAGAAATATGATAATGCCTTGAAGTTATCAATGTATTTAAAAATGATGCATCAATATTAGTTTTGAAATTCCTACTATTAAGCTGCGCTGAAGCCTCATCCAGTACCACTATTACTACTGTCCTAGTGTTATTTTTAATATCTATATCTTTATTTTTATACGCACAGCAAACCACCTGCGACAGACTCGCAAGAGGTTCATATGGAATTGACTTGAAATCAACATTACTAATCACATGAATTTTTTGGCGTACAAATTTCTTACGACCTCTATCCCAGACCATTTTGTTATTGTACCGATTAAAAATCATGGTAACATAATGCACAATAGATAAGGTCTTTCCACCGCCAAAATGTGCGCAGTAACAATTCAACAAACCTGCTTCATAAAAATTATACCCTTTATGCCGAATCCAGAAATAAAAATCTTTTATTACATATACGATTGTACTTACTGGATGCATGCAGACAATTCTAAAGATGACCGATAGCCACAACAGAAGCAGGACTCCAAGAAAAATTAAAAATCCCATTATTTCATACCTCCGAGGAATCCGCAGGCCGTAGCGAACAATTCAAGCGAAATCATAACCACAATAAGCCTAACCATAACATATACATCTAACGTTGTAGACGTACCAACTATAAGATTAACAATAGCATCCATTATTTTCTAACCCCCTTTAAACTATGAGTGCGCCAAGACTTCATGCACGACCAACAGAAGCTGAACAACACAATAAACATGATTATATGCACATCATTAGCAATCGCATCTAAATTTGATGTATAATCTACGTTCTGAACAGTAGAGCCAACCGCAGGAGTCGAATTATCAGTTGTGACATCTTCCGTATTATCTTCTTTAATTTCCTGCGAAATACTTTCTTCACTTTGCTCATTTTGAACCTCACTATTATTTATTTCTGTATCTGGTACAGCTTCATATATTTCAGTTGTATCAACAGTCATTCTAACAACCCCCTTATAAACTTGACAATCAATATAGCTGCAAGTGAAAAAACAATTACCTGCGCAATAGTAGGCTGAATACTACCCGACCATGGCACACGCATATTTAACACTCGAATAATTAACATACATACATTTTGATATATTTCATACAACATGACTACCCCCTAATGAATTTAACAACTATAAGAACAATAAGGAGCGCAAAGCCAATAGCCACGACTTCGAGGCACCAAGACGGTAGAAAAGAGAATATATCAGCTATCATTTTAGGCACATCACCAATGCCTTTTGTAAATTCTTCTAATTTGTCAAAGGTAGAATTGCTACCACCAGATGCATCTTGAATATCTTTATTATCCTGCTTTTCTTCTGTTTTCTGAACATTATTTTTAGCATCTTCAGGAGTATCACCAGTACCAGTTATTTCACTAGTATCTTTTGGTTTAGAATAGCCACCATCAGAATCAGAAACAGAATTATCATTATCGTCAACCGCTTCAGAAGTATATTTACCTTTTTTAGTTGAATTGTAAAGCTTCACCCAAGCACCATATTTATTATCCTTTGACACAATACGAAGGTACCATATCGGTTCAAACTGATAGTTACCATAAGTTGTCATTTTTTCAAACACATTAGGCTTGTGAGCGTTATCTGTTTTATCCGACTCAACCTTATCATTAGCACTTTTCCAATCAATCCATGTATAATTAGACCTGTTTAAACCTTTTATATTATTTTCTGCATTCCAATCCTTAATAAATGTCTTATGCCCCTTATCTTCCGATTTAATATTACCGCTCTTATCTTGCCAAGCATAAGAACCATATAATTGGACCTTATAACCACCTTTTGAAAGGTCAATTCCAGTTGTACTAGTTGAACTATAAACAATTACTTTATCTTGATTAATTTTAGACAAATCAGCATTTTCGTCAGCATCAATTAACTCTTTTTTATTAGTAACATACGTTTCCATCTGAACGTTATCAAGCACACCAATATCAGAATATGATTGAATTTTAGGCTTATAAGTATTTCCATTAACAACAGAATCAGAACTACCACCAGATAGAACCTTTAACAATTCATTCCAGCACTTGTCATAACCATCAGCAGTAACGACATAATCACAATTAGAACTAACATATTTATTGGAGTCACTATCTTGATCGAAAGTTGAACCATAACAGTAAATATAGGTAATAGAGTCATAATTCTTAGATGATGCACCAAAAGCGTTATCCATCTGCATCACAACTTCACCACCGCGTGTGACCTTGAATTTTGACTTATTATAAAAATCAACAGAGGTACTACCATCACGAGTAATAAAACCATAAGCAGCATCATTGAAAGCAAATGAATAAACAGGGTAATCAGACTGAACGGAACAAGTCATAGAAGCAGAGTAATCACCATCATATTTATTATCGCCACTATCTTTTGTAAAATCTATGCTTATTACCTTTGCATATGTTTGAGCATCAGCTCGAACAGCTTGATAGGGCATCAAAGTAAGCAACGAAACAACGAGCATACACACAAAAGACACCATTCTCCGAGTAAAACAAATATTTCCATGTACTTTCATAAAACCTCACTTTCTAAACCAATAAATAAACAAAAAGGGATGAGGTCATAAACCCCACCCCTAAGGCTATTGGTTACAATTATTTCTTTAACTTTCTAACCACACCAATAGCAATACCAACTACACCTGCACAGAAAAATACCATGAGTGTAGGGTTACCAGTAATAGTTGTAATAACAGTACTTACAACTTCCATAAGTGAACCAACCGCAGTTGTCATAGTGTTACCACCAGCCTCAGCTAACAGCATAAGCCTTTCTCCTTTCTAAAATTATTTTATAGTTATTCCAGTTATAAAGGCTTTGCCGCTATAACCACAACCATAATCAACATTACACTCGTGACCGATAGAACTATCAGTCACCTTATCAGCTAAATCATCATACAGAAATAGCTTATCAACAGTTTTACCATGAACACCCTCAACACCATCATTTTCAACGAAAACAACAGCACCTTTTCTCTTTTTCATTGGGATGTAACCTACGATTTTAAGCATTCTCTTCAACCTCTCTTTCATTAATTCCTACAATACCAAGCATAGGTGCGTAGGCATTTAAAACCTCAACCAAATCTGGAAGCACTACCGCCTCGAATAATAACCTCTGCTCCAGTGTATCAAAAGACGTTCTTATCAATACTGGCATTACCTTAGTTTTGTTTTTCAATTCAACGTTACTCTTTACTTTCATTTAATTTACCTCTCTTTCATCAGTATTGAATTGATATATCTGATAAATAGCTCTTTTGAAGCCATCCACTACAGACTCGTATTTAAAATTGTAGCCGTGATTTTCAGCTATCTTTTGAACCATGTACCTTAACCAACTATCAGTATCATACATCAGCTGAGCATACCAGTTGCAATCATCTGGAGACAAAAGTAACTTTAGCTCAGTAGGTTCATGCAAGTTCTTTGATGCTATATATCTATGCTTGCCCTTAAGGTCAGCGCATATATCTTTAGTAACATACTTGGTTATGTAATTGATTGCCTTGTAAAAATCTTTTATTTTCGTAGCAGTAGAAAAACCAAATTTCCATCCATTAAGGTTATAGATAGTTGGATAAGAACTATTCTTATCGGTTCTGATACAGGACTTTTTGCCTATGGCTACTCGACCAGAATCGGCAAACTTAATATTCCCAACGGTCGCTATCAGGCCATGAAAATGATAAGCTCCATCCTTGTGCTTTTCTGGCACAAACAAATATGCCAAATCTGGAGCATAACGCTTATGCTGATTATTAAGCCACTGACGGCACTTGGTTAAACAAGTATTATAGTCATATCTATCGACCTTTGAGCCATCAAAAGTGAGAGTCACAAAATATTCCCATTTTTCAGACCTTGCTAAATCATGTATCTTATTTTTCGAGCGAGTAACCGAAACACGTTGAGAATGTTTCTGACGCTGTAGCTCAATCTCTGGAGACTCAAACTCTTTTAATCGCTCGAACTTGCCAGTAAAAGGATTAAATACAGTTTCAAGCTGCGAAGCCTCAAGTCTCTTCTCAATACATTCATTTTCGTAGTAAGAACTTTGTTCGTCAGGTATCTCTGTTACTCCATCTGGATAGATAGAAAATTTTACCTCACCATTATGAAATTCTTGGATTTTAAGATTATAACCAACCATAATTAAAAAAATGACTGCGAAGTGTTGCCATTGTCAAGTAGTAATGGCAACACCACCACTCTTTCGTAAATAGTTCTCATTTTCTAATCTCCTTAAAGTGTACTAATGGGACCATTCCTAATCCCCAGCGTGTTCTACTAAGTGCCAAAAAGCAGGCACTAAGAAGAACATTCGCGCCCCATTCCCCGAAATCCAGGGGGGCTATATGATACGAACTGTTATGATAAAGCGCTTACCAAACGACATAAGACCATAAAAATATGATGCAAACGCGTCATATAACAGCTCATAAAACGACATTATTTAAAAGGCAATTCTTCATCATCATCAGACAAATCTTTATCAATAACACAAAATTCATGAATATAATGTGTTCTCAACGCTTCAACAACATTACAAACATCATGCATTAATGCATTAGGAAACCGACCAGACATGTAATAGAAAATATATCCATTGATAACAAAATCAATTGGGTTATCTGCATGGTGATTATCAATATAGTGCTTTGCATCAACAAACATCTCAAAATTAGTACTTTTTTCCATTTTCTTCTTTCCTCTACTTTCTTCTTTTCTTCTACTCTTTGACTTTTGTAAACAAGGGGATTCCCACCCTTCGGGGACAATCCCCCAAGCTCAAAATTGTCTTGTGTTTTGGCTTGTCAAGGCTAAAATGCACTGCTGACGCAGGCCTTGACAACTTTCAACACGTTCTTTTGATGCACAAAAAAAGTGCAATCCGTAAGACAAACTCACGAATTGCACTTTATTTTAAAATGCACTATATTTAATTAAAATGATGCTTACCAACGCTTGAAACCTGCGAGAGCAGGAACACAGCAGAAAGAAGAATCGTGTCATCTATTCGTCAAACAAGTATTTAGCAAATAGTTTCCTAGCGCGCCTGCTCCTTTTGGTGTGATGGTCGCAGGCAGGAAACTACCACTTCCCCGACTTTTCTCCTAAAGACCAATCGAAAAGACGTTTTCGCTAAACATTTCACAGTTTAACGAATAAATGACCTTATAAAAGTACTAAGGTACTACAATAAAAACATA
>OFMN01001147.1_pt1 | contig 19024 bp, 12 predicted proteins | sample 1541791 | NCBI WGS metagenome assembly OFMN01 (sample SAMN04209248, study PRJEB22552) | human gut metagenome | biome: gut; material: feces | host: Homo sapiens | place: USA: Oklahoma
CCCCCGGCCGGGGGAGGTGGCACGCAAGTGCCGAAAGGGGACAGTGGCATCGAGCGTGAGCGAAGATGACGGAGAGGTTTCGTCCCCACAAAAACAAATCCCCCACACCGGGCGTCTCCGGTGCGGGGGTGCGGGAATGGAATCCGGGAATGTCTTCAATTGCTTCTGTCACAGAAGACGACGATGCGGGTCTTGCCACCGTAGGTGCAGGTATACAGCACCAGATCGTGGCCGCTGTGCTCCACGGCCTCCACATCGGTGGGGTCATGGACTTCAATGGCAGAAACCGTGTAGTGGTTCTCGATGCCGTCCATGTCGGTGAAACGGACCTCATCGCCCAGGGCGAGGGTGCCGATCTTGCCGAAATGCGACTCGTAGTTGTGCGCCGCGATGACGAGATCATCGGTGCGGGAGGAGCCGAACTGGCGGCAGGGGGAAATTTTGAGTTTGGGGTAGCTCCACTCGCTCATCACCGGCAGGTCGATGCCAATGGCGGGGATGGAGACAGTGCCCACATATTCGTAGCCGTCCAGCTCCACCACGGGCAGCTCCGGGTCAAGGGAGCTGGTGTCGATGGCGGGAGCCGAGGCCGCGCTCTGGGTTTGTTCAACGACTTTTTCCTGTAGATCCTGTACGACGGTCTGGGCTTCCGCGCCGGCCTGAGCGTCCTCCCAGCGGTTGTAGCCGTAGAGGCCCAGCGCCGCCAGCAGCAGGACGACTCCCAGCAGGACACAGATGACGCCCGGGGATGCTTTACGCATTGTCATCCTCTTTCTTCTTGGTGAGGAGGATCACGCCAGCCGCCAGGAACAGGGTGCCCAGCCCTGCCAGCACCGGCACGGGCCAGTTGAGCTGTCCGGTCTGGATCAGCTTGGGGGCACGCGCGTCAGCCACCGGAGGATTGACGGGCGTTTCCGCGGCGGGCACCGCGGGCACCGTGGACACCGTGGGGGTGGTATCCGGCCGCGCGTCCAGGACCGGCGGGTTCACCGGGGTCTCCGGGGTAGGCACCACAGGCGTGGGCTTCGGGTCCGGGGTGTAGGGGTCACCCGGGATATACGGCGGATCGTACGGGTCGTCCGGGGCGGAGTTGTTGAACGTGTTGTGGAACAGGATGCTGTCTTCCTTGTCATTGGAGGACTGGCCAGACTCATAGACCTTGGCCACGGCCACCAGCGTGTCGCCGCTCCAGCTCACGGTGACACGGAGCACCATGGTGCGGGTGTCGTAAGTGCCGTTGAGGGAGCCGCCTTTCTGCTGGGCCACCTCGTACTCATAGGTACCGGGGGCCGTGAAGACGAATGTCTCCGGGAATGTGGCGGTGGTCATATAACCGTTGGAACGGGTGCAGTCCGCCGTGTTGACGAACGCTTCCAGTGCGGCGGCATCGCCGGGCATGGGGGCTTTTTTGCGGGGGGTCAGGCGGATGGTGAGCTGCTCGTCGGGGATGGCATTGCCCGTGCACTTGACGTTGACCGTCAGGTTTTTCAGCTCCACACGCTGCTGCGCTTCCGCAAAGGCCGCGGGCAGGCTCAGGCTCAGGCAAAGCACCAGTGCCAGCAGCGCCGCCGCGAATTTTCGGATCTTCATTTCATCCCCTCCTTTACTGCTCCGGCGTTGTCATCCACGCCAGAAGAATGGTTCTTGCATCGGTAAACTCCGTGGAACAGGTAGACATGGCCAGCACCTGTGCCCCCTCCCGCGCTCGGACGGTGTCCAGCGTGTCAGAGTGCAAGTGCAGCGCGTTCTCCTGTGCGAAATCGAGCAGACCGTTCAGGTTTGCGTCCCACTGGTTCACGTCGAAGATGGCATCCTCGGACGCGGGCACCAGCAGACAGGCGAAAATTTGTAAGTGGTAGGTGCGGTCGGGCAGGACCAGCGTGCCGGTGGTGTTCTCGTTGAAGAACGCCTCGTCCTTGTACAGGTCAAGATCTCCAAACATCTTGCTGTTTTCCATGTGGTGGCCGTACAGCAGCGAATACGGATCGTGGAAGCTGCCATCACAATCGGAATCCAGGAAGATGCTGCCGGCCAGTGCAAAGTCGCCGTAGACATCGGTGTTGATGTAGCTGAAATTGTTCTCGCCCTGCACCACAGGGTAATCAATGGCGGTGTTGTCCAAGGTGAGCCAGGCTTTCACGTCCGAGTTGATGGCCAGCAGCTCCTCAAAGGAGGCGCCGTTCTCGCCATCGGCGGCAGGCTTGAACTGCAGCAGCTCGCCCTGCACGTTATCCACGGCGGCATAGACCTGGTTGTTATCCCACAGCGCGTAAGCGGAGTAAGCGCCCGCCGTGAGGAGGAACAGCACCACCACCGCGCTGATCAGGAAGTCGGCTGTCCGCAGCGCTACACGTTGCCAAGTGATACAGCCCACCTCCAGTCAGCTTGCGATGTTGGTTCTTGTTAAGAGAATTGCGAATTAAGTGATTTGGTTGCCGCAGAGTGTCACCTCTTTGCCAGAGCCTCCCCTACTAGGGGAGGTGGCACGGCGAAGCCGTGACGGAGAGGTTGTACGGAGCAGCACCTGCGTTGTTCCGCTTGGCCGAAAGGCGTCCTTTGTCCAACCTCTCAGTCTCGCATCCGCTCGACAGCTCCCCTAGTAGGGGAGCCTTTGGCATTCCGCAAGGTCTGCTGTTATCGCCAGAGGCTCTTAAAAGTGTTTGCGGAGAGAGTGTTTAATTACTCTTCCTCGCGGCGCTTCTTGATGACCAGAGTCATAGCACCACCAGCCACAACGGCCAGCATCAGGATGTAAGGAGCATTGTCGAGGATAACGCCGGTGTCGATGGTATTGTCACCACACTGGTTAGTAACACTGGCCTCAATCAGATGATTCTCAGTCTCTTCGGACAGAGCACCCGTTTCGGACGTATAAGTAACCGTGTAAACCTTAGCATCTGCACCATCTTCTGCAACAGTCAAGGTTTTACCGTTTTCAATTGCGGTTGCGCTCTCAGTTGCATCGCTCATTTCGTAGACAGTATAAGTAACACCAAAGGGCAGGTTACTGATAGTAAAGGTCTGGCCATCGGACAGCTGATAGGTCTGCTCCGCAGTATAGAACCCATCAGCGTTTTTATCCGTAGTGAACGTAAAGGTCTTGGTTCCAGCAACCGCGCTATTCACGGGTTTGGTAGATTTCAAAACGACCTTAAAGTTAAACAGCGTAGCTTTGTTACCCATGTTACCAGTAACATGCTTCGTAACGGTCACAGAACCAGCCTGATAGGTGTTCTCAACACTGGAAAGCTTACCTTTTCCATTAACCTCAACATATCCGCCATCAACCAGCTGAACCTGAGACAGCTTCACACCGCATTCCTTAATGTGGTTGCCGCCAGTAGTGTTTGCTTCATCCTGAAGCGCCCACACAGTCACCTGATAGAAGTTGTCGTTTGCCACAACACCTGCAACATTGGGATCATTCTCTTTCAGGATATAAGTATACTTACCCGGAACAGAATAATCGGGAAGATCAACAGTAAAGCTCGCCGTTTTGCCAGCCGTGTCATTAGAATTCACTTTTAATTCCAGGCTAGCAGGAGTCGCACCCTGCGGATAGGTCACAGGCTGTCCGTTATTTTGAACCGTCATCGTAAGGGCAGCGCCCGGAGCGACAATCGTCGAATCCTCTTTGTCATTCGTGACCCAAACCTTATCAAACTCAAAGGTCTCGCCATTTTCAACGGTGAAGTTCCTGCTACCCAGCCCGCTGGTAGCAGCAAAAGCGGGGAAGGACATGGTGGCGATCATCGCCGCAGCTACGACACCAGCAAACAATTTCTTGAGTTTCATGTGGATTCCTCCTAAATATTATATCAATATTTTCAATAACTTACAAGCTCCGCCGCCGCAGCAGGGTGATCACCTTTGCTTTGACGTCGGTGAGGGCCACCGGGCCAAAATCCCGGCTGTCCTCGGATTGCGTGCGGTAGTCTCCCAAGATGAAGACGCTGTCCGCGGGGACGGTGTAGGGGTACTCGAGGGTGTCTTTCGCGTAGGTGGGGTAAAGGATCTCGCCGCTCTGGGCCGAGCCGTTGACGATCAGCGTTCCCGAATCGTCCAGTGCGATGAGGTCGTTCTCGCGGCCCAGGACACGGCCCACCCGGAGCTTGCCGTCCTGCTCATAGAGCACCACGTCGTTCTTGGCGTAAGTGCCCTGCAGCCGGTAGCCGATGAGCAGGTCGCCGTCCTTGACGGCGGGGAACATGCTGTTGCCGGAGGCCTGTGTCAGCAGGAACACCTGCGTGAACAGCACCCACGCGGCTGCCGCCAGCACCACCACCCGGCCCAGTAAACCAAGCGCGTCCCGGCGGTCCTGCGCGGCGTTGCGCCGCTTGTGCAGGGCTCTGCGCCCTGCCGTGAGCGGGTCTTGCGGAGGGAGTGTTTTTGCGGCTTTCGCCATCAACATCCCTCCTCATGGTTCTCTCCGGGAGGGGTGTGGGCTTCCAGCAGGGCGTTATACCTTGCCCTCTCGGCCCGGATGGCGTTTTCGTACAGGCCGTAGAGCTCCTCCAGCTTCTTCCACATCTGCACTTCATCCACGCCGCCGAGCAGGTTCTTGCGGAACTTCACCTTGCGGTACCATTCCACGATCTCCAGCTGCTCCTGGCTGATGCAGGCATCCTCCGCGCCGGGCAGGCGCTGTGCGGGCTGCGGGCCTCCTTTGGCTTTTTCTTTTGCCATCCATCCACCTCCTTTCGTGATTTTATTTGGCTTGGAAGTTGGCTTATTCATCGTCGTCGTTCTTCCGTTTCCGGAGGAAGAGCAGCACGCCGCCGCCCACGACGACCACGAGGATCAGGATGTAGGGGAGGGTGTCGAGGAGGACACCGTTGTCAACCGGAGCGTCCTTTTCGTTGATGACAGTGATATTGATCTCGTCCAGATCGATCATATCATCTGTGATGGTAATCATAGTAGTTTTTTCGTTTCCGTCTGTGAACGCCTGTCCATTGGCTCCAAGCAATCCGCTAGAACCGTAATAGATCTGAGCCGTAGTATCATAATCGCTTGCATCATATTCCGTAATGGTAATGACGTCTCCGACCTGAACCATCAAATTATTCAGCGTTCCAGGCTCCCCATGTGCCAGAGTAAATTCCTGACGGAAGTCATTCGGGCCTGTTACTACGATTCTGAACTGCTTACTACGGTCACCAAACAGACCTTCCACCTTTTTCGTGATCGTCCGAATCGGCTTCTGTGTCTCAGGCTCCCATACGGCGTAGAAATAAACTGTACCATCTTCGCGAACCGCATCCGTGCTCGTTGTCAGATATCCATCACCGTTTGTTCCACGATCTAACCATTCATCGTCTTCGATCTTTGGACCATGAACATTGATATCTCCCAGCGGGTCTTCCGTGTACCAGCCTTTCAGCTCATACCTCACGCCCTCAACAGTAGTTTTTGTTGTTCCAATCTTTACAGCCGTAGTCTTGATAACAGCTTCGCCCTCTTTGTAGTTCTTGGAATCGACCTGCGACCACTTTTCTTCTCCTTTCGTCGGGTCTTTTACCATGAACTTCGCTGTAAAGACTTTCTTGGTAACAACGCTGATTGCGCAATCGATATGATAGTTCTGACTTCCACCGTTATTACGAGAAATCTTTCGGGGCGTCAGGATAATTTCAGTAATGTCATCTACTGTCAGGTCATTGATACCCGTATCCTTTTTTATGGATGCAATGTAATTTCCGCTTATCTCATTCCAGATCGATGTAAAGTAACCTCCTGTAGTCGGATCATTCTTTTTCACCGTCCAGGTCGTTCCTGTGCTTCCATCTGGCCACGAAGTGATATAGTTTGTCAGGATCTGGCCGTTTCCTGTTACAATGTTCTTGTTCGGAATTGCACTGTTATCATTAGTGTAGCCATTCGTCCAAGTAGCACCTGCCGTACTGATTTTTGCTTCCAACTTACTCTGATTTGCCGTAGGTGCCCACTCGCCTGTGTCATTGTTCATCGGGTCGCCAGTAGGCAATTTCAAGAAGTAGATATAAGCACTGCCACTGTACGTATCTTCAAACTTAGTTACATTGATGGTAAACTCCTCATCATAAGAGTACTTTTGATTGTAGTAATAAATATAGTAAGTGTGTTTGAGTTTTGCCGTACCTACAGACTTACCTTTAATTGTCGGGTTCTGAATATTTTTCTCCGAGGTGAAAGATACCACATCATCGCCCGACTCTATCGACCAACTATGGTAATTGGTATACCAGTATGGTTTATAGGCGTTTCCGCTTAACGTATATGTCCCATTTACTTGAATTTCAACACTGTTGCCATCACTATAGACCGTATATGCTTTATCTTCATTTGCCAGTTCTGCCATCCGGTCATCTGCATCGCTGCTATCACTGTCATTTGCTTTGGACAGGTCTGCAACCAGAATTGCAAACGGAGAGAAGCCGTTGGTCGTGAACGTCAAGTCACCATCGCTGGTAACATTCACTTTCAGCTCTTCCAGATCAGAGCCCTGATGGAAGACTTTTACGTCTGCCGCCGAGGTGAGGTCCAGACCGGAAATGGTAACTTTGCTGGTCTGCTCAAGCTCAAGGCCGCCCTCATCTTTGGGGCTGATATTGAATGTATAAAGGGTATTATACTCTTTCGGGTCAATTTTCTGGATAAGCTCGTCTTCCAGATTCTTCTGAGTATCTGTATCCAGCGCCTCAACATTCAGCGTTGTTGCACCCTCTACTTTGAAGCTGATGGTCTGACCGTCAAGCGTAACGCTCTTGGTAGCTTCCGGCTTCTTCCACTTCGCGTAGACTTCCACGGTCGTGCTCTCGGAAACGTACAGGTGCTCGTCAAACACGAACTCCTGCTCGTCGCCCAGCTCGTCGGTATAGTACCAGCCTGCAAAGGTGCGGCTGTTGCCCTCGGGGTCATCGTTGGAGGTGGGGTTTGCGAACTGGTAGTCTTTCAGGTTCGCGCCGTCGGCGGCGGTCATGATGTGGTAGCAGCCCTTATCAGTGCCGTACATGGCCAGATACTGCTCCACGGTCATCTCAGCGGTCTTGGCGGCGTCGGCGATGTCCGCGAGGTCGTAGCTGCTCATCTTCTTGAGCCAGAAGTGGTAGATGTTGGTGGGGATGGAGAACGCCGCGTCCATCTGCTCCAGCACCTGGTCGCCCTCGGGGAGCGCGGCCGCGTCGTCATCGGGGAACGTCGTGCCGCTGGTGTCGTACTCATAGACGGTGTTGCCGCTTGCGTCGGTGGTGGTCTTCGTCGCGCCCTCTGCGGCAGGGGTGTCATCGGCCACGGGGGGCTCGCCGCCCTCGACGGGTTTTTCCACCTCATTGTCCATGGCTGCGGGCTCGTCATCCACGACGGGTTTTTCCACCTGATCGTCCATGGCTGCGGGCTCGTCGTCCACGACGGGTTTTTCCACCTGATCGTCCATGGCTGCGGGCTCGTCCGCCACGACGGGTTTTTCCACCTGATCGTCCATGGCTGCGGGCTCGTCATCCATGGCCTCGGGCTCGTCCGCCACGGCCGCGGGCTCGTCGTAGAGATCCATGGGTTCCGGCTCCGTGCCGGGGGCGGCGGCCTCCACTACTTCGGTGTCCGGCGTCTCAAGCTCCGCGCCCGTGCCGTTTGCAAAGGCGGGCAGCAGACAGCTGCACACGAAAATCAGCGCGAAGCACAACGCAAGCACCCGTTTGGCCAGCGGAAGCTTTTTCGCCGTGTGTTTTGCAAGATTTTTACGCATTTTTCATGCCCTCCTTTGGGTTAGAGTCCGGGGTCGTGTCCATTCCCGATGCCTCGCAACAAAAAAGGCCGCATCCACACCCCGCCTGTCACAGCGGTGTTGAATGCAGCCGAACTATCTTCTGGTTTTCTGGCGTTTCCCTCCGGGGAATGCCAGCACAAAAGACTCCAAGCTTTGCGTCCCCGGCTCACGCCAGGTTTGCCAAAGTTTTCAGTTTTGCGGGATGTTCCCGGCTGCTGGTACTATCCTACACAGTCCGGGATGCAAAAGGTGTCATTCGGTGGCGGGGCGCTGATTTTTCCGCCTGGCCACCCGGCCCTTGCACCGGCATTATTTTACCAAATTTGGCCTTGTCCATGCAAGTGTCCAAATGGACACAAAAACGGAATTTGCGTCTGTTTCTATCCAAAATCAGCCATTTCTTGTAGAGATTGCCCAACAAATCCCCCCAAAAGTTTGTGCACTCCACCAACAAAAAGTTACAAATTTGTGTCTGCTAACCCGTGCGAAACAGACGCGGGTCGGATAAATAAGTATGACTGTACCGGTTGAGTTGGCGGGAGTTTCTGGAATTTTATCCGTTTCCGGGATTCCCGGAAACGTTGCAGGATGCCAAAGCCTCTCACTTTGAAAGACTCCCCCGGCCGGGGGAGGTGGCACGAAAGTGCCAGAAGGGGACAAGGTGGCACGGCGAAGCCGTGACGGAGAGGGCAAGGATGCTGCCAAAGAGCCAGACACACAGCGATACGCACCCTGCTTGTCAGAGCCATCGTATCGCAACGCCGCTGGAGTAATTTCACCGGGCTTGCCCTCTCAGGCGCTGACGCGCCAGCTCCCCCAAAGTGGGAGCCCTTGGCAAAGAGGTTTCGTTTTCGATGAAACTGATTTGCGTTTGCTGAAAAACGTCACGGAATGCCAAAGCCTCCCCTACTAGGGGAGGTGTCATCAAGCGAAGCGATGATGACGGAGAGGTTCTTCATCAGAGAGGAGGTCTACGATGTACGAGGCACTGTTAAAGGCCACGCCTGAATATCAGAAGATCGCTACCAGCCTGGCTGCACCGGGCCCGGCAGCCCTGTTTGGCCTGCCCCCGGCTGTACGCCGCCCTGCAAAAAGACCTGGGCCGGGTGCTCTGCATCGTGACCCCGGGCGAGGCCGAGGCCACCCACTTTGCGGAAGACCTCAAGGCCCTGGGCCTGACGGCAGCGGTCTTCCCGCCCCGGGATTTCATGCTCCGCCCCGTGGAGGGCGCGGGCCGCGAGTACGAGTACCGCCGTCTTTCTGTATTGGGCCAGCTGGCGGGCGGGCGGCTGAATGCCGTCTGTGTCCCCGCCGAGGCCCTGCTGCAATACACCGTCCCCCGGGACGAATTTTTAAAAAATACCCTCACCCTCAAGCCCGGCATGGTCTACAACCGGGAGGCGCTGGTGGAGCGGCTGTTTGCCGCCGGGTATGTCCGCCGCAGCCAGGTGGATGGCCCGGGCCAGTTCAGCGTCCGGGGCGACATTGTGGACATCTACGCGCCGGACATGCGCCAACCCGCCCGTGTGGAGTACTGGGATGACGAGATCGACTCGCTGGCATCGTTCGACCTGCTCACCCAGCGCCGGGACGGCTCGCTGGAAAAGATCTATCTCTCCCCCGCCCGCGAGGTGCTGTTCGGCAACACGGTACAGACGGCGGAGGCCCTCCGCGACGCCTGGAAAAAGGCCCGCGGCAAACACCGGGCAGCGCTGGAAAAGGCCATGGAGGCTGATCTGGCCCAGCTGGATTCCGGTTTGATGCCCGAGGCCATGGACAAATACTACGGCCTGCGGTACGCTGTCCCCGCCACCCTGCTGGACCACCTCACCAGCCCCATCTTTGTGCTGGATGAGGTAGGCGGCATCCGGGATGCCCAGAAAGCCACCGAGTTCCGCCGGGGCGAAGAGCTCACCGGCCTGCTGGAAGAGGGCGTCATCTGCCCCGGGCTGGATGTGCTCTACCAGACCATGGACGACCTGGCCATTGCCGCCCAGAAACAGAGCACCCTGCTGTGCGAGAACTTCCTGCGCGGCATGAACGAGTTCAAGCTGAAAGACCTCATCAACGCGGAGGCTTTCGCGGCCCCCAACTGGGGCGGCGACCTGGCCTCCCTGCGGGAAGATCTGGACCCGCTGGTGGAGCAGGGCTATGCCATCGCGCTGTTCGCGGGCACCCCCAAGGGCGCTGCCGCCCTCACCCGGGACCTGGCCGATCAAGGCTATGCGGTCAGCATGAGCCGGGACGTCCGCCCCGCCAAAGGGCTGGTGCAGATCCTGCCCGGCCACCTGACGGCCGGGTGCACGTTTCCCTTTGCCCATGTGGCGGTCCTCTCTTCCCGCCGCCATGGTCTGGATGAAGCCAGCGAGGCCGCCAAGAAACGCAAAAAGAACAAAAACGCCCTGTCCAGCCTTTCGGACATCAAGCCCGGCGATTATGTGGTGCACCAGAGCCACGGCATCGGCATGTACGCAGGCATCCAGCGGCTGGAAGTGCAGGGTGCCACCAAAGATTACCTCAAAGTGCAGTATTCCGGCTCCGACGTGCTGTATGTGCCCGTCACCCAGCTGGACCTGCTTTCCCGCTACACCGCCCCCGGCGATGAAGAAAAAGTCAAGCTGGCCAAGCTGGGCGGTGCCGAGTGGCAGCGCACCCGCGCCAAGGTCAAAAAGGCCACCGAGGAGATGGCTCAGGAGCTCATTGAGCTCTACGCCCGCCGCCGACAGGCACAGGGCTACGCGTTCCCGCCGGACGGCGACTGGCAGAGCGATTTTGAGACCCGCTTTGAGTACGACGAGACCGACGACCAGCTCAACGCCACGGCGGAGATCAAAAAGGATATGGAAAAGACCTACCCCATGGACCGCCTGCTCTGCGGCGACGTGGGCGTGGGCAAAACGGAAGTGGCCCTGCGGGCCGCGTTCAAGTGCGTCATGGGCGGCAAGCAGTGCGCCATTCTGGCCCCCACCACCCTGCTGGCCTGGCAGCACTACAACACCATCCTCTCCCGAATGGAGGCGTTCCCGGTCAAAGTGGAGATGATGTCCCGCTTCCGCACCGCCAAACAGCAGAAAGAGACCCTGCGAGGCCTGCAGGCCGGCAGTGTGGACATTGTGGTGGGCACCCACCGCCTCCTCTCCAAGGATGTCCGCTTCCACGACCTGGGCCTTGTCATCATTGATGAGGAGCAGCGGTTCGGCGTCAAACACAAGGAGAAGCTGAAAGAAAACTTCATCGGGGTGGATATGCTCACCCTCTCGGCCACACCGATCCCCCGCACCCTGAACATGGCCATGAGCGGCATCCGCGACCTCTCCACCATTGAGCAGCCGCCCTTTGAGCGCCAGCCCGTGGAGACATTCGTCCTCGAGTACAACGATGTCATCCTGGCCGAGGCCATGAAGAAAGAGCTGGCCCGGGGCGGGCAGGTCTACTATCTGCACAACCGGGTGGACAACATTGAGTCCACCGCCGCCCATGTCAGCCAGATGGTGCCCGGCGCCCGGGTGGGCATCGCCCACGGCAAGATGACCGAGGACGAGCTCAACCCCGTCTGGCAGCACCTGCTCAACGGCGAGATCGACATCCTCGTCTGCACCACCCTCATTGAAACCGGCATCGACGTGCGCAACTGCAACACCCTCATCATTGAGGACGCCGACCGGATGGGCCTGGCCCAGCTGTACCAGATCCGGGGCCGCGTGGGCCGTTCCGGCCGCAAGGCCTACGCCTACTTCACGTTCCGCCGGGACAAGACCCTCTCGGACATTGCTCAGAAGCGGCTCTCCGCCATCCGGGAGTTCACGGCGTTCGGTTCCGGTTTCCGCATCGCCATGCGCGATCTGCAAATTCGTGGTGCGGGCAGCCTGCTGGGCCACAGCCAGCACGGCCACATGGAGGCCGTGGGCTATGACCTCTATGTCAAGATGCTGAATCAGGCCATCGCCCGGGCCAAGGGCGAACCGCTCCAGCGGGACAAGAGCGAGTGCCTGGTGGACCTGCGGGTGGACGCGTTCATCCCCGAAAAGTATATTGCGGATGGGCCAGGCCGCATCGAAGCCTACAAACGCATTGCCGCCATCCAGACCCCCGAGGACGCCGCCGATGTGCTGGACGAGCTCATCGACCGCTACGGCGACCCGCCGCCCTCGGTCAGCGATCTGGTCAATGTCTCCCTCGTCCGGGTGCAGGCCGCCGCCGTGGGCGTGTACGAGGTCACCCAGAAGAAAGACACCCTGCTGTTGCAGGTGGAGGAGCTGGACCTTGGCATGATCCGGGGCCTGCTCATCGCGTTCAATGGCCGGGTCACGGCAGGGGCCGGGGCCAAGCCTTACCTCTCTGTCACCCTCCAGCCCGACGAAAAGCCGCTGGAGCTGCTGCAAAGTATCCTCAAGGCCATGGGCGAAATTTTAAACGAGCCCAAGCCTGTGAAAAACCAAAAATAAATTTCAGGAGCAACCAACTATGAAACAGAAACTTCTTGCACTGGTCTGCGCGCTGGCCCTGGTGGTCAGCCTGGCAGGCTGTGTCATCTCCACCCCGGACACCGTGGGTTCCCTCGGCGATTACGAGATCTCCTCCGGCCTGTATCTGCTGGCCCAGTACGACGCCTACCAGAAAGCCGCTGACCTCGCTTCCTCCGACCAGGACGCCGCCAATGTGAAAGCTTTTTTGAAGCAGACCATCACCGTGGACAGCGACAGCGGCGAGACGGCCACCGTCAGCGATTATGTCGCCCGGAAAACGCTGGAGAACCTGCAGACCTACGCCGCCACTGAGCTGCGCTTTGACGAGCTGGGCGGCCAGCTGACCGCCGAAGAGGAACAGCAGGCCGACAGCTACGCCCAGCAGCTGATGGACCAGTACGGCGATACCTACAAGGCCAACGGCATCGGGCTGGAGACCGTGCAGCACTTTGAGCGCATCCTGCTCAAGAGCAACGACCTGCTGACCCTCGTTTATGGCAACGGCGGCGAGACCCCCGTCTCGGACGCCGACCTGACGGAGCATCTGGAAAACAACATGGTGGAACTGGCTTATTACGTCATCCCGCTCTACAACACCAGCACCTATGCCTTTGCGGATGACGACCAGAAAGCCCAGATGCTCACGCTGGCCCAGCAGGCCGCCACGGCCGTCAATCTGGCCTCCAATGAGAGTGCTTCGGAGCAGGTCAGTGCCCTGAACGCCGCCGCTCAGGCCGCCCTGCCGGACATCTACGCCGTGCTGGGCAGCACCCCCTCCGACACCAATGTTCAGACCGAGCTGCTGGGCGCTTCCACGCTGGACTCCACGTTCACCCAGAGCGGTTCCGCCGATACCATCCGGAACCTTGCCTACGGGCAGGCGGCCGCCGTGCAGTATTCCAGCTATGCCATGATGCTGGCCCTGCGAGTGGACCCGCTGAGCGTTGCCTCGCTGGACGACCTGCGGGATCAGGTCATCACCGACATGAAGACCAGTGAGCTGAAGACCGCACTGAGTGATTCCGGTGCCTCCCTGGAGAACCACCTCGACACCTCGGCCATGAACAAACTGCCCATGACCAAGATCGTCAACAAATAAGTTTCGTAAAATCACAACAGCGCCCTGCCCGGAGAAGCTTCTCCAGAGCAGGGCGCTGTTTTTGCTCTCTTATTTTGCAGTCACCTTTGCAAACTCCGCCGCCAGCGCCGCATTGCAGGAGCGGACAGCAGCGGCCTCCGGCTTGAGGGCCGCGCGGTCGTAGGTAAACAGGCCGTTCACCTCGTCCTCCACGTCGGTCAGCTGGGTGTACACCAGCGCCGAGAGGCCCCGCTCCAGCTGGGGCAGAATGGTCTTCCATTGCAGCATTTTATAGCGTTTGGTCAGGTCGGCTTTGTCTTTGGCGGTGCCGTAGCCGTAGGTCTTGCCGGGCGGCTCGTGGCCGGGCATAGGCCAGGCAATGCCGCCGTACTCGCTCAGGGCCACCGTCCGCCCGCCGGGCCGGATGCGGAGCGGGTAGAAGTAATTGTGGCGGGAGTCCACATCTCCCCCGCCCTGGTCGTACCAGCCGCTGGCTTCGTCGATCAGGCGGGTGTCATCCAGCGCCCGGAGGGCCGCCGTGGCGGCGCGGGCATCAAACTGCCCCCACCCCTCGTTGAACGGCACCCAGCACCCGATGCAGGGGTGGCACCGCAGAGCCTCTACAGTGGCTTTTAATTCAGTCTGATAACTTTCCCGGCTGGCTTCCGTCTCGCGCCCCAGCAGCCCCCACAGGGGCTTTGCGTCGGGTGTATGGCGGAGCAGGGGCAGCAGGGCGTTGGTCAGGTAGGTGACGTACCACTGGTTCATCTTCCCGCCGCCGTTCACCATATCCTGCCAGACGATGAGGCCCAGCTTATCGCAGTGGTAGTACCACCGCTGCGGCTCGATCTTGGCGTGCTTGCGCAGCAGGTTGAAGCCCAGCTCCTTGACCTGCTCCAGCTCGTGCACCACCGCCGCGTCCGAGGGCGGGGTATACAGCCCCTCCGGCCAGTAGCCCTGGTCCAGCAGACCGTTGAGGAGGATGGGCTTTCCGTTGAGGCAGAAGCGCAGGATGCCTTTCGCGTCCGGCTCACAGCTCCATTTGCGGAGGGCAAAATAACTGTGCACGGTATCAAAACCGTCTTCGTCCCCCTGGGTGGTACCCACGGTCAGGTCGTAGAGGAACGGGCTGTCCGGGCTCCACGGAAAGAAATGTTTCTCCGGGATGTTCAGCGTCACCTCGCCGTCCTGGTCGGCCTCGTCGCCGCCCCAGTCCTCGGCAATGGTCACGCCCCCGGCCCGCACCACGGCCCAGAGGTTTTTTGCCCCGCCGGGCTGGGCCGTGTGGGCTTTTACCGTCACGGTCCGGGCATCGTAGTCCGGGGTGACCGTCAGCTCCGTAATGTAATTGTCCGGCACCCGCTCCAGCCAGACGGTCTGCCAGATGCCGCTCTGGGCATGGTAGAACATCCCGCCGGGGGTCAGGGTCTGCTTGCCCCGGGCCTGGGTGCCATTCCCGGTGGGGTCCTGCACGGCCACCCAGAGGGTGTTGCGGCCCGGCCGCAAATAATCGGTGATGTCCAGCGTAAAGGGCCAGTAGCCGCCCCTGTGGCCGCCGGCCAGATGGCCGTTGACCTCCACGGCGCAGGCGTAGTCCACCGCTCCGAAGTGGAGCAGCACCCGTCCGCCCTGCCCCGCCGGGGGCGTAAAGCCGCGGTGGTAGTGGAGCCACTCCCCGGGCTGCAGCGTCCGCCCCACTCCGGAAGCCGGAGCCTCGGGCGAGTAGGGCACCCGGATGGTCCCATCCCACGCCGTGGGGAACTGTGCCGCCTTGGTAAACGCGTATTGCCACGGGCCGTTCAGGGACTCAAAGCTGTCCCGCCGCAGCGCCGGGCGGGGGTATTCGGAAAGTGGGTGCTGCATTTTGCCCTCCTGTTTCCTCGATTGGGCTCCCCTGATAGGAAAGACTCCCTCCGGCCGGAGGGAGATGTCGCGCTAGCAACAAAGGGAAGACGGCTGGACGCGCCAAAGCGCGGCCTGAGAGGTTTTATTTTGGATCAAAGCGTTTGCAGTTACTTGCGGTATGCTGCCGCCAGCTTTTCGAGGGCGGGCAGGCTCCGCTTGACTTTCTCGGTGTCGATGCAGTAGGCAAAGCGCACATAGCCCTTGACACCAAACGTATCGCTGGGCACCAGCAACAGATCAAACTCCCGGGCTTTCATGCAGAATGCGTTGGCGTCTTCTTCCAGCGCCTTGGGGAAGATGTAGAACGTGCCGCCGGGGCGCTCCACCTCAAAGCCCAGCTCGGTGAGTTTGTCGTACAGCAGGTTTCTGTTGGTCTCGTAGACGGAGAGGTCGCTGGTGGCATCCAGGCAGCGGCTGACGGCTTTCTGGATGATGCTGGGCGGGCAGTTGTGGCCCGTAAAGCGGGAGATCTGGGCCAGAATGTCCACCAGGATGTCCGCCCCCTCGCAGGCCGGGTTGACCGCCACATAACCCAGACGCTCGCCGGGCAGGCTCAGCGTCTTGGAGAACGAGAGGCAGGTCAGGGTGTGGGGGTAGAATGCCGCCGGGTAAGGCACGGTCTTGCCGTCAAAAACGATGTCCCGGTAAGGCTCGTCGCTGACGAGGAAGATGTTGTGGCCGTACTCCTTGCTCTTGGCGGTCAGGATCTCGGCCAGCCGGGTCAGGGTCTCCGCCGAGTAAACCACGCCCGTGGGGTTGTTGGGGGTGTTGATGAGGATGCAGGTGACATTCTCGGTCAGCATCTCCTCAAAGGCGTCCAGATTGGGCTGGAACGTGGGCGGCTGGGGCGGCACCACTTTCAGCACGGCACCCGTTCCCCGGACGTAGGGCCCGTACTCCGAAAAATAGGGTGCGAACGTCAGCACCTCGTCGCCGGGCTTGGTCACGGCGCGGATGGCGTGGGCAATGGCGCCCGCGGCACCCGTGGTGGGGAAAATATGCTTCTGCTCATAGGGCAGGCCGAACGTTTTGGCCAGATGGGCTGCCGCGGCGGTGCGGAACCCCGGGTCGCCCTGGCTGGGGCAGTAGCCGTGGAGGGCAATGGGCTCCTCCGTGGCCAGCAGGTCCTGCATGGCCGCCGTAAACCGCGGCGGGCAGGGCACGCTGGGGTTGCCCAGCGAGTAGTCAAACACATTCTCATAGCCGATCTCGGCAGCCCGCTGTTTGCCGTACATAAAGGTCTCACGGATCACGCTCTTATGGGCCAGCATCGCGCGGTAGGTTTCGTTCAGCATCATCATTCCCCTCTCGCTTTTCGGATCTCTTTTATTTCTTGTCCGGCAGTGCAGACGCATAGCTCTGCTCTACCTTGACGACACAGCAGTATTTCGGGTCCTGCTCTTTGACGAACTGGCACATCTTTGCCAGCATCTGGTCGATGTCCCCGGTGTATCCCGCCGGGAACACCAGATCAAACAGAACATTGGTGTGGCTGTCCCCCGGCACGATCCGCAGATCGTGGATGGAGAGCTGCGGGTCCAGCTGGCGGGCATGTTCCTGCAAACGGGCCCGCAGCACCCCCACCGACGCGTCCGCCGTGACGATGGGGTCGTAATGGATGGTGACCTGCAGCCGGTCTTTTTGGAGAAAGTCCTTCTCGATGTTGTCGATGACGTCATGGGCCGTCAGCGGGTCGGTCTCGGCCGGGAACTCCACATGCAGGGAGGCGAACTGGTGCCCGGGGCCGTAATCGTGGACCATGAGGTCATGCATGCCCAGTACCCCGGGATAGCTCATGACGGTCCGCTCAATGTGCTCCACCAGCTCGGGGCTGGGGCTCTCGCCCAGCAGCGGGCTCAGGGTATCCATCACCAGGCCCCATCCGGACCAGAGGATGAACGCCGCCACGCCCACGCCCATAATGCCATCCATGATGCCGTAGCCCGTCAGGCTGCACAGGATGGTGGAAAGGAGGACCGCTCCGGTGGTCAGCACATCGTTGCGGCTGTCGGCGGCGGTAGCCATCAGGGTCTCCGAGTTGATCTTTTTGCCCACGGCGCGGTTGAAGCCGCTCAGCCAGAGCTTGACGAGGATGGACGCCGCCAGCACCCCGATGCTGAGCCAGCTGAACACCACCGGCGTGGGGTGGAGTACTTTCAGAGCCGATTCTTTCAGCAGCGAGAGGCCGATGGCCAGAATGGTGACGCTGACCACGAGGCCCGCCAGATACTCGTACCGGGCGTGGCCGTAGGGGTGCTCCGCATCCGGGGCCTTGGCCGCCAGCCGGAAGCCAATGAGGCTGACCACATTGGACGAGGCATCCGACAGGTTGTTCAGGGCGTCCGCCATGATGGCGATGGAGCCAAACAGGGTGCCTGCCAGCAGCTTGCCGATACAGAGCAGGATGTTGCAGGCCATGCCCACCAGACTGGCCAGATTGCCGTAGGCCGTGCGGACAGCGGCGTTTTTCACATCATCCGGGCGCTTGATGAAGCAGCGGATCAGAAATTGAGTCATATCGTACCTCCCGGCTGCCGCGGCAGCCACGTCTTGTTCAGTATAGCACAGCACTTCACGGTTTTAAAGTGTTTTTGTGAATTTTCTTCTCCCTAAGCCAGATCCCCCAGATAACAATCCCCCCGGCGGGGCGGGAATGCCTCACCGGGGGGGTGGAAGTTTCTGGTTTCAGGGGGGCTCAGACCTGCTTGGCCGAGGGCTTGCTCAGATCGAGGCTGCGGACGATCTTGCGGACGGGCAGGATGCTCTTGGCGTTCATCGAGAGCTCATCCACGCCCATGCGGAGGAATGTTTCGGTCAGGGCGGTGTCCGCGCCCAGCTCGCCGCAGATGCCCACCCAGATATTGTGGCGGTGACCGGCGTCAATGGTCATCTTGATGGCCTTGAGCACGGCGGGGTGATGCGGGTCAAAGAACGGCTCCAGCTTTGCGTTCTGGCGGTCCAGCGCGCAGGTGTACTGGGTGAGGTCGTTGGTGCCGATGGAGAAGAAATCGCACTCCTCGGCCAGATCGTCCGCAATGAGGACGGCGGCGGGGGTCTCGATCATGGTACCCACTTCAAGGTTCTGGTCAAACTTGACGCCCTCGGCGGTGAGCTCCGCGCGGCACTCGTTCAGCACGGCCTTGGCGTCCTGCAGCTCCCGCAGGCTGGTGATCATGGGGAACATGATGCTCATGTTGCCGTAAGCGGAAGCCCGCAGCAAGGCCCGCAGCTGGGTCTTGAAGAAGTCTTTCCGGGTCAGGCAGATGCGGATGGCGCGGTAGCCCAGAGCGGGGTTGTCCTCGTGGTCCAGCTGCATATAGTCCACGGTCTTGTCCGCGCCGATGTCACAGGTGCGGACGACGACTTTCTTGGGGGCCAGGCTCTCCACCACCTGCTTGTACGCCTCAAACTGGTAATCCTCGGTGGGATAGTCCTTGCAGTTGAGGTAGACGAATTCTGTCCGGAACAGGCCGACGCCGCCGGCGTCGTTCTGCTGCACGGCACCCACATCGCCCATGCCGCCGATGTTTGCATACACGTTGATGGTCTTGCCGTCCAGCGTGGTGTTGGGCTTGCCCTTGAGCTCCTGCAGCAGGACCTGCTTTTTCTGATCCTCTTTCTGGCGGGCGCGGAGGCTCTGGAGCAGGTCGGGGGTGGGGTCCACATACACGCAGGCGTTGTAGCCGTCCACCACGGCCATCTTGCCGTCCCAGTCGTCCTGGATATCCTTGCACTGGATCAGGGCGGGGATGTTCATGCTGCGGGCCAGGATGGCCGTGTGGCTGTTGGAGCTGCCCTCCCGGGTGATGAAGCCCAGCAGCAGGCTCTTGT
>OFMN01001155.1_pt1 | contig 18939 bp, 10 predicted proteins | sample 1541791 | NCBI WGS metagenome assembly OFMN01 (sample SAMN04209248, study PRJEB22552) | human gut metagenome | biome: gut; material: feces | host: Homo sapiens | place: USA: Oklahoma
CATCGTTATTCGCATGCGCATTCGACACACCGCCATTCGCATTCGCATAGCTGCACCCGCGATAGACCACACGGCCGGAGGCAGTGGATATGTAGTAGATGTCGCAGTAATTTGTCGAGGAGGAACCCGAAACGGAACCCACCGGAATCACGTCCATATATTTGCCATGCGCCACGGCGGTAATCCAGATACCGGAACTCACGGAACCCTTAACCAGGCGGGTACTGCCGTCAGGCATCCAGATGCGCCACTTCCCGGAATTGCCCGTGTCATTAGGAAGGTCCACGCCGTCCATCATGTCATATTTATGACCATAGATGTCCTCGTAGCCAAGGCAGCAAATATTATTCACCTGCGTAACCGTGGCCCCGCCGTAGTCATCCTTCTCACGGTACCACGCATACTGGTGGACGGAGTTTTCTATCAGGCTGTTCGTCACATTAGGGTTGATGGAGGAGGCTTCCTCATAGCCGATCGTGTCCGTCATCCCGCGGCTGGCAGTACCACCCGTAGTACGGTTGTTCGTGTGAGAGCCCGCGCCGCATTGTTCCTGGCTGTCACGACGACCGTACTTCGCGTAGAAAAGATTCGCGATGCGAGAGTGCATAAGGGCATCAATCTGCTGCATACCGCGCTGGACACTGTAATAGTGGAAATCAGCCCAGGTCATGCTCGCCGTAGTGCTCCCGCCGGTAATGCAGGCGCGAAGTTTGGAACCGACAACACTGCTGCCCACAACGGCACACAAGTGCTCGTCATTAGGCACCCATTCGGGTTCCATATCCTCGATCCTGTCACTGTTAGAAAGGACAACCTTATCGAACTCTGCCGTGTTCAGAATGGAGAAGTGAAGAGCAGTGGCACCCTCCGGAACATCGGCAATCAGGTACATACCGGCCTCGAACTTGTTGCTCAAGGTAGGGACGACGATTGAACTGATGACCGTGCCGGAATCGTCTGTGAAAATGCTTCCGACAAGGCTTGTACCGGGAACGCTCGGGAAACGCACACGCTTGTAACCGTCCACGTTCACCTTGCATACCGAATACGTACTGTCAGTACTGTAGCTGTTCGAAAGCGTATCCTTTCCGCTCATGATCTTACGACCGGAAAGATAACCGCCACTCGTGCCCTTAATGTCGTCAAGCGTAAGGACGTCAGCATCCGGAACGGAAGGCATGTTATCCGAACCGTTACTGCTGTAACAGGAGTAATGCTTGCCGTTCAGGTAATCATTGATACCCTTGCTCCAGAAGAAGGGCTCGTACATCATCCAGTCACCTTCAGTGCCGTCCAGTCTGGCAGCCGTGCCGTCGGCGTACTTGTTGCTGTCCGTGTCGTCCAGCGGGTAGTAGGTCATCTCACCGTCCAGGTTGTTCACCGTGGTATCAACGTTCGCCATGTTCACACCCCGCGTCGTCGCTTTTTTAGTCACTTTAGCAAGTACACGGTGACGCTGCTTCAGGATGGCGGAAATATGACCGCTCACCTCATACGCGTTGTCATACTTGTAGCCGGTACCGTTGTCAAGGTTGCTCACGTTCGCGTCATCCGATACCTCGTCGTCGAACTCGATCATCGTGTATTCCGGCTGCCGGATATTCAGTTCCGGGAAGTGCGCCTTCAGAGCGCTGTACGTATCGTCATCAATGTAGCGCGTGAGCTGTACCGTACCCACCAAGGCGCACGTGTCCGTAGTGTTGCCATCGGAATCCACACCGCCCATCCCGACAAACTTATTCAGCCACGTACCGTCATCCTCGCGGTCAATACCGGTTACCCTGATACGTTCCACACCCGTGCAACGGCCCAGCAGGGTTTCCCAGTCAATACCTGGACAACTGTCAAAGATGAAGGTCTTCACCTTGCTGTAGCTTTCCAATGTCAGCCCGCCGGTGGTCAGTCTGCCCAGATATTCCAGACGGAGGCTGGTCAGTGTACCGGGAAGGTGGAGCAGCGTCACGGGAGAACCCTTGGCAAGCACCACGCTCTGCACCTGCGTACCGCGGGCCTCAAGTTCTTCCAGCTTGGTCTGCGCACTCAAATCCAGCTCGGTACTGGTACTTCCCCCGGTTTTCGCCTGTGCCTGGTTACGAAGGTTGAGTTTACGTAGCTGCTTGCAGTTGCCGATGTTCAACCACCAGCCGGTACTGCCGTTGCCGGAACTTTGAAGGTTCAGTTCGCGCAGCACGGTACATTTGCCTAGGTCGAAAGCGTTTTTCAGGTGGTCGGCGGCCCCGCTCATATCCAGCACCTTCATACGGCTCGCGCCATAAACCCTCAAGGGATCGTTCACCGTATAGGCACCGGTGATGGAAAGACTCGCAGCCGCATCTTTCTTGATGATGCCGGTATTCCCTATATTCGGGCTGTTGTTCGTACCGTAGCCGAAAGCATAAACCTCGTTGGCCGTAATCTTCAGCACGTCGGGGGTGTCAGCAGCCGTACGTGCCAGATAGAGGTCGATGTTGTCACTGGTGAAATTGCTCGTGCCGTACTTGGCATCCAGAAGGGCGAAACGATTACGCACGAAATATTCACGGTGCGCACGGTTACTGCCCTGAAGGGCGTAGATGAACGGCCACACCTTGCCGTACATCTCCTGCGTGGCGGGCAGGATGTACTTCAGCTCGCCGCTCTTGTTATAGGCACGGTCGCACCAGTTGCCCGCCTGCTCCACGTTCAGCATGTCCAGGACACGGCTGGTGGTAAGTACACCGCGAAGAGCCTGCGCCTGTGTCTTCAGGTCAGCGTCCAGGTTGGCCAGAACGAGGTTCCAAAGCCAGCTGTCACGGCCTTCAAAGGCATATTTCCCGGCCTCGGCGTCATAAGTGTCGCGGTCGGTGGTGTAGTCATACACCAGGAAACAGTCGTTACGTTTTCCCATCTGGGTATCACCGTCGTAGTAGGTGATGTACCATATCAGGCCGTCCCACGTGCGCAGCATCATGTTCTTCGCACGCTGGTCAACGGCAAGGAAATAGTCCGTCCAGAGGTAATACGTCAGCAGGAAAGCCTTGTCGAAATAGTCACTTATCTCGTCCCTGAACTTCTCGCTCTTAAAAGTGGAGAGGTCGGCGCTCGTCGCACCGTCCGGAACACACGAGCGTATCCATGCGTACAGCCGTTTCACGGCCGTACGCTGCGACTCGTCAAGGCCCGCCCATTTCACATCATCCGGAACGTTGGTCTCGGCACCGGCATCAAACACCTCCTCCAGATGAGCGTCACTTGTGGTCTTGAAAAGGCACATGGCCTCGGTATTGTTCAGCATTTCCAGAGTGAGGGGACAGGCAGGATCGTAACCCTCCACGCCACTAAGGCCGAACAGGTCGCCGCTCTTGCTTTTCTCGTTGTTGAAGTTGTATTGCCCCACATAGTTGTTCTCGCCGTCCTCCGCAGCCGCCACAAACACGTCGATAGGCACACCGTCGATAGCGGTACGCACGGTGACCGCGTTCAAATCGCTGCCGCCCGTCTCGTACTGGTAACGCTGCGGAGGGGTGAGAAGCCCCATCTCCTTCAGCACGTCGTTGAACAGTTTGGCACCGCCTGTGTTCAGCGACATGGACGAGTCGGAATAATCACTCTTCAGACAGATCAGGTTCATGGCGATGCCACCGGGACGGACGGGATATTTCTTTTCCGCCTGCTCCTTGCCGCCAACGGTGAAGCTAAGGTTCGTGCCGCCCTTGCTGATATAGATACGGATGTTCTTGCTCGGATATTTCGTGGAACTGGTACCCTGAATACGGATATAACAGTCACGGAGCACGAAGTCGTATTCGGATCCGAAAGGGGAGTAATAGAAGATATCCGCCGAAAAGTCCGTCTTCTTGTTGTTCTCGGCATACACGTCATCGAGCTTGTTCTGGCGCACGATACGCAGCACCCCCTTGCCCTTGGCACGCAGCTTGTCCATATCCACAGTGTCGGTATCACCCAGGATATCGTTCTCCTCATACAGCGCGATCATCTCCTCACCGTCCGCACTGTCCACCATCCGGTTCTCCAGTTCCTCGTCGTCACTCAACCGGCGGGTATAGATACGCACGCTCTTTACCTCCACGTCCGCCCCGGCGCTGTCAATGGTGATATATTTCGGATTGTCCTGGCGGAAGCTGAAGGCGTTGTCGTAGATGTCGGCACCGGTACGGTTGCCGTCCACATAAAGCTCCATCAGACGGCTCTCATTGCGGGTACCCACCATGAGGGCCACCTTGATCCACCGGTCTTCCACATAATTCGTGCCCAGCTTGATCTCACGCTCCACCAGCTCGTCGTCCTCGTTGGTATAGGACACTTTCTCACCGGTCTTGAAACTCGCTTCCGAAGGGGTGATATAAAGCCCCTTGCCACTGTCGAGACAGTCCACAACTGCGGTATCGCTGTCAGTGGGATTGCTTACCCGGAGGGTCAGTTCAATGGTCAGCCCCGTACTTTTCACATCGGTGGCAAAGGGCCGGTAGCCGATGACGGCTTTCGCACCGTTGGTCAGCTTCAGCGCCTCACCCGTCCAGCCGTTGCTGCTCCAGTCAAAACCCTCGAACGTGGTCTCCACGCCGTTCGACTCCCATGTTCCGGGGTTACTCTCCCCGTTGCTGCGGCCCGCCGCGTCAAGCTTGACCGCCAGGCCGTAGGTGGCCTCGCTGATATCGATACCGCTCTCACCCACGTCGATGCGCAAAGTGTACCCGGTCGGACCGGCTTTCAGGACAAGCGTCTGCGTGCCTTCCTCGGTAAACCGGTTACTGTAGGTCATCATGCTGCGGGGAGCGCTCACGGTACTGCTCTTGACGCCGTTTTTCCAGAACTCCACTTCAGCGGGCACACGGTCGGGATCATAGGCCACCCAGTCGAAAGTGAGCTTCTCGTAGCGGCCGGCTTCAAGGACCGGCTCCAGATGCTCGTCCCGTCCGAGGACATGCCCGTCGGCATGAATGAGCTTCAAACCGATGAAGGGCGCGCCGGTTCCGGCCTTCAGCAGGTCGATATGGATGCTCTCGCTTTTCAGCGTGAGGTCGTCAGTTTCCATCTCGGCCACCAGCTGGGCGGTATGCCGCCCCACGGACAGGCCGGTCATGGAAACCTCGAAACTGCCGTTCGTCGTGCCGCTGCGGGTGACCGTATGCGCGTTCTGCTGTACACCGTCCACGTACAGGCTGACGGTTTTCGTGCCGGTACCGCTCACGGCGTAGGGTATACTCGCGGAATCATAGGTACCGTAACCGCCGTTCTGGATGGTGGCCGCCAGGTTGTAACCGCAGGAAAGGGACAGGGTGACGCTCTTCACGCTCACGTACGCCTGCTTCTTCTGCGCCTTGCCCGTGGTGGGATCGGTAGTCTCGGCAATGACGTAGATATCGCTCGTGCCCACCAGCAGGTATTTGGTCAGGTCAAGGGTATAGGTACCCTTGCTCACTTCCTTCAGCGAGGAGGAATAAGTGGTGGTCGTCCCGCGCTTCACCTGGATGGTGACGGTCGCTTTCTGTCCGGTACTGCTACCCTTGTCATCACCGCCGGCAACCTGGTGGTCATAGGTATAGGTAAGTTTCACCGCTCCGCCTTCCTTCACGGTTTTCTTGTCGGTCTCGGCAAGCAGCACGATCTTGGTGGTGGAGGACTCACCGCCGCCACCGCTGCCGGCCGGGATGTCAACGCTCGCGATCTCCGCCCCGCTCTTGTTGGTCAGCGCAAGGCGGACACTGCTCTCGTCGTCGCTCACTTCCGCGCTCATGCCGAACACGGTACCGGCTTCCACCTCCTGGAATTTGGCGGCGACGGTCTTGTTCTGGACGGGATTGGTACTGTCAGCATCCAGGCTCTCGTCCACTTCCAGCTTGTCGATGGTCAGATCCACGTTGCCCTCGCTGTCGGGAACTTTCTTCTCGCCGTTCACTGTCAGGCTTTTCATCGTTCCGGCACCGCCGAAGTCCTCCCAGCTCGCCTCCTGCTCCCAGCTCGACAGACTTGTCCCCACGAACTGTTTGGTCTCCCATTTGCCCTGCGAGACTTCATAGGTGATGCAACGACCCTTGTAACGGTATTTCTCATCCACGGCACCAATCGCGGAGGAAAGGACATAATAACCGCTCTCCAAAGGGACTTCCGCCGTCACATTATACGTGTTACCGCCACCGCCCGTACCACCGGGAATATCAACGGAGGCAATCTCCGTCCCGGTCTTCCCCAGCAGGGTGAGTTTCACCGTGTCGTTCTCCTCATCAGGGACGGCCGTCATGCCACCGACCAAACCATCGTTCACACCGGCGGCGGCATCCTCCGCCTGTTTCGCAGCCGCGGATGCCGCTGCCGCAGCGGAATTTGCAGTTTCAGCAGCCTGATTGGCGGTACCGGCCGCATCAGACGCCATACCCGCAGCTTTATTCGCCAAAGCCGCAGCATTATCCGCTTTCGTGGCAGACGCATTCGCCGTGGCAGCGGCATCATCGGCCGGTTTACGCAAAAGGGTAAGCGGAGCACTCACCAGCTCACTGCCGCGAAGGGCGGGGAGACTTTTGATATTGTCAAGGGAGCTGACCTCCACAAGTTCATCAACGCTCTGGCTCTCGGCCTTGATAGCGTTCAGGATCTCCTGTTTTTCCGCATTTGTCATGGCTAATCCTCCATTACCCTTCTATCTGTTTCACTATTTGGGAATAACAGCCCGGAGTAAGACCGGTGACAGCTTCCTTTATCAAAACCGCATCCTCCGATGTCAGATCCACATCCGCATCGGAACCCATAATCCTCATGCAAAGACTGTAAGCATGTAATTTCCTTTCATTATCCGTCTGAATATTACCGCTCGGACGGAAACCGGTACCGTTGAACAGGCACTGGGAGACTATGACTCCCATACACTGGGGTTTCTTATCAATCAACAGCACGCTACCGTCGAAATCCTTAAAATACACATTAAAATTTACTTTCATATCCTTTATTTTTAGATATATGTCATCTTAACGACAATTCCATTAACAACCTCAAGGGTATAGTTATAAGTTATAAAATCACTCTTTACAGCCCACTGGAAGGTACCTGAAACACCCTTTCGGTAACTGTATGTCCCATCGCTGGCCAAGCTCCATCCCGTACCGTAATTGTTCGACAGGATATCACCACAATACACCGCCCCGTTCACATGCACACCACCGTCAAAATAGCCGGCATAAGTATTGGCACTGATAGGATAGCTTTGACCAGAGGACTTGCTGGAGGCATAGATAGCGGCACCACCCAGATTCGAGCCTACGGCCTTGACACCGAAGCGTCCCTGCGTGGCGGCATTAAAGGACACATCCACAATACCCTCCATGTCCGTTTGTGAGACACCAAGTTTCAGACTGCGGGAATCATTGCCGAAATAATCACCGGCTTTCCAGTACAACCGTCCGGAATCAATCGTAAAACCGCCGATTTTACCCTCATAGGCATACACTGTACCATAAATCTTGGCGTTGCGCGTCTCAATACTACCGTCTTCCAGAATCTTGAAATTATCATTAGCCGTAACAAGTCCCTCCAACGTGATATTATCGCCCTTGATTTTTACGCCGTCACCCCCAACACCTACAAGGGATTTCAAATTTCCATCACCGTCAATGGCATACAACCCGGAATATTTGGAAGTAACCATCAGGCCGGTCTCTTCCAGCAGGTTCTCGTCTTTGTCGAACACCGCCGCCGAAATCTTTACCAGACGCTCCGACTGCTCGAAAAGGGTTTTATAACGGTGTGTCAGGGATTCCACACGGTCGGTGCTCAATATGAGCATATACAGGTAAATATCACCGGTAAAACTCAATTTAAAATCACCTGTACCGTTCCAGAGTCCGCTACAGGTGTACTGTACGTACCCGTCGGTCGCGGACAGTTCTTCCTCCACCTCCATGCTGTTGAAATTGGCAAAGCCTGTCTTATCCACACCCACAAACTCCACACGCAGCGTGCCGGCCTTGGCACAGCGGTAAAAGAAAGTCAGGAACACCGGGACGGCTTCCTTCTCCCCACTGTCATTTTCAGGCATGGAGGGAATACTTTTCAGGTTCTCACGTTTCTGGAGGATGTACTTGTTACGAATCCGGACAACCGTACGGCCGTCATCCTCGGTCACGCTCGCGCTGTCACCCTTCCTCGTCAAGACGTTACCGTTCGCCCAGATCCACCGGTTGCCCACAAGGAAGAACACGGTCTCGTTCTCCGTGTTCCACTTCATAAGGCCGTTATCAAAGGCGGGGTTATTCAGGTAGCCGCGCTCGGTGGCGAAGTCATTCCGCAGGGCGGTGACGGAACTGACGATTTTCCCCTCGACTATCTCGAACTTCGTCTTGATATCCTCGCCCGTTACCAGAAGGAACGTACCACGCAGGTAGGCGTTGTCGCTGTACAGGCCATCACCGTGAGGCTGGTTGTCTGAAGGGAACCAGTCATCACTGATACCGTCAAGGTTGCCCAAACGGGCACGCAGGCAGCCGGTGAAGTTCTTCGCCTTCACCACGTCCATCACGTCCACACGGGGCTGCCCGTCCTCGGTGGCGGAGATCAGGATCAGGTTCTGGCGCAACGGATTCTCCGTGTTGCCCATCAGCACGCACTCGTCACCAGACTCCGGAAGAGAAGCGCCGAACTCGTCCTCGCCCACGAGGATGGAACCACCCTCCACGCCGGCCACCTCAACCCAATAGCTTTTCAAATTCCCGCCGCTGAAGGTCTGGCAGCGCATGAGGTCATGGGCCACGAAAGTGTTCTCCTGCTCGAAAGTGATCCTCCAGTAACCGCCCTCAAGAACAGCGGTCTTTATTTTCCCGTTGGCGGCACTGACACAAAGCTGGCCGCCGACGCTGCGTACCTTCTCGATAAGCAGCTCCAATACTACCATGACCTGGCGTACCGTCAGCTTGTCGATGGTCAGATGGGACAAAGCGTCCTCCATCCAGAGCCGCCAGCCCTCACCGAAAAGACCGTCCACGAATTTCGGACTGCGAAGAAGCTCACGCACAACAAGGGTCAGCAGCCCGGCATTGCCCTTGTCATCAATACCCGCATTATCCTCCTGTCCGAAAGAGGCTCCCGCTTCGAAGGTGATCTTCCCCTTTGCACGGTCATTCTTTTTTTTGCTGATGTGTTCCGCCTGGCTTCTCCGCGCGGAAAAAAGATTGTTGTCCGTAGGCAGTGTCTTGTCCCAGCTACGGATAATGTCAGGAAGCGCGGCACCCTCCGCCTTTGACTTCGTATAGTTTTTCAGTTCCCCGATACTGTCATTCACCCGTTCAAACGCACCACTATGCAGGGCATCGCTGATCTCGATGTCCATCTCCCCGGGTTGGTTCACTTTCCGGGTAATTTTCGTGATACGGCTGCTGCGATAACCGGTTTCGGGGAAATACTCCTCGCTTTCAAGTCTCACACGACGGCCTACGGACAGGGAAACACCGTTCTCCTCAATCCACACATGGTCGGTCGGGGCCTTGTAAACGGCAAGATCCTGCCAGTGTTCGGTATTGAACTGTTCCACCGCCGTAAGAAACTCCTCCTCGGCAAGCGGGTAATATTCGTCCGGCATACGGATATTCCAGAGAATATAACGGTCACCGGATTTCGGAATAAGTTTGCCGCCGGGGAGTTGCGTGTCATCATCATAGGGCCATATCGTAATAATCTCGAACTCACGGGTGGCACTGTTGAAATTCACCTCGAAATAGTGGTCCTCACCCTGCCCCAGTCCGGAAAGGTCACCGTCCTGGAACGATACACGTTTGGTCTCGTCGGGCAGCTCGTAATCGTTCGGATCGAAGTTCAGGCTGTCGTCCCTGAAATAATAGACCGTGAAAGGGTTGCCGTCGTCATCTTTCACATCTTCGCTGCGCACACTGCTGACAGCCCCGATCCTGCGGGGATAAATGCCGCTGAAGGCGTCTTGCTCGTAACGGTCATAGATGCCGTACTCCTCCGTATGTATCTCGACATATTGCCTGCCCCCCGGAAGCATCAGGCGGCTATGCCCGTATTTTGACGGATCTATGTTCCGCGTGCTGCCTACCGGGAACAACCGGGTATAAAAATTGTCGGTACCCGTCGTGTCGCGTTCGATTCCGGTCAGTCCCTTCCCGTAGCCCAGCGTTATTTCCTCGCCATGCTCACACCGGCACACGTTCACGGTCTGGCCTTCCACCCACCATTCAGCCTGCCCGCCGACCGCTTCGGCTATCTCTTTCAGGGCTTCGTTGCAGTACTTCCCCTCGTAATCGATGACGATAAGGTCCGTACCGTCCACCCGCCCCACTTTCCAGTCGGTGGTGTGGTTCATTCCGTCATTGATACACTTCACGATCATGGCCACGTGTTCACGCGGAGTCGCTGTCAGCGTGAACACAGGCTCGGTGTTCCCGTCGGTGGTCTCCAGCACAAGAAAACGTCTCACCAGGCTCTCGATACCGTAAAACTTCAAATCATATACCCACTCCTGGCCGCTCTTCTGCTTCGGGATGTACCGTTCGGTCAGCCAGTAGCGCTCACCCTCAAAGTCCACCCGGTCATTCACGTCCAGGGCGATATATTCGTAATGCGTGAAAGAGAGTGTCAGGACATTGTCACCCTGCACCTCCTTCACCTGGGTGGAGCTGTCGCCCGCCTCGATATCGGTCCGTCTGTTGCCGTTGCTGTCATAGATGGTCAGCATGTCTGTATCTTGTTTAAACGTCGTTTGAATAGGGTTTGAATCACATTTATATGATCGGGACAGGTTCCCGGAACTTCACCTTGAACTTGCCGGCGTGCACGCCTTCCTTCCAGAGATAGGTCAGAGGCTGGAACTTGCTGCAATCCGTATATTTCACACGGAGAGTCAGGGCAAGTTGGGGAAAGGAAATCTCAAGCCACCCGTCACGGCCTTTCTTCAGGAAATTGATGAACTCGAAATACTTCTTCAGCCAGCCGGCCTGCGTTTTGCCAAACAGGGCGAAATGAAGCGTCACGTCACGGGCCTCGTTCCTGGGCGTCAGCACGGAGGAATATTTCTCCCCGTCCTCCTCCCGGATATTCACAGCCGTGTCCGTTTTCGTCTTGCTCGGGGTCAGGATGGCGGTCAGGTTATCCATCCCGCCGCGCTTGTCCTCAACGAGGAACACCCCGTATGTACTCCAGATGTCGGTACCGTTGACAAGTACCAGACCGCCTAATATCTTTTCCATATCATTTGCATTTTACTCCGTCACGATTGATTTTACGAATCTCTTCCTCTATTTTGCCAAGGTGCGACGCGCTCGTGCCGGTGTTCTCCTCGATACGGGCAAGATGCCCCTCGGCGGTGTTCATCTTGTCGATGACGCTCTCCATCTTCTCATCGATGCTCGACCAGTGTTGCAACCCGCTGGTGAACATGCCGTCCAGTTTTGTACCCTGGTCCTGTGTCATGGCTGAAAAACCGCCGGTTTTGGCGCTCTGGCTCGTACCGCCCGAGTTATCGTACCCGGTGGCCGCGGCAAGATTGTCACGAAGAGCGACGGCTTCCTCGACATACTTCATGTACTCGTCCTGGAGGGCCTTACGCTCGGCTTCTGTAAGGTCATTGTCTTCCATCGCCTTGCCGAATTTCTCCCACCAGCCTTTCAGCTTGTCGGAATACAGCTCACCGATCTTGTTTGACAGCATCGCACGCATGAAATACTCGGATATGTCCTCCGCCGCGGCTGCGGCATCATACTTCATATCCATCAGGTTATCCACGAAACTGCTGTACATGCTGTCGAAGGAAATACCGGTGAGACCTTCATACAGCTGGTCGGTAAGTTCCTCCAGCTTGCCCGCCTGGTCGATATAGTCATCCAGCTTCTCGGTCAGACGACCTCCATATCCGCCCTTGCCGGTATCCTGGATCTGCGTCCACATGTCCACGTTACTGCGCAACTTCTTCATCTCCTCCGGACTTAGGTTCCAGATGTCACCGTTCCAGCTACGCCCGATCTGACCGCTCAAACGGTCAATCTGTTCCTGTGAGAAACCGCCCCAGTAATAATTCCAGCTGTGATGCGAACCGTGATAACCGGCCTGCGACATGGCCATGTCCAGATAGTTCGAGTTCGTCTCCTGCTGGAGCCTGTAGGCATCCCGGTAGGCGGCCACGGACTTTGTACCCTTGCTCGCCTTGATCTCCTCCGTCAGGTCCTCGATAGCCGTCTGCAAGGTCTCGTTGCGCTCGGTCAGCCGGTCGATGGTTTCCTGGACCTCTTTGGCATTGCTTGAAGTCGTCCAGGAGGAAAATCCGCCCCAGGTCAATGCGTCGAATATCTTGCCCACACCGGAAAGCAGCGATTTTCCGATAGTCACAAAAAGATCACCGGAAAGCACATCGTCAAGAATACCGCTCACGGCATTGAACACCGCGTCGAGCAGGCCACCGATGACCACACTCAAACCATCCTTGAAAAGGTCTATAATACTTACAATCCAGCCGACAACAGGCACATCCTCAAGTGTTTCGGAAACCTTTCCGAAAGCCTCGCCCAGTTTGCCGTCCACTTCCTTGGCACCTTTGCCGAGTGTGATCAGGCCATTATACGCCCCGCTGATACTGCCGGAGGCAATCTGCTGCAATCCGTCCCTCACATTCTCCATACTGGCCTTCAGACCGGAGGCAGTATTCGAGAGGGACTGCCGGGCACTGTCAGCCGTTTCCTGCAAGGCGTTTATATTCTCACTCGCGGCATCGGCATTAGCCTGCGCCGTTTCCAGGGCTTGCCGGGCGGACTCCTTCTCCTGTTCGGTTCCGGACTGTTGCGCCTCAATGTATGATTTCTGGGCGGCAATGAGTGCCGTATAGGTGTCCGCATACACCGCCTGTGCCTCCTTCAGGTCTGAAAGGGCTTTCTGGTAGGCAGTAACCTCGGCACCCAGTTTCTTGAAACTGACCTTGCCGGAACCGCCCAAAGCCCTCTCCATCTGCTGGACGGCAGAGACAAGCGCGTCCTGGCTGGCATGGTCGGCATTTCGGAACTCGTCAGTGAGCATGTATTTTCTGGCATCCGCCAATACAGGCTTTATCATATCGGAAAACATCCCGCCGAATTCACCGAAGACAGTACCCCAGTCAATACGGGCTTTCAGTTCCTGCACTTCGATGCCGGCAAGTTTGCTGTCACGTTCAACACCGAGAGAGAGCTTCTCGCTGCCGGATGTCGTCTTTTGTATCTTTTCCGCATATTCGGTCGCGATGGCGAGTTTCTGCTGCTGGAAGGTGCCGTAGGCCTGCAAATATTCCTGCATCACTCCGAACTCTTCCCGATAAGCTTCCGCTATTTTCTTCTGTCGGCCGGACTCGTTCAGCTCACGGGCCTTGTCTATTTCGGACTGCTGATCTTCCGACAGCGAACCGGACTGCCCCGCTTTCGCGTTGTCACGTTTCCAACCGGCTTCCTGCCTGGCTATTTCATCCTTGCGTGCCTGGTATTCATTGTCTATCTGGCGCAGCTTCTTCTCCAGCCCCTCGGTCATCATCTCAATCTCCGCCTCGTCATTCTTCCTTTGCAGCCCGGCGAGTTCCTGGCCCAGCTTTTCAGAAACCTGTTTGCGGCGTTGGGCTTCTTTCTCCGCCTTGTCCGCCTTCTTCCGTTCGGCCTCGGAATCCTTATCCTCACCGGGCTTGACCTTGTCGTACTCCTTTTTGGCAGTATCGACGGCATCCTTCAGTTCTTTCGCCTTCTTCTCAAACTCCTCACGGGAAAGGCTGTTGGACGTTTCCTGAAGAAAGGCGTTATAAGCCTTGAGCGCATCCTGGTATTTCTCTTTTGCCGCAGCCACCCAGTCAATGCTTGAATCCGTGGGCAGGTTACGCCGGTTTTGTTCCGAAACCAGTTTGTTCAGCTGATACTTCAGTTCGTCACGGGAATAAGTTCCGGTAAGATTTTCGTCACCCTGCGTAATCTTTCCGTATTCCTTCTCCTGGACAGACATCCGGGCAAGCAGGGTTCTACGCTGCTTTATCTGCTGTGCAAGGGTCTCGTTACTCACACCGGTCAGGTTTTCGAAATAGGCATTTACCTCGTCCTTGCGGATTTGTCCGTTCAGGCTCTTGCGTTTTCCGTACAGATTCTGAAGCTCTGCCTCCTCATCCCTTGAACGTGCGGATTTCCGGACATATCGGGCTCTTTGCCGCCCGTAGCTGTCCTGGTAATATTCGGTTGCCAACCGGGTCTTGCCTTCAAGTTCTTTTATCCTGTCATCCACACGTTTCAATTCATTGGCGGGATTGGATATGGACTCACCGGCTTCCAATCGGGCTATCTCTTCCTTGATTTTCTTGATATTCTTCAGTTTCTCATACTCGGTGTCGTATTTGGAGAATATATCCGGATATTTCTGTTCCAGCTTGTTTAGCGCCTCACGCCGGGCATCCGTGGACACGGCTTCATCCCCGGCAATGGAACACAGTTCCTCTATTTTGCGCCTGTGCTCTTCCTCGGCCTCTATGGTTTTCTGCTTCTGCTGCTGATACCTTTCCTCGGATTCCTGCAAACGTTCGGTTTCCGTCTTCATGGAGATCAGTGCCACGGCAACACCGGCAAGCAGGGTCGCAACCAGCACATAGGGATTGGAAAGCATGGTCCGGTTGAGCATTTTCTGCGCTTTCTCAACCAGCAGGAGCCAGTTGTAATGCAACGCCTCCGCAGCCACCGCCCAGCCTTTCACGGCCGTGACTGTCATGACGGCAGTCCGGTACACACCATACGTGCCGACAAGCCCGAGCAGGATACGGCCGAAACGTTCGTAATGCTCCACCATGTAGGAAACACCGGAAAGCGTGGTGTTGATGACACCTTCCGACTGCTGCCCGATTTCATTGAACATCATTGAAACGGCATCCTCTATATTGGAGATCTGTCCGGTTATCGTTTTGGATTGTGCCTCCATCAGACCACCGAATTTTCCGCCCTCGTCCGTCAGGCTCTCTATGACCTTCTGCACTTCGGGAAAACCGACCTTGCCTTCCTCCACAAGCTCCTTCACCTTGCTTTCAGCCACGCCGAACTGCTTGGCCAGTTCGGCGATCATAGGGATGCCCCGGCCGGTGAACTGGTTCAGGTCCTGTGTATAAAGCCGTCCCTGGGACATGGTGGTGCCGTAAAGATAGACCAGATCGTTCAAAGGGATGGAAAGTCCGGCAGCGATGTCACCCAAGCGGATCAGCGTCTCGTTCACTTTCTCCGCTCCAAACCCGTAGGCAAGAAGCTGCTTGGCACCCTGCGCGACATCCTCCAGGCCGAAAGGAGTGGTCGCGGCCGTATGTACCAACTGCTGCATCAGGGTGTCGGCCTTCTCCGCACTGCCGAGCATGGTCTGAAACGACACCTCCAGCTGCTGGAACTCGCCGCGTACCTTGGTGATGTTCGACACCAGCTCCTTGATAGTAAAGGCGGCCGCCAGCTTGCCGACAGTGTTGTTCAACAGGGAACCGCTCCTGTCAAGTTCCCGGATCTGTCTGTTGGCGGACGATGCCTGCTGGGACATCCGCTCGATCTTGCCCACGGCCTTGTCAAGACGGGCGCTCAAATGGTCCACCATAAGGAATTCTATTTGTACCGGTTTCATCTATTTTAGCTTGCTTTGAAAAAATCCTACTATTCCATCCGCTTCATCCTCGGCGCTCCGCTCATCCGCAGGACCGGAAGATCCGGACTTGTCACGGACATACCGGGGAGCGTCACTAAGCATCATGATCAGGGTCTGGTAATTCACCTTGTTCAGTATATAGTCCACGCTCCAGCCGGTAGCACTGGCAATCTGCCACACAAAACCGAAAGGGCTATGGGAGCCTTCATAACGGCTCTTTAACTCCCCTTCTTTCTTTGGCTCAGTCTCAAGCTCATCGGATTCGTCCGCTCGGCTGATCTGATAATAGGTATAAAAGGGTCGGTACCCATCAGGCTGACAAAACGCTTGATCGCACCCACCAGATAACGCTGTTCCATGAAGTTCCTTATGAGCCATGCCACCGGGCGCAAAAGCACGCGGCGGCTGAAAGGGCCACGACAAAGGGTATAGGCCACCATACGGCTCACCGCCTTGCCGTGAGAGGCCAGAAACTGCATTTCCTCCTCCTTGCTGAACCCCCACATCTCCTCACTGGTGATCCCCATCGACAAATATGTCCGGGCAAAAAGAATCTGACCGGACATATAAGGCCGCCTCATGGTCACGCGCAGCTCCAGCGGGGATTTCCTGAAAGGGATATGAAACGCTTTCAGCGGGACGCTCACACCGATATCCAGCAGCGCGTCCGCACCCTCACGCTGGATCTGCTTGATGACAGCTTCGTCCATACGCTACTCCTCGGCCGAGTTAGTGGAAGCAGCAGCGGCAGATTCAGCAGGAGGCAGTTTATACTGTTTCCACTCTTCCGGGATAGAATCCGTATTGAATACGCCATGGGGCTGGGAGCCGTCTTCCGGCATGGCCACTTCCAGCGTGCATTCGATTTTCGCCGTTTCTGTCAGGGTCAGCTTGCCGCCGAGATTGGAAAGTAGCGTGCCATTGGGAATCAGGATGCTCTGCCCCGAAACAAGGGCTATTTCCCACGGACCGGTCAGCAACACGGCTGCCGTCGGGGCAGTCCAACCAATCGGGGTTTTCTTTTCCGAGTCCTCTTCCTTGTAGTGCATGGTACCACCCAGCAAGCTATGCAGGTTTTCGTAGTTCAGCTGGATAACGTTGAACGTGGGGGCGATGCTGCCATTCGACTGGGGAATGATAAGCACCGGGGTTCCCGGCACCTGCTCCGCCTCGATTTTGGCGGATTCGGGTTTCTGCCCGCCCATGTCAAACGAATTCTTCTCTATGTAACCCACCACAAAGTCCTTGTATTTCACGGCACCGACGCCGTACATGAAATTCTTATTCATTGTTTCTTGATTTTGAAAGTTAATACTATGCCGGCAACACATCCGGTTATAAAAGCGGCCAGCGCTATTTTAACGGGACTAAAGCGACGTTCAAATTCCGTTTCAACTGTGAATGAGTCCTCATGTGTCTCATTACGGATACGGGTCAGTTCCTCCTCATAACACAGTACCAGCCGCTGGAGGCTGTCGCAGGATGCCTCCGCTATGATATTGCCGGCCGCATCGCTCTTCACCGTCAGGCCCGCCTGTCCGTTCCTGGAATGGTAGGACGAACCGGAGGGAAGTTTACGGAGGCTGTCCGGAGGGATCGTCAGGCTCACCGCCGATTTCGGAATCCCCGCCATCAACAGCCCCCGCCTCACGTTTGACACGTTGTCGGCGCTTGACGACAGGCTGCTGTTCCGGTTCACCTCCGTCCTGCTCTTTCGAGTACTCGCGCATCCCGTAAAGAACAGGACAATCATCATGATGCCTGCAACTGTTGGCAGTATCAATGGCTTTCCGGAGGCGTGCCATTTCACGCCGGGTCGCCTGCAAAGCTTTCCTGTTTTCATTCAGTTCCTCTTTTAAGGGTTCTACAATATTCTCGATCAGGATACGGGTGGCATGTTCGGTATTGTCAATCCGTACCGTCTCGGCTTCGGCGGTAGCCTTCTCCGCTTTCGCCCTCGCTTCCCTGACCGTTGATTTCAGGGTGATGATGGCTATTATCGTGGCTACCAGACCACCGCCCAGCACCAGATTCATGACAGCACTGAAGTCCATACGCACACTGGTCTTTCAGGTCAAAGCCTATTTACCGGCATCCTTACCCGCAAACAGTCCGATGAGCCACTGGACAAATCCCGTATCGGCAACACCATTGGACACAAGGGACGCACCGAACCCGTAACACAACGCGATATACCACGTGGCATCAGCGACAAAGCCCGCATCCAGCCACCATAAAAGCATGGCGGCCACAATGCCCACACACCAGCTGACAATCTGTGTCGCCAAGCCCTGCATTTTTGGAAACAGGGCCTTGATCCCTTCCGTGAGCAACACCACGCCACCGACAAAACCGGCAAAGGTGGTGATCATCGCGCTATAATCGACTTCCGGTACTGTACCGGTCTGGGCAAAAGTTGCTGACACGAATCCGAGTATCAGCCCAAAGAATAAAAGAAATCTTTTCATGTTGTTGTTGATTTATTAAGTTATACCTATTTGTTTAAGCCATCTCTGTACATCAAAACTGGGGCAGGCTTTGGCCGCCAGTTCATTGTGACCGACGATTCTCACATCGGGAAAACGACGATGGAAATCCTTCACGTACTTCTCAAGCGCCTTTTTCTGCCAGGAGGTACGGGTGTCCGCAGGCGTTTTACCATCCTTTGCACACCCGCCGGCATAGACGATATGGCGGCTCACGGAATTGTAACCGGCCACGCCGTTGGTCACTTCCCACGGGTCCACATTCGCGTCCTCGTTATTGTTCACCAGGCGTTCCACTCCGCCGTTCAGATGGAACAGGTCGGTATATCCGACCTGCTTCCAGCCGCGGCCGCCCTTTGAGACGGGGTTCGTATGCCAGGCGCGAATCTCCGCACCGCTTACCTCACGCCCTTCAGGAGTGGCCGTGCAATGGATGACAAGATACTTCAGCTTTCCCATCACTCACCGCCTTCCTCTTCATCAACGGCCGCCTGGGACAGTGCTATCTCCACCTTCTTCTCCGGATCGGCGTCCAGGCCCAGTACAAGTGTGCCGGATACCGCCTTGCCGCTACTGTTCACACCGGCGGTGACCGTCAGAGAGCCATCGGTACCGACTGCCGTGAAACCGGCAGGAATGGAAACCACGCTGTAATCACCGGAGGCAGTGACCTTCACCTCCTTGCTCTCACCGGCGGCCTTGAAAGAAAGAGCGGCCGGATCGGCAGAAATGCTGCGTTCCACTACCTTGAACACCGGAGTCTCACGGGTGTCAAGCACCACGAACTCCTCGCCGAAGGCGATTTCCGTGTCGGCCTTCATAAGCAGCTTGAAGAAGTACAGCTCGC
>OFMN01001159.1_pt1 | contig 18853 bp, 17 predicted proteins | sample 1541791 | NCBI WGS metagenome assembly OFMN01 (sample SAMN04209248, study PRJEB22552) | human gut metagenome | biome: gut; material: feces | host: Homo sapiens | place: USA: Oklahoma
TGGTGTCCTGCGCACTGTTCCAGTTCATGTGGAGCTGCAACGACTTCATGGGCCCCCTGCTTTACGTGCAGACCCCTGCAAAGTACCCCATGTCCCTGTTCGTCAAGCTGTCCATGGACGGTGATACCGGCTTTGCCTGGAACCGTATCCTGGCCCTGTCCCTGATCTCCATCCTGCCGCAGCTGATCGTTTTCTTCTGTGCACAGGATCAGTTCGTCGAAGGTATCTCCGCCGGTGCTGTCAAGGGCTAAGCACCCCCTCTGCGGACAGAGCCATTGACTTTCGATGAATAAGCAACGCCCCCTGTGCACAGCACAGGGGGCGTTGTTCTTATCCGCGGTGACTTTTGCGGTATTGCAGCGGCCCCGTTCCCATCGTCTCGCGGAACACGCGGCGGAAATGGGCGGCGGAGGCAAAGCCGGTCTGCTCGGCCACCGCGCTGATGTTCAGGTCGGTGCTCTCCAGCAGACGCTGGGCAGCCTCGATGCGGCGGCCATTGATGTAATCCACAATGGACTGGCCCGTGACCCGCCGGAACAGCCGGCTCAGATAATAGGGTGACAGGTAGAACCGCGCAGCCACATCTGTCAGGGAAAATTTCTGCTGGTAGTTGGCTGCAAGGTAAGCGCAGATCTGTTCCACCGTCTCATTGCGGGGGCGGATATCCTGCTTTTCACTGCGGCATTCCTGCTCCACATAGTGCAGGATGAGGGTAAGATAGATCATGCCGGGGCTTTCCGGCTCGCTCTCGGCGCTCTGCATCATGCCCAGCAGGGTGCGCAGGCGGCCTGACCACTGCACCGGGCCGTACAGGGCCGTTTGTGCTCCCGGCTCGAACAGCGGCATGAAATCCCGCTGCATCAGGCTCTTGAGCACCGGGAGAACGCCCGCGGGGAACCGGCAGCCGAGGAGCTCGGGGGCAATGTGGCCCGCCTGCTGCAGCAGGCCCCCGCCGGGGCCCAGCAGCAGCACACAGCCCGGGTTCACCAGCAGGCTCTCGCCGCCCCGCACCAGCGTAAAGCTGCCGCCGGACACCAGAATGATCCGGCAGATCTCCTCCTCCTCGGCCAGCTCATACTGGCCGGTCTGAAACCGCAGCGCCTTTGCCGTTACCCGGCCGCTCCATTTTTCCCGTTCCGCTTTCATCCGCACACCCCATTCAACAGTTTCTTTTCCTCAGTGTACCATGCCCGCCACCTGCGGGCAACCCCCTACTCAAACACACTTTACATGGTCAAGTGTAAAACATGCCCGCCACCTGTGGGCAACCCATAAATCTTTCAACATCCAAGGAGGCATCCTGTTTATGAAGCTTTCCCTGATCCGTTCCATGACCCGCAGTGCCGTGTTCGAGCTGGAAAACGGTCTGTGCTACCGTCCGGCGCATCCCTTCACCGTTCAGCTGAACGGCGAGACCGTTTACACTGCCTGCGAGACCAACGTGTTCTCCCTGTTCAGCCTGCTGCCCGGCACCCCCTACACGGTTGCCGTGCAGGCTGAGGGCGAAACCCTGACCCTCGATTTCACCACTGAGGCTGAGACCTTCTTTGTGGACGCATCCCGCTACGGCCTGGTGGCCGATGGCACTACTGACAACACCGGCAAGCTGCAGGCTGCCCTTTCCACCTGCCCCAAAGGCGGCACGGTGTATGTGCCCGCCGGGCGCTACCGCACCTCCAGCCTGTTTATGAAGAGCTGCACCACCCTCTACCTGGAAAAGGGCGCTGTGCTGCTGGGCGACAACGACCGCACCCACTACCCCATCCTGCCCGGTGTCATCCCCAGTGAGAACGAGGTGGATGAATATTACCTGACCGGCTGGGAGGGCAACCCGCTGGACAGCTTTGCCGGTCTGCTGAACATCACGCAGGTGCACGACGTGGTGGTGACCGGCGAGGGCACCCTGGACTGCGATGCCCAGAACGGCGACTGGTGGATCAACCAGAAGGTCAAGCGGATCGCATGGCGGCCCCGCGCGGTGGCCGCGGTGGACAGTGAGAATGTCTGCCTGCACGGCATCACAGTGCAGAACAGCTACTCCTGGACCATCCACCCCATCTTCGTCAAGCATCTGGATCTGCTGAACTTCAACATCAACAACCCCTACAACGCCCCCAACACCGACGGCATCGACCCCGAGAGTTGCGAGTACATCCGCATCATCGGTGCGAACATCCATGTGGGTGACGACTGCATTGCCATGAAAGCCAGCAAGGTGTTCCTTGGCATGAAGCTGAAAAAGAGCTGTGAGCACACTGTGATCCGGAACTGCCTGCTGGACAAGGGCCATGGCGGCATCGTCATCGGCAGCGAGATGAGCGGCGGCGTGAAGGATATGGTGGTGACCCAGTGCCTGATGGACCACACCGACCGCGGCCTGCGGGTCAAGACCCGGCGCGGCCGCGGCAACACCGCCGTCATCGACGGGCTGGTGTTCCGCAACGTGGAGATGCGCGGTGTCAAGGCTCCCTTTGTCATCAACATGTTCTATTTCTGTGACCCGGACGGTCACAGCCCCTATGTCCAGTGCCGCGATGCTATGCCGGTGGATGAGTACACCCCCAAGCTGGGCAGCCTGACCATGGAGGATATCGTGGCCACCGACGCACAGTTCGCGGGCTGCTACTTCGACGGCCTGCCTGAGCAGCCCATCGAGCGCGTCTCCATGAAGAATGTCACCATCACCTTTGACCCCAATGCCGAAGCCGGTCAGGCCGCCATGGCGGACAACCGCCCCAACGTGAAAAAGCTGGCCATCTACGCGGAGAACGTCAAAGAGATCGACCTGCACAACGTCAAGATCACCGGCTACGAGGGCGAGCGCCTGCGCTTTGCCAATGTCGGCCATTTCGAGGAGGACTGACCCATGACCCATGAAGAAATTCTCACCCTGCTGGGCGACTATGTGGACTACCTGATTGCCAATTCCAGCGCCGAGGCCCCCATGTGGAACATTGAAAAGGTGCGCAGCGGCAAGCCCAACAAGTGGAACTACATCGACGGCTGCATGATCACGGCCTGCCTGAGCCTGTACAAGACCACCGGGGACGAGAAGTACCTGAGCTTCTCCAAGGACTTCATCGACTTCTTTGTGCAGGAGGATGGCTCCATCAAGACCTATGACCCCAAGGAGTATAACCTGGACAATGTAAACCAGGGCAAGAACCTGTTCACCCTGTACGACATCTTCGGGGATGAGAAGTACCGCCGGGCCATTGACACCATCCGCAGCCAGCTGCTCACCCAGCCCCGCACCAAGGAGGGCAACTTCTGGCACAAGGACATCTATCCCTGGCAGGTGTGGCTGGACGGCACCTATATGGCCCAGCCCTTCTACATGGAGTATGAGACCCGCTACAACAAGATGCAGGGCTGCATTGACAGCTACAAGCAGTTTATGAACATCAAAAAGCACATGCGGGACGAAAAGACCGGCCTGTACTACCACGGCTACGATGAGAGCCGCCAGATGTACTGGGCCGACCCCGTGACCGGCTGCAGCCCCAACTTCTGGCTGCGGGCCATGGGCTGGTTCATGGTGGCCATGGTGGATGTGCTGGAGCGGATGGACGAGCAGCTGTACAACGAGTACCGCGGCATCATGGCACAGCTCCGCCAGACCATTGAGGATGTGCACAAGTTCCAGGACGAGGAGACCGGCATGTTCTGGCAGGTGATGGATCACCCCGGCGTGGAGGGCAACTACCTTGAGACCAGCGGCACTGCCCTGTTCGCCTATGCGGTGCTCAAGGGCGTGCGCCTGGGCTACCTGCCCAAGCGGATGGCTGCCTGGGCTGAGAAAGCCTTCTACGGCACCTGTGACAGGTACCTTTCCAAGAACCCGGACGGCAGCCTGCAGCTGGATGGCATCTGCCTGGTGGCAGGTCTGGGCGGCAAGGACCACCGCGACGGCTCCCTGGCCTACTACTTCAGTGAGCCTGTGGTCTGCAATGATGCCAAGGGCGTAGGCCCCCTGGTGCTGGCCTACACCGAGATGATCGCCCGCAAGTAATACACGATACAGCAAAAAGCGAACCGCCATGGTGACAGATGCCATGGCGGTTCGCTTTTACACTTTTTTCTTCGAGCACCCATCGTCCGGGTGCACATTCAGTATACCCGGACAGGTGCCCCCTGTAAAAGGTATCTTTTGTATTGCTGTGATATGTTTTTTGTATGGCTCACACTTCCGTGTGGGAGGCCGCGCTGCTGTCCTCATTTTCCTCATCGAGGTCAGGGCCAGTGCCCTCGTCCAGATCAAGGCGCAGGCGGTCCCTTTCCGCATCATTCAGGCCCCGCTCCTGCCGGGCATCGTATTCGATCCAGAACTCCCCCCTGTGCAGGGCAAAATCAAAGGCTGCCATCAGGCAGGCCCCGCCAAAGGCGCTGACCATCAGCACGATGCAGAGGAGCACCGAGAGGAAATCGTACTTCCAGCGCTGGGGCCTTGCGGCAAAATACAGCACCTCGCACCCCAGCAGGATCAGCCCTGCCGCCGGGGCGATCTTCAGCGCAAGATCCCAGTTGAAATGCGGCACAAAGAAATAGCAGAGGAACAGCACGCCGCAGGCGATCAGGCAGACTCCCAGCGTCAGGGTGCCCACCCGGCGCACCGGGGCGCTCTCCGGGGCTTTGGGGGCCGGGCGCTCTGTTGTGTTATTCTTCTCGTCCATCGTCCTCATCCTCCGGGTCAAGGCTCACCTCACCGGTCGTATCCGGCTCTGCCTTGCGGGCAAAGCGATCCAGCAGGCTGGGCATCTTCTTTTCGGGCTGATACTCCTGAAAATCGGTCTCCTCCGGGGCGGCGGCTTCCGGAGCAGCCTTCTTTGCCCTGGGCCCACGCACCAGCCAGATGCCGCACAGGATCAGTGCCACGCAGAGCACCACCTCGGGCAGTTGATCCATCACCAGATAGACGGCCCGCCACACCGGAGCCTTCTGGCCCCAGCGCCACAGGATATCGCCCAGCGTGTTCATAATGATCTGCTCGTAGGCGATCAGCGCACCGATGGCGATCAGGCACCAGCCCACCAGCTTGTGGCTGTCCATCATCATCCGGGCAAGGCGCTTGTCCTGCGGATCGAAGTGGACCAGATAATCGTCTTCCGGGGCGGTGCCCATGCTGATCTGGGCACGCAGGTTGAAGGTGTCGAAAAAGCTGTACATGAACACCACCAGCAGCGCAAACGCGATGGGCGGGATCAGCATGGCTGCCATGCTGATGGCAGCGGCCATCAGCATCAGCGAAAGGCCGCGCTTCATATATCCCTGATACATCTGGCCCGCGCCGGGGATAAAGGCGAACAGCAGGGTCAGGATGCCATTTTTCTTCATAATCGTTCCCTCATTTCTCTGTATTCTGGGTATTGCCCGCGATCTTATCGGTCACATCCGTGAACAGCTTGTGAAGCAAAGAGGAGCTTTCGCCGGCATAGCGGCGGTCCTGTTTTGTCTCCATGGGTCTCCCCAGCTGTTCCGGCGCGGCCTGCGGCCGGTCGTCCTCTATGGGGCGGTATTGCGGGGTGTTCTCCGGGGCCGGGTCGTTCTGGCCGGGTTCCCAGAGCTGGCTCTGGTCGGTCTCCAGCACGGTCTCCCGCCCGGCACCATACTGGATGATCTGCTGCAGCGCCCCGCTCCGCCACAGGGTCAGGGCCAGCACAGCGGCCACACCGGCCACGGCAGCCCTGCCATAGGTATTCTGCATCAGGCGGGCCCAGATCGTGCCCATCACCGCACCCTGCATGCTCTTTGGCGGTGTTTCCAGCGCGTCGGCGGTCAAAAGGGCCGTGTAGCGGTCCATGCACTGGTCACAATAAGAGAGGTGTTCGGCGGCTTCCAGCCTGCCCAGCTCATCCAGCTGGCCGTCCATCATGGCCCGGAAGCCCGCGTCGGTCATGCAGCCATCTTCACGAAACAATTCCATCTTCGCTCCTCCTTTCCTGACGGATCTGCTCCGCCAGCATTTTCTTTGCCCGGTAGATCTGCGCCTCCACCGTCTTTTGGGGCCTGCCGCAGAGGGCTGCCGCCTCGGCGGCGGTGCGGCCCTCCAGCAGCATCAGGCGGCAGGGGGTGCGGTACGGCTCCCGCATCCCCAGGATCTTCCCGGTCAGGGTCTCCTCGCTCATGGCATCCAGCACCTGCTGCTCCGGGTCGGAGCCGGGCGGCGCGCCTTCCAGTGCAAGGATATCATCTCCCGGGGTGTTCACCCGGCGCACCCACGCACTGCGCAGGTAGTCCTTGGCTTTGTTGGAAGCGATACGCGCCAGCCACTGCTTTTCGTACCCGGGCGGGCAGCGGTCAATGGCCCGCCATGCGGCCAGAAAAGTCTCCTGTGCCAGATCCTGGGCATCGCCCTCGTCCGGCACCAGCTGGTGGCAGACCGTGTAGACCAGCCCCTGATACTGCCGCACCAGCGCATTGAATTCCAGTGTTGTCAACGGTCCGCATCCCTCCTTTCCTGCCGCTCTGTAATTGAATACGAAACAGAGCGCGGTTTTCCTGCAAAAAATTTAAAAAATATGGGGAGCTGGCGCAAAGCGCCTGAGAGGTTCTTCTTTTGCAATGCCTCAAGTTATGCTATACTATTACTACTATAGCACAAGAAGGAGGCGGTTTCCATGGGGGGAAGCACCAAACAGGCCCTGCTGCAGGCGCTTTCGGCGGCAGAGGGAGCCTATATCTCAGGCCAGCAGCTGGCCGAAGCGCTGGGCGTGAGCCGCGCGGCTGTCCACAAGGCGGCACAGGCGCTTTTGGCCCAGGGATACGCGCTGGATTCCGCCCCGCGCCGGGGCTACCGGCTGGCAGGCGGTGACCCCTTCTGCGCCGAGGCGGTGGGCCCCTACCCCGCCCCCATTCACATCTACGACACGCTGCAAAGCTCCAACCTGACGGCCAAGCAGCTGGCACTGGGCGGTGCACCCCACGGCACGCTGGTGCTCACGGCCCATCAGCAGGCGGGGCGCGGGCGGCTGGGGCGGCGGTTCGAAAGCCCTGCCGGGAAGGGGGTCTACCTCTCCCTCATCCTGCGGCCCGCCCTTTCTGCCGCCGATGCCCAGAGCGCGACCATCAGTGCGGCGGTGGCCGTGGCCCGGGCTGTCAAGGCCCTGTGCGGGCTGGAACTGGGCATCAAATGGGTGAACGACCTTTACTATCAGGGCCGCAAGGTCTGCGGCATCCTGACCGAAGCCGGGACCGACATGGAGAGCGGCCAGCTGGAATGGCTGGTGGTGGGCATCGGCCTCAACCTGACCACCTCCCCTGCCGACTGGCCCGAGGAGCTGGCCCGCACGGCAGGCAGCCTTTACCCCGGCGGCCCCGCGCCCGTGAGCCGGGCGGTGCTGGCCGGGGCCATTGCCCGGGAGCTGCTCTCCCTCTGCCCGGCCTTCGACTGTCTGGACGAGTACCGGACTCGCTGCTTTGTGCCGGGCCACTGGATCACTGTCTGCACCGGGGCCGAGACCTATGCCGCAAAGGCCCTTTTCATTGACGATGCGGGCCGTCTGGTGGTGGAGCGCGAGGGCGGCAGGCAGATTGCCCTGCAGCACGGCGAGGTCAGCATCCGGCCCACCTCCACAATATGAAAAATGACCCCTTCCGCCACGCCGACGCATGACGGAAAGGGTCATTTTCTTTTAAGAGATATGTACCGCTTCCAGCACCCTGATGCCCTCCTGCTCCATCACGTCGCGCAGGGCCTCGAGGTAGCCGGGCTTGTCCACCTTGTTCTCAATGCAGCAGGTCAGCACGCCGTGCAGGCTGGTGACCTCCATTGCAAGGGACGCACCGTCCGGCAGCACCCAGGTCTGGAAATCGGTCAGGTACGCTTCCAGCTCCGGGCTGTGCGGCAGCAGCGGGCTGCCGATGTAGCTGACCCAGAAATCTGCCGGGAAGCCGCTGATGTACTCGCCCATCTGGAACACACGCTTCTTGATCTTGAGTGCGGCCTTCTGCCGGAACACCTGATACACCCAGCCCATCTGTTCGGCCATGCGGAACAGGCGGCGCTCCGGGGTCAGGCTTTCCCGGATCTCATGGTCGAGCCGCTTTGCAAAGCTGTGGAGCCGGGCCTGCGGTTCCAGCTGCAGGGACAGCTGAAAGGACGCAATGCAATTGTACAGGGCATGCGGCACCCCCAGCGCCGCGCGGGTGTCGGCGGCATAGCTGTACACAAGGTCATTCTTTTCCAGATACCGCTGCGCTGCCTGGCAAGTCAGCCCCATGAGGGCGCTGAAGGGCTTCACGCCCTCCTTCCGCGCCAGATCCACAAGGCTCTGCCTGTCCAGCCGCAGCCGCTGAAAATGGGGCGTGCCCTCGTGGATCTGCAACACGTCCTTCTGCATGTCGTTGGCCACCTGGCTCTCCGGGTAGCGGTCCAGCAGCTGTTCCACATCGTAGGGCGGGTCAGAGGCAAGGGCCTCGCACACAAAACCGGCGTTGGAGCGCAGATTGCAGTAGAGCTTGAGCAGCAGGGTGAAAAAGGGCGCGCTGCCCCGGCCATCGGCCAGGAAGTGGAACCAGTCCAGATAGACCGTGTTCCCCTCATAGCCCAGCGAGAAGAGATAATCGTTCGTCTCCTCGGGGATCTTTGGCTGGGTGCTGCCCTGCCGCACACGGCAGGGGGCAGTGTTGGGCTCCAGACGGGCCTCCCGCTTTTCCCACACCACATGGCAGAAATAATACTCTGCCAGCGGGCGGGCCGCATCCAATGCCTGCTGCAGAAGAGCCGGGGCAACGGCCTCCTTCAGCGTGGCCTGATAGCGGCAGAGGACCTGATTTTCACGGTAGTAGTAGACGATGCCCTGAAACACCGCACGCTGCTCTGCATTCATCCGGAATTTACCCCGCGTTCTCGGCCAGATAATCGGCCAGATCGCCGATGGTCACAAAGTTGCGCAGCTCCTTTTCGGGGATGCGCAGACCAAAGGTCTCTTCCAGATCGGCCACGACGGTCAGGATCTCCATAGAGGACAGATCCAGATCATCCATCATCACGCTGTTTTCGTTGACATCCTCGGGCGAGATCTCTGCCACATCCTCCAGAATTGCCAGGATCTGAGACATGATTTCTGCTCTTTCCATCAAAAAATCTTCCTTTCCGTGAGGGATTTTTTATCGCCTGCAAGGGCGCAGTTTCAGTATGCCACGCGCCGGGCCGGTTTAGCCAGCGGGCGGGGCATTCCTGTGTTTTATAATACCTGTTTTATGGAGGAAATGCAACACACCGGCCGCCCGGTTTTGCGCTTTTTTTACAATTTCCGCGCTTACCTGCGCAGCAGCTTGCCCATGGCGTTGCGGGGCAGGGGCTCGGTGCTGAACTCCACCGCCGTGATCCGCTGGTACAGCGGCAGGGTGCGGTTCAACCCAGTGATAAAGGCCCGGACCTCTGCCTGCTTTTCCTCGGCACAGCAGATCAGCGCGCCGATCTTTTTGCCCATCTCCTTGACCACACACTCCTGCACCTCAGGGCAGGCGTTGAGCTTTCTTTCCAGCTCCTCGGGACTGACGTTCTCGCCGGTGCCCAGAATGATCAGGTTCTTCTTCCGGCCCACCATATAGTAATAGCCGTCCTCGTCCTCACGGGCCAGGTCGCCGGTGTGGAGCCAGCCGTCTTTGTCGATGATCTCGGCGGTGGCTTCGGGATCCTTATAGTAGCCCAGCATCACACAGCCGCCCCGGATGCAGATCTCGCCGGTCTCATCCAGCTTGTACTCACAGTGGCCGTCCGGCTTGCCCAGGGCCCGGATATGGGGCTCTGCCTGGGCGTAGTTCACCAGACCATCGCCGCAGGTCTCGGTCATGCCGTAGCACTGGGTGATGTACATGCCGTTTTCCACCAGACCCAGCAGCATCTCGCTGTCGAACATGGCAGAGCTGCCGCAGGGGTTCCACAGGCCGTTCAGCTTATCGGCGCGGCCGCGCTTGACATCCTTGTAGATGCTCTCCATCAGCACCGGAGCCACGGCAATGGAATCGCTGTGCATCAGGCCCAGATCCCGGTAGAAATTCCGCAGGTCACTGCAAAGGTTCAGGGCCCAGCCCTTGAAGGGCCAGGAGAACAGGCAGATAAAGGTGCCCAGATGGAACAGGGGCAGGATGGCAAAGTTGCTCAGGACATCGTTTTTGTCCTCGGGCAGCTGCCGGTGCTTGAAGTCCAGCAAGTGGTCGCCCATGGCAACGTGCATCTGCATCACGGTAAAGAAGTTCCGCTCTGCCAGCATCACGGCCTTGCTGCGGCCGGTGGTGCCGGAGGTGAACAACATGACCATCAGGGCATTGGGGTCGATCTTCTTTTCCAGCCCGCCGGGCGCGGTGTCCTTCCAGGCATCCATCGGCCGCAGGCGTTCCCCATACGCAGCCTCCAGCTGGTCACGGCAGCCATAGTCCACCCCATCGTTCAGGATGAGGGCAGGCTCTGCCAGCTCCAGCTCCCAGCTCAGTTCGTCCCAGGTCTTTTTCTGGTTCATCGTTACCAGAACAGCCCCGGCCAGCACAGCGCCAAAGGTGTTCACGCCGTACTCATAGCAGTTCCGGCTCAACAGGACCACCCGCTTGCCCTCCACCTCCGGGATGTTCCGGGCAAACCAGGCAGCGGCGCGGCGGATATCCTGTGCATACTCGGCATAGGTCTTTTCCTTCACGGTGCCGGTGGCATCCTCTACCCAGCGGAAGGCCACCCGCCCGGGGAATTCCTGCTCCATTGTCCGGGTAACAAGATCATAGACATTGTTTACCATGGTCTGCTCCTTTTTTCTCCCGTTTGGTTTTACTTGCGCAGCAGCTTGCCCAGCGCGTTGCGGGGCAGGGGCTCGGCGCTGCACTCCACCACGGAGATGCGCTTGTACATGGGCAGGGTGCGGTTCAGCTCGGTGACAAAAGCCTTCACCTGCTGCTGCCTGTCATCCTCACAGCAGACCACGGTGCCGATCTTCTTGCCCATCTCCTTGACGATGCACTCCTTGATGGCATCGCACTTGCCCAGCAGCTTTTCCAGCTCCTCGGGGCTGACGTTCTCGCCGCTGTCCAGAATGATGAGGTTCTTCTTGCGGCCGGTCATATAGTAGTAGCCTTCCTCGTCCACGCGGGCCAGGTCGCCGGTGTGGAGCCAGCCGTCCTTGTCGATGGTCTCGGCAGTGGCCTCGGGGTCCTTATAGTAGCCTAGCATCACGCAGCCGCCGCGGACGCAGATCTCGCCGGTCTCGTCCACCTTGACCTCACAGAAGCCGTCCGGCTTGCCCAGGGCACGCAGGTGGTCGCCCTCCTGGGTCACGTTCAGCAGGCCATAGCCGGCCAGCTCGGTCATGGAGTAGCACTGGTTGATGTAGAAGCCATTCTTCACCAGATCGCTCAGGATGGCGGGATCGAGGATGGCAGAGCTGCAGCTCAGGTTCCACAGCCCGTTCAGGCGGTCGGCATGGCCGCGCTTGACCTCGTTGCAAATCATCTCCACCAGCACCGGAGGGGTAGACATGGCATCGCTGTGCATCAGGCTCATATCCCGGCGCAGGTCGCGGGCATCACAGCAGAGATTCAGGGTCCAGCCCTGCACGCCATAGACAAAGTAGCAGATGAAACCGGCCAGATGGAACATGGGCACCAGCGTAAAGTGGCTGAAGGTCTGGTCGAGGTACTGGGGTACCAGCCGCTCCTCATGGTCAAGGACGGACTTCAGGCCATCGATGTACATCTGGCAGGCGGTGAAGTAGTTCTTCTCGCTCAGCATCACACCCTTGCTGCGGCCGGTGGTGCCGGAAGTGAACATCAGCATCAGCAGACCCTCGTGGTCGATGCGGTTGACCATCTCAGCCTCAGGGGCAGCGGTCCAGGCATCCATGGGGCGGAGCCGAGCGCCGTAAAGTGCTTCCAGCTGGGCGCGATAGCCGTAATCGATGCCGTCATTGAAGATGAGGTCCGGCTCCACCATGCCCAGCTCATACTCCAGCTCGGCCCAGGTCTTGCCCTGGTTCAGGGTCACGATGACAGCGCCTGCCATCATGGTGCCGAAAACGACCGCGCCATACTCATAGTTGGTGCGGCTCAGGATGACGATCTTCTTGCCCTTGGGCTCGCCCAGCTCCTGCTGCAGGTAGCCGGTCGCTTTGCGGATATCCTGCACATACTGAGCGTAGGTCTTTTCCACCACCGTGTCCTTGCCCTCCACATAGCGGAACGCCACACGGTCAGCATACTTATTCTGCATCGCAGAGATCATATCAAAAACGGTCATCGGCATATTTGCCACGGTCACAACTTCGTTACAAGCCTTGTTTGCCATTATTTTACACTCCCTGTTTATTTTTGTTAAATTATTCCCTTTTGTTTCCTCCAAATGGAATCTTCTGGGCACTCTAGCCTAGAGTATACCGCATAGAGGGCTTAAATGCAAGATTTAATTGCACAAATATGCAACCTAAGCTTGCAGTCAATCTGTGCACCCGGATGTAAATCCTGCCTTTTGTTGCGGGCAGGCCGTGAGTGTGGTACACTTTTCCCGGTATCCGCCTACCGTGCTTTCTCCCTGCGTTTGATTGACAGCAAGGGCAAAAAGCATTATACTTATTATAAATATCTCTAATTTTTAACATGATGCGCCAAAAATCCGGCAATTCTGCCATCCCGGGGCGGGGTGCGGCGCAGAGGAGGACCTTTTTATGGAGGGAACCAAACGCCGTGCCGCAAATTCGCTGGGCATGTTCGATCTGCTCAAGGGTGTCGGCATGCTGACCATCGTCTTTGCCCACACCGGTGAGCTTTACCCCATGGGCAATGCCAGCCACATCAACCCGCTGACCTTTTGCATGTTCGCCTACCGCGAATCCCTGATGGCGGCCTTTTACATTGCCAGCGGCTACGGCTTCCGCAAGCGCTCCATCGGCAAGTGTATCGACCAGCAGTTCAAAACGCTGCTCAAGCCTTACATCTATACAGGCATTGCCACCACCGTGTTCCATTTTATCATCCATTACAGCCTGTTCGGCAGCCTGCACAACGCCACCTACGAGACCTACAAGGTGCTGGGCGGCTTTGCACTGGGCCTGCCCCACACGGCCACCTATTTCGGCCAGCTGTTCTTCTCCTGCGGCCCCATGTGGTATCTGCTCTCGCTGATGATCGCATGGGTCCTGCTGGATCTCATCCTGAATATCTTCCCGGAGCAGTACATAAACTGGGCGGTGCTGGGTACCATGCTGTTAGGCTGGGGCATCTGCATCACCTGGGAGGCTCCTTTTTGCATCGGCCAGGGCATGGTCACCGTTCCAGCTCTGTATGTGGGCTACCTTGCCAAGAAGTATAAGATCTTTGAACAGCCTCTCCCGCCCCGTCTGCGCGGCGGGATGATCGCGGCGGCGCTGGCTGTGGCCGCACTGGTGCTTCTTACCAAGAGCACCGACTGCGTCTCGATGGCCGAGTGGACCTTCGGCCCCGTGAGCATCCTGCTGGATGCCGTAACGGGCCTGGGCATCCTTTCCATCGTCATCTGGTTCCAGCGCAGGGTGGAGAACGTTGTCACCCACGCCATCCAGGCCATTGGCCGCCGTTCGCTGTTCATCTTCTGCGTCCACACTGTGGAGCTCACGGCCATTCCCTGGTACCTGATGCCCCAGAAGTTTGCGGCTCACCCGGTGCTGGGCATGGTGCTGCAGTTCACCCTTTCGCTGGGCTCCACCCTGCTCATCTGCGAACTGCTGGTGCGCCGCCGGGACCTGAAGTTCTGGCTCACCTCCCGCCGGGAGCAGAAGGCGGTGGAAGTGCCCCGCCGGCGCAGCGCCCGCGCCGAAGCGCCTGAGCGTCATTTTGCGGCAAAACACTGATTTTTTGCAGAGGGTGCACCCTCTGCTGAAGTGAAATAATATTATGAGGAGAATCCGGTTATGAACAACGCAGCTCCTGAGAACACTGCGGCTCTGCAGGAAAAGATCGCCGAGCTGGAACAGCAGCTCAAGCTTTCGGACGAAGGTGCTTCCCATCTGGCAGAGCGCTGCCTTTCCCTGGAACAGAAGGTGCAGTCCTACCTTGCGGCACACCCCCAGCGCGAGATGCACACTGACTCGCCCACTCTGCTGCAGCCGCTGCTCTATTATGATGCAGGCTTCGGCTTTTCGGAAAAGGACACCCTGACCGCGCCCGACTGCACCACCGACGAGCTGACCGGTGCTGTGACCGCGACCTTTGAGCTGCCGGTGGCAGTGCAGGCCCTGCGGTTCGACCCGGGTGAGCTGCCCTGCTGCATCACCAACCTGATCTTTTCAGACGACCGCATCATCTGCGTGCCCACCAACGGCCTGAACCTTTCCGGCGGCAGTACCCTGTTCCTGGGCGATGACCCCAATTACCGACTGGAGGGCACCACCCACTACCCCGCCGGGATGAAGCTGGTGGTGAGCTACGGCTACTTCCCGCTGGAGACCCTGACGGACGAGCCTTTGTTCTGCGCCGTGCTGCAGGGCGTGCAGCAGCTCCAGCTGCGCAAGGACAGCGAAAAGCAGCATATCCAGCAGCTGGAGCAGAATGCCGCGGCCCAGCAGCAGATGGTGGCCGCCCTGCAGCAGGAGATCGCACAGCTGCACCAGAAAAACGCCGATCTGCAGGCCCGGAGCAATGCCTACGAGACCTCGCTGGAAAGCGTGTTTTCCAGTAAAAGCTGGAAGCTCACTGCTCCCATCCGCAGCCTGATGCGCCTGTTCCACCGTGGAAACTGAGAAGCGGAACGGAGGAACAGCCATGTATAACAATTACACCCCCCTGCAGCAGCGTCAGCTGGCCCTGCAGGAGTACAGCAACACCCAGAGCACCTATCTGCTGGTCTGCGCATCGGCCCGCAGCACGGCCCTGAAAGCCACCCTGACTGACCAGCTCCACCGCAAGTTCCGGCTGGTGGACCGGCTGGGCGGGGAGCTGACCGCAAGCGTGGACGGCGTGCTTCTGGCCGCCGAGGACGTGGAGCTGATGTCCACCGCCCTGATGTACTTTGCCAAAGCCCTGCAGGATGGGGCGGATTACGCCGTCTGCAACGCTGTGTTCGGCTTTGGCGGGGCGACTGCCCTCTATCAGAGCCAGCCGCTGCAGGCGCAGAACCGCTGCGCCGTGGTCAGCCGCACCCTGCTGGAGCGCTGCCGCGCCGCCGCCCATGACCCCGAAAATGTGCCTGAGCTGCTGGCACTGGCCGCGCAGCTTTGCACTAAGCCCACTCTCATCCCGCAGGCCCTGCTCCACTACGAGCGCGGCATCTGCGCCGAGGATGCGTTTTCGGCCCACGGCAAACGTGCCTTTATTATGAGCCATGTGCTGGATATGACCGGCGCACCCATCGTGCTGGTGAGTGCCGTGCCGGTGCTGCGCAGCATGGGGTATGAGGTACTTGTGCTGGGCCCCAGTGACGGCGGCTCCCTGCATCTCTTCCTGGATGCCGGGGCCTCGGTCATCACCCGGTCGTCCTGCCGCAATGTCTCCGATGCCTGGGGCATGGCCCTCTGTGCCGACTTCGTCATCGCCAACACGGTGGTCATGGCCCGGGCTGTCCGTGCCCTGAGCGGCACCGCCGTGCCGGTGCTGTGGTGGCTCCATGATGCCTTTGCAGGCTATCCCCACATTGCCCACCAGATCCCCACCCAGCTGGGAGAGAATGTCCGGGTCTACTCGGTGGGCAGCCACGCCGCCAACGCCATGCGCGCCGTGCGGCCCGAGTTCGAGATCCGGCCGCTCATCTACGGCCTGCCTGATTACGCGGCAGAGAACTTTGTCCGCACCGATCTGGGCTACAACCGCGGCCGCCCGCTGTTTGCCACGGTGGGCTCCTTTGAGCGCCGTAAGGGCCACGATATCTTCTGCAAGGCCATCCGCCTGCTGCCGCCCGAGGTACGGGAGAAGGCCTCCTTCCTCTTTGTGGGCCAGGCCGCTGACAAGGAGATGATGGACTCCGTCCGCGCCCTGACCGCAGACTACCCGGAAAACGTGTACTACTGCAAGCGGCTCACCCGTGACGAGATCAAAAGCCTGATGGAGCAGTGCACCGGTTTGGTCTGTGCTTCCCGCGATGATCCCATGCCCACCTTTGTCACCGAGGGTCTGATCTTCGGCAAGCCGTCCATCGTATCGGAACACACCGGCACCGCCGGGCTCATCTCCGAGGGGCGGAACGGCTTCGTTTACCACAACGACGACCCTCAGCAGCTGGCTGTCCTGCTGGAGCACGCCATTGAACACCCGGAAGAGCTGGCCTCCATGCGGACAGAATGCCGTAAAATGTACGAGCAGTATTATTCCAAGGAGGCTTTTGAGCAGACGCTCCGGGCTGCTGTGGAAGATCTGACAGCGAAAAAGTAACACAAAACCTCTCCGTCATTGCTTCGCAATGCCACTTCTCCTCATAGGGGCAACAGCAACAACCGCCGCCAGTGGCGGATAAAGGGCGTTGCTGTTGGGGCCGCGGCCAGCAAGACACAAGTGTTGTTTCCAACACGAAGTGGATGCTGGGTGCCGCAACCCGGGCTTGGCGAACGAAGTAAGCCTGAGAGGTTCTTTTTTATCATATCACACAAAGTGACGAGAAAAATTTTGTTTCAGTTCACAAAAACAAGGTTCCGCTGTGTTATACTGCAAGCAGTATCGTGAAAGGAGCCTTGTCCCATGGAACAGACCAACACCCCCCAGCAGCCCTCCCGCAAAAAGGCGATCCTTTCTCTGCTGGTGCTGCTGGCGCTGACCTGTATAGTGGTTTTCATCTTCAGCCGCCACTGGGCCGAGATTTCGACCGCGCTGGCCCAGCTCTCCTTCTGGCAGGTGCTGCTGGTGCTGGCCATCGGCCTGACATACCCCCTGCTTGAGGGAATCGTCTGCTGGCTCATCATCCGCTGCCGCCTGCCGGGCTTCACCCTGCGGCGCGGCTTGGATGCCGCCTTTGTGGGCATCTTTGGCAACGTGGTCGGCCTGGGTGCCGGGGCTGTGCCCATGGAGTCCTACTATCTCTACCACTGCGGCCTGCCGCTGGGCCCCGGTGTGGGCCTGATGACCCTGCAATATGTATTCCACAAGACCACCGTTCTGCTCTATGCCACTGTGATGCTCCTGCTGCAGCACCGTTGGCTCGCCGCCAACACCTCCGGCGTGATGCATTATCTGCCCGCCGCCTACTGCGTGGTGGCGCTGGTCATCGTGACGCTGGTGCTGCTCTGTGTCTCGCCGCTGGTGCAGCGGCTGGCCCGCTGGGCCATGGGCTTTCTGCCCAAAACAGAACCATGGCAGACCCGCCGGGAAAAGTGGCTGGAGCAGCTGGACACTCTGGCCACCGAGAGCCGCCTCCTGCTGGCCGACAAGGGCCGCTGTGCCCGTATCCTTGCCGTGCAGACCCTCAAGCTGTTTCTGATGTTCACCCTGCCGTGGTTCTGCATCCGGTTCATGGGGCTTTCCTGCGGGCTGAGCTTCTGGCAGGTACAGCTGCTCACCAGCCTGATGCTCTTCCTTTCCAACGCCCTGCCCAATGTGGCAGGCATGGGCTCCATTGAAACAGCCTTTCTGCTGGTGTTCAGCAGCTTTATGACCAGCGGCGAGGTCATGAGCACCCTGATGCTCTTCCGCATCGCAAGCTACTATTTTGTGTTTGCCGCCAGCGCCGCAGGCACTTTTGCGGCGCAGAAGCATCTGGAGAACAGTTGACATCCTGCGCGTTCCGGCACTATAATGAAAGCGTATTCTTTGAAGATCTCTGGCCGCACAGCTGGGCGGCCCACCAAAGGAGAACGCCTTATGGAAAACAAAAGTCTCCGTTTTTATGCCATCATGGCCCTCTGGGTCGTGTTGTTCGTGTTGTTGTTCGTTTCCAACCGCCGCGTTGACCTGAAAACCGACATCAATAAAAGCACTTCCGTCTCTGTCAGCGTGGAGGATACCGTCAGCCTGAGCCCCTCTGTGGTCACCACCCGTGCCTATTCTGCGGGCGATGATACTTATCAGGCATTTTTCGAGATCCTGCAGAACGCGAGCTGCTACCAAAAATTCAGCCAGAATGCCCGCTCCTACTCCCACGACTACGAAGCGCATTCCATCACCCTGCGCTTTGCAGACGATGCCAGCCAGAACCTGCTCTTCACCGTCTATTCGGACGGAGTCTGCCAGGTAAACGGAAAATTCGTCTTCCTCCGCTCCCCCAATGGAAATGCGGAGGCGATCTACCAGCTGCTGCGGGACGCGGTGGTGTAAAGATGTTGTCCGCTCCCCGGGATGCGGCTGATCAACGACCGGGACAAAACAAAAATCGGGGCACTCAGGTGGTCAAGCTGAGTGTCCCGTTTTTGTTTTCATCTGCGCACAGTGCCGTACCAGAGCCCTGTGTGCCGCGCAGCGGATGCAGAGCAAACCAGAATGCTGCATCCTGCCAAGAAAAAGAGAGTATGGAATGGAGGAATGGAACGGAGCGCTTGCAGACGCTCCGTTTTTTGGTGCATCGTGGTTAGAGTTAGCTAACCGCCGTTGCGAGAACAGAATACCATAGATGGTTAGTCTTGTCAACCCTCAATTTGCAATTTTTCCCGAAAAAGGTGTGTGTCGCCGGGGTTTTAGCTTTTTTTCTACATTCTGCCCAAAGAATCCCCCTTGCTTTGGAAGAAAACCCACTTGTTTTCTATTGCTTTTTAAAGTGGTTCTTGTTATTATAGTAACGCAAGATTTTGTGGGCAGGTTTTCATTTTTGTCTACACCTTGTAGTTAGAACTGCCGCAGACGGCAGTTCAAGACCGTTTCGCCCCCAGAAAGCCGCCTATACAGTGCGGTTTTTCAAAGGCTCAATAGTTAGAATGTGCTAACCAGCGCATGGAATGGAGCAAGGAGGTTCCAATGATCAATTTTGAACAGTGGGAAGGCT
>OFMN01001160.1_pt1 | contig 18795 bp, 15 predicted proteins | sample 1541791 | NCBI WGS metagenome assembly OFMN01 (sample SAMN04209248, study PRJEB22552) | human gut metagenome | biome: gut; material: feces | host: Homo sapiens | place: USA: Oklahoma
CATTTGACGCTGCTCCACGCTGTAGGCGTATCTTCTCAGCCATGGCTACGTCTACAGCGTGGAGCAGCGTCAAATGCGTCCGGAGGGCTACGACCGATGATTACGCGCGCCGGTATCGAGACCGCCTATTGCTTCCTGCACCAGAAGGAGCGTGTCTATGCCCATTCGACAATGGACTGGCAGCGCGACGACATCGAGTATGCCATTTCCTCGTTTGCCGACGACATGAATCCTGAGCTGTATTCCTTGCTGGCAGACGGCCGCACAGACTTTCTGCGTTCGCACGCCACGTTTCATGCCGATATGCTCCACGCTCTCGACATCCTTGAAAAGATGCTCTGAACGATGATTCTTTTGAGGAAAATCAGTAACTTTGCCGTATGAAGTATTGGATGATAAAGGACGGAAATAGCAAAGGCCCGTTCAGCCTTGAGGAATTGACCGCGCATGGACTTGCGGCGGAAACGAAGGTGTGGCGCCAAGGGCTGCCGCAATGGACAGAGGCAAGACTCGTGCCTGAGTTCGCGCAAATCTTTGGTGTAAAGGTCGTTGAGAAGCATCTGGCGGCTGATGACGCCGTGCGCCGTTGCCCCACGCATCTGCGTGCCGCTGTTGTCACGACGGTAATCATCGCATTGTCGTTTTTCAATGTGTTCGCGCCCCTTTCACTGCTCTACAGTCCGTTTTTCTATATGCTGCTTCCGCTGTCATGGATGTCGATACGCTCAGCCGTTACTGCACGCCGCATGCTGCGCGCCGGCAACATTGAGGCGGCGATGAAACGCGCCGACCGCACCGTGCTTCTCATCACGCTCAACGCAGTGGTAGCCATCACCCTTTTCCCTTTCCATGTCGTGGCTGAAATATTTTGGTAGGTCATTTAAATTGTTTGTTTGGTCGGAGCATTCTTATCCAAGAGCTATAGGACTCCGCTATCTGACAATCACTTTGCGGACATGAGAGCTGGCACGTACAATGTAAATCCCAGCCGAAGGCATCGCGATTTCGTGATCAGCACCCGAATACACAATTTGTCCGCATGCATTAACCACTTCAACACTCTCTTTTTCATCAATTCCAGCAATTCTAACCATGCGGCCGTCAACCGTCACTTTCATTTCATCTGACGAAATGTCCGCCACGCTGTCGGAACTCTTAACAAGGAATCTGTACCAGAACGGATGGTTCATATAATTCATCTCCGAGCCTTTGGGCACGATGATGAAGTAGTCGTCATCATAAGCGTGTTTCTGCATTTCGGCAAGAGTATTGTCTAAATCATTAACATCTGGAGGCGTCGTTGACTCAAACTCTATTCGCTTTAAGTTTATCGCATTTGGAAATAGATATGTTACGTCGTTTACATCTTGTTTGATAACTACTTTGGTCAATTCCGGATATTCAAGCAACAGACTGTTTTTATCAAAAATTGGAGCGTCGACCACCAATGTTCTGGATGATTGGACATCAGAGGTTGCAAACATAATACATTCCTGTTTCTCGTAATTATATCTAAAGCTATATATAAAGCCATTCTCTCCTTTTCTAAGGTATGGATTGTCATCTGGAATCTCAATTTTTGTGTTTCTTAAATACTCGTTCAGTGCGGTGTTGCTAATTTGGGCCTCTGTCAATTTTAGATATTCAAGGCCTCCACAATGTTGGAATGCGTTGTCGTTGATATAGTAACATCTTGAAGGAGATGTATATGACGTAGTTCCGGAAGGCAGCATTAACAATCTCGACAATTGATTTGAGCCGACAAAACGATATAAGGCTCCGTCCATGGTCGCCAGTCCGTATGTCGTTGAGGCATAGTCAGGTCCATAATATCTTCTATCAACTTTTAATAACCTAGAAAAATCCAGAACATAATTATAATATCCGGTGCTATAATCAGAATGATCAAAATGTACTTCATTCACCAAATTGCAGTCATCGATATTTCCCAAGTTGGGTATGTGCACATTCTTTAAATTGGAACATTCTTTGAAATTAGCTTGTAAAAAAAAGTCTGTTGTAATCTTCACTGTCTCCAACTCTTTCATGTGTTCAAAACTTTGTGCTTTAGGTAGATGGCTGTCATCGAAATTTGGAGTATATGTCAGTGTTATTGATTTTACACCATTCGTACCACAAAAACACGTTTTAGATCCTACATTCACGTCTGTCAAATTTATTTCTGGTGGCAGTGTGCAACCCCAGAAAGCATAGTCTCCAATATATGTCAGACTGGCAGGAAATGGCGCACTAATGACATTCTTTGTTCCATAGAATGCATATTTCTCAATTCGTGTCAGATTTTCGGGAAATTTCTCAAATTTCATACTTGACCCACGAAAAGCTCGAATTCCGATGGTTGCAACGTTCTTCCAGTCCAACCCTTTCAAATTCTTACAGTCTAAGAAGGCACTATCTCCTATGCAAAACACATTCTCTGGAAAATTGCCAATCGTCTCTATCTTAGAATTATAAAATGCTTGATTGGCAAATTTCACAGACCTGGTTTTATACTGCTTTGGCAAAATGATTTCCTTTGCATCGTTATAGTAAAAAATGAATTTTTCAAAATTCGCGGTAAATGTGGCGTCAGTAAGGTCTACCCTGACCAACTTGCCGTCTCTGTTGCTAATACGGCTTACAACGAGATATGGACCATTCTGGTGTTCGTGATCTATTGGATGCCAAATGGCATCCATGCCATTCGCCATTTTCCTTATTTGCCGAACATCATCGGCATTGATCGGTCCACTTACGGTAAGGGTGTCGACTGTAGTCCAATCGCATTGCTTTGCCAATTCCTCGGCAAACGTGCCTGGCTCTGTGACATGTACTGAAACTGTTTTGGCGTATGCACCTGTAACAGTGACCAACAACAATGCTAATACTGATGAAAATGCATTTCGTTTCATATCCTTGGTTTTAATGGTTAACTATTTTTATTGAACTTGTGGCAGGAATATATATTACATCGCCATCTTCCCAACTATCCGTGTCGGGGGTTATTCTTCCAACAATCACTACGTTGACATTGTTCTGTCGAATCTCGAATCGTTTAATCTGAGGATTCGTGATTATTACGCTTCCCTTTTCATCGCTGTTCTTCCATCCAAATCCATTCACCGACACTCCATTGTCGTAAATGTATTGGGAATCACAAATCGGTATGTCGACATATTTGTATTCTGTTTTGTCAAGCCTGATGCGGAACAGTCGCAACAGATATTTCCCTGTTGCTTTGCCAAGACTTATCAGCACTCCCCTACCATTATCTTCATCTTCATCTTCATCTTCATCTTTATCGTTATCTTTTTTTTCGTACTTTTCGACTGTAGCCGATGAAGCTGTATGCCCGCCATCATCATTTACCCACCAATTAAAGTCGACAGACGACAGCCCAATGCCACGCTTTTTGTCGAGAAGGACTTGAGCTGAATATGAATATTCACCTGTTTCTCCTATCCATTTAACATCTCCGTTAAGCATCGCAATCGGATCAATTTGGCAGTCAGAGACGGCTGTGGCGAATGGAGCTCCAGTCACGGCAAAGCCTCCACAAATGCATGACGATTGCGATAGGGCATAGGAATAATTGTTGAACTCTTCAAGTTCCGAAAATAACGAGTTATTTTTGATTTTGTAAACCTGTACTCCAAATGTCCGAGTGTCGCCAAAATTCTGTCCACTCCGATATCGATAGCAGTTGCTGATGTTCAGGATTGAAAATTCATCAATGGCAATCTCCGCATCGCAGACAAACAGAGACTCATCCTTTGAACTGTCGGTTATTGTATCTTTGAACAGAAACACATTGCCGTCCATCGTGACAACAGATTTATTGCCATAGCTGTCGGAATAAATCCTTACTGCCGGTTGATTGCCTATCCATATGTAATTGCTTCGAAGCGCAACTTGGGAACTTTTAATTTCTACGGTCTTATTTCCTTCCATATGGTTGGAAGAGAAGTCAACTGCCATACTCTTGTTTATAAGCACGTCTGCGTTCAGAATGTTTGAATTGACGCTTGCTCCACCGCAGTGGTTAAGACGCAGCCCTTTGTTGTACTTGCCTTCGTGAACGGCATTATGCTCAAACAGCACTCCATCGCCAAGGAACCCGAGGTTGAAAGCGAAAAATTGCAAATTTCCCACATATAGTGGCGGGTCGCAATAGAACGTGCAGTTGGTCACTCGCTTGTTGTCAATATATTCGTCAACATAGCGCACGGCTTGACAAAAATCATTGAAAATCACATTGTCGAAGGCGGAAGGAGCTCCCGTAAGCACACACGCCGGCAATCTGTCGATGGGTTCGTCTTGTGGAGCCGTTCTATTGATAATTCTCAAATTCTTTATCGTCGTGCACATTTGTGTGAAGCCCAGTTCCCATGTTGGGGAATTCCAGTCTTTACGCTCTTTTGGCTGTTTTCCCCATTTAATATTTATGTGAAACAGATAATTGCCATAGCGCATATCTTCCTCTTTAATTTCCTCCTCTTGATTTTTATTATCTGACGATGTGGACCATTGTATAGCGTCATAATCCATTTTAGCAATTAAAATAGTTCCGTTGACATCATCTTTGTAGATGCCAGTTTCTCCAGCTATTGTCACGCCACAACTCAAGTTTATTGGCTTGTCAAGGAAATACACGCCTCTTGGCAGAAAAACTTCACCGCAACACGTCATCTTGGCGGCACGCTCGATTGCCTCTGAGCTATCGGAGAGTTCCTGCCCAGTCGGCAGCTCTGGCGTTTCACAGTCGTAGGCTTCAGCTCCAAACCACTGTGGGTAGACGCGGTCGTTTGTCCAAAATCCCGTAACATTGACGCTTTCTTCAAACACTTTCTCTATCGGAGCTGAGAGGTGGGAAAAATTGCCGACAATATTTCCAGTTCCTATGACTATGCAGCCTGGCGAAATAATCAGTTCGCTGTGCTTCCCTAACGTCAGCGAGACATCTATGTTTAATTTGCCAGCTTCAATTAATAGATGTGTGTAATCATCAAGAACGATGCCCTTGTCAACCATAACCGTTACATTGTTAACAATCGAAACAATCAATTCAGTCGAATTCTGATGCCTAATTTCTGACAATTTGCTTGAAAGATTGCAATTCTCAGAAATCATAATCCTCTTTATCTTTTTGTCTGATGTTTCTGCTTTAGCTGTTCTTTGTGTATTCATAATAAATGGCTTAATTTCCAATGACAAAGCTATTTGAATTTTTATTGTCAAGCAAGTGGATTAATAATATTTAACAGCATTTCTGCCAACCGTCGCATGCCCTTGATGCTTAAGCTCTTGCTTGTCTCAAAAGGAGTGCGTAACTTTACACTGACAAAAATCTGAATACGATGGACATAACGCTTCCGAAACGAATAGACGGGCAGCAGCCGGTGTCGCTCAACGGACGCCAGCAAATCACAGTGGTCGGAGCCAACGGCTCTGGCAAGACGCGCTTCGTCAACCGGATGATTGCCGACCTTGGCAACCGTGCATTCACAATTTCCGCTCTCAAAGCCTTGTATCCGATAAAAGACGGCGACATACAGGCGCAGTCGGTCACAACGTTCTATCAGCAGGCGCTGCAGTCGGTGCAGTTTGTGAAACCCGTAGCCGAGACAGAGTTTGAGATGCTGCTGTTTATGCTGCTCAACGATGAGATGAACGATATGTTCACCTACAAGATGAACCGTATCGGCGCAGCCGCCGACATCCCGTTGCCGCGCACTAAAATCGATACCGTTGTGAGACTGTGGAAGGAAGTGTTTCCGAAAAACGATGTGCAGAGGTCGGGCGGTAAAATCAAGTTTACCAACTGTCTTGGCGACAATGCCTTCAATCCCCGCCAGCTGTCGGCGGGCGAGAAAGCCGTGTTCTTCTATATCGGCGCGACGCTGTATGCTCCGAAGGGCAGCGTGATTTTTGTTGACTCGCCTACGCTTTTCCTGCACCGCAGCATCACGCAAAGCCTTTGGACAACCATCGAGGGGCACCGCCCCGACTGCACGTTTGTCTACATGACCCACGACATCGAGTTTCCTACGTCGCGCACCGACAACGTCACGGTGTGGGTGAGAGGATGCAACATCCAGGCAGAAACGTGGGACTATGAGATAATCCGTCCGCACGAGTCGCTGAGCGACCAGCTGATAATCGACCTTATGGGCAGCCGCAAACCGGTGCTTTTTGTGGAGGGCGACAGCACCCACAGCCTTGATTTCAGGCTGTATTCGCTGATTTTCCCGGAGTACACGGTGAAGCCGATGGGAAGTTGCAACAAGGTGATAGAAACGGTGCGCTCCGTCAACGACATTCAAGGCTTCCATCATCTTGACTCGCGCGGCATCGTTGACCGCGACCGGCGCAACGCCAATGAGGTTGACTATCTGCGTCAGAAGAAGATTTATGTGCCGGATGTGGCTGAGATTGAGAATATAATGATGCTTGAGGGGGTGATACGCACCGTGGCGCGAGTGCACGGCAAGGATGATGTGAAGGCCTTTTCGCATGTGCGTGGCAACATCCTCAAACTCTTCAAGGCAGAACTGCGGCAGCAGGCGTTGATGCACACTCGGCATCAAGTGAAACGCACCATCGAGGTGGTCGTTGACCGCCGTTTTCAGAACATCAACGCCCTTGAGGACCATCTCGACCATCTTGGACAGGAGATACGTCCGCGCGCAATCTATGAGGGACTGTGCCGCGACTTCAACCGCTATGTCCAGGAGGGTGACTACCGCAGCGTGTTGCGTGTCTACAACCAGAAAACGATGCTTGTGCAGAGCAACGTGGCGCAGCTGTGCGGCTGCCAGAACAAGGATGAATATATCAAATCGATATTCACCATCCTTCAGCGCGACAATGCCGACTCCGCCGCCATCCGCGCCGCCATCAAGCAGTGTCTCGAGATTGATTAGGCGGCCGTATAGGCTGCCAACGGAAAGATAAAAGAATTTAATGAAAGAAACGACACAGAAGAAGATACTGTTCCTGCATGGATTTTTTGCCACGGGAAGTTGTGCGATGGCAAAGGCGTTGCGGGAGGCTTTCGAGGGGTCGGCAGTTGTGCTGACACCCGACCTGCCGTTGCATCCCAAGGAGGCACTGAAGGAGATTCGCTCAATCATCGACCGGGAGCATCCCGACTTGCTTCTTGGCAACAGCTGCGGAGCATTCCTTGCCCAGATGCTTGCCCCTGTGGTGGGCATACCGGCCTTGCTTGGCAATCCTCATTTCAAGATGACCGAATTTTTGAAGCAGCGCGTCGGCGAGCACGAATACAAGGCGCCGCGCATTGACGGCAATCAGCGGCTGGTCATTGACGAGGCGTTGATTGAGGAGTTTGCCGAATTGGAAGCCATACAATTTGATTGCTGCAACCCATATTACAAAGACCGCGTATGGGGACTTTTTGGCGAACGCGACAGCATCGCCCATTTCTGCCCGTTGTTTATGGAGCACTACAGCAATGTGTTCCGTTTTCCAGGCGGCCACACTCCGACAGAGCAAGAGGTAAAGGCATGGTACGCACCGCTTGCCCAAAAGATGCTTATGGACTGTCCGGTAAAAGAATATCGGTATTTTCAGCACTTCAAGGGCGGAAAGTATAAGTTTTTCCATTCCGCCTTTGATTCAGAGACGTTGGAACGCATGGTGGTTTATCAAGCCTTGTATGGACAGAAGGCATATTGGGTGCGCCCTGAAAAGATGTTTTTCGGGAAGGCTGCAAGCGTGATGCCGAACCTATTGCTGAACGTCACTTTCTCATGACGTACCTTGTCACTCTTTGGGAATGTCTTGTCCCATTCGTTTACTAACGGCAGTGAATTCTGTTTAGCTGCCTTGTTATACACTCCTTGTGCATTCGTTGTTAATGTAGTCATAGCTAACATAATCATTGATAACAAATACTTCATAATATATCTCTAGAATCCAATAGCCACTCCGCCCATGGCATTCATATGATTGTCGTTTACCAGAATTATTACGATTTCTTGGTAAAAGACAATGTGAGGAGTTTCCAAGCTTCTCCTTCTTTTATATAGACTTCACATACAAAGAATGGGAATGAGACCTCATGACCTCCTACCTCGCTCGTCAACTGTAGTTCGCTATATACTACGGCAGTGTTTCCACTGATACGCGACTCCACACTATGTATATCAGCATGTTTGTACCAGATGGAACCTTTTTCTATTGTCATAAGTTCCGCCGTGCGTCCCCATGCTCCACCCATATGTACGAACATGGCATCCTTGTGGAATAGTCGAGCGAGTTCCGTGACGTTTTTCTCTGCCATCCACTCCCATTTTTTTGCAGAGAGGGCTGTAAGTTCTGCCTCTGCACGCTCTTGCGCATCCATCACTGGCATTTTGGCGAAACCCTTTGCCTGCTCGTATGTAGCATTGAAGAAACGCTGTTCTTTATTCAGTTTTCTTATCTGCTTCATATCCTTTGCCGTGAGGGCGAACGGTTTTCCGCCAACTTCACCTTGTGCAGCCGCGATGTTCTCGTGGATATAATCGGGATTGGTGGCTCCGGGAATGGTCAGCAGTCCTTCCTTTATCTCCCATCGGAGGATCACTTGTGCAGGACTTACATTATGTGCCTTGGCAATCTTAACGATGACAGGGTCTTTGAGCAATGCGCCTTGACTCATGGCACCACCAAGGGGAAACCAGCACTCCACCTTCATGCCGTATTTCTTCGCCAACTTGCGTTTCTCGATGCGCTGCGCATAAGGATGATATTCCATCTGCATGATAACTGGCTTTATCTCAGTGGAATCCATACACCACTGAAACCACTTCTCAGCTCCAGGCACCTCAAAGTTGCTGAGACCAAGAGTGCGCACCTTGCCTTGCTTCACAGCCAACTCCAAGTTATGCCATGCCGTCTTGATGTCTCCCACTGGTTGATGCGGATATACGAGGTCAACATAGTCGAGGTTAAGTCGGCGAAGCATACGGTCGATAGCAGTAGGGTCGGAATATTCCGACGGCCATATCTTGCTCGTCACCCAAATATCCTCGCGCTTGCAACCACCTTCTGCAATAAATTCATTTACGGCATCGCCAACGCCACGTTCGTCCATATAGGCATGAGCCGTGTCGATATGTCTATATCCTGCACGCAAAGCCGTAAGTACAGATTTCTTGCAAACCTCATTTGAAGGCACTGCAAATGTTCCGATACCAAACTGTGGCATCTCAACTCCATTACTCAATCGGACCATCGGTCCCTGTGCGTAGGCTGCCATCATCCAGATGCAGCCTACCATTGTCATGATAATCTTTTTCATTTCAACTTACCTTTTAATGTTTTAGCCTCGCTTTTGCTGGTAGCCATGCCCTCGTAGGAGAAACCATACATACCAGCAAATCGGCTCATGCTGTATTCGCCATCATCTATCATCATCTTTGTAGGGGCGGCACCCTGATATACGAAGAACAGGCGTTTGCCCTTGAACTCCCCATCTGGCACATAGCCATAGAAACGTTCCATCAGCGTGCGCACCGAGGCGCAGATGTTGTGCCAATAAACTGGCGAACCCATCACGACTATATCTGCCTCCTTCATTTTGGCTATTACCTCGTCAAGCTGGTCTCCCTCAAGTGTCTGACCATAGAAGTTGAGGCGATAGTCATTGAGATTAATCGTTTCATACTTTCTGCCTTCAAGCAGCACCTTTGCCAAAGCGGCGGTATTGCCGTCACGGTTTGGGCTTCCGTTGATAAAAAGAATCTTTTCCATTTCTACTTCATTGTTATTAGAGTCACTTTTTTTTGTACCTGCCGAGCAGTTGACGAAAGCCAGCATGCCCAGCATCAAAAATAATATTTTCTTCATTGTTTTCATTATTATATTTCTTTTTCGCTCTTTCGTTTACTCGTCCCATATATAAACAGGATGTTTTCATTGTTCCGTCATTCCTATCCGTCCAAGCCATTGACGTATGCCGTTTGCAGAACCTTCCACGCTGCCGTACAAGTCACCGCAAGAAGATAAAGCAAGCGATGCGCATAGCACCACAAAAGCAATAAAAGACCTGCTGACTCTCATTACTGCTGTAGTCTGCGACACAAATACTTCTGTTTTCATAATATAATCTTCTTGTTATTTCCACCCCATAAACATCCTTGCCGCCTCTGCCGAGTGATGGTCAAAGAAGAGGCTATTGCCTGTATCGAGGGTAGCGATTAAGTCCATATCATCATCAGACAGAACGAAATCGAAGATGTCATAATTTTCTTTCATGCGTTCAACGTGGGTTGTCTTAGGGATAATGACAACGCCCCGTTGCAGCAGCCAGCGAAGGGCAACTTGAGCAACAGTCTTATTATGTCGCTCTGCAATCTCTTTCAGTGTGGTATTCCCGAAAAGATTGTTGCGACCTTCGGCAAATGGTCCCCATGACATGATTTGGGTGCCATATACCTGCATGATGACTTGCGCCTTCTGCTGTTGGCAGAACACATGCGTCTCCACTTGGTTTACTGCCGGAACGATATCCATGTTCTCAGCAAGGTCGATGAAGTGGTCGGGATAGAAGTTTGCCACGCCTATAGCTCTCACTTTACCTTCCCGATAGGCATCCTGCAGAGCACGATATGCGCCATAACGATCGCAGAAAGGTTGATGGAGGAGTATAAGGTCAATGTAGTCAGTGCGTAGCCGGCTAAGGCTTTCCTCGATGGAAGCTTTTGCCTTGTCATAGCCGTAGTTGGAAATCCACACTTTGGTAACGAGGAAAATCTCGTCGCGACTGATTCCACAGTCAGCCACAGCTCTACCCACACCGTCTTCGTTGTGGTAAGCCTGAGCCGTGTCAATCATTCTGTAGCCCACGCTCAATGCCTCAGCCACATGACGTTCACACACATCCGGTGCTATCTGATAGACACCATATCCTATTTGTGGCATCATAACACCATTGTTCAATTTTAAATATTCCATTGTATATTACTTTTTTTGTTTACTGATTAAAATACTGATTTCATAAAGCATGTACATTGGTAGTGATACCAATAACAGCGTAAAGATATCGGAGGTTGGAGTGATGACAGCTGCAATAACAAGGATGATTACTATTGCATGACGGCGGTATTTCCGGAGAAAGCCTGATGAGACTATTCCCATGCGTGAGAGCAACCAGATAACCACTGGCAACTCGAAGACAACCCCCATAGTAAGACTCATCATCATGAGCGTACTCATATATGACTGCAAGGTAACCATGTTGGCTACATCTACACTCACCTGATAAGTGCCAAGAAAACGGAATGTGAGCGGAAAGATGAGCAGATATGACACCGCAACACCAATCATAAACATCACATAGCCACTGCTGATGTGTCTGATTTCTGGTGCAAAGAAACAGATAATCCCCGAAACTGCTTGGACACAGATTTCGGGGATTATTTACAATATTTCCGAAAAAGATTGATTCACTGCCTATTCTACAAAACTTGAAGGCGGTGCTCCAAGATATTTCTGTACGTATCGGCTAAAATACGACTCTGACGAAAAGCCAAACAAGTCAGATATCTCTGTAAAGGTTAGATGCTTGTTCTTAAGTAGACGAGCAATATCGAGCGATGTATAACGTGTTATCCAAAAGGCTGCCGGATAGCCACTTACCTTCTTCGATACTTCCGATAAGTATTTCGGAGTAACACAAAGGAGGTCGGCATAATACCCAATCTCACGGTTCTTTCTATAGTCGCCACGTTCGAGCAAAGCCAGAAACCTGTTCATTAGAGAGGAATAGAGTTGAGTAACGGTGTCGTCAGTGCCATAGAGCGAGGCATGGAAATCAAAGAAGTCGATAATAATCGCCTGAACGGCATTGATCATTACGTCGCGATGAAACTTGTGAGTCGTTAAAGCAAGACGACGGCGGATATTATCGAAATCGAGTGCGCACACCTGCTGCATTTCCAGCGTAAGGTGCATGATCGGATTGTTAAATAAGGACAATCCTCCACGGGTACCATAGTTGCTATGCGGTGTGCTTATTGCGATGAACTGAGGAGTGGCATAAAATACATCAACCTTAAAGTCGCTGCTCTCCCGTATGTCTTTCAGCAAATCGCTGCGACGCACTATCAGGCAGTCGCCTCCCCTCATGACATATCCCTTGCCATTGAAAGAGAAACTGCATTCCCCTTCATGGCAGTAGGCGTGGCACAAGTATCCGTCTTTAGTGCCGTCACCGACATTCATCAGCGTATTTTCAAAAATCACATCCTTCATCTATATAAATATAATGTGTCTTTATTCAGGGGCAAAGAAAATTCAATCTATTGATAAGTTCTTTTGCCATAATTGAGATACCTTTATAAAGATATGCCTTATTATCACTTGCACCATCTTCGGTTTCAAAGATAAAATAAAATAAATGAATTGCTTGCATGTTCTGACTGAAAAAGTGATGTTATTACAAATAATTGGCAGAATAAGCAATTATTTCACAGTTTTCAAGACATTATGCTTCATCTCATTAAGGCATTAATAGAAAAAAATATTTGTCGCCCAGACTGTTTATGGAGTTTCATCCCCTTTATAATAACATGTAGAGTCAAACCATCAATCCAAATCCGCATAAATAAATGTGATACTTTCAAAGTACATCATCCACAATCCACTTGACTTTATACCATTTTAGATATACAGCCAATCAAGTAAAGTCGTTAGTATATCCACATATATGAAGACAATCACCTCACTGCATCCCTTTCTTTACAGCCTTTCCTATTTCCCATTCTCCCCTCATTTTGGCATCCATCCCCCACATTTTCGTGTAAAAGCAAGTTAAAAACATTAAATATTCATCATCCCCACCCCTTCAAACAAACCCCAATCCACTTTTCTACCGTATAAACTGCAAATAACTGATAGTCAATTGCTTCTAAATACGCATATTGCAGCGGCTTGTCGAAGATAACATCGTTGGCTGGAATTCCGCCAGTGTGCGGTTACGGTGTGTTTGACGGAGTCAATAAAACTAACTGCGAATTGATTGTTCCGGAAGGATCTGTTGCCGCCTATATGCGGGCGGAAGACTGGAATGAATTCAGCAACATAAGGGGCTTTTCGGAGTAGAGGTCACCGTGGCTGACAAGACACGGAAGATGGTGGTAGAATAGCCGCATCGCGGTTGCCTACGTTGACATTGTTTCGTGGCGCATAGCTCACGTATTCCGTCTTTTTTACGTTGAGCATATATAACCCAAAAGGACTGGCACGGGGTGTCAGTCCTTTTGTCTATAAAAGTATTGCCGCAGGGCAATAGTCGGAATTATTTCTTGCGTTTCTGCTGTTCGCGGAGCATCGCCTCCTGTCGTTTCTGGGCAGCCTCGAGGCGAGCCATGAATCCGCTCTTCTTGCGCGGTTTCTTGGCGTTTTCAGCCATCTTGGCGCGCACCTTGTCTTCCTTGATGATGAATCGGAAAGCGTATGTCTGAGCGATTGTGATGAGCAGAGAGATGAAGTAGTAGTAGCTCAAACCGGCTCCATAGTCGTTGAAGAACACGAGGAACATTACCGGCATCAGGTACATCATCCACTTCATTCCCGGCATCTGGTTGTTGCTTGGGTTTGCCTGCATGTTGAGGTAGGTGTAGATGATGTTCACACCCGTCATCAGCAAGCAGAAGAGACTCAGATGATGCCCGAAAATCCAGTTGATGACAGGGATGTTTGCATCCCATTCGAGAATCATGTCGGGCGCCGACAAGTCGGGAGCCCAAAGGAACGACTCTCCGCGCAGCTCGATGCATGAAGGCAGGAATGAGAACATAGCCACGTAGACTGGCAATTGCAGAATCATCGGCAGACATCCGCTCATCGGGTTGGCACCCGCGCGGTTGTAAAGCTCCATCATCTTCTGCTGACGCTTCATCGCGTTTTCGTTGCCAGGGTATTTATCGTTGATTTCCTTGATGTCGGGAGCGAGCACGCGCATCTTCGCCTGTGAAGAGAAGCTCTTATAGGTGAGCGGGAAGAGCACGAGTTTGATGAAGATTGTGAGCAGCAGGATGATGATTCCGTAGTTCAAGTTCATCGTTCCCAAGAAGTTGAAGATAGGGATGATGATGCAAGTGTTTATCCAGCGGAACATTGACCATCCAAGCGGAATCAGGCGAGTGAGTTCCAAATCCTCATCGGGCGAGATCTTGTCGTCAAACGACGAGAGCAGTTTGTACTCGTTCGGGCCGAGGAAGAAGTTGAACGCCGCCGGTTTCGGATTGTTCACGTTGTATTCAAGCGAGCTGTTGAACGACACGTCTTTGAGGAAGTCGTTGTGCTCCTCGCTGTTCTTGTCGATGACAGCGCTTTTCATAGGAGCGGCTCCGATGAAGTGCTGGTCGGCGATAAGCACGCAAGAGAAGAACTGGTATTTGAACGCCACCCATTTCAAGTGGTTGTTGGTCTTATCCTCGTCGTTGCTTGTCTCGCTGAGGTTCTCCACGTTGTCGCCCGAAAATTTGTAGAACACACCACTGTTGCGTTCCTCGAAAGTCTGACCTTTCTCGTGGCGCATCATCTTCTGGCTCCATTCAAAGTCCATAGTCGACACGTTGGAAGAGATAACGGCAGCCATGTTCTGCTGCACCACTTCCATGCGCACGAGATAGCTGTTTTTAGGAAGCGTATATCGGATGCCGAAGTAAACGCCCTTTCCGAAGTCGAGTTTCATCAGCACCGTAGAGTCGTTTTCCTGCACCGGAGTGAAGTTGAACTCCTTGGTGTCGAAACGGTGTGTGTCGGTGTTGATGGCGAAGCCGTAAGAGTTGTGCTTGCTGTCGAAAAGCACGCAGTTGCCATCTTTTCCATGTTGGAAAGCGTTGTATTTCTTCAGTGTAGCCTTCGCTATTTGACCGCCTTTCGAAGAGAGGTCGAGCGTCAGCAGCTCGTTCTCAAGTTTTACGGTCTTGTTTCCACCGCCAACAAACTGCACGAAGTCGGAGTATTTAGCCACATTTTCGGCGGCGTCGCGCACCTTCTTCATCGCCGCGTTGTAGAGCAGGCGGTTGTCGGCCGACGGAGCGTGCTGCAAATCAGAGAGAGCCACGGTCATATTGCCGTCCATCATAACCGAGCCGGTAAGGCTGTCGGAAGCGATGGTGAAACTCACATTGTCGTTTGTCAGCACCATCTTGTCGCCGTCCTGCTTGCCGTATTGACGCACGATGGTCTTGATGCGGGCAAGCTCGTTGGCGTTGAGGCTGTCGGCAATGTCGGTTGTGGCCTGTTTTGCGTCAGCCTTTTCAGTCTTTTCGGTTGTCGGCTGGTTGCTTTGGTCGTCGCCCGAGTTGAGCATTGAGAATCCGAAGATTACCACACCCATCAGCAACAAGCCGAGAATCGTGTTTTTGTCCATTATTTTCTTCTGTTATTTATTTTATTTCTTTTGATTGTCGATGGCGGCTTTCACGAAGCTGAGGAACAGCGGGTTTGGAGAAAGCACCGTGCTGCTGTACTCAGGGTGATACTGTGTGCCGATATACCATTTCTTTTCTGGAATCTCAACGACTTCAACCAAGTGTGTGTCAGGGTTTTCGCCAACACATTTCATGCCGGCGTCCTCAAATTGCTTGCGGAATTCCTCGTTGAATTCAAAGCGGTGGCGATGACGCTCGCTGATGTGTGTTGAGCCGTAAGCCTCAGCCGCTTTCGAACCGGCTTTGAGCACGCAGTCGTATGCGCCCAGACGCATAGTGCCGCCCATGTTGGATATGCTCTTCTGTTCCTCCATAAGGTCGATGACGTTGTAAGGAGTCTGCGGGTTCATCTCGGTGCTGTTTGCATCCTTCAGTCCGAGCACGTTGCGAGCGTACTCAATCACCATGCACTGCATGCCCAGGCAGATGCCGAATGTAGGCTTGTCGTGTTCGCGGCACCATTTAAGCGCAGAGAATTTGCCTTCGATGCCACGCTGACCGAATCCCGGAGCCACAATCACGCCGTCCATGTCCTTGAGCAGCGACTCCACGTTGTCGTCGTTCACCTTCTCGGAGTGGATGCTCACGAGCTTGAGACGGCGGTTGTTGTAGGTGGCTGCTTGGAACAAAGCCTCGTTGATTGACTTGTATGCGTCCTGAAGCTCGACATATTTGCCCACAAGACCTATTGTGACAGTCTCTGTGGCATTGTTCATCTTGTCGAGGAAGTTTTTCCACTGACTCATGTCGGGCTCGCCCTCGTATGGAGTGTTGGTTTTTTTCAGGATAATCTCGTCGAGATGCTGGTCGTGCATGCCCATCGGCACCTCGTAAATGCTCGGCATGTCGATGGATTGGATGACAGCGTCGGGCGACACGTTGCAGAACAATGCCACCTTGCGGCGCATTGCTGTCGGGATTTCCTTCTCTGTGCGTAGGATAAGCACGTCGGGCTGGATGCCCACCTCCTGCAGTTGCTTTACAGAGTGTTGCGTAGGCTTCGTCTTCAACTCCTTTGCGGCGTTGAGAAATGGCACATATGTCAAGTGGATGCAGATGCAGTTAGAGCCAAGCTCCCATTTCAGCTGACGCATGCTCTCGAGGAACGGCAGCGACTCGATGTCGCCCACGGTGCCGCCGATTTCCGTGATTACGAAATCGTATTTGCCGGTGTTTCCGAGCAATTTCACGTTGCGTTTGATTTCATCGGTGATGTGAGGGATAATCTGCACCGTCTTGCCGAGATAGTCTCCGCGGCGCTCCTTGTCGATGACGCTTTGGTAGATACGCCCGGTGGTGATGTTGTTCGCGCGAGTAGTGTGGACGTTGGTGAAACGCTCATAGTGACCGAGGTCGAGGTCGGCTTCGTGGCCGTCGACAGTCACATAGCATTCGCCATGCTCGTAGGGGTTCAATGTACCCGGATCGATGTTGATATACGGGTCAAACTTTTGGATAGTCACTCTAAAACCGCGCGAAAGCAGCAATCGCGCCAATGAGGAAGAAATGATTCCTTTTCCAAGCGAAGAAACCACGCCTCCCGTTACGAAGATATATTTCGTTTCCACTCTGATTATTAATTTTTTTGCAAAGATAGTGCAAGGCGAGAGAAAAACAAAATCAAGCTTGCTTGAAATTTTGATTTTCCGAGCCGCAGCCTGTCTTATGAAAATAATATGCTGCCGGATAGATATGAGCAGTATTTTGCAATAAGGTTCGCCAAGGGCAAGTCGCCATTTTTAACTCTTTCAGCGTCCAAAGGCAATATACGTTCTTTCACGTGCGCCGCTCCCTTATAGGTTGCGTTTAGGTAGTAGGCATTGTTGTCGACCTCTATTCTGATGTCGGAGAAAAACCTTGAAATGTCGTCGGGACTATAAACAATAGAGAAGCTTGGCCGTTTTGCTCCTGGAATGTCTTTGCGCAGGACGCCTTTGCCTACAAGGTCATTGATGTCGCGGATTGCAGTGTCTTTGGAGCATTTTGCAAGCGAAGCCCACATCTTGGATGTTATTTTTGCCTCATAGCCGTCAAGAAAAATGTTCAGCACATCGGTTTGTCGCTGGGTCAGCGACAGTGAAGCGGCATTCTGCCAAAACAAACTTTTGTTAAGGACGGTGCTGACGATTGTTTCCGCCTCATTGAGTGCCGCGGATAGAGTGTCGGCATACCATAGAATCCATTCTGTAACATCTCCGTTGCCACGTTGAGCATTCTCCAAGATGTCATAGTAGTGGTTTTTGTCCTTGTTTATTTGCGATGATATGTTGTAGAAGCGAAACTCGCTTTTGTCAGCCCTTGCCAGCAGCATGTCGGAGAGGATGCGTGCCAGCCGTCCGTTTCCGTCCTCAAATGGATGGATGCTCACAAACCAGAGGTGGGCGATGGCGGAGCGGATTACGGAGCCTGTGTTGTCTTCTTTGTTGAACCATTCAATAAACTTCTGCATCTCTGCATCCACACGGTCGGGCGACGGGGCTATATAGTGTACTTTCTCTCTGCCGAACATTCCTGATATGATATGTTCCTCGCTGGTGCGGTATTTTCCCACTTCAATCCGCGAGCCCTCGCTGAAGCCAGTCGGGAAAAACGCCGCTTGCCATGCGCATAGTTTCTCTTTAGTCAATGGCTGTTTGTAATTGCTTATGGCTTCGAGCATCACCGCGACCACTGATTCTACATAATGGGATGGAGCCGTTTGTTTGACGTTCTTGATACCAAGTTTTCGGGCAATGGAGGAGCGCACTTCGTCGGTATTCAGTCGTATGCCTTCAATTTCAGATGAATACACCACATCATAGGTCAGGTTTTCCGCCATTGCCTTCAGTTTGCTGTCGAAGCCAAGAGAGGCGAGTCTGCCATATAGCAGACCTTGCTTGCGGTTCACGTTTTCAAGGTGTGCCGTAAGCGCTGATGCATCCCATCTGAATGCTGTCCAATTGTCTCTTTCGTGTATGTACATGACATCAAATTTTGCTTGAAGCGACATTTATTTTGGAATAACGTCGCAAATTGTGCGACAAAAATGGGCAAATTTTGTCGCATAACCAAGGAAAGTCATCTAAAAAATGCACTGTTTTGCTTGAAATTTGATTTTCCGGCTTATGCCTTGTCCAAATCATCGTCGGCCACACGGATGCGGTTGTCGTATGTCAGCATGTCGGCGCGCTGGTAGCAATAGTCGGCTGACGCCAGCGACTGCGAAGGGTCGTAGCGGTTTGACCGGATGTCGAAGATGCCGCACATAAGGTCGTAGAGCAAGTCGTTGGTGAAATATCGGTCGCGGTTGTCGGCGAGAGCCTTCGCCACGGCGGGATGGCGGTCGATGTAACTGTCGGACAGG
>OFMN01001173.1_pt1 | contig 18688 bp, 10 predicted proteins | sample 1541791 | NCBI WGS metagenome assembly OFMN01 (sample SAMN04209248, study PRJEB22552) | human gut metagenome | biome: gut; material: feces | host: Homo sapiens | place: USA: Oklahoma
TCTGTAGTCGCTGTGTTTATGATGCTCGTCCGCATCTTAAACACGCTCCCAAGCCGCATCTGGGATATATTATTTTTTCTTTTTTCTGACTATTCTAAATCCACAGTTGGCAAAAATGGAAATTCTACAGGATTTTATCTGAATGAAAATCGTAGACTTTTGGATAATTTTCTCTTTCCCTTAGAATAAAATCCTGATTTTGGCTCAAGCCTAAAAAAGAAGTTATTTTATGGAATATTGTTGCACAATATGTAAATGTCTGGTATTCTATAACTAGCATATTTTGCAGATGGAGGGAGAAAAAAATTATGGAAAGAATCAGACAGATGACAGACACACGAAGATGTGCTCTCCTGTGGGCGGCGACGATATTGCTGACGGCAGCATTGTTGTTTTTGTGTGGGGGAAAAGTACATGCGTGGGAAGGGGATGATGATTGGATGCGTGATACATTCAGTCGTTATACAATGGCGGCGATGCTTAGCGGTCAGGAAGAGAACTATTTTAACGATTCCAAGAAACCAGATGCGCTGACAGTACTTAATTATACTGCATATAAGATGTATCAGGATAATAAAATAGTTACAATCTCATTTGATGAGTTCTATAAGGACTATGTTTGTGCGAACTTTTCTGCAGTTGTAGACAAAGAGTCTTTAAAAAATGTAGCTAAGTTAGATAATGGAACATCCATATTTTTTGATTATGATAGTGATACAGATGAGATAAGTATACATGGTATGCCAGCAGGTGGCGATTCTAAACAATGTGTGTACATAGGATGGCAGGATAAGGATAATAATAATGATCAAACAGTTCTCTATGGTATGTGGAAAGACCCGGCTCCAGCAGGGGAATGGAAAGATTATTATGTGATATTAACAATTGATGGATATGGAGACGATGCTAAGATTGTTAGTTATCAAAAAATAGAATCTAATGATGTAAAGTTTTCCAGCGAATTTTTCATTAATAATTATGATGACAACGGTGAGTGGGTTGATGAAACAAACTGTACGAGAGAGCTTAATGGAGAAACAAGGGTTATATTGCCATATAATGAAGATGTCCATTCTCGTGCGACTATGACTTATAAAGGTGAAGAAGTAGAGACTACCGGCCTTGCGGGAGTTAAGGTGACAAGTTCAGATAAGGATATTGTTTCTGTATATGATAATAATGAAAACTATGAGGAAATATCTTCTGTTTCGGGGGATAAAGTAGGAACGGTTAAGCTTACGTGTGAATTCCAGTCCAGGACAGGGGAGATTGTTTACACAGAAATTTTGCCATGTGATGTAGCTAAGTTTGAAGCAGGCAGAGACAATGCCAGATATGATAGCTATGGTATGTGTGTTCTTCATAATACAGATGTAGAGATTTTTGCAAAAACAGAAGGATTAGATGAATATAAGAAACAAAACAAATTTTCTTATGTATGGAAATCTGCTGAAATCCCTGAGATAGATGGAGAAACAACAGAATCTGTTACGTATACAGCTCCAAATGATGAGAAAGAAGCAGAAATTTCTGTTGATATTTATATTGCTGGCAAGAAGATTACAACACAATCTGTTTACTTAAAGGTGAAGAATGGTGTTTTAGATTACAAGGTTTATGAAATGCCGGGTACAGCAATGAAAGAGCAGGATACAACTGCCCCATTACTTCTTAATAAACGCTATTTCATTGATTTAACAGGAGGAGACTTTGGCTGGGATTATGGTAATGATGCAGATCAGTGTTTCTCTTCATGGGAATTTACTATGGATGGTAAGACATTTACTATAACAGATAAAGAAGCCGAAGATTATAATACACCAATTCAACAGCCAGATTTTATGACTTATTACAAAGGTTTCGCTGGTGGGGCAACACCGAATTGTTTGTTTACTGTGAAGAAAGCAGGACAGCTTACTGTAACAGGTACTATCTATCAGAATAATAAAGTATTCAGAACAATATCAAAGACTTTTACTGTAAAAAGTGAGAATACGAATGGAACAACACCAAAACCACAACCACAGCAGCCAGCACAGCCTGCTTCCTTACAGAAAGGAACTAAAGTAACAGATAAGAAATCCAAAGCAGTATATAAAGTAAATGGTAATAAGACAGTTGAATATAATAAAGAGGATAAAAAAGCGAAGAAAGCAACAGTTCCATCAACGATTACTGTAAATGGAGTGAAGTATCAGGTAACATCCATTGCAGCTAAAGCATTTGCCAACAACAAAAAGTTAACAAAGGTTGTCATCCCGGCAAGTGTGAGAAGCATTGGAAAACAGGCATTTAGCGGATGTAAGAATCTTAAGAGTATTACGATTAAGACGACGTATCTTACAAAGAAATCCGTAGGTGCGAAAGCATTTAAAGGAATTCATGCAAAAGCAACGATTAAAGTACCAAAGAAACAGAAGAAAGCATATCAGAAGTTCTTAAAGACAAAAGGAATTGGAAAAGGTGTGAAAATTAAATAAATGATGCAGATTAGTGGAAAGTGTAAGAATGCCCCGGCATTCCTGCTGATCTGCAGGATTTAGAGTACAAAGGAAAACGATATATCCAGGATGCTCCTTCAAAGAGTGTTAAAAATGCAGGTGAGTATTTTTAACACAGAAAGGAAAGAGCAGATGGGATATAGCGTTTTCCTTTTTTCGTTTATACTAATTTTTGTTTATGCTAAAGGGTTATAGCTTAAAATTCATTCTTAATAATTATTAAGTAGCCAGAGAATGTTTTTGTTATGTATAATGAAAATGTGAACATTCTTTTAATTTATGATAATGTTTGATGATTTTTCAAAGTAATTGTGATATCATATAAAAAGTTTCAAGTGACTATCTTAAAGCTTTGCCAGGCTTTTTATAAAGGATGTGTTCTCAGAGTTCTTAGTACATTTGCTTTTATGGATGATTTTTTACTAACGTATGTATTGCGTATACCTCAAAATTTGAGGCAGGTCTGATAAGAATCTTCCCTCAGATCAAGTACAAAAGATTCCGAGAGTATGTAAGAGTATTTAGGAGGTAAGTATGTTTCGGAAGAAGAATGGGCAGGAGTTCATGGATGAGCGGAACGTGGATTCATCTGTGAATGATAAAGAAGAGAAAAAGGGATTTTTTCACAGGAGGAAGAAGAAAGAGATTAATCTATATGAAGATGATATGGGCTATATCGAGGAGGACGGTGATTTTTCAGAAGAAGAATATGATAAAGAATTAGATGAGTTACAGGAAGATGAGAAACCGGAAAAGAGAAAGAGAAGATTTTGGCATCGGAAGAAAGAAGATACATCGGAAGAAGCTCAGACAGAAGATTTAGCAGAGGAACATCATGATGAAGATGGTTTTCTCAGTGATGAGGATGCGATTATTCTGCAGGAGCCGGAAAAGAAGAAGTTTTCTAAGAAGAAGCTGGCACTCATCTGTGGTACGGCAGCAGTCATAGTGATAGCTGTTGTTTTTTTTGTTATTCGGAATATGGGTGGTACAAGCGAAGGAAAGGCGTATGTAGAATCTGTTCGTGAGATTACAGGACTTGGAACGGCTGCCGGGGCGAATAACCGTTATACAGGAACGGTTGATGCGGAAAGTTCATGGAAGATTAATTTACAGTCGGATATGTCTGTAGAGAAGCGTTATGTGAATGTTGGCGATCAGGTGAAAAAGGGAGATAAGCTGTTTAAATATAATACACAGGAGCTGAAGCTTTCAAAAGAAAAGAAAGAGCTGGAACAGGAGACTTTACAGAATGAGATTAATCAGTTGACAAAAGACATCAGTTCCTATCAGTCTGATTTGAAGTCTGCAAGTGCTACGGAGAAGATTCAGCTTCAGACGCAGATTTTAACAGCACAGACTACGATTAAGAAAGATCAGTATACGATTAAGACAAATAAAGAGACGATCAAGACATTAGAGAAGAATATTAAAGATGCTACAGTAAAGAGTAAGATGAATGGTCTTGTAAAGAAGATAAACAGTTCTCTGGAAAGCAGTTCTTCCTCAGGTGATGACAGTTCAGATGATGGTTCAGATTCCGGAGATGGAAGTTCAGATGATTCTACATATATGACAATTCTTGCAGTAGGTAACTACCGTATTAAAGGAAAGGTCAGTGAAACGAATGTTAACAGCCTAAATGAAGGGGATCCGGTTATTGTACGTTCAAGAGTAGATGATTCCCAGACCTGGAAAGGAACGATCAGCAGTATCAAGACAGATGCTACTGCAGATGATTCTACCGAGAGCAGCGATGAGATGGCTTACGATGATTCTTCGGATGGTAGTACAGGAGAGACTGCATCAAAATATAATTTCTATGTGAAGCTCGATGATGATAATGGCTTAATGATGGGACAGCATGTTCTTGTTGAACCGGATAACGGCCAGGATGAGAAGAAGGATGGTATGTGGCTGCCGGCTGCCTATATTAAGAAGAGTAACGGTAAGTATTATGTATGGCTGGATTCTCATAATAAGCTGAAGCTTCAGGAGATTAAAGTTGGTGAGTATGATGAGAATCTTGATGAGTACGAAGTGAAGAGTGGACTCAAGACAACAGATTACATTGCCTGTGATGACAGTACATTAAAAGAAGGTATGCGGGTTACAAGAGTTGCTCCGGAAGATAGTACTTCTGACTATGGAGAAGAACAGACAAGCGATGATGCCGAAACATTTGGAGCGGATGATTATGATTCCTATGAAGAAGATACTTCTGATTATGGAGAAGATACGTATGACAGTGGTTATGATGAAAGTATAGATGACGGCATAGATGCAGGGGATGATAGTTTCGATACAGAAAGTGACAGTTCAGATGCTGTTGATGATGGAACAAGTGACAGTGATATAGCAGACTTTGGAGAATAGAGATTCTCGATCAGAAAGGACATACAGCATATGCTTTTGGAACTAAAACATATTTATAAAAATTATTTGCAGGATAAGATTGTCATACCAGTTCTTAAAGATGTGAATATCTCTATTGATGAGGGAGAATATGTGGCAATCATGGGACCTTCTGGCTCAGGAAAGACAACGTTGATGAATATTATAGGGTGTCTGGATCGTCCGACGAAGGGAGAATTTCTTTTAGAAGGGGAGTCTATTGTAGATTATAATGAAAATCGCCTCTCGGATCTTCGATTAAATACTTTGGGATTTGTATTCCAGAGTTTTAATCTTCTGCCGAAGCAGACCGCTCTTGATAACGTAGCACTTCCTTTAAGTTATGCAGGCATACCGGTGAAGAAAAGAAAAGAGATTGCTTTTCAGGCATTGAAAAGAGTTGGGCTGGCGGATAGAGTACATTTCCGTCCAAGTCAGCTTTCCGGTGGACAGCAGCAGCGTGTGGCGATAGCCAGAGCACTTGTGAATAATCCTAAGATTATTCTTGCCGATGAACCTACCGGAGCTTTAGACAGCCGTTCCGGTATTCAGGTAATGAATCTGTTTCAGCAGTTAAATGAAGAAGGTGTTACGATTATTATGATTACGCATGATGCGAATATTGCCAATCATGCGAAAAAAGTACTTCATATTTTTGATGGAGAGATTGTAGAAGATAAAGCAAGAAAAGAGAAAGAAAAACAACAGTCCGAAGTGCAGAGTGAGGCAGCAGAAAGTGTTTCATCAGAATTAGAAAAAGATTTCGGAGTGAATGCATGGGAAGGAGAGATCTGATTTGAAGGGAAAGAAGAAGATACTGCTTGCTGTAGTTTTAGTTCTCGTTATGGCAGTGGGAATCACTTCCATTGTTGTTATAAGAAAGAGAAATAAAATTGTAGTAAAAGTATTCCCGGTAAGTAGTCTGAACAGTTCTGACTGGTTTGATACAGATACTTCTCTTACGGGAACGCTTACTTCAGATTTTATACAGGAAGTTCATGTTTCCGGTGGACAAAAAGTAAAGAAGATTTATGTCAAAAAAGGTGATAAAGTTAAAAAAGGCGATGTTCTTTTGAAATATAATGTTGCGGAAAAAGAACTGGATTTAAAACTTCAGAAGCTTCAGATTCAATCGTCCAAGTTGGAAATTGCTGAGATGGAGAAGGAATTAAAGAAGCTTAAAAACACAAAGACAGTTGGTTCGATCAATACAGGAAACAGCAGTGTGATGGATGCATCTGTTAATCTTTCCGATATAAAGGGAACAAGTCTTCGCTACCTTATGGCAGAGGCGGAAAGTGATGGAACTACCGCAGTGAGCAATTCGAAAGCTGCGAATGAGGCAGATGGAAACAGTGGTTCCGAAAGTGGTTCAGGAAGTGGAAGCAGCCCCGGCTCCGAGAGTGGTTCCGGAAGTGGAGGCAGCTCCGGCTCCGAGAGTGGTTCTGGAAGTGGAGGCAGCTCCGGCTCCGAGAGTGGTTCCGGAAGTGGAAGCGGCTCCGGCTCCGAAAGTGGTTCAGGAAGTGGAAGTGGCTCCGGCTCCGAAAGTGGTTCAGGAAGCGGAAGTGGCTCCGGCTCCGAAAGTGGTTCAGGAAGCGGAAGCGGCTCCGAAGGCGGTTCTGGAAGTGGAAGCGGCTCCGGCTCCGAAAGCGGTTCTGGAAGTGGAGGCAGCTCCGGCTCCGAAGGTGGTTCTGGAGAGGAATCAGGAAAGGATGATGCGAAACTTTCCTTAAAATCCAGTGTGAATGATATTTCAGATAAAGCATCTGGTAGTGGCACAGAAAAAGATCCGTATATATTTAATTTAACAATGGATGGTAAAGTAAAAGGTTCTTTTATTAAGAAGCTGATTACTGATGGAAGTTATGCGGAATTTCGTGCTTATAAATCAGAGGAAGCAAAAAAAACATCGGCTACTTTTGAACTTGATCCAAGTACGAAAGTGAATGTTTATGCAGAAGATGGCTATACGGTCAATCAGTTAAATGAAGGTGGAGATACAAAAACTCTTCATAATTCTATTGATCTGGTCAGTGAAAAAGATGCATCTAGTGGAAATGGAAGTTCCGCCGGAAATGCCTATATTTATTATTTAAATGTAAATGGATTGGTAAAAGGATCTGTAATTTCTAGTCTTCATAAAGAGAATAAATATGCTACATTTATCGAATTTGATGAGAACGGAAAAGAAAAAGATCGATATGAATATAATCCTTCTAAAGCTTTTAAAGATCTCGATGAAGATGCATATTATACTGTTTCCAAAGGAAAAGAAAAAAGTCTTCATGATCTGAATGAACGGGCGACATACAAAGATTTAAAGGCAGAAAGTCTGGAAGATGGACAGCAGGGTGCAGATGGAAAGTATACATTCTATTTGCCTAAAGATGGGAAAATTAGCGGCGCACTGATTAATGATTTGATCAAGAAGGGGTTAACAGCGGAATTTATAGAATATGCTTCCGAGACAGATTATGATAATGAGAATACAGCAAATGCAAATAAATTAGAGATTACACCTGACAGTAAGTTTACAGTAGAACTTGCAGATGGAACAGGGTATACGATTTCTTATTTAAAGAGTAAAGTAAAGAAAGATGATCCACCGGCTACAACAACCGAGAATAAAGGAAATACTGTTCCAACAACAAATAAGACACCAACGCCGGCGGCAGATAAGGAGATCAAGTTTAAACAGAATCGAAAGAAAGTAAAAGCGGGTAATGGCTATCTCTTTTCTGTAGTGTCTAAAGATGGAAGCTGGGGAAATGGAGAGGATGACCAGAGTAAGGTTACATGGACTTTATCAAATAATATTTCAAAGTATACAAGTATTGAGAAGACGAAGTCTGGTGTCTGGTTATATGTAGATGAAGGAGAACCGTCTTCTTCTATTACACTTACTGCGCAGGTTAAGAATGTAAAAGGTATTTCTAAAACTAAGATATCAAGAACGTTGGTTGTGAAAGAAGCGGACACCAGCGGTGGAGATAATACTGGCGGAGACGGCGGTGATGATGGAGATGGCGGTTCTGGCATTGACGATGGCAGTGGAGATAATGGCGGTGATGATGGCAATAATTATACTGCAGCAGAGTTAAGGGAAGCAATTGCCGAAAAAGAAGATGAAATTTCTGAAGCCAAACAAGATCTTCATGAAGCGCAGATTAACTACAATGAAGCAAAAGCAGAAGTAGATAAAGCGACAGTTAAGGCAAAGATTGCTGGTACGGTTACTACTTCATGCGATAAAGGAACGGTTCCTACAGATGGTTCGGCGGCTATCGTAGTTAAGGCAGCAGATGGAATGTATGTTAAGACTTCGATTAGCGAGATGGAACTTAGCAATATAAAGGTTGGTGGAACGATCAAATGTGTATCTAGTGATACAGGAGATGAGTATACCGCAGAAGTAAAGGAAATTTCGGATTTCCCTACCGGAGACAGTAGTAATGATGGAGGAAGTTCCAATCCAAATAGTTCTTATTATCCGGTCATTGGCTTTATTAAAGATGCAGATGGTTTGAGTCCGGGTGGTTCTGTCGAAGTTTCTTATAGTTCAAAGTCTATGGGAACAGCGAATGATAATGCAATCTACATTCAGAAAGCATATATCCGCACAGAAGACAAAAAGAATTATGTTTATATTCGTGATAAAAAGACAAAGCGTCTGAAGAAGCAGTATGTCAAAGTTGGAAAGACTATGAATGGCCAGTATATGGAAATTATATCTGGACTGACAGATGAAGATAACATTGCCTTCCCTTATGGAAAGAACTTAAGAGAAGGAGTTAAAACGAAGATTTCCGAAGATGACAGCGAAATGATTTATTAAGGAGGAGAACGATGCTTGAAAATATAAGATTATCTTTTCAGGGTGTATGGAGTCATAGACTGCGTTCTTTCCTGACGATGCTGGGCATCATTATCGGTATTGCGGCAATTATTGCCATTGTATCAACAATTAAGGGAACGAATGAACAGATTAAAAAGAATCTGATCGGTTCTGGTACCAATACAACAACAGTACAGTTAACAGAAAGTGGAAACTATCCAGCAGAAATGGAATATGGAATTCCGAAGGGAATTCCTGTTCTTGATGATGCCATGCGTGAACAGTTAGTTGAGCTTTCCCATGTAAAAGATGCTTCCCTTTATATGTCACGTACACAGGTAGATTACATTTACTATAATTCAACAGTGCTTTCCGGTGGGCAGTTGATCGGGGCAGATTCTCATTATCTTGGAACCTGTGGTTATGTAATGAAAAGAGGAAGAGGCTTTACGGAGAGTGATTATGAGAAGTATCGTAAAGTAGCAGTAGTAGACAGTGTAGCAGCCGACTCTCTTTTTGGAAACGAGAATCCGGTAGGAAAGACCATTGATATAAAAGGAGAGCCATTTATTGTTGTTGGTGTCATTGAAGAGTCTACCGCCTTCAGCCCGGTAATTAATTCTGTAGAGGATTATTATACTTATGTATATAACGACGGAAGTGCGAGTGGTATTGTTGTAATTCCTGATGTGGACTGGAATATTGTTCAGCAGTATGATGAGCCACAGAATGCAAAGCTGCTGGCAGATTCTACAGATAATATGACATCTGTTGGAAAAGCCGCACAAACATTATTAAACGAAACGGTAACGAATAAAGATATCAAATATCGTGCGGCAAATATGAATGAGACCGCAGAAGAAAGTCAGCAGGTAAGCGCAACGACAAATAAACAGTTAATATGGATCGCAAGTATTTCATTATTAGTTGGTGGTATCGGTGTTATGAATATCATGCTTGTATCTGTAACAGAGCGTACAAGAGAAATCGGTTTGAAAAAGGCGATCGGTGCGAGAAAAAATCGAATACTGGCACAGTTCTTAACAGAAGCAGCAGTACTGACCAGTCTTGGCGGTATCATTGGTACGATTACCGGTATTGCATTAGCAGAAGTTATCGGAAAGATATCAAATGTTCCAATTGCAATCAGTATACCGGCAGTTATTCTGGCAATTGCATTTTCTACAATAATCGGAGTAGTATTTGGATTGCTTCCGGCAGTAAAAGCAGCTAATTTAGATCCAATCGTTGCATTACGTCATGAATAGTGTTATCATACATAAGTTAAAATATGCAAATGAAACTATGAAAATATGTAGAACGCGCATATCTCAGCAAGAATGCTGGGGCATTCTTGAATCTTGGATATATTAAAAAAATACAGGAATAAGATGTAAAAAGAACAATAAGTAATAGCTGATAGGAGAAGAGAATGGGTAAGTATTTTGGAACAGATGGTTTCCGCGGAGAAGCAAATGTAAATTTAACAGTAGAGCACGCATATCAGGTAGGTCGTTTTCTTGGCTGGTATTATGGTAAAGATAAAGAAGAGAAATGCAAAGTTGTAATTGGTAAAGATACACGTCGTTCAAGCTATATGTTTGAATATTCTTTAGTAGCAGGACTTACAGCTTCAGGGGCAGATGTATATTTACTGCACGTAACAACAACACCTAGCGTTTCTTATGTAGTAAGAACAGAAGATTTTGACTGTGGTATCATGATTTCTGCAAGCCATAATCCATACTATGATAATGGAATTAAACTCATTAATTCTAAAGGCGAGAAGATGGATGAGGAAACGATTCTTAAAGTGGAAGATTATATTGATGGTAAGTTAGAAATTCCGATGGCAGTACGTGATCAGATTGGATGTACAGTTGATTATTCTGCAGGAAGAAATCGTTACATCGGTTATTTGATCTCTCTTGCAACACGTTCCTATAAGAATATGAAGGTAGGATTGGACTGTGCTAATGGAAGTTCCTGGATGATCGCAAGGAGTGTTTTTGACGCATTAGGAGCAAAGACCTATGTAATTAATGCACAGCCAGACGGACTGAATATTAATATGAATGCCGGTTCTACACATATCGAAGTGCTTCAGAAGTTTGTAAAAGAGAATCAGCTTGATGTGGGATTCGCCTTCGATGGGGATGCAGACCGTTGTATCGCTGTTGATGAGAATGGAAGCGTTGTAGATGGAGACCTCATTCTGTATGTTTACGGCAGATATCTTAAAGAAAAAGGTGAACTTCGTAATAATACAGTCGTAACAACAATTATGTCAAACTTTGGATTGTATAAAGCATTTGACGAACTTGGTGTTGATTATGAAAAGACACAGGTTGGAGATAAATATGTTTACGAAAATATGGTACAGAATGGACATCGTATTGGCGGTGAACAGTCAGGACATATTATTTTCAGTAAATATGCAACAACCGGAGACGGAATCCTTACGGCCATTAAGATGATGGAAGTAATGTTAGAGAAGAAGCAGTCTTTAGCAACGTTGACATCACCGGTTCGTATTTATCCGCAGGTACTTAAGAATGTACGTGTAAAGAGTAAACCGGAAGCACAGAATGATGCTGACGTACAGGCAGCAGTAAAGCAGGTTGCAGAAACACTCGGAGCAACAGGAAGAATCCTTGTTCGTGAAAGTGGTACAGAGCCAGTGATACGAGTTATGGTAGAAGCGGAAACAAAGGAAGAATGTGAGAAGTATGTTGATTCGGTAATCGAAGTTATCGAGAAAAAAGGTCATTGTGCATAAAGTTTTTACTTAAATAGCTATTTTGCCAAAAACTAAATTCAAGTCGAGCAGCCGCGAGACTTGGCGCGTGATTCTGGTCAGCGTAAGCTGACATATTCTTTACAGAATCACTGCGCATCCTCGCGGAGCGTTTATCTCAGTCGGAGATTGGACTCCCACTGAGACAAATTTGCTGTCACTCACCACCTGAAAGAGGTGGGAGTCTTCTCGACTGAGATAAATAAGCATGATATAATAACTGCGCCTTAGAGCAAGCGATGGATGCAGCGCATCATCGTGCATTGACAGGAGACAGTTGTTATATCATGCTTTTTTGTGCGTATTGTTTAATTTTTTATTTGGCTATATTGCTGTTACATTGCATTATGGAATGGATGTTGTGGGATTTTATAAAGCTTCATAAAATCTCTATAGAATTTCATCTTGAAATTTTATTTTTGGTGATGTATAATATATCAGAACAAATGTTTGGAAAAAGGGGCTACTCTTGCATCTGTTTGCAGATTGCTGTAAGATATCAGATGGGAGATGACTCCCACCTCTGCAGGTGGCAAGCAGCAAGTTTGTATCATATGTTATGTTAGAATTTCCTGGAGAGATTTTAATTGACTAAAGATAGTATTTATTTATCAGGAGAATAATCATGGAGAATATAACAATTAAAGATATTGTAAAGGCTGCCGAAGGACAGCTTTTATGTGGAGATGAGAATAAAGTAATCAAGGAGTTTTCAATCGATTCACGTTCCGGTAACGAGGATAGCATTTTTGTACCAATCATCGGGGAGAGAGTGGATGCACATAAGTTTATTGATGGCGCACTTAAGATAAATGGTGCGACATTTACATCAGAGCATGATAAGCCGTTAACTGGTTTTGAGGATAAGCCATGGATTAAAGTGGCAGATACAGTAGAAGCGATGCAGAAGGTGGGAACATTTTACAGGAATCGTATGAATCTTCCGGTTGTTGCTGTAACAGGAAGTGTTGGAAAGACAACAACAAGAGAGATGATCAGCACAGCATTAGCTTCACAGAAGAGGGTATTCCAGACAATCGGGAATCAGAATAGTCAGATTGGTGTGCCATTAACGCTTTCTCATCTTACAGCGGAAGATGAGATTGCCGTTCTTGAAATCGGTATGAGTGAAAGAGGGCAGATCGAGAAGCTTACCAATATGATTCGTCCGAATATAGCAGTTGTGACGATGATTGGAGTAAGTCATATTGCACAGTTGAAAACTCAGGAGAATATTTGTCTCGAGAAGATGGATATTGTAAAAGGACTTCCAGAAGATGGTATGGTCTTTTTGAATGGGGATGATAAGTTCCTTGCACCATATCGTGGAAAGCTTTCTCACAGAACATTTTTTTATGGATTGAATAAGGAATGTGATTATCGAGCAGAAGAAGTATGTGTGCGGGATGGACAGACCCTGTTTCGTTTTTATTATAAAGACGGCGAAGCAGAGAAAAATATGGAAGTTGTTCTTGGCACTATGGGAGAGCATAATGTACGTAATGCCTTAGTTGCATTAGCTGTCGCACATCAGATGGGACTTGACATGGAAGTGGCAGCGAAGGCACTTAGTACTTTCCATGGACAGCGTCAGCAGATGCATACATTAAAGAGCTGTACGTTGATTGATGATACATATAATGCCAGCCCAGATTCTATGAAGGCAAGTATTTCGGTACTTTCTTCTATGGAAGGTGTGAAGGGCAGGAGAATCGCCGCGCTGGCAGATATGCTTGAACTTGGAGAAAAAGAGAGAGAATATCATTATGAAGTGGGTAAGTTTATTGCTGGGACACAGGTAGATGAAGTTGCTGCCTACGGTGAACTTTCCGAAGAAATATTAAAAGGTATTGAAGACAATAATGAGAGAATTGTTGTAAAGCATTTTGAGACAAGAGGGGAATTACAGGAGTATCTCTTAACATATGTACATCCGGATGACGTACTTTTATTAAAAGCGTCTAACGGAATGAAGTTAAAAGAGATAGCAGAAGCATTTTTACAGAATGAATAATTTTCAGAAAAAAGGGAGCTTTACAGATGAAGATATATATAATGAGACATGGAGAGACAAAGTGGAATAAGAGGAGTAAGCTTCAGGGACAGGTTGATATTCCTCTGGCACCTAAAGGTATCGAGCAGGCGCAGATGACAGCAGAAGGAATGAAGGAGATTCCTTTTGATCATATTTTTTCCAGTCCGTTAAAAAGAGCGTATAAAACGGCACAGATTGTTCGCATGGACCGTCCGATAGAGATTGTCCGCGATGACCGTCTGAAGGAGATGAGTTTTGGAACCTCCGAGGGAAAGTGTATCGGAAAGATTATGGAGAATCCGGCAATGACACGCTATCAGAGATTCCGTCTTGATCCAGAACATTTTCGCCCAGCAAAGTATGGAGAATATTTCCAGGATGTTTTAAGACGAACTGACGAATTCTTTAAAGAGGAGATTATTCCATTAGAAGGGAAAGCAGAGAATGTTCTCATTGTGGCACATGGCTGCGTAGTCAGAAGTTTTATCCTTAATTTGACAGGACGTTCCCTTGGTCAGTTTTGGAAGACACCTTTTGGAAAGAATTGCTCTTCGGTGGCATTTGAATATAAAAATGGTGAAATAAATATGATTTATGAGAATAAGTTATATTATGATACAGATTGTCCTGACTGGCAGCAACAGATTCCTTCCTATAAGAAAGGATATAGAAAGTAAACATTTATAAGTGGATATTTACAGGTGAATATCTATGAGAAGATGTGTATAAAGGTAAGTAATTATAATAAAATTGTGAGGTATTTATGGGAGAACAGATGGCATATAATGCGAATAGCATTGCAGTTCTTGAGGGACTAGAAGCGGTAAGAAAGCGTCCGGGAATGTATATCGGAAGTGTTTCGACCAGAGGTCTTAATCACCTTATTTATGAGATTGTAGATAACTCTGTAGATGAACATCTGGCAGGGTATTGCAGTAATATTCAGGTGGTTCTTGAAGAAGACGGAACGGCAACGGTTCGGGATAATGGACGAGGTATTCCGACAGGAATTAATAATAAGACAGGAATTCCGGCAGTAGAGATGGTATTTACTATGCTGCATGCCGGAGGTAAGTTTGGTACGGGAGGTTATAAGATTTCCGGTGGTCTTCATGGAGTAGGAGCCTCCGTTGTTAATGCACTTTCTGTCTGGCTTGAAGTGAAAGTACAGTCAGATGGTAAGGTGTATCAGCAGATGTACGAGAGAGGGAAAGCAGTAGCACCGTTGGAAGTCATCGGCAAGTGTCGGAAAGGCGATACGGGAACGAGCGTTACTTTTTTACCAGATGGAGAAATATTTGATAAAACATACTTTAAGGCGGAATCCATTAAGAGCAGATTACATGAGACTGCTTATCTGAATCCTGGATTATCTATTACTTTTGAGAATAGAAGACCAGGAGAAGAGGAAACCGTCCTTTTTCATGAAGAAGAAGGATTAAAGGCTTATGTCAGAGATTTGAATAAGGGAAAGCCGGCAGTTGGTGAGATTGTTTATTTTAAGAAAAAGATCGATGATATTGAGGTGGAAGCAGCTTTTCAGTATGTAGATGAATTTCAGGAAACAATTATGGGATTCTGCAATAATATCTGTACGATGGAAGGTGGAACCCATATTACTGGATTTAAGACAAAGTTTACGTCTGTTATGAATCAATATGCGAGAGAACTGGGAATTTTAAAAGAAAAAGATAAGAATTTTACCGGTGCAGATGTTCGTAACGGTATGACCGCAGTTCTTTCTGTTAAGCATAAAGATCCAAGATTTGAAGGACAGACTAAGACGAAGCTGGACAATCCGGATGCCGGAAAAGCAGTTAGTGAAGTACTTGGAGAAGAACTGACGTTATATTATGACAGGAATTTAGAAGAACTGAAAAAGGTGATTGCCTGTGCGGAAAAGTCTGCAAAGATTCGAAAAGCAGAGGAGAGAGCGAGAACGAATCTCATCTCGAAGTCCAAATTTTCTATTGATACGAACGGAAAACTGGCAAACTGTGAGAGTCGTGTTCCAGAAGAGTGCGAAGTTTTTATTGTAGAGGGAGATTCTGCCGGCGGTTCTGCTAAAACAGCAAGAAATCGCCGTACACAGGCAATTCTGCCGATTCGTGGAAAGATTCTTAATGTGGAGAAAGCATCTATGGATAAAGTGCTTGCTAATGCGGAAATTAAGACAATGATCCATACTTTTGGATGCGGATTTTCAGAAGGCTACGGCAATGATTTTGATATTTCCAAGTTAAAGTATCATAAGATTGTTATTATGACAGATGCCGATGTAGATGGAGCACATATTGCAACATTGCTGCTTACATTTTTCTACCGTTTTATGCCAGATCTCATTCATCAGGGACATGTTTATCTGGCAACACCACCACTTTATAAAGCGATTCCGAAGCGGGGAAAAGAAGAATATCTTTATGATGACAGAGCGTTAGAGAATTATCGGAAAACACATAAGAGTAACTTTACGCTACAGCGTTTTAAAGGTCTTGGAGAGATGGATGCAGAGCAGCTTTGGGAAACAACGCTAAATCCAGAGACACGTATCTTAAAACAGGTTGAGATTGAGGACGGAAGACTTGCATCAGAAGTTACATCGATGTTGATGGGAAGTGAAGTTCCGCCAAGAAGAGAGTTTATCCATACGCATGCAAAGGATGCGGATCTGGATTTATAGAATAATGTACGTTCGGAATTTTTTCTTGTAAAGGCAAACAAAGAAAGATTTCGAAAGTACATAATAAAGAAACGGAGAGAAATATGTCTGAACAGATTATAAAAACAGAGTTTTCTGATATTATGCAGAAGTCTTATATTGATTATGCGATGAGCGTCATCTGTCAGCGTGCCCTTCCGGATGTGAGGGATGGCTTGAAACCTGTACAGCGGAGAGTACTGTATGCGATGCAGGAGTTAGGACTTTCTGCTGATAAACCGCACCGTAAGTCAGCACGTATTGTTGGAGATACCATGGGTAAATATCATCCACATGGTGACAGCTCAATCTATGAAGCCTTAGTTGTAATGGAACAGGATTTTAAAAAAGGAATGCCCCTTGTTGACGGGCATGGTAACTTTGGTTCGATCGAGGGAGACGGAGCGGCGGCGATGCGTTACACAGAAGCAAAGCTTCAGAAATTTACACAGGAAGTCTACCTTGCAGATATGGACAAGAATGTGGTCGATTTCCAGTCAAACTTTGACGAAACAGAAAAAGAGCCGGTCGTACTTCCGGTTCGTATCCCGAATCTTTTGATTAATGGAGCAGAGGGAATCGCTGTCGGCATGACCACAAGCATTCCTCCACATAATCTTTCTGAAGTGGTAGACGGAGTGAAAGCTTATATGGATAATCCGGATATTACGACAGAAGAACTGATGGAATATGTAAAAGGACCGGATTTTCCGACAGGTGGAATCGTAGTCAATCAGAAAGAGCTAAGGAATATTTATGAAACAGGCAGTGGAAAGATGAAACTTCGAGGAAAGGTTCATTTTGAAAAAGCGAAAAAGCGCTCAGAAAGAGACAAGCTTGTTATCACAGAAATTCCATACACAATGATCGGTGCAAATATCAGTAAGTTTATTGCAGATGTGGTAGGTCTGATCGAGAATAAGACAACAAGTGATATTGTGGATGTTTCTAATGAGTCTTCAAAAGAAGGTATCCGTATTGTATTAGAACTTCGCCGGAATGCAGATGTAGAGCGCCTTGAGAATCTTCTATATAAGAAGACGAGATTAGAAGATACTTTTGGGGTAAATATGCTCGCTATTGCGAATGGAAGACCGGAACTTTTAAGCCTGAAAGATATCATAAGCTACCATACAAGATTCCATTACGAAGTACTCACAAGAAAGTATGAGACACTTCTGAAAAAAGAATTAGAACAAAAAGAAATTAAAGAAGGTCTGATCAAAGCAAGCGATATGATTGATCTGATCATAGAAATTCTTCGTGGCAGCAAGAGCTTAAAAGATGCAAAGAACTGTCTGATTCATGGAGAAACAGACAATATTACTTTTAAGACACAAAAATCGAAAAAAGAAGCTTCAAAGCTTTGTTTTACAGAAAAGCAGGCTTCTGCTATTCTTGAGATGCGTCTGTATCGACTGATCGGTCTTGAGATTATGGCATTACAGGAAGAATACGCAGAAATCCTTAAAAAGATAGATAAGTATCAAGATATTTTAGAGCATCCGGCTTCCATGAAGAAAGTGATGAAGAAAGATCTGGAAAAAATCAAAAAAATCTATGGATTTGAAAGAAAAACAGAACTTACCAATGCAAAGGCTGCAGTTGTAAAAGCACTGCCAATTGAAGAAAAAGAAGTTGTATTTGTCATGGATCGTTTCGGCTATTCTAAGATTCTTGATAAGAGTACGTACGAGAGAAATGAAGAAACCGTATTAAAAGAATACCGTCATATCGTGCATTGTATGAATACCGATAAAGTCTGTGTATTTACTGATACAGGTGTGATGCATCAGATAAAAGTGCAGGATATTCCATCAGGACGACTCCGGGATAAAGGAACCCCACTTGATAATATTGGGAATTATGACAGTAGAAATGAACAGATTCTTTTAATTGCACCGGATCGGACACTAAAAGAGTCCTCCTTATTATTTGTTACTGCCGCATCCATGGTAAAGCTTGTTGATGGAGCAGAATTTATTGTACAGAAAAAAACAGTCGCTGCTACAAAGTTAGCAGAAGGGGATACTTTAACAGCAGTACGCATTGTCAGCGCCAAAGAAAGTATCACTAATGCACAGATCATTATGCAGAGTGAAGAAGGATATTTCCTTCGTTTTCCATTAGAAGAAGTAACAAGAAAGAAAAAAGGAGCAATCGGTATCCGCGGTATGAAGCTTCAGGAGCAGGATCATGTCAAGCACATATATCTTACCGGAGTGGAAGAGGAAGATACCCCATCTATTATTTATAAAGAAAAAGAACTGGTATTTAGTAAGATACGACTTATGGGAAGAGACGGAAAAGGAGTCAAGGTAAGAAGATAGGAACTGATTTGTAGATTTTGTGTAGACGAAAAAAGAAAAAATACCCTATCCCATCTGCTCTGTAGTCGCTGTATTTAAGATGCTCATCCGCATCTTAA
>OFMN01001180.1_pt1 | contig 18613 bp, 10 predicted proteins | sample 1541791 | NCBI WGS metagenome assembly OFMN01 (sample SAMN04209248, study PRJEB22552) | human gut metagenome | biome: gut; material: feces | host: Homo sapiens | place: USA: Oklahoma
CTTACTATTTTTATCATATCTTGTAAAACCAATTTTATTTAATTCCTGTGATAATTGATATGCAACATTCTTAAATGGACTAATTACATATACAATATCGTCACTTTGTTTATTTACAATATCAGGATTTTTCATTATCATACTTTGAAGTTTTTTTCTTAAAAACTCCCCTTGTTCTGCAACATATTTATCTACAGCACGACCTTTTATATCATACCATTCAGCAATTCCATCAGACTTTTCTCCCTGTACCATATTACCCAAATATGAAATTTTATTTGAAATATCAAACATAGGATATTTACATCTTCTATGTACCCATAATGGTATTCCTATCCAATCTTCTTTGTTGGTATCCTTATAATATCCATATTTACTTATTGCGTCTATCAGCGTTTGTGTAGATGCTGTTTCAGACAAATATTGTCTTGATACACCATAATATTCCCCCAACATATTAAGAATATTAGAATCCAATGTAAGAACAGGTTTTATCTGTGCAGGATCTCCAACTGCCATAACATATTTGCTTCTGAAAATAGCTCCAACACTTGCTTGTGGAAGTGCTTGTCCTGCTTCATCAATAAATAAATGTCCTATGGTTTCTTTTCCCATATTTGCACACATTCTTGAAAAACTGGCGAATGTAGAACCTATAACAGGTATAGTCATGTTTATCCAATTCCACGCCTCCGATATTATATGTTTCTTTTCAAGATATTCACTTTGTTTGTTCCATATAATATAAGCTGCTTTTATATTTTTTCTATTTTCATACAAAAATTGTTTCCTAACTTCCAATGCTTTAATAAATAATTGAGACTGTAATCTTCTATATTTTATGTCAAACCATGGATTACTCAATTGTAATTCTTCATAATCCAAATCCAGATTAAGCTCATTTATTTCAATACTTTTTAGTCTTTTCTCCATATTTTCTACCTCAGCTTTTAAATTATGAATTTCAGACTTTTTATTTTTTTCCCATGTATCAAATATTATTTGTTCTTGTTCTGATTTTCTTTTAATTGTATCTATTTCTGTTTGAAAGTTCTTTATCTTATCTTGCAATCCTAACAATTCAATTCTTATTTTATTCTCATTAACAATCGTTATTTGAAGCTGGTCTGAATATTCTTTATTCTGTTGTATAAATTCTTTCTTATGCTTTCGTGGAGAAAATAATTTTGGTTTTTGAAGTTTCAATGCTTCAATGCACTTAAGAACAGTATTCTTTTCACATTCCGCCATCTGTATCTGTGTATTAAAACTGTTCATCTCATTTTCTAAATTTTCTATCTTATATTGAATATCCTCAATAATTTTTCCATTTTCTAGTTTATTTTTTCTTAGATTACATTTTCTGCTAGTCACTTCATGGTTTAGTTTTTGTAATTTTTCATCTATTACTGATTTAAATTTTTTTATATTTTTTATGTTCTGTGAAGTATTTTGAATATTGCCCCGATAATTATAAACCTTGTCGTGCATTTCAAGAAAGTTTTCATATATATCATCATCCGGTGTATATTCACACTCAAGATAATTTACAATATGCTTTAACACTGTAATTATATATTTCATATTATCTTTCTTTCCACCTTCAATTGAAAACAATCCCCAAAACTTATCAGCATCTTCTTTTTTTGTGATTTTTAATTTTTCATGCCTGCCTTTTTCGTCCTCATACCATTCTGTTTCTACTAATAAATTTGCTATTTCTTTAAAATAATCTGCTCTAACAATACTATCCAAAAATTCCTTATCTATTTTTTTACTCAAAGGTAAGTCATCAACTATATTTTGAATTGCACTATGATTTGAACTTGCAACGACTATACATTTCTCTGCTATATTTTTAGGCATAATACCAATAGAAGAATTATCCATATATTTTGTTGAATCATTACCTCTTATATATTTTAATGAATTTTTTGCTATATCATATGACTGTTCTACAATAAGCTCAGCAAATATATCTTTTAATAATGTTGTTTTTCCTGTACCCGGTGGTCCATTTACACTCCTAATCTGATTATTATCAAACCCTATTGATAAATTAACAGCCACCTGCTGCATAAATGCAAGTGAAAATTGTGGATTACTGGGAAATCGTGCAATAGGATAATTCTTTGGCTGTAAAATATCATCAAAAGCTCCGTGATTAAATCCCTTACTTTCTCTTTGACTATTTAAATTTATACGCTCTATAGAATTTGCAACTATATATTTGTCTAAATTGTCTGAATGTATTTTTTTTGCTTTTTCCAAATCAGCTATAAAAAAAGAATGTAAATTTGTGGCATCTGTTTCAATATTTTTTAATACCTGTATTCTACAATTTTCAATTAAAATATTATATTTTTTAAGAATTTGTGATATCGTACAATTAAAATGTATTATGTAGTCATCATCTTCTGAACATTCAAATAGTTCCTCAAATTCTTTTCTTTTTTCTGCTTCAAATTCCATAAATTCATTTTCTTTAGGTATTCTTCTTTTATTCCTTATATAATAACTTTCTGTTAAAAATGTCATTTCAGAAACAAAATTAAGTTCTTTATCAAAATATAAAGCAAATGAAAATTTATTTCCTATTGTAATTTCCTGTTCTGTTGGTTTTAATTTATATTTTTTTCTTAGATAATCAATAACTTCGCTAAATGAAAAAATATCAAAATATATAACAACCCCACTATTTTCATAATTTCCAACTCTGCTCTTATTCATTTTATCTAGCATCACAGCATAATAATCCTGTTGCCATAACCCACTAAATGTCAAAATTGCCTTATCATTTAAATTAATATTTCCCTCTGATAAATGTTCAACCATTATCCAAGACTCTAATATATCGTTTTTATTATTCATAATCCTATTCATTCCTGCTAACAACTAATATTTATTTGTTATATTTTAAAATATTTTTAACAATAATCAGTTATACATTTTTACTGATATTTTCTTGTAAAAAATCCATTCACTGCCTAAAATTATATGCCCTTGCAATCTCGTCCAGCCTCTTATCATTTTTCGTAATATCTTTTTTCCCTTTACCATACTTTGCATCTACTTTATCAAGTATTTTTACATCCATATGTCTGTACGGATATTCACGCAACTTCTGCCACAATTCATTATAATTAATCATTAATCTTCTTAATATAATAATAAGCCTTTCATTATACTTCCAATAAAATATACATTTGTAATACTCTGATTCTTCTCTGTTCTCCATATAATTAAGGTAATTCGCCCTTGCCCTTGAATATGTTCTGTCAAGTTGTCTACATATACATTCTATAAATTTACCTGTTATAGCATTTTTAGAACCATAACAAGTTATAATATCTTCAAATGTTTTTTTATATACTCCAAGATAACTTATAGCATCACTTGTACTATTAACGCTAAACATTTTGTTGATAATATTATTTATTGAAGCATCTATTGGCAACAAATCTTGTACCAATATATTTGTCCTCTTCAATGCATATATAATATCTTCTGACCTGAAACTGATAAATGTTATATTATGCGACAACAAATTAAGTATAACTCTTGATGCAGACTCACCTGTCATTTTACATACTAGATGCATAACATTTATAAATATTTCTCTCTCCTTATTGAATAGATAAGATACTTTTCCGTCTATGGTAAGGAAATAGCAATCTTCTCTCTTCGCTGCCTCAATAGAATCCATAAAATATGTAGGATGATAGAATGAATCTTTTTCATTTCTTTGGTTATATGATGGATATAATTCTATTTTCAAGTCACTCTTAAGCCATTCTAATATATTCTCTATTATAGTCCCACCATAATTTACATAAATTTTCTCAAGTTCTTCTACTGAACTGTATGTTATGTATATTGTCCTAAATATATCTAACAATTCCATCACATCATATGCATTTAGAAATAAAAGTGTCATTGCATCTACTACTATAGCATTACCTATTTCTTTTGATTTTTTTATTATATTATCATTACTATCATTGTTAACCACCATTTTAATCTGTTTATTATCTGGCATGCCAAGCATAGCTATCATATCATTATCTTTTCCAAGTGCTTTCTGCAACATATAGACTGTAACATATTCATTGTCATAATATGGAATTATACTATCATAATGCTTCTTTACAGTATTTATTCTATCCCAGAATTCATCTGTAAGTTTTTTCTCTCCTGATTCATTCACTTCTATAACTGGTATAGACTCTATCCAGGTTGCAACATTAGGATGCACATTCTTGAATTCAATACCATAAGATATACCATCTTCTTTTCCACATCTCATAAGTCTTGACATATATAACTGATGAACCGGATTGTACACAAGTTCCTTTGCCAATTCCTTTGCTTCTGTTATATATCTGACACTTGCATCCAAATCCCCGTCAAGCAGACAGACTTCACTCATAAGTTCAAGATACTTTATTTGATTTTCTTTATCTTCTATCTTATATGAACTTCCAAGCATTTCTCCATATTTCTTGGCTTTATCGAATGATAATATGTACTTTAGAAGTATGATATAGTTTATTTTCTGCGCAAATGTTTTACTATCATCTGGTACCTGTTCATATAATTCTATTAACCTTCCAACATCTAGTACTTTAAAATATATAAATTCTCCTATTTGTATGCGTTGCTTGTTACTTATAAATATATCAACATACTTCTCATACATATCAAGTGCCGTATATATATCAATATCTGCAAGGTATATAAAAGCATCATATATCAAACTTTCAGGATTATATATCGCCATCTCATGTTTTCCAAGTTTATTAAGAATCTCTGTATATATCTGTTTGAGTTCCTCATCATACTTGTTTCTTCTATAAAAACCTATAGAGTTCCATATATACATAACATCATTACTATGAATATGCTTATCATATAATTCTTTACTTTTTTCTTTTTGCTCTATAAGTTCATAATATCTTGCATCATATAGTTCAATATATGGACAATCTATATCTCTTTTTATTGCTTCACTTCTTATGCTTCTATAATCCTCTGTTCTTTTTATATCAAGTGCAAGCTGCAATGCCAAATTATAATTTCTACTAATCTCATTTTCACTTCCTATATTAAGCTTATTTTTAAAAAAGCTAAGTGCCTCATCATCGTTCCCGTTCTCTGACATTTCAAGACATGTTATATAGTTTACATCTCCATCACTAAGATAACCAATATTATCCCTGTTTCCACATAACATCTGATGATATATTATATTTCTTTTAGTATCATAATCTAGCTTGGCCATATCAGTATCACTAAGTGACAATTCATCAAGTTTATCCATTCTTTCACATATTATACAGACATTGACATATAGTATAAGAAATTGATCATCATAATGTTTGTCTTCAGATTGCAATATTTCTTCCATTGCTTTAGACAAATAATCCAATGAACTAAACATATGAGTATAATCTATCATATCTCTTGATATTCGCTTTCCATATTCACATGCTTTAGTTGCCATAGAATAACGTATTATTCCAAGGTTAATCAGATTATTAATAGAATGTTTCTCACCTTCCGCTTTTAACATCCATTTCTCTGCCTCCTCATAATCCGCATATATCTTACTCACTATTCCTCTTGCCGCATAATAAGATGAATGATATCTGCTATTATCAGTATTATTTAAAATACACTGCCATGCTTCATCCAGCTTAAGAAATAATTCTTCTTTCCCCTCTTTTATCAAAGCACCAAGCTCACATCTTAATATTATTGCTGGTATATACTTATTATCTATATTTATAGCTTTATCAAGTAGATATATAGCTTCTGACACATCAATATTTTTATACTGTCTGTTATTATTTTGATTATTTTTCCAACATATATATGCTTTTATATAGTAATATTTTGCATTCTGTGTGTAATCACAATATTTTTCTGAATACATAAGATTTTTTCTAGCTTTAGTATAATCCTCAATATTGGTATAACACAATGCCAGATTAATGTATATATTAGTAAGAAGTTCTTTTGCATCTACTCCACTCTCCCTTATATCATTAATCAATTCATTATACTTGATTATTGCATCTCTAAATCTCGTATTAGCCTGATAATTCTTCTCTATATTTTTAAATTCAGCAGCATATTCTGTATTATCACTTATATGATTATCATCCGTTAATACTTCTGTTAAATTATTACCTATTCTATTAATATTAGCCGATATATCATCCAATTTTTTATTTATTTCATGATAATTATTACTAATATCACCTTGTGTTTTTAATATTCCTCTTGTATTCTGTACTATTTCTAATTCATTATTCTTATCATTTGATAACAAACCTGAATTTTTCAACTCTAATTTTATTATATCAGCAGACTTATCCAATATTTTTTTCAATTGTACTTCATATTTACCATAATGCGAATATTCTTTTATAAATTCTTTTATAAACTTATCAGTCAGTCCAGATACTGTTTCTTCACTGATTGCTAGATAACTTAATAGATATCTTATTATAACTTTATTACATATATAGAATTTCTGAAGCTCTGTAAAATATTCTGTGCTCTGCATAGGAAACAATACTTTATTTTCTATTATGCCCGGCAATTCGTCACAGAATGTTTCAAATTTTTTCTGTCTTAATTTATTCTTTACTTTATCATATACATAATCTAATCCTTTACTTTTTATATAGTCTCTTATTTCTTCTGCTAATCCCATATTTCCCCTCATTATTTATATAAATTCTTTGGCTTTCAATATCTCTTGCACAATACCCACCAGTGAACTATGTGTATTGATACATAGACACTGGTGGGTATATTTTTTATACTGGTTTTAACAGAAACCTACCATAACTTAATTGTATCTGTTAAATAGAATTCTTTTGCAGGAATGTATATACTGCTTATATTTCCGAATTCATTTTCCCAGCCTTCTTCTCTTTTTAATCAAGTGTTTTCCCTCATTCTAGAAACTTTTAACACTCTATATCTCCAATACAAATATATTCATATTGTATCATCATTTAATAATAAATAAAAGATTTTTATTTATTATCTATTGACATTGCAAATCAAGCATTGTATAGTATAGCTATACTTAATTAAGTCTTGAATGTGTATTATACGCTTATATTAAAGTTCCATATTACGCATTTCTTATGTATCACACTGGATTCAGTACAGCATTTATTATCAGATTTTACCCATATATACACAACAAGGCATGATTCTATATTATGATCATTTTATCATATGATGTACCTGATGTAACAACTCACTTGTTATATATTTGACCACATGTTAAAATATATATGATTTCATAGCAGAATTGCCTGTTGTTAATTTTACTTATTGAATAAATGAAGTTTTAAGGAGATTTTGCTTATGAAAATTAACGATAAAGATAATAATTATTACAACAAAAAAACTGATAACAATATAATTATTAAAAATGATAGTAGCTCCTCTACTACAACCAAACGATATAGTGATAACGTATTTTGTCTATTATATTCAGATAAGAAGAATTTACTGGATTTATACAATGCCCTGAATAACTCATCTCATACAGACACTGATAATCTTAGCATAACAACGCTAAAAGGTGGCGTGTATATGAAATATAAGAATGATGCCTCATTTGTATTCAGCTATGAGTTATATATGTTTGAACAGCAGTCATCACTTAATTTTAATATGCCATTAAGGTTCTTACACTATGGCTCAGAAGTATACAGGAATATATTTCCTAATAATATGCTTCATAAAAGAAGTATGCTTAAGATTCCAACTCCACATTTTATTACATTCTATAATGGAAGAGAACGTATGAAAGAGCGTATTAAAATTCTTAAGCTGTCAGATATGTTTGAACATCCTACAAAGCATCCAGAGCTTGAGTTAATCGTTACGGTTATTAATCTTAATCCTGCTGAAGAGGCAACTGATATTATACATAGCACTACTGATGACAACTTTTTTGATAATAATATCAGACCAGCCATAAACGGATTATTCACGGATAACATATTAAACCGCTGCAAGTCACTCAGAGATTATATGACTTTTGTCACCAAAGTACGTAATAAAATGGATTTATCCGGTCTGGATGTCAGGACATCTGTTATCGAAGCTGTAGATGAATGTATCAAAGAGGATATTCTATCAGATTTCTTTATAAAGCATAGAGAAGAGGTGATTGATGTGAGTATATTTGAATACGATGAAGAAGGCGTTATGGAGATTCTCCGTGAAGAAGCCCGCACTGCTGGACTTGAGGAAGGACGTTCCGCTGGGCTTGAAGAAGGACGTATAACCGCAGCTATCGATGCCATTAAAAATATCATGACAAAGCTTGGTAAATCAGCAGATGAAGCTATGGACATACTTGATATTGATATTGATAAAAGAGAGGCTATTAAAAAAAAGCTGCAATAGTTATTCACCCGATTAAATATTAAACAATAAGTGGGGCGTAAACATTAAGAACATATTTCTTAATGCTTCGCCCCACTTATGTACTTTATCTGACAAACTCACAACTGTTATATTTTATATCTTCCTAGAACTGGTTATCTTTAAAGAATTCCCGCTTTCTTTCAATCATCTCATCAATCCTGCCAATATAATTCCTTACATCCTTGACGTTCTCTATACGCTCAATTCTTACTGAATGGTTGTCATCGCTTTCATTATGGAATACAACCTTGCTGCTTGCTCCGGCTCCACATGCTATTATGGTCTGTTTTTCCTCCATAATAAGTATGTTATATATACACTCCTTACCTTCCTTCGAATATCCTACATTTTCAAAGTTTCCAGCCATATTCTTCTGTCTGTACATATAATATGGTTCCATATCAAGCTTTTTTGCTGCTTCCTCTGTCATTCTTATGATCTCATCCGTATTTTTTGTTGACAGCTGCTTGTACTTATCTCTCCATATATTAAGCGCGGCTGCTCTCTTTATGGCAAGTGAATGTACCGTAAGACTTTCCGGATTCATAGCCTGTATCTCGCTAAGTGTATGCTTTACTTCGTCAACATCCTCACCGACAAGACCAAGTATTATATCCATATTTATATTATCGAAGCCTTCTTCTCTTGCCATATTGTATACATTCTTTATCTGTTCTACAGTATGCTTCCTGCCTATCAGATCAAGCGTTTTCTGATTCATCGTCTGTGGATTGATAGAGATTCTTCCAACATTATGTTTCTTAAGCACCTTAAGCTTATCAAGTGTTATGCTATCAGGACGACCTGCTTCTACTGTGAATTCATGGCATCCATCTATATCAAACAGTCTTTTAAGTTCTGTTATCAGTCTGTCAAGCTGCGCTGCACTAAGTGTTGTTGGTGTACCACCACCAAAGTATACTGTATCAAGTCTCCTCCCCTTCATGGCTCCTGATACGAATTCCATTTCCTTAATAAGTGCATCAAGATAACTATCAACGTAATCTTTATAGGCTCCAAGTGCATATGATGAAAATGAACAATACAAGCATATACTTGGGCAGAATGGAATTCCTATATACAGACTATAACCATTTTTATAGTCTATACGGTTTAGTATATCCATTTCTTTTCTGGCTACCTTAAGTGCAAGTTCTGCTTTCTGCTCACTTGCCTTATGCTTATCCATAAAATGTCTTTTTATCGTTTCTTCGCTTTCACCATCTTCAAGCATCATATATGCTATCTTACTTGGGCGCACTCCCGTAAGATATCCCCATGGAAGTGTCTTTCCGGTCTTTTTACTAAGATAGTCGTATAGATATGACTTGAACTTATCATGCATCTGGCTTTTGTTAAGTCCTGTAACATCTGGTACCTTTATGTCTATAACCATATCATCCGACATATCTTTTGAATCGTTTTTTGAATTATCTTTCAAATTATTTTTTAATTTGTCTTTCTGATTATCACTTGAACTATCGCTTTCTTTATATGCTGTAACTTCTGTTCTGGGATAGAATGAACGCACCAGCACTATGGCATCATCATAAAATGTATTATCGTCTATTTTAATATATATCATCATTATTCCTCTCTGTATACAGCTTCCCAAAAAAACACCACCTGCACACAATATTAAATATTCTGTCTAGTCTATATATACATAAAATATAAAATTTATAAATCACTTCTAAATTGAAAATCTTAATTCACCAGAAACGGATTATTCTCTCTCTCATAACCAACACTTGTGCCTTCTCCGTGTCCCGGATATACCTTCGTATCATCAGGAAGTACCATTACTTTTTCTTTTATTGAACGCACTATTTCGCTCATGCTACCTCCAGGAAAATCCGTTCTTCCAACTGAGCCACAAAATAATGTATCTCCTGAAAAAAGCACTCCTATTTCTCTTATATAATAACAGCTTCCACCTTCTGTATGTCCCGGAGTATGAAGTGCTTCTATATCAAATCCTGCAAGTTTAAGTATTTCGCCATCTTTATGCCATACATCTGCTTTTACTGAAAGCTTAAGCCCATATGCTTCACCAAGATTAATATGTGGCTGTTCAAGTGTATTCTTCTCATCACATGATGCATATACTTTAACATCATATTTATCTCTTACGGCATCTGCTGCCATAATATGGTCAAAATGTCCATGTGTTAACAATATTCCCTTAAGGCTGCATCCTGATTCATCTATCATTCTACTTATCTCATCCTGGCTGTCCGCTGGATCTATAAGAACACACTCTTTAATATCCATATTACATAACAGATAACAGTTAGTGCCTACCATTCCTAATATTCTTGAATCTATTTTATACATAACTTTTCCTTTTCTTTATATTATTATTTTTAATATTTGCCACCAATTAATGCATATAGCCCAACCCATTGCTTTGCAATTTACGAGAACCTATATATCATCGTAATATCATTATATGCTATCAAAAAGCCGTTATCAAGAATAATCCCGACAACGGCTCTAAACTGTAACATTTATATGCTATATTTTACACATTATGTTTGTTATTTATATTCTATATTGCTATATCCACTGCACACAAGCTTCTACATTATCTGAATTCAGATAATACCTTTTCTGCCGGTACTTGTCTTTATCAGCCCGTAGCTCTCTCAATATCTGTGACACCATCTATTTTTCTTAGCTTGTCGATAAGTCTGTTAAGCTCTTCCTTACCTGATACCACAAATCCTAAGTTAATAGTTGCAATATTCTTCTTGTTTACACGGCTGTTCATGAATCTTACGTCTATGTTAGCTTCTGTAAACAATCTTGATATATCAACAATAAGACCTTTTCTGTTACCTGCAAATATGTTAATCTCGGCACTGTATTTTTCATCTTTGTTCTCTGTCTGTTCCCACTCTGCTTCTATGAGTCTTGCACGCTCACTTGCCGGGAAGTTTAGTATGTTGATACAGTCTGTTCTGTGGATTGAGATACCTCTTCCTCTTGTAACAAAGCCTACTATTTCATCACCTGGAACAGGATTACAGCATCTGGAGAATCTGACCGCAACATCGTGGATTCCTTTAACAACGATTCCACCCTTGCCCTTTTTATTATCATTCTCCTTTTCCTTGCTTTCACTTGCTGCTATCTGTTCAAGTGCCTGCTTGTCTGTAATCTCAGCCTTCTTTGTCTTTAAGTATTCTTCATTAAGCTTATTGACTATCTGCCCTTCTTTTAAAGCTCCATGTCCGACGGCAGCCATGATAGAATCCCAGTCCTTATAGCCATATTTTCTTAAGGCCTTTTCTACGAATTCAGGCTTATTTATCTCTGAAAGAACTATGCCCTTTCCTTTACAATAGTTGGATATAAGCTCCTTACCCTTTATTATATTGTCTTCCTTAAGCTCCTGCTTAAACCACTGGTTGATCTTGTTACGTGCCTGTGTGGACTTAACCATAGATAACCAGTCACGGCTTGGTCCCTTTGAGTTCTGTGAAGTTATAATCTCGATTCTGTCACCATTTTTTATCTCATAATCAATATTAACAAGCTTTCCGTTAACTCTTGCACCTACCATCTTATTGCCTACAGCACTATGAATACTGTAAGCAAAGTCTATAGGGTTAGAACCTGCCGGAAGTGTCTTTACATCTCCCGTAGGTGTGAAACAATATACTGAATCAGAAAACAGATTAAGGTCATTCTTAATAGATGATAAGAATTCCTTATTGTCTGACATATCTCTCTGCCATTCAAGTATCTGTCTTAACCAGCTAAGCTTGGCCTCTTCACTCTTGTTTGTCTCACCTGTTTTGCCTTCTTTATACTTCCAGTGAGCTGCAATACCATATTCTGCTATTCTATGCATTTCATATGTTCTTATCTGTACTTCAAAAGGCTGGCCATTGGATGCTATAAGTGTTGTATGAAGTGACTGATACATGTTAGGCTTAGGCATAGCTATATAATCCTTGAATCTTCCTGGAATAGGCTTGTACATCTCATGTATTACACCTAAAGCCGCATAACAGTCTTTAACTGTGTCAACCTTAATACGCACTGCCAATATATCATATATCTGATCAAGTGTCTTATTCTGGTTAACCATCTTTCGATAGATTGAGAAGAAATGCTTAACTCTTCCATCTATCTCTGCTTCTATACCGGCATTGCTTATATGCATACCGACTTCCTTGATTATGCTCTTTATAAATGCTTCTCTACCCGGTCTGTTGATATCCACCTGCTTTACAAGGTCATTGTAAGTATCTGGCATAAGATATTTCATGGAAAGATCATCTAATTCTACCTTAATCTTAGATATACCAAGCCTATGTGCTATAGGAGCATATATATCCATAGTCTCTCTGGACTTTTCCACCTGCTTTGCTGGTGACTGGTACTGCATTGTACGCATGTTGTGAAGTCTGTCGGCAAGCTTTATAAGAATAACTCTTATATCCTTAGCCATAGCAAGAAACATTTTTCTTAAGTTTTCTGCCTGCACTTCTATCTTGTCATGCTGATAGTTAAGCTGTGTAAGCTTTGTAACTCCATCTACTAAAAGTGCAACCTCATCGCCGAATTCTTTTGCCACATCTTCACTTGTCATAACAGTATCTTCAACAACATCATGTAAAAGACCAGCTATAATAGACTCTTTATCAAGCTCAAGCTCTGCTAATATAATAGCAACACAAAGTGGATGTATAATATATGGCTCACCTGACTTTCTAAACTGACCTTCATGAGCCTTTTTTGCAACCTTATATGCACGTTCTATATCTGAAAGGTCAGATGATGGATGGTACATTTTAACTTTTTCTATAAGGTCATTATAAAGCTCCTCCGGGCTTGTAAAATCTGCCGGCGTATCCACTGATTTTTCTACTTCGCTTGTCTTAATATTCTTATTTCCTGCTAATTCTATATTGCTCTCTGGCATATAATCTCTCCCCCTCGTGTATCTATAATCCGGGTGCACAGCCTGTATATGACTGTTTTATTATATTATAATTTACTCGTTATCTGCTCCTATACTCACGAACCCGCGCTATCGCGCTCTTTCGTCCTGCTTCGCATGACTGTTCGTTCGTTAATGGTTATAATTATACCTCAGCGTATAACTTTTCCATAAATTCTCTTGTTGCCACTGCATTTTCTGGAACAGTATTCTCAAGTGTACAATGAACATATGGCTTATGTTCCTTGATCTTCTTAAGCAATAGTGGATAATTAAGTCCACCTGTTCCTGCTGCTATTGACTTGAGCTCATCATTCTCAACTACATAATCCTTGCAATGGACTACTGCGATATCTTTTAATAACAGGTCAAATGCCTTTTCTATAATCTCATCCTGTTTATCAATGTTTCCTATATAAAGAAGGTTAACAGGGTCAAATATAATCTGAAGGTTTGGAGAATCTATAGCATCAAGCACCTTTCTTGCCCTCTCAACTGTGTTGACTATATGCTTCCATACAGGCTCTATAGCTACTATAACGCCAAACTGTTCTGCATATTTAACTATAGGTCTTAGGTTATCTATAAAACACTGAAGTGCCTCATCCGAATGATTCGCTGGTTCATACTTGTACTCTTCATTGACAGCACCTGTCTCTGTTCCAACAACTCCACATCCAAGTATACTTGCAAATCTTATATGTGCTTTATACTTCTCGACTATCTCCTTATGCTTTTCAGGATTAGGATTGCAAAGATTAAGATAGCATCCAAGAACTGCCACATCAACCTTATTCTCTGCACATAACTCCTTAATATACATAGCAAGTCCAGGTGTCATAGTCTCAACTCCCGGCTTAAACTCCTTTATAGACTTTGAAAGTGCTATATGCATACAATGAAATCCCTGCTTATGTATGTTAGGGATAAGCTCATCAAGTGGTGCATATGCAACATCATGTGCTCTGATACCTATTCTCATAATAATCCTCCATTCTTGCGTGTGAAAAATCTTATTTTTCACACTAATCCTCTTTTCTACGCTCATTTATCACTAAACTTCTTTTCTGTGCGTGTTTAATCTTGAATATTTTATATGTCTTACTATATTCATACATCATGCTATTTAAAATCTACAGATTTATTTCAGTTTAACATATCAATGCCCAAATGTCACTTATAAGTTCAATTTAAGCTTGAATTATAAGTTCTATTTAAGCTTCTAACTGATACAAAAGCCCCTGTAATGATAATAATTACTGTATAATAAATAAATACTACCATTACAGAGGCTCTCTTATTTTATATAATCTATTAATGTACTAGATTGTACGATTAATTATAACAGGAACAATTAGAAGCTCATATCATTCTTACTTATAGCATTATAAAATGTAGTCAGTGGTATAAAGCTCTGTGCGAAGCTTTTTCCTGAATCACCCTTACATATGACCGCATCGTCTGTTATTGTCTTTACGCCTACTGATCCACCAGATGCTTCATTTATGGCTTTTCTGAATGTTTTAAGTCCATACTTCAAATATGAGGCATCTCCTGTAAGCTCATAAGCTATCGCAAGTGACTCAAGCAGAAGTGTGTTGTTACCATTTCTTGCAAGACTAGGAAGTTCCTTATAGTAGAACAGTCCGTTATCCATATAGCAATTCTCTACAAGATCATCCACAGCATGTATTAACATCTGTTTTACATCCTCTCTTGGGAATACTCTGTAGTATCTCATAACACTTCCGACTGCAACTGATATCATGAAACCTACTCTTATTGCTGTATTATCTGTGTATGGTGATAACCAGTCTCCATATTCTTCTTCCCATTTCTTGAAGCTGTCTATAATCCAGTCACATTTAGCAAGCCATTTCTTATCATTAGTTTCTACATAAAGTGCTATAAGTGTACGAAGCGCCCAGCCTGTTTCCCTTGCATTGGCTTCACCTGGCACCTGATACATCGGAGTTTCAAGAAGTCTTAAGACATTTTCACCGATTCCAACAGCTGCCTCATATCCTCTCTCATCTCCTGTAAAATGATAATAATCAAGAAGACCTTCAACCCATTCATGTGAGCATACCATAACACCATTCTTACAGTGCCCTGCTGTATGTTCCCATTGTCCCCCGATTCTTAAAGGATTGCTGCTATAGTGGCATATATCAACATCCATCCAGTGTTTTGCTGCTACTATCAAATAATCAAGGAATCTTCTTACTCCTGTTCTAGCATACATAAGTGCACAGGCATGCGGATAGTCATATTCATTGTTGCTCCAGACTGGTTTTCCGCCACCTCTTCCCTGGACTGTGTATCCCATATCTACTGTATCACCCCAGTTAAGCATACCATAGCATCTTGAATGTCCATCTGCTTTTGCATTAAGTGCTATTTCCACATCTTCATCATATTTATCAGGAAATACATCAAGCATTGCACCAGACTCTTTAAATATCTGAGGTGCTATATATGGTCTGTCTGGCATCTGATATATAAGACTTCTGTTATCTATCTCCCATATATGAGTTTCTGGACTATGCCAGTGTATAAGGAAGTTCTGTTCTTTTGCCATACCTGACTGCATAGTTATCTCACCTACGCCCTCTGGCACAAGCATGACCGCTACACCATCTGCACATGACTTGATTGCCTTAGGATAATTCTGCTGTGCCTGATGCACTGTTACGCAGAATCCATCATCAGCATCTGTATAGTCAGCCATAAATGTTCCATATAACACTTCTGCATAATGTTCATTAGCCTCTTTTATAAGATAGCTGTCATCTATTGTCTCATTTACTTCTTCACCATTCTTACCTATGATAAAGCTTGTCTTATAGTTTGAAGTGGCAACTATAGTCCTGATATCTGAAACAGGAGCCCTGTGTTCTATCATATCAAGCTCTCCTATTCCTCTTGTCATAAATATAGGTCCATTGTTCTTAGAATTGTCTGTAAGAATATCTCCACATCCAGTTGAATCGTTGCCAGCTGCCATATCTATATGTACAAGCTTATCTGTTATCCTGCTGTCCTTTGATTTCTTAATATAAAATACTAGTGATTTTATATTAAGTTCTTCGTCTGATGTATTGATTATTCTATATGATATGTTTACCCATGGTTTTCCTGCATAGGCTGTGATTCGTATCTCAGACTCTATTTTCTTATATTTTATATCTTCTTTATCTATAGAAGCTTTATTTCCGCCTTTATCAGTTTTATTTCCATCTTTATCAGCCTCAACAACATTATAAGCCTTAGCTGAAAGTGTTACCTCTACAGGACCTGGCTTTACTACACGCCACTCTCCTATAGACATCTTATAATCATTTCCTTCTCGATCCTTTAAAACCGGTCCTTCAAAGTTCTCTTCGGTATATATCTTTCTTCCATCAACTAACCTTGTAAATATACTTTCAGAGTTATCAGATACATCAAACTCTAATTCACCACTGTTTACTGTATAACCTGCTTCTGTCTTCTTTACACACACTGCAGCTTTGTGTACATTTACATCCTTTTCTATAGGATTATCATAAGACAGCTTAGAAGCTTCTACAGCTTTATCATACTCTTCACTGCTTACAGAAAGAATCACTTTTGTGCGCTTGTTAGCTGGGAGATCTGCCATAAAGCTTATAAACAGAAACTTAACACTTCCATCATCATAGCTCGATGTCACTTCAGGCTGTATAATGCATTCCTTTCCATTCTGTAATACTGCTATCTCTGATATGCTTTTAAGTTCACCTTTCTTAAATGGAACTGCTACGCTGACGCATTCCTGAATCCTTGGATACCTATATAACTTATCCAGATAAATATCTAACATGCTTTATTCCTCCTTGTTATTCCACTATGCAAGCCATTTTTAATACAACAAAACTGTATTAACATGGGTTTTTGCCGGCTTTTTTTCATATTTAACTTATATCTTATTATACTCACATTAATATCTGCTAACTACTGTTAAGATTGTCCTTTTTATGATATTATACATATTAATTGACCTTTACCTGCTTTAAGTTAGCAATCAGTACTAAGCATGAAGGTAAATTTATTCACAGAAAGGACTGTACACTTTGAATTATGCTGAAATAAAATATAATGATATTGCCAATGGTCCCGGCGTAAGAACAAGTATATTTGTAAGTGGCTGCACTCATCATTGTAAGGGTTGCTTTAACGAGGTTGCATGGGATTTTAATTATGGCATGCCATTTACTGATGAAACTATTGATGAAATAATAGAATCAATGAAGCCTTCTTATATAGCAGGATTAACTCTTCTTGGTGGTGAGCCCTTCGAACCAGCTAACCAGAAAGGACTTCTTCCTTTATTAGAAAGAGTAAAACAGGTATATCCTGATAAGAATATATGGTGTTTTACAGGCTATCTGTTTGATAAAGATATTATGGAGCGTATGTATAACACATACCCAGAGACTGCAAGAATGCTGTCTTTCATCGACATATGTGTTGATGGAAAGTTTGTTGAACAACTAAAGGATATGATGTTAAAATTCAAAGGATCATCTAACCAGAGAACTATTGATGTACAAACCTCGCTTAAGGAGGGGCATGTAGTCATAGCTGATGGTTACTAAAGCTGTTTATGCTAATCACAATATATAGAAATGAGGATTTATTTTTATGAAACAAAATGTAAATATTAAAAAACTTACACCTGATGCTATTATACCAACTTACGGAACTGAATACTCAGCTGGTGCAGACCTTTATTCAGGTATGACAGAAGCAGTCACTATAAAACCTGGCACAACTGAATTCATCAAAACAGGTATTGCCATGGAGATACCTGCTGGTCTTGTTGGTCTTATTTATGCAAGAAGCGGTATGGCATGCAAAAAGGGTGTTGCTCCTGCCAACAAAGTAGGTGTTATTGATTCTGACTACAGGGGAGAGATAATAGTTGCCCTATACAACCACTCTGATGCTGCTGTTACTATAGAACCAGGTGACAGAGTTGCACAGATTGTACTTGCTCCTTATATAACAGCTGCTTTTAATGAAGTGCAGGAATTAAGTGATACAATTCGTGGAGATGGCGGATTCGGTTCTACAGGAACTAAGTAGGAATATTGTTGTTTAACACACATTCTTAACGTACGGACGACAGCATATATGAGAAAAGCAGGTGTGCATACATCAACGATGCCAGAA
>OFMN01001187.1_pt1 | contig 18540 bp, 17 predicted proteins | sample 1541791 | NCBI WGS metagenome assembly OFMN01 (sample SAMN04209248, study PRJEB22552) | human gut metagenome | biome: gut; material: feces | host: Homo sapiens | place: USA: Oklahoma
TGATGCTGCGCAGCCGCACGGCAACGTCCTTGTGCACGGTGGACTTGCTGCACCCAAACGCCGCAGCCGCAGCGCGCACGGTGGCCCCGCGCTCCACGATGTATTCTGCCAGCTGTACCGCCCGCTGTTCCGGATCTGCTCTCATACCCCCACGCCCCCTGTATCGTGCTGCTACAGCCTATGCGCCGGGCCGGGCAATTATGTCGGCAAGGGTTGACTTTTACCGCCCGGTTGCGCTATACTGACCACGGACATAAAAACAGGGGCGCCGTAAGGCTGAGATCCGCACTGAGCGGAGTACCCTTTACCTGATCCGGGCAATGCCGGCGTAGGGAGTTTGCGGGAGTCCTTGCAATTTTTTGCAGTTTCACAAACACCCATGCGCCTGCTGTAATTTCAGCGGGTGCATTTTTGTTTTTGTGTACCTTATAGAAAAGAGAGGAATCCCTATGTCGAAAACCTACTCCAAGACCCGCGTGTTGGTGGAATGCGCGCTGATGATCGCCATCGGCACCGTGCTGTCCAACATCAAATTCTTCACCCTGCCCAACGGCGGCAGCGTGACTGCCCTGAGTATGCTGCCGTTTGTGCTGGTGTCCTTCCGCCACGGCATCAAGTGGGGCCTGTTCACCGGATTTGTCAACGGCTGCCTGCAGATCCTGCTGGGCGGCGGTCTCTGGGCACCGCCCACCCCGACTTTCCTTGCTTATGCCGGCGAAGTCCTGCTGGATTACATCCTCGCCTTCATGGCGCTCGGCCTGGCAGAGTTCTTTGCCCGCCCCTTCCAGAACCGTGTTGTCGGCGTGGCTGTGGGCACTTTCATGGCTGGCTTCCTGCGGTTCCTGTGCAGCTTCCTGTCCGGTGTGCTGATCTGGGGCAACCTGACGGACGGTCTGCCCGCCTGGACCTACAGCCTGGTGTACAACGGCAGCTATATGCTGCCGGAGACCCTGCTGACCATGGTGGCTGCTGTGCTGTTGTGCCGTGTGGCACCCCAGATCTTTGACCGCCAGAGCGCAAAGGCCTAAAGAAAGCGTACTTTCGTACATCCTCTGTTCCCCTGCCGGGCCAAAAACCCAGCAGGGGATTTTTGCTGCAAAAATTTCAAAAACCTGTTGACAATCTCCCTTTGGGCTGGTATAATTACACACGTCGTCAGGAGCACAACGCCGAACGACAAGCCAGCATGGGGGATTAGCTCAGCTGGGAGAGCGCTTGCATGGCATGCAAGAGGTCACCGGTTCGATCCCGGTATTCTCCACCAATCAAGAGCAAAACGAACACGAAGTCACCATTCAAATGGTAGGCAACGTGTTCGTTTTGTTTTGTGAGCTTCCCTGCGTGACCACATCGTAAAACATAAAACGAAAAATCCCCCTACGCTGACCCGGTTCAAAGGTCAATGTAAGGGGATTTTGCTGTAAAATCAAGAGCGGAACCAGATTGATGCTGCTCTCTACAAAACTGGAATGAACGCATTCCGAAGAGGCCCGCTTTTTAAGTCTATGCTGAATTTGCAGCTCAGAAGTTTCATCCTTGTTATCTTTTCTTATAAATCATCGTTTTTGCGTGAATCATCATTTATCCACAGAGCTTTGTGCTGCCGATGCACAAAGTGCCGCCCGGGGCCGGACATCCTCACTTTTGCTTGACATTTTCTGCCGGAACCGTTATGTTGGTACTGACAGCTGAATCATCCGTTCCGCCGCGAACCAGCTGCCTGCGTTGTAAGGAGATTAAAAAGATGAAATTGATCCGCACTGTTGACGCGGCAGGGCAGGTGCTCTGCCACGATATCACCCAGATCATCCCGGGCGAGTTCAAGGGCCCGCGCTTCCGCAAGGGGCACATCGTCCAGCCCGAGGACATCCCAGTGCTGCTGTCCATCGGCAAAGAAAACCTCTATGTCTGGGAAAAGCGCCCCGGCATCCTGCATGAGGACGAGGCAGCGGCCCTGCTGTACAAAGCTGCTGCCGGCAAAAACATCCACGGCACCGAACCGAAAGAGGGCAAGATCGAGCTGATCGCCGACTGCGACGGCCTGCTCAAGATCGACCGCGCCGCATTGCTGGCTGTGAACCGCACGCCCCAGATGATGATCGCCACCATCCACGGTGATATGCCCGTGAAAAAAGGCCAGAAGCTGGCCGGCACCCGCATCATCCCGCTGGTGATCGAGCAGGAAAAGATGGACGCCATGCAGGCCGCTGCCGGGCCGGAGCCCATCCTGAACGTGCTGCCCTTCCGTGCGAAGAAGTTTGCCGTCATCCCCACCGGCAGCGAGGTGTTCAAGGGCCGCATCGAGGACAAATTCACCCCGATTTTGCAAAACAAGCTGGCCGAATACGGCTGTGAGATGACCTTCCGCAAGGTCTGCGATGATGACCCGGCGGGCATCACGGCCGCCATTCTGGAGGCAAAAGACGCAGGCTGTGAGCTGATCTTCACCACCGGCGGCATGAGCGTGGACCCCGACGACCGCACCCCGCTGGCCATCAAAAACACCGGCGCCGACATCATCAGCTACGGCGCGCCGGTGCTGCCGGGTGCCATGTTCCTGGTCAGCTATCTGGACGGGGTACCCGTGTGCGGCCTGCCCGGCTGTGTGATGTACGCCAAGCGAACGATTTTTGACCTGCTGCTGCCCCGCCTGCTGGCCGATGCCCCCATCACCGCCGAGGACATTGCCCGGCTGGGCGAGGGCGGGCTGTGCCTGGGCTGTGCGGAATGCCACTGGCCCAACTGCGGCTTCGGCCATTGCTGAGAAACCCTCTCCGTCTCGCTGTCGAACGGCAGGGAGTTTTGCAATAGAGCGTAATAAGGACAAGAAATAAATGAGTGAAAATAATCTGACCCATTTTGATGCCGCCGGAAATGCCGTGATGGTGGATGTGAGCGGCAAACCGGTCACCGCCCGGGAGGCTACGGCCCGGGGCATCCTTACCATGAACGCCGAAGCCTTTGCCGCCGTGCAGAGCGGCACGGTGAAAAAGGGCGACGTGCTGGGCGTGGCCCGCATCGCCGGCATTATGGCCGCCAAACGCACCAGCGAGCTGATCCCGCTGTGCCATCCCCTGCCGCTGACCAAGGTATGCGTGGATTTTGAACTGCTGCCCGAACAGCAGGCCGTGGAAGCCCGCTGCACGGTCAAAACCAGCGGCGTCACCGGCGTGGAGATGGAAGCCCTGACCGGCGTTTCCACAGCCCTGCTGACCATCTACGATATGTGCAAAGCTGTGGACAAGGGCATGGAGCTGAGCGGCATCCATCTGGTGGAAAAGACCGGCGGCAAGAGCGGCCATTACATCCGGTCGGAGGGCGGCTATGTTTGATTCCTGCCGCCGGGATATCCACTACCTGCGCCTGTCGGTCACCGACCGCTGCAACCTGCGCTGCCGGTACTGTATGCCGGACGGCGCAAAAATACCGGAGCACGAAGAAGTGCTGACCCATGAAGAATTTCTGCGTCTGGCCGCGCTGTTTGCGCAGTGCGGCATCGACACGGTGCGGGTGACCGGTGGCGAACCGTTGGTGCGCAAGAGTGTGGCACAGCTGGTGGCCGGGCTGAAAGCAACGCCCGGCATCCGTCATGTCAGCATGACCACCAACGGCACTCTGCTGGCGCAGCAGCTGCCCGCTTTACTGGACGCGGGCCTTGACAGCGTGAACATCAGTCTGGACACGCTGGACCCGGCGGTGTTCCGGCACATCACCGCCCGGGACGAATTCGCCGCCGTGCAGGCGGGCCTGCGCGCCGCATTGGAAAGTCCCCTGCCGGTCAAGCTCAACTGTGTGCCGCAAGTGGGCGTCAACGAGGGCGAACTGGAAGCGATTGCAGCGCTGGCCCGGGACAACGATCTGCAGGTGCGGTTCATTGAGATGATGCCCATCGGCTACGGCGCGGCCATGCCCTGCGTCTCCGGCCCGGAGCTGCGGGCGCGGTTTGCCAACCGCTGGCCGGAACTGCATCCCGTGGAAGGCACCACCTTTGGCAATGGCCCTGCCGTCTATTATACCGTGCCCGGCTGGAAGGGCAGCATTGGCTTCATTGCCGCCGTGCACGGCAAATTCTGCGCCTCCTGCAACAGGGTACGGCTGACGAGTCAGGGCTTTCTGCGTCCCTGCCTTGCCAGCGAGACCGGGTGTGACCTGCGTGCTCTGCTGCGCGGCGGGGCCGACGACGCCCGGCTGTGGACGGCCATCCGGGAGACCATCTGGTCCAAACCCCGGGAGCATCATTTTGAGGACCGGTGCATGCCCGCGACACGCAGCATGTACCGCATCGGAGGATAACATTTTATGGGTAAAATTCTGGCCATCTGCACAAGCCCCCGGCGCGGCACCGTCAAGACCGCGGTGCCCAGCGCCGTGCTCACCCCGGAATGGGGCATCGTGGGCGACGCCCACGGCGGCAATTGGCACCGCCAGGTCAGTATGTTGAGCGCTGAAAAGATCGAAGCCTTCCGCAAAAAGGTCTGGGTAGACTACGGTGCCTTTGGCGAAAATCTGGTCGTCGAAGGGTTTGACTTCCGCACCCTTCCGGTCACCAGCCGGTTTGCCATCGGAGACGTGGTACTGGAGATGACCCAGATCGGCAAGGAATGCCACAACGACTGTGTCATCAAGCAGCAGACCGGCGAATGCATCATGCCGCGGGAGGGCGTGTTTGCCCGGGTAATTGCCGGCGGCGAGATCCGTGTGGGCGACGAAGTGACCCTGCTGCCCCCGCCGGAGAATCCGCCCCTGCGGGCTGCCGTCATCACCCTTTCCGACAAGGGCAGCCGCGGTGAACGGGAGGACAAAAGCGGCCCGCTCATCGTCAAAATGCTCGCCGCCGCGGGCTACAAGGTGGAAGAGACACTGCTCCTGCCCGACGAGGCAGCTGCCCTGAAAGCCCAGCTCATCCGGCTGGCCGACGGCCGTCAGGTCAACCTGATCCTCACCACCGGCGGCACCGGCTTTTCGCCCCGGGATATCACCCCGGAGGCCACCCTCGCCGTGGCCGACCGCAACGCGCCCGGCATCGCCGAGGCCATGCGGTACCACAGCCTGAGCATCACCCCGCGCGGGATGCTCAGCCGTGCAGCCAGCGTCCTCCGCGGCAAAACGCTCATCGTCAACCTGCCGGGCAGCCCCAAAGCTGTGCAGGAAAATCTGGAGTACATCCTGCCCAGTCTGGAACATGGGCTGCGCATCGCCGCCGGTCTGGACGGTGAATGTGCACGCCATTGACTTTTCAAAAAAGCAATACTATGCATCGCTCATCCCTCAATTTTGACCGATGTGCGCAGAAATTTTGGCCGGTTTGCCGCTTGACGGACCGGCCTGTTTTTTTGTATTCTATTCCTTGGAATTCTTTTATCCCGGTGGGCGGCACCGCATCCTGTACCGTATCGTGCAAAATCATTTCTTTCAAAGAACAGGAGAATAAGCCATGAACCTGAACAAGATTTCCCGCCGGAACTTTCTGTGTGCGGTCGGTCTGACCACCGCCGCTGCCCTGACTGCCTGCGGCAGCTCCGCTTCCAGCGCGGCCGCATCCTCTGCCGCTGCTTCCTCCGGAGCCGATGCAAAACCGGTGGAGCTCATCGTCTTTGCCGCCGCCTCCCTCACTGAGACCCTGACCGCCATCGGCGAAACGTACTCGGCAGAGAACCCGGGCGTGACCTTCCGGTTCAACTTTGATTCCTCCGGCACCCTCAAGACCCAGATCCAGGAAGGTGCCGACTGCGACGTGTTCATTTCGGCCGGTCAAAAGCAGATGAATCAGCTGGACAGCACCGCTTCTGCGGATGTAAACACCGAAGGGCTGGACTTTGTGGACAGCGACAGCCGCGTGGACCTACTGGAAAACAAGGTGGTGCTCTGCGTGCCGGAGGGCAGCGACAAGGGCATCGACAGCTTTGACGCCCTGGCCGAGCACCTGAAGGCCGAGGACATCCTCTTCTGCATGGGCAACAGCGATGTGCCGGTGGGCCAGTACACCCAGAAAATTCTGGCCTATTATGATCTGGACGAGGCCGCTCTGGCTGCCGCCGGGGTCATCACCTACGGTTCCAATGTCAAGGAGGTGACCACCCAGGTCACCGAGGGCAGCGTGGATGCCGGTGTGGTCTACTGCACCGACGCCTACAGCGCCGGTCTGACCCCGGTGGACGAGGCCACCAAGGAGATGTGCGGTCGGGTCATCTACCCTGCCGCCGTGATGAAAGCCGCTCCCAATGCCGACGCCGCCAAGGCTTTCCTCGCCTATCTGCAGACCGAAGAGGCCATGACGGTGTTCGAGGGCGTCGGCTTCAGCGCTGTGGCGCAGTAAAGTCGTAATCATCGTTTGCCATTGCTGTTTCCTCCAGCCTCTTTTTTACACCGTTTACCTGACCTTCACTTTTGCAATCAAGGCTTTGTCTGTCCCCATTCTACAAAATACGGTATCCCATAAATATCTCTTTCACGCATTTTCCGGGACAAATGCACTATTTTTTGCGGTGTTCCCGCGGGGTCAGACCAAAATGCGCCTTGAATGCCCGGTTGAAATAGGAGAGGTTCTCGAACCCGCAGCGGGAAGCGATGCTCAGCACCGTGTCATCCGTTGTGTGCAGGGCTTCGGCAGCGGCATTGAGCCGGTATTCCTTGAGAAAAGCAATGAAGCTCTGCCCGGTCATCTGCCGGAACCACCGCATAAAGTGGCTCTCACTGCAGGGCACCAACTGCGCCGCATCGGAGATATGCACCTCTTCGCCATAATGTTCCGCCACCCATTGCAAAATCTTTTTCAACCGCCGGGAGTCGGCGGTCTCCATCGGCGGCAGGTTCTTCCCCTGTGCAATGAGCAGCGCCAGAAAGCGCAGCAATGCCCCTTTGATAAACAGCTCATAGCCCGGCTCCTTGGCGCGGTTCACATCCTCGGTCTCCCGCAGGCAGGCGGCGGCACGAGCATAACATGGCTCGTCCGGGGTCAGGCGCTGGGTCAGCGACAGCCGCCCACTTTGCAGCGGCAACAGGTATTTTTCGGCGCAGAGGTCCCCCGCGCCGCCCAGCAGTTCCAAATCAAAGATGATGTTCTCATATTCCATGGAACAGCCCTCCTTCTGCCGCAGGGCATGGAGTGTCCCCGGCGAAAAGACAAAGATATCCCCTGTATGCGCCGGATAGGCCGCTGTGCCCATCTGCACAAGGCCGCTGCCGCGCTTGACAAAGACCAGCTCCATGCTGTCCTGCCAGTGCAGTGCCACCTGCGGGAAGTCCCCCGGGATGGTGCAGGGATAGATGTTGAATGGAAAACGCACGGCACCGTGTTGCTTTGTTTCCTGCAAAAAAGATGGATTTCCCATGTCTGTTTCCTCCTGATGATAGGATTGTATCATAATTTGCACTGTTTAGGCAAGATTTTGCACGTTTTGTGTGGTATATCTTGAGACACAGATGTCAACCCTGCTTTCCGTATCAAAGGAGGATCCTGTTATGAACTTTACCGAAACCTTACAAAGCCTTACCGGCAAACCTCTTTCTGCCTGCACGAATCAGGAACTGTATCTTGCCCTGCTGGAACTTGTCCGGCGCAAGAGTGTTGACCGTGTGCAGCCGGTGACCGGCCGTAAGCTCTATTATATCAGCGCCGAATTTCTCATCGGCAAGCTGCTGTCCAACAACCTCATCAATCTGGGTTTGTACGACGAAGCCCGCGACGCGCTGGCTGCTGCCGGGAAGAGCCTTGCAGACATTGAAGAAGTGGAGCCGGAGCCGTCTCTCGGCAACGGCGGTCTGGGCCGTCTGGCCGCCTGCTTCCTCGACTCGCTGGCAACGCTGAACCTGCCCGGCGACGGTGTGGGTCTGCGGTATCACTTCGGCCTGTTCCGGCAGTCTTTTGAGAACGGCGTCCAGAACGAGAAGCCCGACCCGTGGCTCACCGCCCACAGCTGGGCCGAAAAGACCGATATCACCTATCCGGTAGAGCTGGCCGGCAAGGAATACACCGCCCGCCTGTACAAGCTGGCCGTCACCGGTTACGAGGGCCGCACCAATACCCTGAACCTGTTCGACCTCGACACCATCGACGAGAGCATCGTCCACGACGGTATTGCCTTTGACAAGACCGCCATCGACAAGAATCTGACGTTGTTCCTCTACCCGGACGATTCCGACGAGGCAGGCCGCCGGCTGCGGGTGTACCAGCAGTATCTGATGGTCTCTGCCGGGGCCCAGCTGATCCTGGCCGAGTGCGCCGCCCGGGGCTGCAATTACCACGACCTGGCCGATTATGCCGCCATCCAGATCAACGACACGCACCCCAGCATGGTCATCCCGGAGCTGATCCGTCTGCTGGGTGAAAAAGGCATTGATTTTGACGAAGCCGTGGAGATCGTTACCAAGACCTGCGCCTACACCAATCACACCATTCTGGCCGAAGCACTGGAAAAGTGGCCCCGTTCCTATCTGGATGCCGTGGTGCCCCAGCTGATGCCCATCATCGAAAAGCTGGATGCACTGGCCCGCACCCGCACCGAGGACGAAGGTCTTGCCATCATCGACAAGGACGACCGGGTGCACATGGCACACATGGATATCCACTTCACCCACTCCACCAATGGCGTGGCGGCTCTGCATACCGAGATTTTGAAAAACTCCGAGCTGCACGGTTTTTACGAGCTGTACCCGGAAAAATTCAACAACAAGACCAACGGCATCACCTTCCGCCGCTGGCTGCTGGAATGCGACCCGGCCCTGACCGCTGAGTTGGAACAGCACATCGGCTCCGGCTTCCGCAAGGATGCCGCCGAACTGGAAAAGCTGCTGGCCTTTGCGGAGGACGAGACGGTGCTGAACGAGCTGACCGCCGTGAAGAAGGCCAACAAACAGGCCCTTGCCAACTGGCTGCTGCATACGCAGAATGTCACCGTAAACACCGATGCCGTGTTTGATATCCAGTCCAAACGTCTGCATGAGTACAAGCGTCAGCAGCTCAACCTGCTCTATCTCATCCACCAGTATCACGAGATCAAGGCAGGCCATCTGCCCGCGGTGCCGCTGGTGAGCATCTTCGGTGCCAAGGCTGCACCCGCCTACACGATCGCAAAGGACATCATCCACGCCCTGCTGACCCTTTCTAAGGTCATTGCGGCAGACCCGGAAGTGTCCAAGTGGTTACAGGTCGTGTTCATCGAGAACTACAACGTTACCGCTGCTGAAAAGCTGATCCCGGCCTGCGACCTGTCCGAGCAGATCAGCCTTGCCTCCAAGGAGGCTTCCGGCACCGGCAACATGAAGTTTATGTTGAACGGTGCGCTGACCCTCGGCACCATGGACGGTGCCAACGTGGAGATCTGCCAGCAGGTGGGCGAAGAGAACATCTATATCTTCGGCCAGACTTCCGATCAGGTCATCCACCGCTATGCCGCCGGGGATTACTGCGCGGCTCAGTGGTACGAGGGCGATGCCAACATCCGCCGGGCCATCGACTTCTTGACTGGGCCGGAGATGCTGGCCGCAGGCCACGCCGAGAACCTGACCCGCCTGCACGACGAGCTTATCCACAAGGACTGGTTCCAGACCCTGCCGGACTTCAACGCCTATGTGGTACGCAAGGGGCAGGCCCTGAACGATTACGCCTGTGACCCGCTGGGCTGGCGCAAAAAGTGCCTGGTGAACATCGCCAAGGCAGGCTTCTTCTCCAGTGACCGCACCATTGGCGAATACGACCGCGACATCTGGCATCTGGGGCAGTAACCATTATTTCTTAGCGTTTCACGATCCTTTTCTCCGCCTCTTTGCTTTCCCGGCAGGTTCTGCCGGACGGCTCGGGAGCCTGTAAGTTTCACAATTTCACACCGAGATCTGGCCGGTCTGCCACTTGACGGACCGGCCTGTTTTTTGTATCTTATTCTTCGGGATCTCTTTATCCCGGTGGGCGGCACCGCATCCTGTACCGTATTGCACGATCCGCATCCATTTCAAAAGACAGGAGAACAAACCATGAAACAACACAAGATTTCCCGCCGGAACGTTCTTTGCGCAGCCGGTCTGCAGCCCGAAAAATTCTATGAGAGCGTCGGTTTCAGCGCCGTGGCGCAGTAAGGACGAGCGATGGACTGGTATCCGCTTTGGAACAGCCTGCGCATCGCGCTCATCAGCTGCGCAGCCGTGTTCTTTCTTGGCATTTTTGCCGCCTATTACATTGCCCGGCTGCCCCGGGCCGTCAAGGGCGTGCTGGACGTGGTGCTCACCCTGACCATGGTACTGCCGCCCACGGTGGTGGGTTATTTCCTGCTGCTTCTCTTCGGGGCAAAGCGGCCGCTGGGCATCTTCTTCCTGGAACACTTCGGCGTGAAACTGGTCATGAACTGGTACAGCGCCATTTTCGCTTCCATTGTGGTGGCTTTTCCGCTGATGTACCGCACCGCCCGGGGTGCCTTCGAGAGCTTTGACGAAACGCTGGCCTGGTCGGCCCAGACCCTGGGACAGTCCAACACCTGGATCTTCTGGCGGGTGCGGATGCCCTACTGTCGGCAAGGCATTCTGGCAGGCACCGTGCTGGCCTTTGCCCGTGCCCTCGGTGAATACGGTGCCACCAGCATGATCGCGGGTTATACCCCCGGCAAGACCGCCACCATTGCCACCACGGTGTATCAGCTCTGGCGCACCAACGACGAAGCCGGTGCCCTGCGCTGGGTGCTGGTGGACATTGTCATTTCGGCAGTGGTGCTGCTGGCCGTGAACCTGCTGGAAAAGCAGCAGAAAGCAGGTGGACGCGCATGAGCCTGGAAGTGAACATTGAGAAGAAGCTGGATGGCTTCACCCTGCGGGCTGCATTTTCCGCCGGAAACATCCCCACTGCCCTGCTGGGCGCGTCCGGCTGCGGCAAAAGCATGACCCTGCGCTGCATTGCCGGCATCGTGAAGCCGGACAAAGGCCGCATCGTGCTGGACGGGCGGGTACTGTTTGACAGTGAGCAGCACATCGACCTGCCGCCTCAGCAGCGGGGCGCAGGGCTGCTGTTCCAGAATTACGCCCTCTTCCCGAATATGACGGTGGAACAGAACATTCTCTGCGGCCTGAAAACCGAAAAAGACCGCGCTGCCCGGCAGGCGCGCTGCGCCGAACTACTGCAGGCCATGCGGCTGGAGCCGCTGGCAAAGCGGTACCCGGCCCAGCTCTCCGGCGGGCAGCAGCAGCGCACCGCGCTGGCCCGCATCCTTGCCGGGCGGCCGCGCATCCTGATGCTGGACGAGCCCTTCAGCGCGCTGGACAGTTACCTGCGCGAGGCTGTGGAAAGCGAAGTGGGCAGTCTGCTGGCCGGGTTTGACGGCACCGCGCTTCTGGTCACCCACAACCGGGACGAAGCCTACCGTCTTTGCCCGGAAATGGTGGTACTGGACAGCGGCCGGGTGCTGCGCTCCGGCCACACCCGGGACGTCTTTGCGGACCCGCGCAGCATCACGGCAGCCAGGCTCACCGGCTGCAAGAACATTCTGCCTTGCACCCGGCTGGACGCGCACGCGGTGCGTCTGACCGGCTGGGATGTGCCGCTGCAGCTGGCGCTTCCGGTGCCGGAAGACTGCACCGCCGTGGGCATCCGCGCACACGACTTTGTGCCCTGCGACGCCGGAGCACCGAACGCCTTACCGGTAGCAGCCCTTTCTTCCAGTGAAAATCCCTTTGACTGGAACCTCATCTGTACCGCTCCGGACGGCACGGCCCGCCTGTGGTGGAAGGTAAGCAAATCCACCCTTTTCTCCCCCGCTCCGGTGCCGCCGCATTTCCTGTGCGCTGCACCGGAAAGTATCATGCCCCTGACCAACTGAGCTACATCTTTGACAAAGCCCCGCCCGGTGCTTGTACCGCACCGCAAATTCTGCTATACTAAAAATAGTGCATTTTGCAAAATCAGGGAGCATTGCGGCTCCCATTGGGGATGGGAACATGAGTGAAATAACGATCCGGCCCATGGTGCCGGAGGACTGGGACGATGTGGCCCGGATCTATCTGGAAGGCATTGCCACCGAGCATGCCACCTTCCAGACCGACTGTCCGCCCTATGCTGCGTGGGACGCCTCCCACACCAAAGAGTGTCGGCTGGTCATTCTGGCCGACGGCGTGCTGGCCGGGTGGGCTGCCCTGCACCGGGTAGATCCCCGCTGGTGCTACCGGGGCGTGGCCGAGGTGAGCATTTATGTGGGCGAGCGCTTCCGTGGGAAGGGACTGGGCTCCCAGCTCCTGAACGCTCTGTGCGCCGATGCCGAAAAAGAGGGCTACTGGACCCTGCAGTCCACCGTGCTGCAGGACAACACGGCCAGCCGCGCCCTGCATACTAAATGCGGGTTCCGTCTGGTAGGGCGGCGGGAGCGTATTGCGCGTGACTGCCACGGCCGCTGGCTGGACACCTACCTGATGGAGCGCCGTGCTAAAGCCGATGAGCCGGAGGGCATCAAAAAACTGTAACGCCCCCGCCCGGGCTGCTGATTTCAGGACAAAACGAAAGTCCCTGTGAACGCAAAGGTTCACAGGGACTTTTGTTTTGCTCGTTTCAGATTTTACAGAACTTCTCGTTATGCCCAGTTCATCCGGCCATAGCGGGTGGTGATACTGCAAATTTCTTTTTGCAGCTTTGGGGTCAGCTGGCTCTTTTTTAGCCGCCAGCGCCAGTTCTCGCCTACGGTGGAGGGCTTATTGATCCGGGCGGAATTGTCCAGCCCCAGCCAGTCCTGCATGGGGATGATGCAGGTGGCGGCGGCACTGCGGAAGATAAGGGCGATCATGCTCTTATAGAGCTGCGCTTCCGGCGTGGCATAATCGCACAGATAATCTCGCACCAGTGCACGTTCGGCAGAGGTGATGGTCTGATACCACGATGCCAGCGTTTCGTTGTCGTGGGTGCCGGTGTAGGCCACGCTGTTCACCGGGTAATTATGGGGCAGGTAATCGCTGGCACTGCCGGTGTCACGGGAGTCGAAGGCAAATTCCAACACCTTCATGCCGGGGAAACCGCTGTCCCGCACCAGCTGCCGGACGGTCTCGCTCATATAGCCCAGATCCTCGGCAATGATCTCCCGCTTGCCCAGTGCCTGCTCCACCGCACGGAACAGCTCGATGCCAGGGCCTTTTTCCCAGTGGCCGAGTGCCGCCGTTTCACTGCCGTAGGGAATGGAAAAATACTCGTCGAAACCGCGGAAGTGGTCGATGCGAACCACATCGTACAGTTCAAAGCAATACCACAAGCGGGTGATCCACCACTGATAGCCCGTTTCCCGGTGCTTTTCCCAGCGGTAGAGCGGATTGCCCCAGAGCTGGCCGGTGGGCGAAAAACCATCCGGCGGAACACCTGCCACAGCGGTGGGAATGTTGTCCTCATCCAGCTGGAACATCTGCGGGTTCGCCCATGCATCGGCAGAATCCAGTGCCACATAGATGGGGATATCGCCGATGATGCGGATGCCCTTTTCGTTGGCGTAAGCCTTTAGTGCACGCCACTGCTGGTCGAATTTGAACTGGAGATATTTGTAATACTCCACCTCAAAATACAATTCCCGGCGGTAGTAGTCCATGGCATTCTGCCAGCGCAGGCGGATATCCTCCGCCCACTCGATCCACGGCTTGCCCTCAAAGCGATCCTTCACCGCCATGAACAGGGCAAAGTCATCCAGCCACCACTTGTTCTGTTCACAGAAGGCCGCAAACTCCACATTGTGGCCGATGTCGCTGCGGGAGTAGGCCAGCCGGAGCAGGCGGCCCCGCTCCTTGTAGAGCTGGCTGTAGTCGATATCGTCCGCCTTGCGGCCGAACTTTGCCTTTTTGCACTCTTCTGCCGTGAGCACACCCTCTTTGACCAGCTCATCCAGACTGATGAAATAGGGGTTGCCAGCAAAGGCGGAAAAGCTCTGATACGGGCTGTCGCCGTAGCTGGTCACACCCAGCGGCAGGATCTGCCAGTAGGTCTGCCCGGCGTCCTTCAGCCAGTCTACAAAATCGTATGCTTCCTGCGAAAAGCAGCCGATGCCGTAGGGGGACGGCAGACTGCTGACGGGCAGTAAAATGCCTGCACTTCTCTGCATGTTTCTTGATTCCCTTCTTATCGTTCTACTTCGATCAGAACGCCCGCATGGTCGGAGACCCGAGGCTCCTGTTTTCCGCCGAATACCACCCGGCTGCTGTGCACCGGCACCGCCTGGGAGCACCAGATCTGGTCAATGCGTTTTTTGGCAGCCGCGTCCGGAGCATCCCGCCAGCCGTCAATGGCCTGCACGACGGTATAGCCGTCATCCCGCTGCCGGGCCAGCCGGTAGGTATCCTGCCAGCCGCTGCGCAGAATGAGGTCGTAGCCCTCACCCCGCACATCGGCTTCACTGTTGAAATCGCCCAGCAGGAACGCCAGCGGTTTTGCACCGGCTGCCGCCGCCAGAATGTTCCACTGGTCGGCAAAGGGCTCTTCCTCGTCCTTCCACCATCCCAGATGCACAGCATAGTACCAGACATCTCCTGCACAGATGCCCAGCGCCCGGCGGGTCTTCCAGTTGTTGTAATCGTTGATTTGGCTCAGCAGCAGGTTCTCGGCGGCGGTGATGGGCGCACGGCTGAACACCGCCATGCCCTCGTCGTATCTGTCGTAGCCGATCTTGGCCGGGAGCCAGCTCCAATGGTAGGCACAGCCCGCTTCTTCCAGCATCCGGGCCACCGCAGCGGCATGGTTATCCGCTTTCAGCAGCACCATATTGCCGGGGCAGGGATAGTACCCTGCCGGGGCATTCCCCAGTAGCGGAGCGGCGGCGGTCTGGTTCACCTCCTGCAGGGCGAACACATCCGGCTGTTCCTTTCGGATAAACTCCACAAAAGCATCCCGCTTGGCCTCATATGCCGGTTCGATGAGACTGTGGGTATTCAATGTCAGCAGTTTCATAGTTTTTTACAGAATATCGTTAATATCAGATTTCAGCACATCTGCCTTGGGGCCGTACACCGCCTGGATGCCGTCGCCCTTGACCAGCAGGCTCAGGGCACCCTCGGCCTTCCATGCGGCGAGGTCGGCCACCTTGGCGGGGTCCTTCACGGTAACGCGCAGACGGGTCATGCAGGCGTCCACCAGCACAATGTTCTCCCGGCCGCCCAGCAGGGCGATGATGCGCTCGGCCTGACCGTTGTCCGCCTTTTTGTCGGCCTTCTTCTCGGTCTTGGTGTCAGCTGCGGCATCGTTTGCGTTGTCATCGGTGTAGTTGCCCAGACGGCCCGGGGTAGCCAGATTGAGTTTGTCGATCATGAAGTAGGCCACGAAATAGCCGATGAGGAAGAACGCCACCACGCAGAGCACAAAGTTGATGATATCACCGCCCAGACCGGCCTGCAGGGACATGGGGATGCGGGTGATGAATTCCAGATTGCCGAAGGAGTGCAGGCGCAGATGGATGATACCAGCCATGGCAAAGGCGCAGCCCTGCAGGATGGCGTATACAATGTACAGCGGCATGGCGCAGAACATGAACATGAACTCCAGCGGCTCGGTCACACCGGTGAGGAACACAGCCAGCGCGGTGGAAATGAACATGGATTTGTAATTCTTGCGCTTGTCGGCATCCACGCGGCGGAACATGGCCAGGGCGATGCCCAGCAGCAGGCCGGTCGCGCCGATCATCTGACCAACCTTGAAGCGGGCGGGAGTGACGGTAGCCAGCAGATTATTATAGGCGGCCATGTCACCGGCCTTCTTGAAGTTGATCAGGTCGTTGGCCCATGCCAGCCACAGCGGGTCCTGACCAAACACCTGGCTGCCTGCGTTCACGCCGGTGGCGATGGTGTAGGTGCCGCCGAAGGAGGTATAGTTCATGGGGATGGTCAGCATATGGTGCAGACCAAAGGGCAGCAGCAGACGTTCCAGCATACCATAGATGAATGGAGCCAGAACCGGAGAAGTCTCGGAAGAGTTGGCGATCCAGATGCCAAAGTTGTTGATGCCGGTCTGCACCACAGGCCAGAACAGCGCCAGCACCATGGAGATGACCACCGAGTAGGCAATGACCACCATGGGCACGAAGCGCTTGCCGTTGAAGAAAGCCAGCGCATCCGGCAGCTTGCGGAAGTTGTAGTATTTATTGTAAGCCACGCCGCCCACAAAACCGGCAATGATGCCCACGAACACGCCCATGTTCAGCGCAGGGGCACCCAGCACAGAGGTGAAGTAGCCGTTGACGGCGATCTCCTGCCCGAACAGGGTGTGGGTCACGGCGTTGGGGTCTGCCAGCATGGCGCTGGTAACGCCGAAGATGTTGCCGGTGATCACGTTGATGAGCGCAAAGGCCAGCACAGCCGCAAAGGCACCGCCTGCGCGTTCTTTTGCCCAGCTGCCGCCAATGGCGACGGCGAACAGGATGTGCAGGTTGTTGATGACGGCCCAGCCGATGTTCTCCATCGTAGTGCCGATGGTCAGGACGGCGGCAATGTCACCGCCGCTCATCTGCACCAGCTTGCCCAGACTGATCATCAGACCCGCCGCAGGCATGACGGCGATGACGGTCATCAGAACCTTGCCCAGTTTTTGCAAAAAGTCGAAATTGATGAGCCCCTTCTTCTTGGGAGCTGTCTGTGTGGTTGCCATGATGTTCCTCCTTGTTCTTTTGCATTCGATTGTGCAAGTATTGCATTACGCTTGCATTGGATTGCGCAATAAGAATAGCTCATTTCTGCAAATTTTACAAGAGTTTTTTGAGTTTCAGAGTGTTTTTCTGCATCTTGTACATTGTCGAAAGCAATTTTTGTTGAAAATGTCAAGCCTTTGCAGCAACATCGTTGCGCGATTTACGCAAACGAGCACGCAAACGTTGACTTTGCGTGCAAAGCCCTTTACAATAGAGATATCAGAAAGGAGATTCAGAGTATGGCAGTCACGATCAAAGATATTGCGGCCGCTGCGGGCGTTTCGCCGTCCACGGTCTCCCGCACCTGCAAGGACAGCCCATCCATCAGCCGGGACACAAAAGAACGCATCCGCCGCATCATGGCGCAGATGGGCTATGAACCAAATTTTGAGGCTGAACCGTCCGAAGCATTTTCCAAGACCATCGGCATCATCCTGCCTTCCTCCCAGCGGGACGTATATGAAAATGCCTTTCATCTGGAGATCATCCGGGGCATCGGGCAGTTCTGCAACCAGCGCCGTTATGTAAACACCGTCATCACCGGCGAGGACGATGCCGAAGTGCTGGATGCTATCCAGAGCATGGTAGCCAACACGCAGGCCGATGGATTCATCCTGCTCTACTCCAAAAAAGATTGTCCGGTGGCTGCCTATCTGCGCAGCGAGGGTCTGCTTCACGTTATCGTGGGCAAGGCAGCGCAGTCGGCCAACCAGACCATCTATATCGACAATGACAACGCACTGGCGGGCGAGGAAGCCACCGACTATCTCTACGAGATGGGACATCGCCGCATCGCCTATTTTGGGGTCAGCAATGCCATGCTGTTTTCTGCCGAGCGGAAACGCGGCTATCAGATGTCTCTGCTCAAGCACGACATCACCCCGCGGGAAGGGGACTGTGTGGAGATCGATACCCTGAATGATTCCTATGAACCTGCCCTGAAAGCGCTGCTTACCGCTCCTGACCGCCCTACAGCGGTTCTGGTCAGCGATGACATTCTTGCGGTGGTACTGGAACAGTTCTGCAGCAAGCTGGGCCTGCGCATCCCGAAAGATCTGTCCATCGTATCCTTTAACAACTCGCTGTTCTCCCGCATCACCAACCCGCCGCTGACGACCGTGGACGTCAATCCCTATCAGCTTGGCATTGAGGCGGCAAGCCAGACCATCAACCACATCGAGAACCCCAACCTGCTGGCCACCAAGATCATCGTGCCGCATCAGCTCATCGTACGGGAAAGCTGCTGCCCACCGCCGGAAAATCGCACGGCTGCCTTGCCCGGCGGGGCACTGTGACCCCGCAGTACACCGCGCTCCATTGTCCATGAACTGAAAGGAATGCCCTATGACCCTCCAGCCCGCTGGCAAAAAAAGATGCTCTGACGCTGGAAGATCTTGCTCCTTATCCGCGCCTGTCCTACGAGCAGGGCGAACACAACTCGTTCTACTTTTCGGAGGAGATCCTCAGCACGCTGGACAGCAAAGCCGAGGGTGGTCTTGCCGGAGCTGGACGGGCCGACGATGGCCGTGGAGGTCTTTTCCGGGATGGTGAAGCTGACGTCGTGCAGAACCTGACGGTCATCGTAGCCAAAGCTCACATGGTCGAAGGCTATGTCGAAATGTTCCAACGGGATGTCCCTGCCGAAGGACTTCACCACCGCAAGGCCGCGGGCATATTCAAGGATGGCACCAGTCATATCCCGGTTGGCCTGTGCCTCCACCGGGGCGTTCTGTGCGCTGTACCGGGAGATGCGCAGCAGAAAACCCAGTGACGCAAAAAGCCCCTGCGGGCAATCAGCTCGCAGGGGCTTCGCTATGCAATGACTTGATGCTCCTCGCACCAGCACACGGCAGTTATTCAATTTCAATCAGATTGGGGTTTGCAGGCAGAGCCTTCTGCTGCTGGGGTGCAGGCAGCTGGATGT
>OFMN01001215.1_pt1 | contig 18130 bp, 20 predicted proteins | sample 1541791 | NCBI WGS metagenome assembly OFMN01 (sample SAMN04209248, study PRJEB22552) | human gut metagenome | biome: gut; material: feces | host: Homo sapiens | place: USA: Oklahoma
AACATTGTACTAAATATAGTGGTTGAATGCCCCTCCAAAAATGGTGTATCGTTCAACTGATATAGAGAAAGTTTAAAGGGAGAAATAAAATGAGAAATAAAAAAATTATTGTAATAAGTATAATTTGTGCAATTTTATTTGTTGTAGCAATATCTGCCATTTCTATAAATCATATTGGTAAGAATAGTTCTAAAGCTGCTGAATCAAGTGATTTTAGTAAAGAAAATATTAAAAATGAGCAGATAAATGTCGTAAAGAATAACGAAATTAATGAAACAAGAGGTGATCAAAAAGAAGAAACTAGTGAAATTACTTCAGAAGAAACAGTTGCTGAAAATACCGAAGAAGATGTAGAAAATACCGAAGAAATTGAATTAACTAACAATGATGATAATTCAAACAATTATCAAAATGATGAAAATTCGGATATAGAATATTCGAATTCTGATAATTCAGATGATGAAGAATCTAATAATGATGATGATTCTTATGAAGATGATTCTAATAATGAAAGCAATAATAATTCTAATCATACTCATGAACATGTTACAGAAAAACCAACGTCTAAGGAGCCTCAAGAAGATCATGTAGTTTATAAAGCTGATGGTAGCATTGATTTAAATCAAAGTTATTGGGCAGAAGGTGGAGCTGCAGCTATGAATTGTTCTAGTTCAAAAGAAATGAAAGAATTTAAAGAATATGTAGCCAAAAAATTTCAAGAAATAAATTATTATTTTAATGCGTCTTATGGTGGTAAAGGACCTTTTAGTGTATATGATCTTCATTGGTATGTTTCAAATCGTGATACACATGAGGATTTAATTCGTTTTCATTTTGATGGTACTAAATTTGTGGAGGATTAAATTATGAAAAAAATTTTGTTGAATGCCCCTCCCAAAATGGTGTATCGTTCAACCCATCTGGTAGCACATTCAGTTACGAAGATGTAAGATTAATGACTGGCAAAGACTTAAAGGCAATTAGAGCAACGAGTGAAAATATTACGTATCAGTTAGAAAAAGGCGGAAATAATCAAAATAAAGAAGATTTTATAAGAGAGTATAGCACTGCATTAGTTAAAAATAAAAAATTACCGATAAGTTATATTATGTATTCAGTAGATGACGATGATGAAGATGAAAAGAAAATAAAAGAAAGTAAGTAACAACCACCAGTCGAGAGATTGGTGGTATTTTTATACCCAATTTTAGTTGAATGCCCCTCCAAAAATGGTGTATCGTTCAACTCCATTATCATATTCAGGATATGATGATGGTATAGAAATAGATGATAAATCGAAAGCTTATATTATTCATGTGCCTGCTAATGCAACCTCTATAGATAAAGATAAGTATATTGATAATAGCTTTAATTCTATAATAGGAGCAGACAGTAAGGGTAACACTGATATAGTTATTGTAAATTCACATTTGGAAAGGATTGACTATATCATGACAACAGATAAGATAAAAAGAATGTTAGATGCCTGTTATCTTGCAAAGAGGATAAGAGAGCTAAAAAGACATTGTTTACAGGTATAGGCGTAGGCTTGACAATAGGTTGTATAGTATTTATATTTATAATGTTTAAGGGAGATATATTTGCAGGAATATTTACAACAGATGAAGCCGTTATACAGAAGGGCTATGATTACTTAAGAGGCTATGCACCTGCTGCAACCACTTTTATTATTCTGTTAAATGTGATATTCTATATGTATTGCAGCAGAAAAACTAAAAATAATTATTAAAGGATTTCGTATGAAAGAAAATAAAAAGAAGCTTACACAGCTTTTTCAGATATTTACAACATTTATGAAAATAGGCATATTTACTTTTGGTGGTGGTTATGCGATGATTCCGCTTATTCAAAGAGAAACTGTTGTTAAAAGAAAATGGGTCGATGATGATGATATACTTGATATTGTAGCTATAGCAGAGAGTACGCCAGGTCCTATAGCGATAAATGCATCAACCTTTGTAGGATATCGGGTAGGCGGTTTTTTTGGAGCAGTTGTTGGAACTGTTGGCATGGTACTTCCATCATTTATAATAATACTTGCGATTTCTTTTGTGTTAAACAGCTTTCAGGATGTACAGGCAGTAAAGTATGCATTTAGTGGAATAAGGGCAGGTGTACTTGCACTTATAATAAGGGCTTTATGGCTTATGTATAAGAATGTTGAGAAGTGTGCGGTGTCATATATTGTTATGGCTGCGGCATTTATTTTGAGTGCATTTACATCTGTTAATGTAATAATTGTTATAGCTGGCTGTGCATTGTTTGGACTGATCACAGCTTATATAAATACAAAAAAGAAATGATTATGATTAAATATCAGGAAAGAAGCAGTGTATGATATATATAAGATTATTGTGGACATTTTTTAAGATAGGTGCCTTCACCTTCGGAGGAGGTTATGCGATGCTTCCTCTAGTAGAGAGCGAAGTTGTGGCACATGGCTGGATGAGTGAACAGGATATTATTAACTTTATAGCAGTTAGTGAAAGCACTCCTGGTTCATTTGCAGTCAATGTGGCAACCTATGTAGGTGAAGAGGTTGCTGGTGTTGCAGGCTCTGTGTGTGCAACACTTGGCGTTGTACTGCCATCATTTATAATAATACTCATAATAGCCGGCTGCTATAAAAGGTTTAAGAATAGTGGTGTTGTAAAGGGCTGTATGAGTGGTCTTAAGCCTGCAGTTGTCGGACTTATAGGAGCTTCGGTTATATCAGTTGGCAGGCAGGTATTTATTCCAGAGGGATTTACATTAGAGGTTTTTAAAACATCTGGTACATATGTTTCTATAGGAATACTTGCACTTGCACTGATATTGTCGTTTAAGAAGGTTCATCCGGTTATAATAATTGTTCTAAGTGCAATACTTGGCATAGCTGCAGGGTATATTGCAGCCTGAATTTCGTCAGGTATATTGCAGTCTAAATGTTTGAAAAGAACTATGACATATGATAGAATTTCTTCTATATATTAAACAGATATAGAACAATCATAGTTAATGGATATGACAGATATTTTATGGTCATATATGGAGGAAAATATAATATGTCATTTACACATTTACACGTTCATACGGAGTATTCGCTGTTAGATGGTTCAAGTAAAATTAAAGAGATAACTAAGCGTGCTGCAGAGCTTGGCATGGATAGTCTTGCAATAACTGATCACGGAGTTATGTATGGTGTCATAGATTTCTATAAGGCAGCTAAGGAGGCAGGGATTAAGCCTGTTCTTGGATGTGAGGTGTATGTAGCCCCTGGCTCGAGATTCGATAAGGAAGCAGGGACGGGTGAGGATAAGTATAACCATCTTGTGCTGCTTGCTGAGAATAATACTGGTTATCAGAATCTGATGAAGATAGTCTCAAGAGGTTTCACGGAAGGTTTTTACTATAAGCCAAGAGTTGATAAAGAGCTTCTAAGGGAATTCCACGAAGGAATCATAGCCACTAGTGCCTGTCTTGCAGGTGAAGTGCAAAGATATTTAGCAAGAGGCATGTATGAAGAAGCTAAGAGGGTGGCACTTTATTATCAGGATATATTTGGGAAGGATAATTTCTTTCTTGAACTGCAGGATCATGGTATAGCAGAGCAGCATTATGTTAATCCACAGCTTCTTAGAATGTCAGAGGAAACAGGGATAGAGCTTATATGCACTAATGATGTGCATTATACATATGCAGACGATGCTGATGCACATGATATTCTGCTGTGTATACAGACAGGTAAGAAGGTTACGGATGAAAACAGGATGCGTTATACAGGCGGACAGTATTATCTTAAATCACCTGAGGAGATGGCAGAATTGTTTAAGTATGCACCGCAGGCACTGGCTAATACTGAAAAGATAGCAAAAAGATGTAACGTAGAGATTGAATTCGGTGTGACAAAGCTTCCAAGATTTGCTGTGCCAGAAGGCTTTACATCATGGACTTATCTTAATTATCTGTGTTATGAGGGACTTAAGAAAAGATATCCACAGCAGGCAGCGGATATATCTGTTGAAGAGTTTGTAAGGCTTGCAGAGGAGGAGTCCGTAGAAGACAGAAAAGATGTTGTTATAAAGATAGCGGAGGATACTAATAACATATTCCAAAGACTTGCTTATGAACTGTCAGTTATCTATTCTATGGGATATGTGGATTATTTTCTTATCGTGTGGGATTATATCAACTTTGCCAAAAGACATGATATTCCGGTAGGACCAGGAAGAGGCTCTGCGGCAGGAAGTATAGTATCATATTGTCTTGAGATAACTGACCTTGATCCTATTAAATATAGTCTTATTTTTGAACGTTTCCTTAATCCGGAGCGAGTATCCATGCCCGATATTGATGTGGATTTCTGTTATGAAAGAAGACAGGAGGTCATAGATTATGTCGTAGAAAAATATGGCAAGGATTGTGTTTCACAGATAGTTACATTTGGTACTATGGCGGCAAGAGCTGTTATAAAGGATGTAGGAAGAGTACTGGATCTGCCTTATGCCATGGTTGATAACATAGCAAAGATGGTGCCAAGAGAGATAGGCATAACTATAGATAAGGCACTTGCAGAGAATCCGGATCTTAAAAGTGAATATGAAAACAATGAAGTTGTAAAGGACCTTATAGATAAGAGTAAAAGGCTTGAAGGTCTTCCAAGACATGCTTCTATGCATGCAGCTGGTGTTCTTATCTGTGGAAAGCCAGTTGAGGATTATGTTCCACTTTCAACAGGTTCAGATGGTGCAGTTGTTGCACAGTTTGTAATGACAACACTTGAAGAACTGGGGCTTCTTAAGATGGATTTCTTAGGGTTAAGAACTCTTACTGTGATAAAAGATGCAGAGAATCTTATAAAAAAACATAATAAAGGCTTCTCTATCCACAATATTGATTACTCCGACAAGGGCGTTTTTGATGCCATCAGTACTGGTAAATGTGATGGTATATTCCAGCTTGAAAGTGCTGGCATGAAGTCATTTATGAAGGAACTAAAACCAAGATCGTTAGAAGACCTTATAGCCGGGATTTCACTGTACAGACCGGGTCCTATGGACTTTATTCCACAGTACATTAAGGGAAAGAACAACCAGGATAGTGTAACATATGCGTGTCCACAGCTTGAGGCTATACTTAAACCAACATATGGCTGTATTGTATATCAGGAACAGGTTATGCAGATAGTACGTGATCTGGCTGGATATTCCTGGGGACGAAGTGACCTGGTAAGGCGTGCCATGTCTAAGAAAAAGGCTTATGTTATGGAGCAGGAGCGTAAGAACTTTATATACGGCAATCCAGATGAAGGTGTTAAGGGCTGTGTTAACAATGGCATAGATGAGAAGGTGGCTGGTAAAATATATGATGATATGATTGACTTCGCCAAGTATGCTTTCAATAAGTCACATGCTGCGTGTTATGCTGTTGTATCATTCCAGACAGCCTATCTTAAGACATATTATCCTGTTGAATTCATGGCAGCCCTTATGACCTCGGTTATTGATAATACATCAAAGGTTGCAGGATATATATATGCATGTAAACAGATGAATATAGGTATTCTTCCACCGGATGTTAACGAGTCACAGATGGAGTTTACAGTAGAAAACGGAAAGATAAGATTTGCAATGGCTGCAATCAAGTCACTTGGAAGACCTACTATACAGGCTATCCTAAAGGAACGCGGGGAAAATGGCAGCTTTATATCTATGCAGGATTTTGTGACAAGGATGTCACATGCACTTAACAAGCGTGCGATAGAGAATTTCGTTAAGGCAGGTGCATTTGATACATTTGGACATACAAGAAAATCCATGATGATAGTCTCAGAAAGCATGCTTGACAGCGCAATAAAGCATAACAAGGATTCCATGACAGGACAGATGTCGCTTTTTGATTTTGCAGCCGAAGAGGATAAGAAAGCTTTCGAGATAAGAATTCCAGATGTTGCAGAGTACACAAAGGAAGAGCTTTTAGGTTACGAAAAGGAGATTCTGGGTGTGTATGTAAGTGGACATCCACTTGATGAATATACAGGTATGGTCAACAAATATATAACCAATGTTTCATCTGATTTTGAAGTGGATGATGAACTTGGTGAGACAAAGGCAAGAGATGGTGCTATAGCAACTATAGGTGGATTGATAACCGAAAAGACTATTAAGACAACAAAGAAAGGACAGCTGATGGCTTTCCTTACAGTAGAAGATGTTGTTGGAACAGTTGAGGTGGTGGTATTTCCTAACAGCTTTACAGCAAACCGTGTTGTTATAGACCATGCTGAAAAGGTTTTTGTTACAGGAAAGGTGCAGGCCAATGTTGATGAAAATGCCAAGCTTATATGTGATAAGGTTGTGGATTTTGCCAGTATTCCAAGAAAATTGTGGATAAGGTTTGCCAGTCTGTCAGATTATGAGGATAAGAAGGATGAATTATATGGAATATTATATAATTCTGATGGAAAGGATACAGTGGTTATATACTGTACTAAAGAAAACAAAAGGCTTACACTTCCAGCAAGTCGCACTATAAGGGTGGATTCTGAACTTATACAGAAGCTTCAGGCGATGTATGGTGAGAAGAATGTGACTACAACGTAAAATATGATAAATTTTTTGTAAAACAATATATTATTTTTCAATTTTGTGGTACTATTAATGACAGTGATATTAAAATATTAAAAGGACAATATATCTTTTACGGTAAAAGGTCATAGACTTTAGATGAAAGGGGAAATATATATGGCTAAAGAAATTAAGACAATCGGTGTGTTAACAAGCGGTGGCGATGCCCCTGGTATGAATCCTGCGATAAGAGCTGTCGTAAGAACAGCTATCAACAAAGGACTTAAGGTAAAAGGAATACAGAAGGGTTACAATGGTCTTATCAATGATGAGATTATAGATATGGATAAAAAAAGTGTATCAGATATCATACAGAGAGGTGGTACAGTTCTTTATACAGCCAGGTGTCTGGAGTTTATGACAGAAGAAGGACAGAAGAAGGCAGCAGAGGTATGTAAGAAGCATGGTATTGATGGCATGGTAGTTATCGGTGGTGATGGTTCATTCAGAGGTGCACAGAAGCTTGCAGATGCAGGTGTTAACACGATTGGACTTCCGGGAACTATTGACCTTGATATTGCATGTACAGATTATACTATCGGATTCGATACAGCGGTCAATACAGCTATGCAGGCTATAGACAAGATAAGAGATACTTCTACATCACATGAAAGATGCAGTATTATCGAGGTTATGGGACGTAATGCAGGCTATATTGCACTTTGGTGTGGTATTGCGAATGGTGCAGAGGATATTCTTCTTCCAGAAAGATATAACGGAGACGAGCAGGCTATTATTAACCATATTATTGATGGCAGAAAGAAAGGCAAGAAGCATCATCTTATTATCAATGCTGAGGGTATCGGACACTCAACAGGCATGGCAAGAAGAATCGAAGCAGCAACAGGTATAGAAACAAGGGCAACTATTCTTGGCTACATGCAGAGAGGTGGTTCACCTACATGTAAGGACAGAATGTATGCATCTATTATGGGTTCGTATGCAGTTGACCTTTTAGTTGCAGGAAAGAGTAACCGACTTGTAGCTTATAAGAATGGTAAGTTTGTTGATTATGATATAGATGAAGCACTTGCCATGACAAAGGATATAAGCGAGTATGAGTTTAATATAAGTTCTATGCTTTCTAATTAAGCGTGGCTGGTGTTTATGCATCTTTTATATTAATCAGCTTTATTAAATCAGTATTATTAAATCAGTATTACTAATTCGGTATTATTAATTCAGTTTTATTTATCTGGACGGGTATCTGTGGATGACAGGTATCCGTCTTTTATTAGTTACCGCCATTCAGAATTGCTATATTGCTATGCAATTCATGCCATTTTATTCCGTTTTCGGTGTTTATCGTGTCTTAAATAAAAAGTTTTTTCTGCAAGCAGAAATGTAAATAAAAATTACAATAACTATTGCTTGCTGGATTGTTATTAGTTTAGTATTATGGAATTACATTTTAGAATTTAGGAAAGGAAAAGCTGGTAATTAATTAGATATAATTACTGGCTGCTAAAATAGAATGATTACAAGTACAAGCAGTTCACAGGTTAAGCATATAGTTAATCTGCAGAAGAAGTCAAAGTTAAGAAAAGAAGAAAAACAGTTTGTTGTTGAGGGAATAAAGATGGTGTCAGAAGCACCTAGAGACAGACTTGTTAAGGTATATGTTTCTGAGACATTTAAGGCTGATAATGAGGAATTCCTTAAAAAGATGAATTATGAAGCATTAGGAAAAGACATTCTTGAGGATGTGTCAGATAATGTGTTTATCCGTATGTCAGACACACAGACACCACAGGGAATAATGGCTGTTGTTAAGATGTCAGAGATTACTATTGAAGATCTGTTTGGAAGAGATATGCATATAAAAAGCAATACAATACAGCCATTATTGCTTATACTAGAGAATCTTCAGGATCCTGGAAATCTTGGCACAATAATAAGAATGGCAGAGGGAGCTGGTGTTACAGGTGTTATTATGAGCTGTAACACAGTAGATATATATAATCCAAAGACTATACGTTCAACTATGGGTTCGTTGTATCGTGTGCCGGTTATATATGTGGATGATATATGTGAAGCTGTAGAAGAATGTAAGCAGAAAGGTATCAGGGTGTATGCTGCCCATCTTAAGGGAACTGATAATTATAATGTAAAGGACTATACACAGCCAACTGCATTTATGATTGGCAATGAAGGAAATGGGCTTACAGATAAGCTTACAGATAAAGCAGATGAGCTAGTAAGGATTCCTATGCAGGGGAAAGTAGAATCGCTAAATGCAGCAATAGCATGTACGATATTAACATATGAGGCTGTAAGACAGAGATTATAATTATTACAGCTATATAACATGATACCAGGGTCAAAATGTCTAAACCCACATGAGCTTGCTCATAGATGGGTGACAACTTAATAAATATTTTATATTTATAAAATGGATAATGTTGCCTTTAAACCGCAGAAGTATGCACTTCTGCGGTTTTTTGTAACAAATTTGACAAAACGGCTTAACTTTGCTATTATACTTTCGTAACAAAATGTAACAATTCTGTAACATTTTGTAGGCGCATTTAACAACTTGTGCCGGAAAGGGAAAAACTTTATGAAACTTAGAAGTAGCAAAGCTGCTTGTTGTTTAGGTGCTACGCTGGTAGTGATGATGATGCCGGTGCTTCCTAAAGTAACAGACGCGAAACCTACCTATGAGCAACACGAAAGTACAATTACTGATACCGAGATCAGAGTTGCATCATACGCAGCCAATGTTGAAGAAACAGTATTAACAGTACAGGAAGAAACAAAAGGCCAGATGCATGACAAAGCGCTTGCGATTACAGATCCTTATCTTGATGTATATCAGGGTATGGATTCAGATTCAGAGGTTGTCGGAAGACTTTACAAGAACACAGAAGTAGATGTGTTACAGATAAGTGAAGGATGGACAAAGATAAGCTCTGGTAATTGTGAAGGTTATACTAAAACGGCAGCTCTCCTGTTTGGTCAGGAAGCAGAAGCGATTACAGCTTCTATAAGTGAGGAAGATATTCTTACAGGATATACACTTGAAGAAGCTGAGGCTATGGAAGCAGAAGCCGAAGCTGCAAGAATAGCTGAAGAAGAAAGAATCGCAGCCGAGGCTGAGGCAGCAAGAAAAGCTGAGGAGGCCAGAGTACAGTCGATTATATCAAACACTATATCTGGATCAGATATAACATATAATCCTACGATGAGCGTGAGTGATGAAGAATTATATCTTCTTGCATGTATCATTGACTGGGAAGCTAACAGCGAGTCATACGAAGGTAAGCTTGCAGTAGCTAATGTGGTATTAAACAGAGTAAGAAGCTCTGCATACCCTAATTCAATATCTGGTGTTATATATCAGAGATCCCAGTTCTCTGGAGTATCAGATGGAGCAGGTAGTCCATCAGCGAAGTTCCAGAGCAGAATCAACAGCGGATTACGTTCACAGGCATGTATGGATGCCGCAGTTGAAGCATTATCAGGACATAATAATATCGGTGGATATACATCATTCAGAATGATATCTGCAGCGAATATATCATCTATGTCCAGCTATGTTATTATAGGGAATCATGTATTTCACTAGAATGGCAGAAGGCTTAATCAAATAGTGTAAGAATGATGACTTGCACTTTCACCGAATAGAATTAAACTTATAGCATGAATCATACAGGTTGACAGAAGTCAGCCTGTATTTTTTTTGCAGTACATGCAGTATGTATATGTATACATGAGAGAATGTTTTAATGTGTGTAAATGCATTTGATCGTACACGTTTATACTTGTATTTATAAAACAAATGAGATAAAATATATTTCATGTTTTATGCTGAATTTGTGTCAGGGCGTACATGCCACAGATTCATTATGCTTAAAAGTGTGCGCAAAAATGGAGGATTATTATGAATCTTAAAGGCAGGGATTTTTTAACATTAAAGGATTATACACAGGAGGAAATAGAATATCTTATAGAGCTTGCAGCTAAGCTTAAGAAGATGAAAAAGGATGGTGTTGTAGAACAGCCACTTCTTGGAAAGAATGTTGCGCTTATATTTGAAAAGACAAGTACACGTACAAGATGTTCTTTCGAGGTAGCTGCACACGATCTTGGTATGGGTGTTACATATCTTGATCCTAAGGGTTCACAGATAGGAAAAAAAGAGAGTATAGCAGATACTGCAAGAGTTCTTTGCACTATGTTTGAGGGTATTGAATACAGAGGATTCGGACAGGAAATAGTAGAAGATCTTGCAAAGTATTCATCAGTTCCAGTATGGAATGGACTTACTAATGAATATCATCCAACACAGATGCTTGCAGATATGCTTACAATAAAAGAAAAGCTTGGCAGATTAAAGGGTGTTAAGTTCGTATATATGGGTGATGCAAGATACAATATGGGAAATTCACTTATGATAGTATGCTCTAAGCTTGGTTTACACTTTACAGCCTGCACAGCTAAGGAATATTTCCCTGATGAAGCACTTGTTAACCAGTGTAAGGAGTGGGCAGCACAGAGCGGTGGCTCAGTAACACTTACAGAGGATGTAGAAGAAGGCACTAAGGGAGCTGAAGTACTTTATACAGATGTATGGGTATCTATGGGAGAACCAGACGAAGTATGGAATGAAAGAATCAAGGCATTACTTCCATACCAGATTAACAAAAAGGTTATGGATAATGCAGATAAGAAAGCTATATTTATGCATTGCCTTCCAGCCTTCCATGATCTTAAGACAACTATTGGTAAACAGATACATGATAAGTTTGGTCTTGATGAGATGGAAGTTACAGATGAAGTGTTTGAATCAGAACAGTCAGTAGTGTTTGATGAAGCTGAAAACCGTATGCATACAATAAAGGCTGTTATGGCAGCTACACTTGGAGCATACTAATATAATTTACAGCAATATGTTAAAGATGTAACGGAGAGGAATTATATGTATTATACAACAAGTGGTTCATACAAAAAGACAAAAATGATTATAGATTATACAAACATTGTTCTTACAGTTGCGGCTACAGTTATATTTATTATTGTCTTATTCTTAAGAAGCAGAAGTGGAATACTGTTTCCTATAGAGTTCCTTCTTGGAACAATAGTCAATGCTCTTACCTCTGTAAAACATTTTATTAACGGCAATAAGGTATCTGGTCTTATAGTAGCTGTAGTTGCGGTAATGCTTGCAATTATGACTGTTGTTACAGCACTTATCGTTTTATAAGATGATGTAGGGGTTAGTGTCTGGGCGATGAGGTTTTAATAATCTGCCTAGAGGATTGAGATGGATTCAGGTGGTATGAATATATGAAATCAGAAATATTGCATCTGCTAAGACATGCAGATGGTTATGTGTCAGGACAACAGCTGTGTGAAACATTTGGTGTGTCAAGAACGGCTGTGTGGAAAGTGATTAACCAGTTAAAGGAAGAAGGATATGTGATAGATTCTGTTCAGAATAAAGGCTACAGAATCACAGAATATCCTGATATAATAACAGCTTCAGAGATAGAGAGCCTTCTTCTTGATGATAGTGGAAATATGCAGGGAATATGCAGGCATATTCAATATTTTGACAAGACGGATTCAACGAATAACCAGGCAAAGCTTGCAGCAGAAAAGAATGCACCAGACGGTACACTTTTCGTGGCGGAATGTCAGACTGGTGGACGTGGAAGAAGAGGAAAAACATGGGAATCGCCAGCAGGAAGCGGTATATGGATGAGTCTTCTTTTAAGACCGGATATTAGTCCAGAAAGTGCATCTATGCTTACACTTGTACTTGCTGTTGCCATGGTTGATGCTATCAATGAAGAAGTACAGGATGCAAAGTGCTATGTTAAATGGCCTAATGATATAGTTCTTAACAACAGGAAGATAAGTGGAACGCTTACAGAGATGAGTGCTGAGATGGATAGCGTACATTATGTTGTCATAGGCATCGGAATCAATGTTAATACAACAGATTTCGATGAGTCCATAAAGGATATGGCTACATCAATATATCTTGGAACTGGGAAGAAGGTTAAGAGAAGTAATATAATAGCGGCATTTTCACATAGCTTTAAGAAATATTATGAAGCATTTTTAAAGACACAGGATCTAACATATATAGTAGACAGATATAATGAACTTCTCATTAATAAGGGAAGGACAGTAAAAGCTATATATGCCAACAAAGAACTTGTGGGTGAGGCTCTTGGAATCAATAAGGATGGCGAACTTATTATAAAAACAGAAGATGGATGTGAAACCGCTATAAGAGCAGGTGAGGTTTCAGTGAGAGGATTGTACGGATATGTATAATAAAGAAAACGAAAATGTAGTATTATGTGCCTCAAACTCGTATGAGAAGAAATACTACTTTAATCCGGACTTTGATAAGCTTCCGGAGGATATAAAGAATGAGTTAAAGATTATGTGTGTGTTATTCACAGAAGAAGTAGGTGGCATACTCGATCTTGAATTCGATGATGATGGAACATTGCTTTTTAAATCTACAGCAGATGAGGGAGACCTTTTATATGATGAGATAGCATGTGGACTGCTTGTTAAGAAGAACCAGTATGAAAAAAGAGAGTTATTAGAGTCTCTGGAAATGTTTTATAAGGTGTTTTTCTTAGGACTTGATGGTTGATGTTTTACATTTTATTAAGATGTTAAGAAAAAAAGTATTGTTATGCAGGCATAAATGTTTTTGATATTTTGATCTTACATTTTATTAGTAGTTATAGAAAAGAAAGGCTTTAAAGTATATATGAATATAGGTTCAGTTAATATAAAGACTCCCATAGCCTTAGGACCAATGGCAGGTGTAACAGACCTGCCATTTCGTCTTTTATGTAAGGAACAAGGATGTGGACTGCTTTACACAGAGATGGTGAGTGCCAAAGCAGTTTTATATAATAACAAGAATACAGAAGAGCTGCTAAAAACAGATCCCATAGAGAATCCGGTCGCTGTGCAGCTTTTTGGTTCGGATCCTGATATTATGGCAGATATTGCAAAGAGAATGTGTGAAAGAGAGTTTGACATAATAGATATTAATATGGGCTGCCCTGTTCCGAAGGTGGTTAATAATGGAGAGGGTTCAGCACTTCTTAAGGATCCGCTGTTAGTAGGAAAGATAGTTGAAAAGATGGCACATGCAATAGATAAGCCACTTACGGTAAAGATTCGTATAGGATTTGATGAAAGCAGTATTAATGCGGAAGAAATAGCATATATTATACAGGAATCCGGTGGGGCAGCAGTTGCTGTACATGGAAGAACAAGAAGCCAGTATTATTCCGGAAAGGCTGACTGGGATGTTATAAGAAAAGTAAAGGAAAAGGTCAGAATACCAGTTATAGGTAACGGAGATATACGAAGTGGTGAGGATGCAGCACGTATGCTTAAAGAAACGGGCTGTGATGGAGTGATGATAGGAAGAGCTGCTCAGGGAAATCCATGGATATTCAGGCAGGTTAAGGATTATCTTGAAAAAGGAATAGTAACACCAGGGCCATCCATAGACGAAGTTGCTGATATGCTTATAAGACATTGTCAGATGCTTGTTGAAACAAAGGGCGAATTTACAGCAGTGCGCGAGATGAGAAAGCATTTTGCATGGTATACAACAGGAATAAAGCATGCTGCAGCATTAAGACATGAGGTGAATCAGGTGACTAAGCAGGAACAGTTTAACGAATTCGTTGAGAGAATACGGACGTTAAGCTGATATGACAAGAATAGGATTTAATAGAGTAAAGATTTTGTGAGTTGAATAAGAATTTCATTACATTGACATTAAAGTTTAGGTGAGATATAATATCTTGAACATTTTATCCGATAATGGTAAAAATGTGAGTGCCAGAATTGAAAGAATTTCACAAGTATATAGACTGTGATAGAAAGGTTTATGTGTTCGCACAAGTGACTTTTAGCGTTTTAACCCTGGCATCATTATATGAATATTTAATGAATATATTTATGGGAAAGGTGACGAACAATGGCAGAGAAGCAGTTACTTACAAAAAAAGGATATGAAGAAAGAGTTGCTTTACTTGAGCACTTAAAGGTTGATAGAAGAAAGGAAGTCGCTCAGAAGTTAAAGGAAGCAAGAGAACAGGGCGATCTTTCAGAAAATGCAGAATACGATGCAGCTAAAGATGAACAAAGAGACATTGAAACACAGATTGCAGAGCTTGAAGAGATTCTTAAGAATGCAGAAGTAATCCAGGAAGATAATACAGATTCAGATGCTGTTAAGATGGAGAGTACAGTAGTACTTCATGATATCGAATTTGATGAAGATATTGAATATGTAATCGTTGGTTCATCAGAGGCAGATAGTCTTAACAACAAGATATCTAACGAATCACCACTTGGAGCAGCTATGCTTGGCAAGAAGGTTGGAGATATCGTAAAGGTTGAGGCACCTATTGGTGTAGTAGAATATAAGATTGTTTCTGTTAAGAATGACTAGTTATAGATAGATTATAGATTGAGATAATTGTTAAGAGGCACATAAGGTAGTGTCTTGTATTTACTAACAGTAACGGATTAAGAAGGAGAATAAAAGTGGCAGATAACAAGAATCAGGCACAGCCAGATGTTAATGAGCAGATTAAGGTAAGAATGGACAAGCTCGCTGCATTACAGGAAGCTGGCAAGGATCCATTTCAGATAACAAAGTATGATGTTACACACCATACAGATGAAATCAGAGCTATCTATGAAGCACACGAGAAGGAGCTTCTTGGTGACAGACCAGAGGTTAATACTGATGGTATGGATGAGCAGCAGGCAAGAGAGGCGGTTAATGCTGATTACAATGAGAGAAGAGCTATCATGGATGCATCTCCTATTGAGGTAAGCTTTGCAGGAAGAATGATGTTCAAGAGAGTAATGGGAAAGGCATCTTTCTGTAATATTGCAGATCTTAAGGGCAGAATGCAGGCATATATATCAAGAGATGCTATCGGTGATGATGCTTATGCAGATTTTAAGAAGTCTGATATAGGTGATATATATGGTATAAAGGGCTTTATATTCAGAACTAAGACAGGTGAAATATCAGTTCATGCAGAAGAAATAACACTTCTTTCTAAGAGCTTACAGGTACTTCCAGAGAAGTTCCATGGAATTACAGATACTGATATGAGATACCGTCAGAGATATGTTGATTTAATAATGAATCCTGAGGTTAAGGATACATTTGTAAAGAGATCACAGATCATAAAGGAAATCAGAAGATTCCTTGATGGCAGGGACTTTATGGAGGTTGAAACTCCAACACTTGTTTCTAATGCAGGTGGTGCAGCAGCAAGACCTTTTGAAACTCACTACAACGCACTTGATGAGGACGTTAAGCTTCGTATATCTTTAGAGCTTTACCTTAAGAGACTTATCGTTGGTGGTCTTGAAAGAGTATATGAAATCGGACGTGTATACAGAAATGAAGGTGTTGACACAAGACATAATCCTGAGTTCACACTTATGGAGCTGTATCAGGCATACACAGATTATGAAGGTATGATGGAGCTTACAGAGAGCATGTTCAGACACCTTGCAAAGACTGTATGTGGAACAACTGAAATTACTTACAACGGTACTAAGATAGACCTTGGAAAGCCATTCAGAAGACTTACTATGAATGATGCTATCAAGGAATATGCAGGCGTTGATTTTGATACAATAAAGACAGATGAAGAAGCTAAGGCTCTTGCTAAGGAAAGAGGAATTGAGTTTGAGGAACGTCATACAAAGGGCGATATCATTAACTTATTCTTTGAAGAGTACTGCGAAGAAAAGTTAATCCAGCCTACATTTATTATGGATCATCCGCTTGCAATCTCTCCACTTACTAAGAAGAAGCCATCTGATCCAGAAAAGGTTGAACGTTTTGAGCTTTTCATCAACACATGGGAAATGTGTAATGCTTATTCAGAGCTTAACGATCCAATCGACCAGAGAGAGCGTTTTGCACAGCAGGATAAGAATGCAGAGAATGGTGATGAGGAAGCACAGCACACAGATGAAGACTTCCTTAATGCACTTGCAGTAGGTATGCCTCCAACAGGTGGTATCGGATATGGTATCGACAGACTTGTTATGCTTCTTACAGATTCACCAGCTATCAGGGATGTACTTTTGTTCCCGACGATGAAGAGCTTGGATAAATAAACCCAGTGTTTATGCGGGATTGAGGCATTTGAGTACGTCAAAGGACGCATTAAAAGACGTATTTTGGCATAGTCATTTACATCAGTATGAAAGAGTACACAATCTGAAAAGAATAAGATTCAATCGAATATGAACTACTAAGAGGACATTTTCTAAAGAAATTTAGAAGATGTCCTCTTTTTTGCGTTATGGAGAAAATACGTCATTTGTTATGAAGTCAAAGTGAAAGGAGCACAGCAATGGATGAATCAAAGAAGAAAGATAGATATGAGGCTGCAAAAAAGTTTGTAAGATATTCAGATGGTGCAAAGATGTACAGTATGGGAATGACAAAATTTCAAGAAGTGGCTAAGGATGCCAAGGCTTGTTATAAGATTGGTCAGCTTGTACTTGTTAATACAGAAATATTGGATAAGTATCTTGAAACTTTTCATATTACAGATGCTGAGTTTTATAAGTAGGTGATGTTATGGTAAATACATTGAGTGGTTCAGTTAGTGCCTATAGAAAAGAAAATGTAAAACCAAGATTTATTCGTATTGATGAAGTAATGGCTTTATTAGATGTAACACGAGATGAGGCAATGGATATAGCATTAGCTGCTGGAGCAAGATATCAGCTTGCAAAGATTATATTAGTACATAAGGAAAGGTTGATGAAATTTATGAAACATTTTGCAAGAGTGCCTAGTTCAAACAAAATCGTAGAAAAGAAGTTTGTAAGAATTGGGGAAGCTTCAATGACTTATAGCATAGGGCATCATAGATTTATTGAAATGGCTAGAGCAGCGGGTGCTGTATATAAGATTGGAACAGCTAAGGGAAATACTATATTAATAAATTTGGAAATTTTTGATGATTATATGGAGCAATTCAGAGAACCGCCAACAGAAATGAAACATCCATTGCCAAATGTGAAAGGAGACTGATGAATGAGTTACTCATATAAGTGCTATTCAGATACAAAGGATTTTATGAAAAAATTTGTCAATGCAGAGGAAGGAGCGATTATTTATGGGATAAGTAAATCTAGAATCATAGTAATTGCGAGAGAGGCAGGAGCAGTCTATAAAGTCGGTAATTCAGCATTAATCAATACGGAATTATTTGAAAAATATCTTGAACGATTCAGAGAGCCGGCAAGAGAACTGCCTAAGCATACATGGAACAAATTAAAGGAAATGACAAATACACCAAAAACTGGTGAAAATTCGTAAAAATACACCAGTGGTGTCACTTCCGTAAAATTAAAGTGCATTGTAGAATATCAATTGTCCAAGAGAGATTGGACATAACAATTGAATAATCAGTTACAGATTTGCAAAGTAGTTTGCACTGCAGAGTATCTGTAGGTAG
>OFMN01001246.1_pt1 | contig 17734 bp, 14 predicted proteins | sample 1541791 | NCBI WGS metagenome assembly OFMN01 (sample SAMN04209248, study PRJEB22552) | human gut metagenome | biome: gut; material: feces | host: Homo sapiens | place: USA: Oklahoma
GCCCTATCATCTTCATATGCCATCTTATTTTTTAGAGACATTTACTGAATATCCCGATTTATTCTTGTTCTTTCAGTGCTGCGAAAATCAGACCTTCCAGTTCTTCCGCCAGTTCGGGGTTGTCCTGAATCACTTGTTTGGAGGCGTCACGTCCTTGTCCCAGTTTGGTTTCGTTGTAGCTGTACCATGAACCGCTTTTCTTGATAATGCCTAAATCAGCACCTAAATCAATGATTTCACCAGCTCTTGAGATCCCTTCACCAAACATGATATCGAATTCGGCTTTACGGAAAGGAGGTGCCACTTTGTTTTTCACCACTTTTACTTTAGTCTGGTTGCCGATTACTTCTTCACCATCTTTCAGTTGAGTGGAGCGACGGATATCCAAACGTACGGAAGCGTAGAATTTCAGAGCATTACCACCGGTAGTTGTTTCAGGGTTACCAAACATGATACCGATTTTTTCACGCAACTGGTTGATAAAAATACAAGTTGTATTGGTCTTGCTGATGGCTGACGTAAGCTTGCGCAAAGCCTGAGACATCAAACGTGCCTGTAAACCTACTTTGTTATCACCCATATCTCCTTCAATTTCAGCTTTCGGAGTCAATGCCGCGACAGAGTCGATAACAATGATATCAATGGCGGATGAGCGTATCAATTGCTCAGCAATTTCAAGTGCCTGTTCACCGTTATCGGGTTGTGATATCCATAAGTTATCTACATCCACTCCCAGTTTGGCCGCATAGAAACGATCGAAAGCATGCTCGGCATCAATGAAAGCGGCAATGCCGCCTGCCTTCTGAGCTTCAGCAATGGCATGGATAGCCAATGTAGTCTTACCGGATGATTCGGGACCATAAATTTCTATGATTCTACCTTTGGGATAGCCGCCTACCCCTAATGCGGCGTTCAAGGCGATAGACCCGGTAGGAATCACTTCCACTTCCTGTACGTTGTCATCACCCATTTTCATGATAGAGCCTTTACCAAAAGTTTTCTCTATCTTATCCATTGCAGCTTGCAGCGCTTTCAGTTTTTCACTATTTCCGGCACTCGGACTTGCTGCGAATGGAATTTCTTCGTTATCTTTTTTTGCCATAAATCTGTTGGTTTATAAAATTTGTTGTGCGTGCTCTTTTGTTTTCACCTCTTTGGGAGAGATGATACGTTCAATCACGCCTTCTTCGTTAATGATGAAAGTTGTACGGAATGTACCCATATATTTACGTCCGTACATACTTTTTTCTCCCCATACTCCGAATTGTTCTACCAACTTCTTGTCGGTATCGGCAATAAGAGTAAAGGGTAGCTCGTTCTTTTCTATAAATTTCTGATGCGATTTGGCATCATTCACACTGACACCGATTACTTCATAACCATGGGCGCGCAGTTCCGCATAATTATCACGCAAATTACATGCCTGGGCAGTACAACCCGATGTCATATCCTTAGGATAAAAATAGAGTACTATCTTTTTTCCTTTATAATTACTTAAACGAATTTCTTCTCCTTTTTCGTTTAAGCCTAATATTTCCGGGGCTTTATCTCCTATGTTCATTTTTTAGTGGTTAATGATTAATGGTTAGTGTGGCCCAAGTATGAATTATGGGCCATTAATCACTATTTTAAAGTTCTAGATCACCATCGAATACTTCATGCCAAGGCAAACCTTGTTTGTTCAGTTGTTCCATAAATGGATCGGGATCAAACTCTTCTACATTCCATACTCCCGGACGTTTCCACAATCCTTGCAGGAACATCATGGCTCCAATCATGGCTGGAACTCCAGTTGTATAGCTTACTCCCTGCATTCCAGTTTCTTTGTAAGCTTCTTGATGGCTACAGTTGTTGTAAACATAGTAAGTACGTTCTTTGCCATCCTTTACGCCTCGGATGCGGCATCCGATAGAAGTTTCGCCTTCATAATTTTCTCCTAGATCCTGTGGATTGGGGAGTACGGCTTTTAGGAATTGTAACGGAACAATTTTCACTCCGTTATAATCTATTTCGTCAATGCGGGCCATACCGATATTCTGGATGACACGCAGATGAGTCAGGTATTCCTGACCGAAAGTCATCCAAAAGCGAGCACGTTTGATGGTCGGGAAATTCTTAACTAATGATTCCAGCTCTTCATGATACAGCAAGTAGGAATCACGAGGACCGATATTGGGATAAGTCAGATCCTTGTGGTATTCCAATGGCTTGGTGGTCACCCATTTGCCTTCTTCATAATAACGTCCGTTCTGAGTAATTTCGCGGATATTGATTTCAGGATTAAAATTGGTAGCGAACGCTTTGTGATGGTTGCCGGCATTACAGTCCACAATATCCAAGTAGTGCATCTCGTCAAAATGATGTTTTGCTGCGTAGGCTGTATAAATGCCACTTACTCCCGGGTCGAACCCACAACCCAGTATCGCTGTCAGTCCTGCGTCTTCAAAACGTTTTTTATAAGCCCATTGCCAGCTGTATTCGAAATGAGCTTCATCCTTTGGTTCATAGTTTGCTGTATCCAGATAATTCACCCCGGCTTTCAGACAAGCTTCCATGATGGTCAGATCTTGATAAGGCAGAGCTACATTGATGACGATTTCGGGTTTGAAACTATTAAACAGGGCTACCAGTTCGTCTACATTGTCCGCATCTACCTGTGCAGTCTTAATAGCTGGATTGCCGATAGCTTTTACGATTGCATCACATTTTGATTTTGTACGGCTGGCGATCATGATGTCAGTGAATACATCCGGATTCTGAGCCACTTTGTGTGCTACGACAGTACCTACACCGCCTGCACCGATAATTAATACTTTACCCATTTGCTGTTTTTTATTCTTGTTAAAATAAAATGCCCGGCAGACATTACCGTTCACAGGGCAAAGATAACAAAATATTTTGGGTATTAGTGGATACGGTCTAGTTTCTTATTGGTGAAATCTAAGGTTTTTCTTTCGTAGGACCATGTTTCATAGCCCCCCGTGACTATATGAATGCGCATGGGATTACCCAATGCCAGACGACATTCGTCGGTTGTCATTCCTTTTCGTACCTTACCGCGGCTTATCATGTTCCAAACTTCTTCTGTGATATTCGGATACTTGGTTCGTAAGTTGCCTATGCCGAATAGATCCGTAAAATAATTGTCTGATTGTAAAATCACATCAACTACACTCGTATGGGTGAATGCAGCTTTTATCTTATAATTCTTTCCATCTATGTCTTCCAGTTCTAAAAAGACGTAAGGAGAGTTGTTTTGTGAGATTATATTTTTGATGGTGAATTGTGTATATCGGGGAAGTCTCACCGGAGTGTCTGTTTCATCTAGACATTCCGTTTCCGCTTTCAGATAGACAGGTTTTTTCCCATATTTACTCATCAGATTCTTTGATTTTTTTGTATTTGCATTACTGAAGCTAAATGAATTTGGAAAATATTTATTTTTATTTTCCATAATAAAATCACTGTCTGCCATGCCACAATTAGTCTTTGATATAGCTACCGGCTGATAGTAGGTGTTTCCTTTCTTGTCTTGGAATACGATTTTTACAGGGTATGCGCGGCTGCCCACTCCGACAGCTGTTACTGTTACTTCTTCATTTATACCAATCGGGACCTCTTTATAGCCCGATATGCTGTTGGGATCATCTATACGTACTTTATTGGTACGCATATATAGGGTTTGTCCTTCCAGCAGTTCTTTGGCTATGTCCACATCACCCAGGTAGGCAAGGGTAGGAATACCGGCTTTGGGCTTCAGGCAATATTGTTCCAGAGTGGTGTTTTTAAGTTCGTGATAATATTGTTGCCCTTCACATTCAAAGTTAAAATGTACAAAGCCCCGTTCGGTAATTTCCGAACCCAGATATTCAAAAATCTTATGTTTTAACTCTCCTGTATCCACCTCCTTGTTGGTTTCCGCCGATTTAAAAGGAGGAATAATGATGTCTTTACGTTCCGGCATCACCATGAATTTCATGCCTGGTGTCCAGTCACACAGGTTGTAATACTTGAAATGATCGTTTATAAACTGTTTTTCCAAAGATTCTACGGAAATACTTGTTTGTTGTGAAGTAGTCGTGACTATATATCCGTTTTGTGCATAAGTGCATAGGCTACAGCTTGTTGCCCCAATTAAAATGGCTAAAAACCTTTTCATTGCTTTAAGTGTTAGTATATATAAATTGATACAAAGGTATAAAATTTTTGTGTATAATTGCTATAGTGAAAAATAAAATGGTTAGTTTTGCACACTAAACTAACAGATTTAACAAAAAAATAATATGAAAAAACTAGTATTGAAAATGATGGCTGTTTGTGCCGGAGCATTGATCGTATCTTGTGGTAGTGGAAAGAATATGTTGTCTGTTTCTTCTCTGGATGGGGAATGGAATATTACAGAGGTGGATGGACAGAAGATATCTACAGAGAGAATGCCTTTCATTGGTTTTGATGTAGCTCAGAAACGTATTTATGGCAATAGCGGATGTAACCGTATGATGGGAAGTTTTGAAGCCGACTCTCTGAAGCCAGGTACATTGAAGTTTGGACAGATAGGAAGTACCCGCATGATGTGCCCTGATATGAAGACTGAGCAGATGGTATTGGGTGCATTGGATAAAGTGACTTCTTTCCAGACGGTTTCTGACAAGCCCGACGTGATAACTCTATGTAATCAAGATGGTCAGCCGTTGATGACTTTGGAAAAGAAGGCGGCTCCGGAAGTGTCACTGTCTGATCTTTCAGGAGAATGGGTTATTGAATTGGTGAATGGAAAGAAGATTGTAGGTACGGCTGAGGTGACCCCTTTTATCGGTTTTAATTTGGATGAAAGCCGCATTTACGGTAATGTGGGCTGTAATACCATAAATGGTGCGTTAATGCAGGAAGATGGAAAACCCAATTCTTTGAGATTTGACAATGTTGCTACTACCATGATGATGTGTCCTGATATGGAAACTGAAACTATCGTGCTGAATGCTTTGAATGAAACAAAAAGTTTCAGCATGAAAGATGATAAAGTATATTTGTTAGGTGAAAATGGAAATGAATTGTTGGTGTTGAAGAAACAATAATCCATCTACATTCGAATTGATATGGGTCGGCCTGTTTTCTCATAAACGAGAAAACAGGCCGATTGCATTTATGGCATTATGCTAGGATGCTGACAGGTTTTTTATTTGGTGGAGTTCTGACATTCTTGCCTTATATGAATCCATTTAAAAGTATCATATAGCAAATAAATCAGTCATTTTGTCAGCCTTTGTCACATTCTTATTTTTGGCATACCGTTTGTTTTATGAAGGGCGTGCGGTTGGTGCACCAAAGAAAAAAGAAGTCCTTCGTGAACCATTCGCCAAGAAATCAGTTTAATTGAAAACAAATAAATAAAGATATATAATTATGGGAAAGATTATTGGTATTGACTTAGGAACCACAAATTCATGTGTTTCAGTATTTGAAGGTAATGAACCGGTAGTAATCGCAAACAGCGAAGGTAAACGTACCACTCCGTCTATCGTTGCATTTGTTGACGGTGGTGAACGTAAAGTAGGTGATCCTGCAAAACGTCAGGCAATCACTAATCCGCAACGTACTATTTTCTCTATCAAGCGTTTCATGGGTGAAACTTGGGATCAGGTACAGAAGGAAACTGCTCGTGTTCCTTATAAAGTAGTGAAAGGTGACAATAATACTCCGCGTGTAGATATTGACGGACGTCTTTATACTCCGCAGGAAATTTCAGCTATGATTCTGCAGAAGATGAAGAAAACTGCTGAGGATTATCTGGGACAAGAAGTTACAGAAGCCGTTATCACCGTTCCGGCATACTTCTCGGACTCACAACGTCAGGCTACTAAAGAAGCTGGTCAGATTGCAGGTCTGGAAGTGAAACGTATTGTGAACGAACCGACAGCTGCTGCTTTGGCTTATGGTTTGGATAAGGCTCACAAAGATATGAAGATTGCTGTATTCGACCTTGGTGGTGGTACATTCGATATCTCTATCCTTGAGTTTGGTGGTGGTGTATTCGAAGTACTTTCTACTAACGGTGATACTCACTTGGGCGGTGATGACTTCGATCAGGTAATCATTGACTGGTTGGTACAGGAATTCAAGAATGACGAAGGTGCGGATTTGACAAAAGATCCGATGGCTATGCAACGTCTGAAAGAAGCTGCTGAAAAGGCAAAAATTGAATTGTCTTCTTCTACTTCAACAGAAATCAACCTGCCATACATCATGCCCGTAGACGGTATGCCTAAGCACTTGGTTAAGACTTTGACACGTGCTAAATTTGAAGCTTTAGCTCACAATTTGATTCAGGCTTGTCTTGAACCTTGCAAGAAGGCTATGAGCGATGCAGGCTTGAGCAACTCTGATATCGATGAGGTAATCCTTGTTGGTGGTTCTTCACGTATTCCGGCTGTTCAGGAATTGGTAGAAAAATTCTTCGGTAAGACTCCTTCCAAGGGTGTTAATCCTGACGAAGTGGTTGCTGTAGGTGCTGCCGTTCAGGGTGCTGTTTTGACAGATGAAATCAAAGGTGTGGTATTGCTGGATGTTACTCCGTTGTCAATGGGTATCGAAACATTGGGTGGTGTAATGACTAAGTTGATTGATGCAAACACTACTATCCCGGCCCGCAAGAGTGAGACCTTCTCTACAGCTGCCGATAACCAGACTGAAGTGACTATCCACGTACTTCAAGGTGAACGTCCGATGGCTGCACAAAACAAGTCAATCGGTCAGTTCAATTTGACTGGTATTGCTCCGGCTCGTCGTGGTGTTCCTCAGATTGAGGTGACATTCGATATCGATGCCAACGGTATCTTGAAAGTATCTGCCAAGGATAAAGCTACCGGCAAGGAACAAGCTATCCGTATCGAAGCCTCCTCTGGTTTGAGCAAGGAAGAAATCGAAAAGATGAAAGCCGAAGCTGAAGCTAATGCAGAAGCAGACAAGAAGGAACGTGAAAAGATTGACAAATTGAATCAAGCTGACTCCATGATTTTCTCTACTGAAAATCAGTTGAAGGAATTAGGTGACAAGTTGCCGGCTGATAAGAAAGCTCCGATTGAAGCTGCTCTTCAGAAACTGAAAGATGCTCATAAAGCACAGGATTTGGCTGCTATTGATACTGCCATGGCTGAACTGAATACAGCATTCCAGGCTGCCAGCGCTGAAATGTATGCTCAGAGTGGTGCACAAGGTGGCGCTCAGGCCGGTCCGGGTGCAGGACAACAGGCTAATCAGGGTTCTTCTAATAATAAAGAAGATATTCAGGATGCTGACTTCGAGGAAGTCAAATAATAAGTAATTCAAAGTCGTAAAGTAAGAAATTACTGAATAGATAAATCATAAATGAGGCATAATTAATAGTAATTGTGTCTCATTTTTTTATTATAGCATATGAGTAAAAAATTTATTAGAAAAACAAAGGAAAGTAAACCAGTTGTTGCAATATGTTATGACTTTGATAAGACATTATCACCAGATGACATGCAAGCGCAAGGGTATATACAATCTGTTGGGGATGAAGTCGAATCTTTTTGGAAAGAGTCCAATGGGTTAGCTGAAGAGAATGAGATGGATCAAAATTTAGCTTACATGTTTACCATGATCCGGAAAGCGCATGGAAAAGTCTTATTTACTAAAAAGGCATTAATGGATTATGGAGCGAAAGTTCAATTATTTCCTGGTGTTGAGACATGGTTTAAGCGTATTAGAGACTATGGTGTAGATAAAGGAGTTATTGTAGAGCATTATATCATTTCATCTGGTCTTAAGGAAATGATAGAAGGTACAAAAGTCGCTAATGAATTTGAAAAAATTTATGCCAGTTCCTTCTATTATGATAAAGATGGTGTTGCTCAATGGCCAGCACAAGTTATTAATTATACGAGCAAGACTCAATTTCTTTTTAGAATTGAAAAAGGAACTTTAGATGTGAATGATTCTGGTGTCAATGACTATTTTAAGCCAGAGGACATTCGTATTCCTTTTAGAAACATGGTCTATATAGGTGACAGTGATACGGATATACCTTGTATGAAACTCATTAATTCTTATTCTGGTCATTCTATTGGAGTTTATAATCCAGAAACAAAAGATAAACGAAAAGTCTATAAAATGATGGAGGATAAGCGCATAAAATATTATACTCCTGCAGACTATACAGAAGGATCCGAATTGGATGAATTAGTCAAAACCATTATTAATACAACCGCATCAAATGAAAAACTGATGTCTATCCATTACCAAAACAAACAAGAACAGGTAAGCCACAATGGTCAGCCAGACAATCAGGAAGAGAAAGAGAAAGAGAAACTTATAATGGATTTGGAAAATAGCAATAGTTTTAAGCAAACTCATTCTATAATTTCCAAACTAAAAAAAATAAAGGATTGGACTTTAGAAGAAAAAAAACAATTAAAAGCTATAGCGGAGAAGAACTCACAGATTTATTCAATAATGAAGGATGGCGATGTTGCCTCTTTCTACTCCTCTCTTGAATAAGCTGTTCCCTTATTCTATTCTGCAAACCATCACAAGTCCTAAACCATCTCCTCCACCTACGTTGAAATCATGGTGGTTCTACAGATGGAACAGATTCAAACAAAGGACAGACAAATGGGGATTGCTCCAATGGTATCTTGTCATTCTCGGCATTATCGCTTGTGTTCTCTTTTCATCTCTATATCAAAATCGGGTTATGGATCTCGACCGAACCAACCGCATCTTTTACAAGGAGGTCATCATAGATGAAAAGAGAAAGAGGAATTATCAAGAGTTGGATTCACTTATCCATTCCGATTCATTCTTCAAGACATACTGGGGATTGAATAATTAAAGTACGAGCGTTCACCCATAATATTCTGTTTTAAAATCTAAAAATGAAGTATTACGTAATGTTTTCGTTGATTTTCAGAATATTCTTCATGACTTACAGATATTTTCTGTATTTTTGCTATTGGATTTGGTACAACCATTTCCAGACATTAAGAAATATTAGGAGCGTTATGCTACTCTTGTAAGTGCAAAGCCTGAGAAACTGAAACACAAAATCAACAAGAATTGGCATGGCAGTTCCCACGTTATAGCGTGGGCTGCTTTACCATATCTGTTGATTAAGGTTTTCTCAGGGCCTGCACTTTAAGACGTGGTTATAGCAGTGCCACGCTTTTCGTTTAACTAATATGTCCTATAGGCTACTGATGGACTGACTTTTTGATATGGGAATATTCGATTTTTTTAAAAAGAAAGAGAAAGCACGACAAGAACAATTGCGTCTTCAAGAAGAAAAGCGTCGTGCAGAAGAACAACGACGATTGGCAGAGCGTCGTAAGCAAGAAGAGCAACAAAGGCGTGAAGAATCGTTCTTGTCTAATTTCGAATTTGATTCTACCTGTCATCAGCGTTATGAAAATGGTCAACCTGTAAGAGGATTACAAGTTTGTCCGAGATATATAAAAATCAAAAAGAACATCAATGGATGTTCTGGGTATCAGCTTACACCTGGAGATGGGTATATCTTGACTGCAACAAATGGAGATACAGGACAACCACAGTTTGCCCCCAAACCAATGCGTGTAGTAAAATTCTCAAATACCGAGATTTTGCTTAAGGGATATTGTGTCTCTGCGCAAACACCTTTTGGATGGCAAGAGATAGATTTGTCGGATTATGGCTTTTCCATAATTTGGCATAATGGCATAATTCAAAAATGCATTCTACATATGTATGATAGAGATGTTGATTTGGAATACCAAGGAACAAGCCAATCAACAGTTTTGTTCTCTAAAGATGAACTGAAGTCGATAATTGCTATTCTTTCCGACATTAGTTATATCTTTTTGAAATCAGACCGTTTAGTTGGAGGCAGAAACGAGAAAATGAAAAGTAGACTATTCTCATACGCAGGTATATTTGGCTACTATTATGAGGAAGAATACGCTTATGGTAAAGTTTCTGATATAACCGATAATAATATTGCCTCTCATTATGTTTTGGTTAAATTAAGCATGTCTGATGATTCTCACAGACGAAACGTTGTTCGGGATTTAGCTGATAATTGGTCTGATGTTTTACAGGTTATATTCAATTTGGAACTTGATGACAACGAAGCAGGTAATAGATTGAAAAAGATGGAAAGCAATATACATACAGTGACCAAGGCTATAGAGAAGCTTTCTGGTAAAAACTGCAAGAAGCCTTCCAATCCTCTTAAAGTACACCCAAAGAAAGTCTCATACAATCCATTCAATATTACAGAAGACTTGAAACTTGCTGAAGGACGGGCAATTCCAGACATCACAGATGTCTTTGCCAGAGAGCTTGTTCCTATGCTTGCGTCTAACCAACATTCATCAGATGAGTCAAGAGATATTGTTGCGAACTATGCATTGAGTATGATAAAGTCATATTATGACAATGCAGGTTTTGTTCCTATGTTAATTGTAGATCAAATTACAGGACAGGTTAACCAAGTCGCAGAAATGGTGGAACATATATCATATGCTCCACAAAAAAATCTAAAAGAATATATCTTAAGTAAAATATACAGATAGAATTTATGGCAACATGGGCTAAACAAAAACTTCCACGTGAGAATGGGGAACTTGTAGATATGCAAGTTCCTATTCTTGTTTCTGCAAGTAGAAGCACGGACATACCTGCTTTCTATGCAGATTGGTTCTTTTACCGTCTTGATAAAGCTGGCTATTCTGCATGGACAAACCCTTTTAATGGGGTGAAAAGTTATGTGTCTTACAAGGACACACGGTTTATTGTGTTTTGGTCGAAGAATCCACGCCCATTGTTGCGTTATCTGCCTATCCTTAAACAACGTGAAATAGGATGCTATATCCAATACTCATTGAATGATTATGAGGAAGAAGGGTTGGAAAAGAATGTACCTCCTCTAAAACAACGTATAGAAACATTCAAACAACTTACCAATGCTCTTGGTAAGGGGCATGTGATTTGGCGTTTTGACCCTTTAGTTCTCACAGATAACATAAATATCGATAAGTTGCTTGATAAAGTTGAAAATATTGGTAACCAGCTACTGGGATATACAGAGAAACTTGTGTTTAGTTTTGCCGATATACTTTCCTATCGCAAGGTGCAAGCCAATCTTCAAAAAGCAAATATCAATTATGTAGATTGGCAAGAAGACCAAATGCGAGAGTTCGCTCAACGCTTGTCTGCTTTTAATCACAAATGGGACTACGAATTAGCAACGTGCGGTGAAAAAATAGATTTGACGGAGTATGGTGTTCAAAAGAATCATTGCGTTGACGACAATCTGATAATAAGATTAGCTTATGATGACAAAATTTTGATGGACTATCTGAAAGTCAAACAACATCCCATGCCACAAGTTGGTTTGTTTGGTGATGCAGAACCATTGCCCCAAGATGCAATTGTTCTACCTAATGGCATGTATGCTACTCATGGCGATAACAGAGACAAAGGACAGCGTGAGTTTTGTGGTTGCATAAAGAGTAAAGACATAGGTGAATATAACACTTGTGTGCATGGTTGCGAATATTGCTATGCTAATGCAAGCAAGGAAAGAGCCATCGCCAACTTACGCTCACACAAAGAAAATCCATTTGCAGAAACGATAACAGGAAGATGAGTTACATAGATGACATACGCAATGCCAGGATTCTAACTATTGATGAAATTGTTAGAATATCTATCAATCATGTGCCAAATAGATACAGAATAGAGCCTTGGAAATACATGGATAACCAAGGACGTACACTAGGACGTGGTACCGTAGTTTTGGAAACAGAAGAACAATGTTGTGCATATATGGCTGCATATGGCCCTATGCACAAACATAAGCTCATGCGTGCATTAGATGAAAAGGAGTTTCCTTATTCTGCGGTATCGAATGGAGTTGAAATATATGATTGGGGATGTGGACAAGGTATTGGTACTATTGCTGTAATAGAAAAACTCCGACAACACAAATTACTTGAAAAACTACATAAAGTAATATTGGAAGAGCCTTCGGATGTGGCACGGAAAAGAGCAGTGTTGCATGTACAGAAAGCTTTGGGAAATTATAATGTCAATATTGAAGAGATTTCTCAATATTTACCATCTGATAAGGGCATCAATACAGAAGACATTATGACTATAGATGTGGAGCAACCATGTTCTATCCACATTTTTTCAAATATACTTGATATTGAGGCAGTGAGTTTGAAGGGCGTTTCAAAAATGATAACCTCTTCAGGTCAGAAGCACGTTGTCCTTTGTATAGGTCCGGCTAATCTTAATGAAAGTAGAATAAATGCCTTTTGCAACTATTTCAAAGAAAATCATGTGCATGTGTTTACTGATTTTCGAGATACAAATTTTGGACATCATCCTAACAAAAAGTCATATGGTTGCTTAATAAAGAGTTTTAGTTATGACCTTTCACAGAATAACAATGTCTTGTATGAGTACAAGTATTTTGCTCCTGTTCAGTACTTTGCTGCATATTCTGAAGATTTCGTTGCTTCTTCCCTCATACAAGGAGCATTTGATGTTTTGGCTCCCTTTGATCTGACAGCCCACAAGAATCTATGTCCTGTTTATGCTTTGATGAGTAATCTTATTTCACGTGGATTGCCAACATTCGCAAGCAGAAAAGTTCTTGCATATATATCAAATCAGACAAAGAGTCAGAAAGAAAAGAGTTTGAATGCAGTTGCTCGTCTTCAAAAAACATTTGTTGAAGCATTGATTTCAGAACGCCTAGACACAAGCAAACAAACATGGAAGATCCTTGTGCTTGAAGACGATACGGATATTGCAAAGATTGCATTAGATGATTTCTATGAAACATATCATAACCTCATAGCCATAACAAGTGACTATGATAGTATGATATTGCCACAAATACATGTTGATACCAAGCATACGGCTTCAGCAGAGACTGAATATGATATTGTGTTTGATGTGTCAATCGACAAATTGTGTAATGCTGAAAATGTTGCTTTCGCCAAATATAAAGCGCAGAATGATTGCTATTTCATTGTGCGCTCTTCAAAGAATGTATATGGGAAGCGTATTCTCTATACGACAGAGCGTATAAAATACAAGCCATTCGTTGAAAAGAATAGTCATGGCGTGTATGAAAATATAGAAAGCAATTGTTCTGAATTGAGATATTTCTTGAATCTAATATTCAGAAAAGATGATTTCAGACCAGGACAGTTGCCTATTTTAAGTAGAGCACTTCAGTTGAAGAGTGTAATAGGTCTTCTTCCTACAGGTGGTGGTAAGTCTCTGACTTACCAACTTGCTGCTATGTTGCAGCCAGCGGTGACTCTTGTCGTGGATCCTTTGAAAGGATTAATGAAAGACCAGTATGATGGTTTGAAAAAGGTTGGTATCGATTGTATTTCATATATAAATAGAGATATAACCAAAGATTTTGCGGAAGGAAGAAAACGTGAAGCTGCATTGACGGGTTCACAAGTACAAATAATGTTCTTGTCTCCTGAACGTTTAAGCATCCACAGGTTCCGTGAAGTGTTACGTTCTATGCGCGAATCAAACGTCTATTTTGCCTATGGCGTGATAGACGAGGTTCACTGTGTGTCAGAATGGGGGCATGATTTTCGATTGGCATATCTACACCTTGGTAGGAACCTATTTAATTATGTCCTTCCAAAGAAAATAGAAGGAGAGGATTGCCACATTTCTTTGTTTGGTCTTACTGCAACCGCATCCTTTGACGTGCTTGCAGACGTTGAACGTGAACTTTCGGGGGCGAACGCATATTCTTTAGAGGATGATGCCATTGTAAGATACGAGAATACTAATCGTCTTGAACTTCAATACAATGTTTATGAAGTTAATGCTGAAGATGTTCAAAAATCAGGAGATGTTGATAGTCTTAAAGAAGAATCTCTTAAAGAGGTTATTGATAATGCAACTCAGAAGATTGTAGAAATTCAAGATGATAATGCTATAGAAAAGATTAAAGAGCGATTTATTTCCAGAGAAAATCTGACTGACTCTAATGTCATTACAAGCATACGTAATACAAATCTCAGTATTGATGTCGCATCAAATTGGTATAATCAGTCAAGTACAGATACCGCAGGTATAGTTTTTTGTCTACGTGCAAACAAAGAACAAAAAAGCTATGTACATAATAGTGTGCCTATTGTTGAAAATACTCTTCGTTGTGAAGGCTTTAGAAGTATATCAACTTATAAAGGTGGTGACGATACTAAATGCCAAGATGATTTTCTCAATGGAAAAACTAACATAATGGTTGCCACCAAAGCCTTTGGTATGGGTATTGACAAGTCAAATGTGCGAATGACTTTCCACCTAAATTACCCAGGTTCATTAGAATCGTTTGTACAAGAAGCAGGTCGTGCTGGTAGAGACAAGAAAATGGCTCTTGCAACAATTATGTATTCACCGAAGAAGTATTGGGTGAAGAATGTAAAAACCAATGGATGGGATGAATTCTCTGCTGATTATATAAACAACAAATTCTTCTATGACAGCAACTTCCTTGGCGAGGAGTTTGAACTCTTTGTTATGGATTTGCTGATGAATGAATTGCAAGTCGAGATTAGCAATGAGGAATTCGTTGACATTGACGTCCCCACGATTGCGAATTCTAAAGGTATTGTTAAGTTTATCAATAGTTATGATAAGGGTAAAGTGCTTACCTACTATGTTTCTTATGAAGAAAGCGAATCGGTTCTTGATGAATATAACAGGTATCTTTCTGCAAGAAATCTGCCAGTGTTTTCAACACCTAATGCTCGGAATCTAAAAAATAGTCGTGGATTTAGCTATATTCATGATTATGGTTCTGCTATATATAAAGATGTAATACAGAAAGCTATTTATAGGATGTGTATTATTGGCTTGATAGATGATTTTACGGAAGATTATTCTAAGCATAAATTCCGTATAACGACTATCTGTCAAGACGAATCTGCATATTATGAGAATCTAAGACTTTACTATCGAAAATATTATTCTGTAGAAAGAACGGATAAAATGATAGAGGAAGTCAAAAAAATAGCAAAGAATGAAGGTGCCATTATGGCTTGTTTAAAGCATCTTACATCTTTTATTTATAGAAGTATAGCAGACAAACGAGCTAGAGGTATTCTCGATATGGAGCAATTCTGTAATATGGCTATCAGTTCAAAACAGGATTGGAAGGAAACAAATGAAGAACTCAAAGACTTTATTTACTACTATTTCAACTCAAAATATGCGCGTGAAGGTTTCGTTACCTATGATTCTAAATTAAACCAAGATGTGCCATTCTCGTTGAAGGATGATACAGATGTGGATTCTGAAGGTGACATTACAAGGTTTGATCTTGTCAGAAAATATATGAGGGTTGTAGATGCAGAGATAGTAAACAATGACTCGCAAATGGACAACATAAAGCATCTTCAAGGTGCTGTTCGTTTGATTCGTCGAGCAGTATCTGAAATGAATCCTGTATTAAACCTACTCAACGTTTTTTGCATATTGTATCTTGGACAAGAAAACAACGATATGTTGGAAGAAGAACTCTACAATGACTATAAGGCGGTATTCAAACAGTATATGAGCGAAGGTAAGTTCTCGCAGATAGGAGAGTTTACCAAATTGCTTGTTGAGCATAACGCATTAAAAGACAAAGAATACATGGGTAAAATCCAGTTGGCGATACAATTGGAAAACCATGCAAATGAAATTAATAAAATTGTAAATAAATACATAGCAAAATGATAGACCAAAGAATCAATGACTCTTTAAAAGAGTTAGAACAGGGTCTTAAAAATATAGACTCTGCTCGCAAACAAGTAGAAAAAACAGTCAAATCTTTTGATGGCTTGAATGGTTCTACATCTGAATATGTTTCGCAACTAGGTACTTTAACTTCAAAAGTAAAAGGGCTTATTGCAGCTATAGAAACTGATTATAATCATAAGACAGCAGCTTTTGAAAAAGACAGAAAGTCAATTATTGAGTCAGCCAACTCTGCATCTCATAAACTTGCAGATGCAACAGAAGTGTTCGCTAACTCTCTGAACAAGATTGACACAAAATTAAAATATAGCATGATTGTCAATGCTATTTTATTTGTAATTTTGGGAGTCGTTATCTTTCTGACTGCACGATAATTGCACATTAGAAAGCCTGTTGACAATTATCAAGTGTAATAGCGAATCATTAAGGTGTAGAAAATAATAGACAGATAACAATAAACCTCACTTCGTCATCTCCAAAAATTTTCATGGAGATAACGAATACATAGAATGGCTGCGAGAGATTAAAAGTCGCTATCAAGCGGTTCGCAGTCGTGTGGCATTACAAGCCAATTATGGAGCTTTGGAGTTCAATTGGCTCTTGGGGCGCGACATTGTACAAAAGCAAGTAGAGGCAAGATGGGGTTCGGGGGTTGTCAATCAACTTAGCCTTGACCTTAGAGAAGCCTATCCTGATGTGAAAGGTTTCTCGGCTCGTAACCTTTATTATATGAAAGGGTGGTATGAGTTTTATATGGCTGATAACAATCATAAGGAAATTTTGCACCAACTAGGTGCAGAAATCATATCGAACGATAAAATATCTGATATCTTAGAAAACAATGGCATGCTGCCTATATTCGGAATCGTGCTGTGGAAACATCATTTGGTCATCACATCTAAGTGCAAATCTATCAAAGAAGCATTCTATTATATTAAACGCATTATCGATGAGGGACTCAGCAAACGTGAATTGGAAGACGTTATCGAGGCTGATGATTTCAGCAAGTATGGCCATGCCATAACAAACTTTTCGACCCAATTGTCAGCACAGCAAAGTCAACTTGCAATGAATGTTCTAAAAGACCCTAATCGCCTTGATTTCCTCACATTGGAAAGGGGCTATAATGAGCGTGACTTGAAAAATGCAATTGCAACAGATATAACTTGTTTTCTGCTTGAACTTGGAAATGGCTTTACTTTCGTAGGAAGACAACCTGAACTCGTAGTTGGCAATGAAGGATATTTTTCAGACTTGTTATTTTATCATATACGTCTACGCTGTTATGTCGTTATTGAATTGAAAGAGGTAGATTTCAAGCCTGAATTTGCAGGTAAGCTGAACTTTTATGTAGCAGCATGCAATAAGTTGCTTCGCCAACCAGAAGATAACCCTACCATTGGCCTTCTGCTTTGTAAGTCAAAAGATTAAACTAAAGTTGAATGGGCTTTTGATAGCATACAGAATCCTATTGGTGTGGCTACTTACGAAGGAATTAAAATAAAAGACAAACTTCCTTCTGTAGAAGATTTGAAAAAACGCCTTGACATGGTGGAGCAGGAGCTCAGAGAATATAAAGAGAATGAGGAGGCTTCTGCAAAGGACGGAAATTACACATCCAATCAAGAAACAAAATAGCTGTATTATCTTGTATTTCAATGTTTTAGATAATTCATATTTGTACTAATGTGATATAAGCTACTGATTATCAATATAGTTTATTTTCGAGGAGGTGAAGTAAAGAATCGATAAGCGATAGATAAATAAAAATCCGTGTAACTCAAAAGGTTGCACGGATTTTTTTGTTTGTTATAACTTTTAGCGTTGGCGTTTTGCGGTCAGTGGAAACTTATCCCCACTAAATTTCTGCAGACTCGATAAAGGTAATGAATTTCGGCCATAAGTCTACTATGGAGCATTTTATGATACAGTCCGGAAGAACGAT
>OFMN01001309.1_pt1 | contig 16992 bp, 19 predicted proteins | sample 1541791 | NCBI WGS metagenome assembly OFMN01 (sample SAMN04209248, study PRJEB22552) | human gut metagenome | biome: gut; material: feces | host: Homo sapiens | place: USA: Oklahoma
GCTATCAGCTGGCTCATTTATTGGAGCATGGTCACGCCAAGCGTGGCGGTGGGCGCGTTGCAGGAAAACCGCATATTGCTCCGGCTGAACAGAATGGCGAAGAATTATTGGAAAATCTGATCAGAAAGGCATTATCATGACCTATGAAGAAATCAATGAAATGATGCAGGAAATGGATTGTCCTTTTTCCTATCATCACTTTGCAGAGGGCGAAAGTCCTGCACCGCCCTTTCTACTTTTCCTTTCTCCCGGCGAGCATACCTTTTCGGCTGATAATCTGATGTATTACAGCTTCAAACAGCTGGACATTGAACTGTACACGGATAAGAAATCACCGGAAGTGGAAGAACGTGTGGAGGAGATTTTAAGGCAGCATCATATTTTTTACAACAAGACAGAAGCATGGATAGAGTCGGAAAGGCTCTATGAAGTGCTTTATGAAATGGAGGTTTGATTTTATGGCGAACAAAAGAAACAAGGTCAAGTTTGGTCTGAGCAACGTCCATTGGGCAAAGATTACCCAGTGGGGTGCGGACGCTGACGGAACACCCACCGTGCCTGTGTACGGTGAATCCATGCGTTTACCGGGTGCGGTTTCACTGTCCATTGATGCCAATGGTGAAAATGAGAATTTTTATGCCGATGACAGTGTGTACTATGTCATCAACAACAATTCCGGTTACGAAGGTGACCTGGAAGTGGCGCTTGTCACCACCGAATTTGCCACCGAAATTCTGGGAGAAATTCTCGATAACAACGGTGTGCTTGTGGAGAAGAACACCGCAGAACCGTCGCAGTTTGCATTGATGTTTGAATTTTCGGGAGATAAGCACAAGATCCGTCATGTACTGTATTGCTGCACGGCAAGCAGACCGGCCACAGAAGGTCAGACCAAGGAAGATTCCACAGAAGTCAAGACGGAAACACTGACACTGACCGCATCGGCACTTCCCACCGGATTGGTCAAGGCAAAAACCTGTGAAGCAACTGATGAAAGCACCTACAATAACTGGTACAAGATGCCGTACAATCCCGATACGACAGCGAAAACCACAACCACAAAGGCAAGTTCATAAGGAGGCATCGCTATGGCAATCAAGAAAAATATTCTGGTGGACGGCATGGAAGTGCCGTTTAAGGCGAGTGCTGCGGTTCCTCGCCTTTATCGTCTGAAATTTCACAGAGATATTTACAAAGATTTCTCCAGCCTGCAAAAATCTGTGGGAGAAAATGATTCCGAAAACTCTGCTCTCGATATTGAGAGTCTGGAAGTCTTTGAAAACATCGCATACATTATGGCAAAGCACGCTGACCCTGCAAATGTTCCCGATTCTCCCGACGAGTGGCTGGAAGGCTTCAACACATTCAGCATTTATGAAATCCTGCCTCAGCTCATTGAGTTGTGGGGTCTGAACATCGAAACGCAGGCAGAATCTAAAAAAAACATCGCCCGACTGACCGCCAAATGACAACGCCGCTTTTTCTGCTGCGGTGTGTGCAGATGGGGCTGTCAATGGGCGATCTGGATTTGCTGACGATTGGTTTGGTGAATGATATGTTTACAGAACGTGAGAATGATGATTGTAACTATGATTCTCTGGCAACGCAGGAGGATTTTGATGCGTTTTAACCTATATGATGTGTTTCCACAGCCATTCCTGCAATTGTCGGTCATCCATTTCACCGGCTGCAATTCCGAGAATCATTTGAATCAATTCATCGTCATCATATTCCACTTCAATATGATTCAGAGAAAGAAATACAAGCATTGTATGCGTGCCGATTCTTTTATTTCCATCTACAAACGCATGATTTTTTATCAAACTGTATCCAAGACGAGCTGCTTTTTCTATGATTGTCGGATATAATTCTGCATCATCAAACGTCTGGAAAGGTGCATTCAATGCCGAATCCAGAAGTCCTTCATCACGAATTTCCGCTGAGCCGCCTGATTCCTTCACCAATTCTTTGTGAAGCAGCATTACCTGTTCCTTTGTGAGTCGTTTCATTTGGCAAGTTCCTCATAAACAGCAGCGTTGCGTTTCATCAGTTTTTTTGAAACAGAAAGCACTTCTTCATCCGATGCCGTTTCCGCTTCTTCTGTGTCTTCAATCATTCTGACTTCATAACGGGGCTTATTATTTTTGAAAATAACGGCCGTTCCATACCGGTCTACAATTCTTGTTACCATGGAAAAATTCTGATTTGCTTCTGTCATAGAAATAATTGTGTTTGTATCTATCATCATACGAACACCTCCTTGCTGTTATTATACCATATTGTTAGGATAAATTCAACCTATTTTTGAAAAAAGGCAGGTGACCCCCATGGCAAACCGCATCAAAGGCATCACCGTAGAAATCGGCGGCGATACCACCAAGCTTTCCAAGGCTCTGGAGAGCGTCAACAAGAACATCAAAAATACACAGACACAGCTGAAAGATGTGGAAAAGCTGCTGAAGCTGGACCCGACCAATACAGAACTGCTCTCCCAAAAGCATAAGCTCCTTGCCGATGCGGTTTCCGCCACAAAAGACAAACTGTCTACCCTGAAGATTGCTGCAGAACAGGCAAACACTGCTCTTGCAAACGGTGAGATTTCGCAGCAGCAATATGATGCACTTCAGCGTGAAATTGTCGAAACAGAACAGGAACTCCGCCGTTTACAAACCGAGGCAGATAAAACAAATACTGCATTTGCGAAAATTGGTGCTGCCGGTGAAGTAATGCAGAATGTCGGAAACAAAATCTCCGGTGCAGGCGAAAAACTGATGCCCATAACAGCCGGAGTGACTGCCTTGGGAACGCTTGCAGTAAAGACAGGTGCCGATTTCGATTCTGCCATGAGTAAGGTCGCCGCTGTTTCCGGTGCAACCGGTGAAGAATTGGATGCACTGCGAGACAAAGCACGAGACATGGGCAGCAAAACAAAGTTTTCCGCAAGTGAAGCCGCTGAAGCCATGAACTACATGGCGATGGCAGGCTGGAAAACAGAAGATATGCTGTCCGGTATTGAGGGCATTATGAATCTTGCCGCTGCATCCGGTGAGGATTTGGCGACGACATCCGATATTGTTACAGATGCATTGACCGCTTTCGGCTTAACTGCTGCCGACAGCGGTCATTTTGCTGATGTGTTGGCGGCTGCAAGCTCCAATGCCAATACCAATGTGTCCATGATGGGCGAAACTTTCAAGTATGCCGCACCTGTTGCGGGTGCGCTGGGGTTCTCTGTAGAAGATACCGCACAGGCAATCGGCTTAATGGCAAATGCGGGCATCAAGTCCACACAGGCAGGCACTTCCCTTCGTTCCATTCTGACCGCTTTGTCGGGCGAAGTGAAATTCTGCGGTGATGCAATTGGGGAGGTAACGGTACAGACCACCAATGCTGACGGTTCCATGCGTGACCTGAATGATATTTTAGACGACTGCCGAACTGCTTTTTCCGGTTTATCTGAATCGGAACAGGCATCTGCTGCACAGGCACTTGTGGGAAAGAATGCCATGTCCGGTTTCCTTGCACTCATGAATGCCGCACCTGCGGATATCAGCAAACTTGAGGGGGCAATTTCTGCCTGTGACGGCACATCCCTTTCCATGGCAGAAACCATGCAGGACAACCTTGCCGGACAGCTGACCATTCTAAAATCTCAGCTGGAGGAACTGGCGATTTCCTTTTCGGATGTTCTGATGCCTGCAATCCGTTCCATTGTAACATGGGTGCAGGGATTGGTGGATTGGCTGAATCAGCTTGACCCACAGACAAAAGAAACCATTGTCAAAATTGCACTGGCTGCAGCGGCTCTCGGTCCTCTGCTGATTGTATTGGGAAAAACAGTATCCGGTGTGGGAACGGTCTTTTCCGCAGTGTCCAAACTGCCCGCCCTTTTCTCTGCTGTGCAGAGTGGCATCGGAGCCATTACCGGAGCGTTAGGCGTGTCCTTAGGTCCGCTGCTTGCCATTATCGCAGCTGTTGCTGCTCTGGTGGCTGCTTTTGTGCATCTCTGGAAAACCAATGACGAATTCAAAAGCAACATCATCGCCATCTGGGAGCAAATCAAAAGCACCTTTGCCGGATTGACACAGGGCATCACCGACCGACTAAATGATCTGGGATTCGACTTTGAGAGTTTCACCGATGTGCTGAAAGCAGCGTGGGATGGGTTGTGCAATCTGCTGGCTCCTATTTTTGAAGGTGTCTTTCAAAATATCTCCAACATCTTTTCAGAGTTTACTGGTGTTCTTCTGGGGCTGCTGGACGTGCTGATTGGTCTGTTTACGGGCAACTGGGAGCAATGCTGGAACGGCATCAAGGGAATTTTCACTTCCATATGGGATTTTATCGTCAATACATTTTCCAATATTCTGAACACACTGAAAGGCATTGCAGATGTGGTTCTCGGTTGGTTTGGTACATCGTGGAACGAGGTCTGGACATCTGTGAAGGATTTCTTTGTGAACATTTGGAACAGCATATCCGCATTTTTCACCGGAATCATTACAGGAATACGGGATTTTTTTGTAAATACCTGGACAACAATCTCCACCACATTTACCGGTATCGTAACGAATATTCAGAACGTTGCGACAACTGTTTTCACAGCAATTAAGGATTTTATCACAGGTATTTTTACTGCAATCTATGACTTCCTCTCGCCTTTGTTAGAGGCTTTTCGCTATCTGTTTGAAACAATATTTCAGGCAATTCAGATACTCATCGGCATGGCGATGGATTGGATTTCAGAGAAAATTTCTGCCATCTGGAACGGCATCGTTTCTTTCCTTACGCCGATTTTAGAGGGTATCCGCTCCACATTTGAAATCATATGGAACGCCGTCAAATCTGTCATTGATACCGTCATGTCGGCAATTTCAAGCGTGATCAGCACGGTGTGGAACGCCATCTCCGGTGTGATTTCTTCCGTTCTGAATTCTATAAAATCTGTTGTTTCCGGTGCATGGAATACCATATCCTCTACCATTTCCAATGTGATGAACACTATAAAATCCACGGTTTCCGGTATCTGGGACAGCATCAAATCTGCCATTTCCGATAAGGTGGGCGGCATTGTGGACACGGTGAAAAGCGGTTTCAACAACGCTGTGGATTTTGTGAAAGGACTGGCGTCCGATGCGTGGAACTGGGGCTCCGACATTATCAGCGGCATCATTGACGGCATCAGAAGCATGATTGGCAATCTTGCCGATTGTGTCACCGGTGTGGCGGATACGATTCGGGAATTTCTGCACTTTTCCGTACCGGATAAAGGACCGCTGACCGACTATGAAAGCTGGATGCCGGACTTTATGAAAGGGCTGGCTGACGGCATCCACAAAAGCAAGAAATATGTGGAAAAGGCTGTAGGCAGTGTGGCACAGGCAATGAAGCTGACCATGGATTCTGATTTGCAGTATCAGCTTGACGGCATTTCCGGTGCGGTTTTGAGCCGTGATGCAAACGGCTCGGTGGTAAATAACTACTATAATGACAACAGCCGCACAGTGCATCAGACCAACAATAGTCCGAAAGCACTATCACGGCTGGAGATTTATAGACTTACAAGGAATGCGGTGAAGCAGTAATGGGGCGGAGTTTCTGCCCTGCAAACTGGAATTGTTGTTCTACCTCTTCTTTTTGGGCTTCGGATTTGGCAATTCGTCATACATGGCATCAAACAATCCGGTCAAGTAATCCTTATTGTCAACATCATCTACAAGCAACATCTCTTTTGCCCCATCGTACGGCAATTCATACTCAGCATTTGGCATATAAGAAATTGCTGCTTTTACTGGTTTCACCAGTAGCCTGTCATCATAAATTCCACCAACAATCTTGCCCTTATAATAGAGTATAAATTCTCCCATCATTGCTCTATATGATATATCGTTTAACTCGCATAACTGTCCTAAAATAAATTCTAAATAATCTTTACTCGATGCCATATTTCCTCTCTATACTTCCGATTTTTCTCTTTTAAGGTAAGTTAGACCTTTAATTCCTATACTGATTACAAAATGCTGACATCTCATCCTCCAGCAGCTTAAATACCTTTGCAACCAGATACCCGTCAGCAATTGCATGATTCAGTCTCACACTGACCGGCATTAAAAACTGTCCGTTTTCTTCATGATACCTTCCCCAGTTGATAATCGGTGCAAAAAACAGATGCCCGTCTGGAAGTTCAATATTCAATGAGTCATAAGACAACCATGAAATGTAAGAAGCATCAAACCAGTTTGGATGATTTGCCATATCAAGAAGATATTCTCTTGTCTCCTTCGCTTTTCTGATATCCTCTGCACAATCCTTATAGAAAACGTGATAGTCTGCATTATAAACGGTATAAACCGGTGTACAGGTCTCCGTATCCTCGTGAAAAATATACTGTGCGGGATTAATCTGGTCATAGCAAATCAGTTCTTCGGTCTGCCAAATATACCCCATTCTGTAATCCTCTCTGGAATTAAGTACCTTTGCGAGTATATACAGAAAATTAATATAAAACTTCGTACCAGAATCTTCTGAAAACTTTTTCAGTGCTGTCACATTGATTCTTGCCGTCATAGAAGTGGAACATTTACAATCTTCCGAAAAATGCCGGAACACTCCGCTCCTGTAATAAGTCTGCTTATCTATTATTTTATAATTCATGTTTTTATCCGATATAGTCATTTTATCCTCCAAATATTTTATTATGATTTATAGACTATACCGGTCAATGCAATGCAAAGCCTCATGTCAATCATCACCGTCCTCTCGTTGCCATCATCAAGTCAACTATAATCAAAAGCATATTATATTCCTTACACTTTCATACCTTCCAGCACTACAAATGGGAAGCTGTGTTTCTGATTATTCAGAATCCACCGTAATGTTTTAAGGTTTCTGCTGCAATTTCAGAACCGACATTCATAGCCTTTTCAATATTATTTTCGAGCATATATGAGCAGACAAATCCGGCGTGATAGCTGTCACCACAACCGGTCGTGTCAATTATGCTTTCAACTTTCACAGCTTGCACTTTGAATTCCTGTCCATTAAGGTATGTAACGCTTCCACGTTCTGCAAGTGACACGTTGAACAGGGAACGGTATTTATTCGATAATTCTTTGAACCTCGGCAGGAGTTCTTCCGAGCCGCTTATCATAAAGAAATCAACATGCGGAGCAAATCGTTCCATATCTGCAAAATCTCTATATACATCAAAATCTACCGCAAGCTTAAAGCCAAGAGTTTCCTTCAGTTCAACTACTTGCGAAAAACACGAAGCCCAGAAATGAACAAAGACTACATCGGACCTTGATAAGATTTTGATTTCATTATCATTCAGTACGATGTTATCGAGAATTTCTCCGTTCCATGAATCATCTTTATAATACCTATCGCCCGATTCTGTAAGGTAAGTCATATTATTTGCAGTCTGATACCTTTCATCAATGCGTATATGGTTTTTATCAATATCAAGCTTTGATATTGAATCCATTATCGCTTCTGCATATTTATCTTTTCCGACAACACCAAGAAGCGTAACATCTATATCCTTAAAGTGCGAGGCATGAACAGCAAAATTCAATGCTTCTCCTCCCGGTCTGATTATTTCAGTACCGTAAAAAACATCTGCACATATACAAGGAAGTGCAGTCAGCTTAATTTTATTCATTATACCACCTCACAAATTCCGATTTATAGGGCTGTCACGCCCTACAGCATATAACCCAATTATATCACATTCCACTCTCAAAAGTCAATGAAAGGAGCTGAAACTTTGGTTTTCTCTCTCATCCTCGAAAACGCCGCCGGCGAACAAATCGACCTAACCACCACAGCCAACCGCTATATGGTCTCCGAAATCGACGGTCTGTATCCCCCTGCCGGCACAGTCAGCACCTCCACCTATGCCGGCATGAACGGCAGCTATCTGAACAACGCATTCATCGAAAAGCGGAACATCGTCATTACCTTTCAGATGCGTGGAGTGAACATCGAAAAACGCCGTCACGCCTTGTACCGTGTGGTGAAACCCTCCCGCTATCTCAAGCTCTATTACAAAACGGCAGGCATTGACGTGTGCACCGAAGGCTATGTGGAAACCTGCCCTGTGGAACACTTCAGTGATAAGGTCAGCGGTCAGATTTCAATGATTTGTCCCGACCCGTACTTTTACAGCACCTTTGCAATTCACGCCTACTACAGCCAGATTGCAGGGGCATTTGTATTTCCCTTTCCGCAAAGTGACGAGCCGTTTCCCCTTGGAATTTACAGCACCACGGATAATATCCCCATACAAAATGACGGTGATGAAACAGGCTTTACCATTCGCATAGAAGCATGGGCAAATGAAACAGTGCCGGAAATCGCCGCAGTAACACCAACGATATACAATGCCGACACCGGCGAATATCTTCAAATCAAAGGCGAAATTCTCAAAGGAGATGTCATTACAATCACCACCAAAACAGGCAGCAAAACGGTGACGCTCACCCGAAACGGCGTGGATTTCAACATCATCAATCGACTGGTGGCAGGTTCCACATGGCTGACGCTCCGTGAGGGACAAAACACGTTTCATGTAACCGCCGTTCGCAATGTGAAAAATATCCGTGTGACCTTGATGCACACAAATGCGTATTTAGGAGTGTAAAAGATGCAGATTGAAATTTATTGTTTTACGGCAAAAGAACGCAGTATCTCAGCAGAGCTTATGGCAATCTGCGACAGTTTTTCTTCGCTGCTCTGGGACGTGGAATATTACAAATGCGGCTGCTTTGAAGTGTACATTGCCGCCAATGCCAAAAATGTGGAGATTTTCCGGACAGGAAGAATCATCGGGCGTAATGATGACAAGGAACACTTCGGCATCATCGAGTCGGTACAAATTGATACCGATGCAGAAAATGGTGATTATCTGACCGTTTCAGGCAGATTCCTGACATCACTGCTTTCCCGCAGAATCATTTACCCGTCATTTTCCGCAGGCAATACCTTTGAAAATATTGTGCGGAGTGTGCTTTCCGACAATGCCATATCCGCTGGCACCCGCACCATTTCCGGACTTTCTATGGGAACAGTCAGCGGCGAATGCTGGCAAAGCAGAACAAGACTGCAAGTCAGCTATGATAATCTGATGGAATGGCTGTATACCATTTGCGAAACCATTGGCGGTTCGGTAAATATCCGCATGGAAGGCAATGCACTGAAATGTGATCTTCTGCAAGGCACAGACCGCAGTATTTTACAGAACGACAATCCCCATATCGTTTTCTCGGATTCCTACAACAATCTGCTGTCTTTTTCCTATGCAGAAGACATTTCGGTGCAGAAGAATTTTGCATACATTTTCGGCTGCGGTGAAGGGGCATCCAGAAAAAAAGCCACCTATTTTTCCGGCACAGAGCCGTCCTATCTTGACCGCTGTGAAGTGTATGTGGACAAGCGGAATTTGTCGCAGGAAGAAGATGTCAGCGATGCCGAATATACAGAGCTTCTCCGTGAATCCGGTGCGGAAAACATCACTGCGCCGAAAACAGCGTCTGAATCCACCATTGCTGCATTTTCCACGCAGTATCAGTACAACAAAGACTATTTTGTCGGCGATTATGTCACTGTGAAGCATGTGCGTTTCGGACTCATACAGCCGAAAATTCAGCTTGTGGGCATGATTGAAAGCTTTGATCAGAACGGCAGAAGTCTGACACCAACATTCAAAATATAGGAGGTACTTATGGCATTTTCATATGGATTTTTCAATGCAAAAAATCTGGACAGAGTTTACACAGCAGAAGATTTCACAGGATATTTGTCAAGCATGATCTGCAATGGTGTATTGGATACTTACGGGAACAATTTTTCGGTTACTGCCGGAGAAAAGCTCTCGGTTCTCATCGGCACGGGAAAAGCATGGCTGAACGGTCACTATTTCATCAATGACACTGTATATACCCTCGATTTGCGGAAATATGCAGATGAATCCCTTTCACGCTATGTGACCATCGGCATCAGCTGTGATGTCAGTGATTCCGTCCGTGCCTGCAAACTGGAAGTAAAGTCCGGAACAGCGGCAACTGCGCCAACGATTCCTGTTTTTGAAAATACGGATACGAAAACATATCTGACCCTTGCGTCGGTTCGTCTGAACGGCGGTGTAACGAAAATTACGGATGCCAATATCAAAGATTATCGTGCAGATGAGAAGAAATGCGGCTATGTGAAGTGTATTCTGGGAAAATGCAGGGTGTCTGAAATGCTTGTTGCTATGACGGTTTTAACAGACAGAGTTCAAGAAATGACTGGTAAACTCGACACGCTGCAAAGCACTGTGGATATGCTTCAGCTAAAGGTGGATGACCTTACAGGCGATGTAATTGCTGTCGGTTCTCTTGGCAAGGAGATTTACTATGTTCTCTACAGCAACGGCAATCTGCTGGTGCGTGGCACGGGAGAAATGTATGATTATGATTTGGACACCAACTTATCTCCCTTGCGCGGCAATAGCGACATTCAAGCTGTTGTAATTGATGAGGGAATCGTTTCTGTAGGTGATTATGTTTTTGGAAATTGCAAAAACATGAAAAATATCACACTCCCGCCCTCGCTGACAAGTATCGGACAAGCAGCTTTCATGCAGGGAGATAATTATATCGGTGAGGTGTGTGGTTTAACGAATATTGCAATTCCGTCAAAAGTTACAAGCATTTCGGGCAGTGCATTCTGGGGTACTGCAATTGAAAGCCTTGTTATTCTTGATTCAGTTACGGAAATTGGAAAATATGCCTTCCGTGACTGTACGGCATTAAAGAAAGTAACCATCAATGGAACTGTTATCGGTGAGTTTATGTTCGTCAGCTGTACAAAGCTGTCGAACTTTACCATAGGCTCAAAGCTGAAGAAAATCGGCTCGAACGTGTTCAATTACTGCTCCGCCCTCAAGCTGATTACCTATGATGGTACGCTTGCACAGTGGCAGACGATTGAAAAAGGCAATAACTGGGACGGCAAATCTGCTATGGACATTGCAAAATCCGGACTTACAAAAATTCAGTGTACTGACGGGTATCTGGAATACGCTGACGGCACATGGAACGAGGTGAAGGAATGATGCTGAAATTTCTTGTAAAGGGACAGAAAATTGAGCTTCTAGAACGCGAAGTGATTGCCTCCGACCAGATTGCATTTGTAACACTGAAATTTGTATTTGACGGCGATTGGAAAAAGTTTCACAAGGTGGTGCAGTTTACCCAGTGTGATGAAACATACAACCGTGTGCTCGGCACTGACGGACTGTCCTGTTTGCTGCCTGCGGAGCTTCATGCAGGTGCGGTAAAGCTATCCGTATTCGGATATGACGCTGACAATACATCCGGACTGCGTGCCACAACGGTTCCGGTGACACTACATATTCGTGCATCCGGATTTGTAGGAGAGGATGCCGATTCCCCCATTCCGCCGACGCCCGATTTGTATACGCAGCTTTTACAGAAAATCGGTGAAGTGCAGCATGGGAAAGATGGTGCAGACGGCAAGGATGGAAAAGACGGCTTATCCGCATATGAACTTGCCGTGCAGAACGGATTCACAGGGACACTTGCAGAATGGCTTGCTTTTCTCAAAGGGAAAGACGGCGAAAATGGCGTGGATGGGAAAAACGGTGTGAATGGCTCTGACGGTAAATCCGCTTACATCATTGCAATGGAACACGGCTTTGTTGGCACTGAAACAGAATGGCTGGAAAGCCTCAGAGGGGCTGACGGTAAAGATGGCTTGCCTGGAAAAGACGGTAAAAATGGTGTAGATGGCAAAGACGGAATAACACCTGATATGTCAAGCTATGCAACAAAAACAGATATTGCAGAGCTGCAAAAACAAATTGAAAGCATTTCCGGAATCAGTTATATTTCTGTATTTGAAAGCGGTTCTGATACTTTGCAGAAATACGGTGACAGCATTTACACCTATTACAACGATGGTTATCGTTCTCTTGCAGGTTTTGCGGAGAGTTATCCGCATTTCTGCTCTGCTGAAAATGATTATGCCCTGTATTTCAATCAGAACGATTTCAGTTGGGCAGGAAATGTTTTTGTGATGTTTCTGACACCTGTCGCAATTACTTCAAAAATGAAGCTGCTTTTAAGCTATATGGTCGGTGCATCACAGGACGCTGAATTTTATCTTATTCCGAAGACAGATAAAACAGGGTCGGAATTGGCTCAGTATATCTATGAAGAAATCAAAGCAGAAAATGCTTTGAAATTATCATTTAAATGGCTTTATTCCGATACTTTCATTTCTGTGATGCAGTCACTGAAAAATGTGTCGGATGGAGAATATTATCTCGCTTTCAAAGGCACATCGGATAATTCACATCCGATGGTGAAGTCTATTAAATTTATGAAGGAGTGATCTTATGAAAGATACCATTTGCCTGATTGCAGGCATTGTCGGCGGATTTATCGCAACACTGCTCGGCGGCTGGGATTCCGCATTGGCAACACTCGTAGTTTTTATGGGCATTGACCTTGTGACAGGTGTCGTAACAGCTGTCATGGGCAAATCCAAGCACAGCAGCAGCGGTTCTCTCAGCAGTAAGGCAGGCTGGGTCGGACTTGCAAAGAAGTTTTGTATTCTGCTTATGGTGGTGGTCGGCGTGAGAATTGATATTCTCATTGGCACAAATTATATCCGTGATACCGTGTGCATCAGCTTCTGTCTGAACGAACTGCTCTCCATTATCGAGAATACGACACTTATGGGAATTCCTTTCCCACCTGCAATCAAAAAAGCAATTGATGTTCTGCAAACGAAAATCGGCAGAACCGAAGAAACGACCGACAAGGAGGACAATTAATATGACTATTTTAAGACCAGATGCAACAACGACTCTGAACGGAGTAAAAATCAACGAGTATTTACTCACCAAACACAATCCCAACCACATTGATATGCCCTCTGTTTCCATGGCGGGGAAAATCATTGGTGTGACTGTTCACAACACAGACTGGATCACAGTAGCAAGCGGCACGACCCCTGCGGAACAGTACACAAGGGCAACCGTCAATAACAACATGAACGATGTTCGTGTGCACTACTATGTGGACAATGTCTGTGCATGGCAGAATCTGCCCCACAGTCTGAGCGGCTGGCACGCCGCTGATGGTAGTGGCAATGGCAATCGTAGAACAATTGCGATCGAGTGCATTATGTCATCTGCGTATAATGTGACAGATAAGAAGTCTGAGGGCAATTGTGCAAGATTGGCGGCAGCTTTGCTGAAGAAATACAATCTTGATATTAACCACCTCTTTACCCACACCCACTGGCTCAATGTCAGGGACGGAAAATCGGGTACTGTGGATTATCTCAATACTGCAAGAAATCCTTACAAGATGTGTCCTGCGTACATTCTGCCTCATTGGGTAGCTTTTAAAGCTAAGGTACAATCTTATCTTAATTCTGGTTCTACACCGGCAACTCCTACACCTGCAAAACAGCTTTATCGAGTAAGAAAAACATGGGCTGATGCTAAGTCGCAGATTGGGGCATATTCCTCATTGGAAAATGCAAAAAAAGCCTGCAAGACGGGATATTCTGTCTTTGATGCAAATGGGAATGTTGTTTTCAGCAATGGAAAGTCCTATGCAAAAGGTGCAAAGGTAACACTCAAAAATACCGCACTTTACGCATCCGCAGCTGCAAAAACAGGTGTGAAGCGTTCCGGCACATATTATCTTTACGACGGCATCGTTGTCAACGGCAGAATGCGTGTGACAACTAAGCCGGAGTTTTGCGGCAATACACCCATTGGCAAGTATGTGACTGGTTGGGTAAATAAATCTGACATCTGATTATCTCAAAATTTTTTCTATCCCGGAGTTGTTAAAACTGCTCCGGGATAATTTTTATCACAAGAACTGATTTTTTTCCGAAGTATGAATGGGGGGGCATTTTAATGAAAGAAAATCATGATGAACTCGGCTATTTTATGGTGCAGACTCTCACCGAAAAAATGCTTGAAAAAGGACTGATTTCCTTTGACGAATATGACAAATTAACCGCATTAAACCGCCAAACTTTCTCACCCCTTTACGCCGACTTATTGCCGAAAAGACTTGATATATCGTCAAAAACCATTTAATATGTTCATACCGAAAGGAGGGAAAGTCAATGGCTGTTACAAAAATTGACGCAAGACCGCAGCCGAAAACGCCTAAGAAAAAAGTGGCTGCCTACGCAAGAGTATCGACCGATAATCTTGACCAGAAAGAGAGCCTTGACGCGCAGAAAAAGCATTATGAAATGTACATCAAAGCCCATTCAACTTGGGAGTTTGCGGGACTTTACTTTGACGAAGGCGTTTCCGGAACAAAATCTGAAACGAGAAACGGTTTGCAGAATATGCTCCGTGATTGCAATGCAGGAAAAATCAATTATATTTTGACGAAATCAGTCAGTCGTTTTGCCCGAAATACCGTGGATTGTCTGCAAATCGCACGTAATTTGAAAGACAAAGGCATTTTCATTTACTTCGAGAAAGAGCATATAGACACAGGAAATATGGACAGCGAGTTGATGCTTTCCATTTTCAGCAGTTTTGCGGCGGAGGAGTCTATTTCGATTTCCGAAAATGAAAAATGGGCTATCCGAAAGCGTTTTCAGGACGGTACATACAAGCAATCCTATTTACCCTATGGATATGTGAAAAACGAAAATGGTGAAATGATACCCGATAAACAGGAAGCTGAAATTGTCCGCTGGATTTTCAATCTCGCCATAAACGGACACAGCACACATTCCATTTGCAAGCTGCTCCGTGAAAGAAACGTGCCTACAAGAAAAGGCGGAAAATGGAGTTCTTCCACCGTTCGTGATATGCTGAAAAATGAGAAGTACACGGGTGACGCTCTTTTTCAGAAAACCTACACAGACGGCAGTTTCTGCAGACATGAAACCAAAAATTCGTCAAAACAAATCTTCATTGAGAATCATCACGAGGCTATAATAAGCCGTGAGATTTTTGAAACTGCAAACCGACTTTTAGAGCAGCGAGCTGCTGAAAAAGGCATCATCAAAGGGCAAGGAAAGTATCAAGCCCGATATGCTTTTTCGGGAATTATCACCTGCGGAGAATGTGGCGGAACTTTCAAGCGGAGAATCCACGACCACGGTTCTGAAATCGCATGGGCTTGTACCACACATATTGATGACATTCAGAAATGCTCTATGAAATATATCCGTGATGATGCATTGAAAGCGGCTGTTACGACCATGATCAATAAGCTGATTTTTGGCAGAAAAATAATACTTGTACCGTATATTGCAGGATTAAAAAAATGCAATGCAAATTCCGAGGAAATTCAGAAATTGAAGGTAGAACTTGCAAAGGAATCAGAAAAAATTGATGTTCTTCGGCATCTTCTTGCGGACAAGATCATCAAGCCTGCAATGTTTATTCAGGATCAGAACGCAAGTAACAAGCGTTCAGAGGAGCTTCGCAGGCAGATCACGCAGTTGAGTCAGATTGATACTGGAAATTCCGAAATGGTTGCAGAAACCGAGAAACTCTTGCATTTCCTTGACAGTGCAGAAATGCAGACGGAGTTTAAGGACTTTTTTGCAACGGATTTTATTGAGAAAATAATCGTATATGATCGCCACAGCATCGGCATTCAGCTGAAATGCGGACTGACGTTAAAGGAGGCACTGCTATGAGCCACATTCCCTACGGCTACGAAGTAAAAGACGGAAAAATTTTTATTGTAGAAGAAGCCGCTGATAAGGTCCGTCAGATTTTTCAGAATTATGTATCGGGCATGAGTTTGACAGAATCCGCAAAAACAGCCGGACATCCAATTACCCACAGTATGGTAAAGCAGCTTTTACAGAGAAAATGTTACATCGGTGACAGCTTTTATCCTCGAATCGTGGATGAAAATTTATTCCGTCGAGTTCAGATAGAACTGCAAAAACGTCAGAAATCTACGGGAAAGACAAGACGAAAAGTGCCGGTAATACGCACAAATTTTGTGCTTTCTGATGAAAGAGAACCGCAAGAAAATTTTACAAAGCAGGCAGAATATTTATACAGTCTGATAGGAGTGAAATAAATGGTTAGAACAATCCCACCAAAACCGCAGATCGGCAACAACGCCGCACGGCATACAGAAACGGTCAAAAAACTGCGTGTTGCCGCCTATGTCAGAGTTTCTACGGAAAACGAGGAACAGCAGACCAGTTTCGAGGCACAGTATGAGCATTATTATGACTACATCACGAATCACCCTGCATGGGAATTTGCAGGCATATATGCCGATGACGGTATATCAGCAGTTTCGACCAAATACCGTGAGCAATTCAATAAAATGATTCAGGATTGTATGGACGGCAAAATTGACTATGTTGTCACAAAAAGCATATCACGTTTTGCCCGAAATACCGTGGATTGTTTGAATTTTGTCCGCAAGCTGAAGGACAAGAATATCCCTGTATTTTTCGAGAAAGAGGGCATTGAATCCACCGACCAGCGTGGTGAAATTATGCTGACAATTCTTGCATCACTTGCTCAACAAGAGTCAGAATCGCTCAGTCAAAACGTGAAAATCGGTATGCAATATCGCTTTCAGCAAGGGAAGGTTATGGTGAATTGCGCCTGTTTTCTGGGCTATGATAAAGACGCTGACGGAAAGCTGGTTATAAATCCTGAACAGGCAGAAACGGTCAAGCGAATCTTTCGTGAATATCTTGAGGGTGCAAGCTGTATCAAAATTGCCAAGGGCTTGGAGCGTGACGGCATTCTGACGGGCAGGGGAAAGACACGCTGGTATGACAGCACAGTCAAAAAGATATTGGAAAATGAAAAATACATGGGTGACGCATTGCTGCAAAAGACCTATACTACAGACTTTTTGCAGAAAAAGCGAGTGAAGAACACGGGCATCATGCCGCAGTATTACGTTGATGACGACCACCCCGCAATCATTCCGAAAGAGCTGTTTCTTG
>OFMN01001319.1_pt1 | contig 16863 bp, 20 predicted proteins | sample 1541791 | NCBI WGS metagenome assembly OFMN01 (sample SAMN04209248, study PRJEB22552) | human gut metagenome | biome: gut; material: feces | host: Homo sapiens | place: USA: Oklahoma
AGGGGTGCTGTTGATGGTGATAGTATTTATGATTTTGTGAACTTGCGATACCGGGATGATATTGAACGGTTTCGACGTGGCGGTTGTCGCCGTAATGCTGGTTAAAAAAATGCCCCCTACATATAACGTAGGGGGCATGTATTGCGGGCTACTTGGCCGTGATATTGATTTCCAGTTTGTCTAGTTTGTCGGTTACTGCTTTTTGTACTGCGGTTGCGATTGTCGCCGGGTCAGCGCCCATGCTTTTAGAGAGTGCTTCAATGGCGGCGGTTTGTGCGGTTAGCATGGTTTTGAGTTCTGCGATTTCTTTGCGAGCGTCTTGTACTCGGTCGTATGTGAGGTATTGGTAGTTATATACGGTGGTCCGACCGTCGTACACGTATGACCATACGGCACCGGCGATTTTTTGAATGTCGTTCATTGTTAGTTTTCCTGTCTTGTTGATATTGGTTTTTGGTCGTAGGTATCCGTCTGTTGCGGCGGTGTCCCACATGTCACGTGCCGTCATGCTTGCGTCAACGTTCTGGGCTAGTACGTGGATGCGTCCGTTGCCCATCCCGCTTTCGATTACGATTGCAACGTGGGTTGATGGATGCGTCGGGTCGTTTCCCCAGAATGCCACATCACCTTTTTGCGGTGTGATATTGGGTGGCAGTTTGACGAAAGCGTTTTTGAGTGTGTCGTTTAATGGGAATTGTTCGTAAATGCTCCCAGCTAGCCCAGCGTTTCGCCCTTTGTTGGATGTGTTTGTGCATGATTGCGGTAGTCCTAGCGCTTCTACACAATAGCTTGCCCATAAGTCCCAGCACTGTGATCCGTAGTATCCGTCTACGTCTGTATTTCGGTTGACGTGGTTTTTGTACCACGTGTCAACGTTTATGGTCATTTGTCTGTCTTTTCGTCTTGGCTTTTGCTGAAAATGTTCAGCACTTTGTAGGTTTTGAGTTCGGGGTTGATTTTAATACAGTTTTCCAGAATCGATGTAATCTCGATAAGGGCAATGGAAATGAGAACGGGTGCAGCTAGCGGGAGTTCAAACCCTAGGTCAAGCCATTGTGTCCCCCACTCAATAAGGATTGCAGTACAGATTACGATAATGTACGCGAATTTATGCCATAACCCGTTCCTCATTTTTTCACTGCTCATTTGATTATGCATGATAGCGTTTGCCACGCCTGTACCGTAGTCTATGATAATAAAAATGGCCGTAATCGCAAATGGCACTATATAATGTTTCATTGGTTTCCTTCCTTTTTTTATCTTGTTTTGCTAGAATTTAATAGCGAGCCTAACAGCATACTAAACTCTGATTTTGTTTGGGGGGTCTCAAATCGGACGCGGCCCACGCGATACGCTTCAATTAGTTTTTTGATGATATCATCTGACCTTTTTAACAGTATGCATTTTTCGTCAACTAGTCGATAGTCCAGTGTGTACCATTTTTGCTTTTTAGGTTGACGGCGTGCTATCTGCCATACCGTCATGATTTTGTTATCATCTAGAATTTGGTAGACGGCAAACGATCCATATTCGCGTGTTTTTATTGATAAAACATACCCCGCGCCGCTGAGGTTGCTTATGAGTGCGTTGTTGTTGTCGCGGAACGTGTTATCAATCGAGTACGCGGCGTAATCGGCGTCGAACTTGCTAAGGAATTGGCCGAACTTGCTTTTGGCGATTTTGGCGGAAAAACCGCCATAATCAGCAAGTTCAACCACTATGAAAGAGTCACAGTATCGTTGGTATTGAATCTTGTTATCAATCTGTGGGGTGACGTTGATATTGAACGCCGCAAAATACGGGTTGGCCAAACTTACGGCATTAGAGCACATAATAAGCCTGACTCTATCATGCCACCTGTCTACCGTGTTGTAAAATTCTTCAAGCGCTGTGACCTCTCCGCCTAGATAGCGCATATTGTCCGGGAAAATCTCATCAAACAGTATGGTGCGCACACGCGGATATGCCACTGATTTCACTTGCCCGGCTTGCGAGAGTGCGATAAAATACCCGATGATATGCCATACTGATTTCTTCTTCCCGTTTTTATCCGTTGTCGCGTCTCTGTCATCAGCCCAATGGCATTCTGCTTGATTGCCGTTAACTCTAAAGTCCAGCTCGGGATAACTGTCTGCGATATCGTTGAAAAACGTGCCCTTGTTTTTTTGTTCTTCGGCGGTACGGCGCAGATAGATGAATTGCCACCGTCGTTTCATCCAGTCATCTATCATGAGTTTTTTGCCGCCGTAGGTTTTTCCGAGACCGCGTGCGCCGATAATGAACATCCAAGGCGCGTGATATGATAGCACGCGCGTGTAATCATAATAATCATTCTCGTTAAGAAGTGTCGTCTCGTTGGCCATAACCATAGTATATCACATGTGGATAAGTGCATAACATTTGTGGATAACTAGAAATTCGGGGGGGCACTAGCACCGTCCCAGACAACCAGCAGATTATACACAGTCCGATACCGGCTAGGATATTGCCCAAAAACAGCGTCGTTAAGCAGATTATCCAGCAAGCCGCCCAATGAGGTTGCTTTCGGCAACGCTTCGGCGTATGCCGGGCCTTGATGATATGCCGACGCCCATAGTATCTGCATTTTCGCGTCCGAGTAGACTTGCGGATAATTGTTGTAATCCGTCTCGAACTGGTCACGTTGTCCCTGATGCGATTCGGTGCGTTGCGCCCATGTTTTGAACGCCGCCGATTCCGTAGGAGTCAAGGGGCGTGTAAACGTCCCGCCATTGCTCATGAGTGCCGCGATCTCTGGGCACGTTTTGGCAAACGTCGCGTAGCCTGTCGGGTCGGCGGTTTTCATTGCATTCAGCACGTCCAACCGTCTGTCAAACGACCATTGCGCAATTCCGATGCCTTGCATGTTGGCTAGTTCGACCGCATCCCATTGCAGTGAGCTTTCCACTGTGCCGATGCAGTAGAGCGCGTAACTGCTTTTGCCGTTGCCCGTAGAGGGCGTGGCTTGGCCGCCCGAGTCACCGGGCGCTTTAACGCTGCCTTTGGCCGTCCATGTTTGGGCCGTGGCTTTGTAGAAGATCATGGCACCCGCGCCACCGTTGTTGTCGCGGTAATGGTAGATGAGGTTATCGCCCTGTTGTTGTATCCATACGTCACTGCTGGATACGCTGCCCGGGTTGTTCGAGCCGGTAGGGTTCGAGCCGCTGTCATTGTCGCCGCCGTCCGGCTTTTTGCGCGGGTGCAAATATCCGATACACGCTTTTTGCAAGGGGAGTAGTTTATGCACGCTTGGCTCGGGGTTTTGCGTGATCACATCGATGGAATCGCCCCGTATGCCATCAACGACAATGGCCACGTGCGTTGACGGATAATCGGGATAGCAGACTTGCCATATGGCGACATCACCGGGCATAGGGTTCCATGTGTTGTCTTTTTTCTCGAAAATCTCCCCGACTCTTGCGCTTACGGGATGATGCGTGTATAGTCCCCCGGCCCAACCTGTCGGGGTGATGCAATCCTGAACACTACACCCGTATTCATCCATGCAGTACTTGGCCCACAAGTCCCAGCATTGCGGCCCCCAATTGCCGTCCATGTCCCAAAAGTGGTTTTCGGTCTGTTTCACCCATGTCTTAAAGTCAACTGCCATACATAATAGTATACCCCACTCGAATGAGTGGGGTATATGTGTTTCACGTGAAACAATGGCTACCACGGGATGGTGCAGTTACCGGCCGACTGACCTGAGGCCGTGCCCTGAAGATTGCCGAGCAGTTTTTGGTTGAACGTCGTGTCTTGTTTCTCTCCTGAACCGACAAGGGTATAGGAGACGCCATTTCCGGAATTGCTGAGGTATAGGCCCCAAGGGCGTGCGCCGCCATACTGCGGGGATGCGTCATACACGGCCCAATTTGGCATATGCGGGAACTTACGGCCATCGGCAGTCACCCCATCTGAGATGATCCATGAGTAGGTGATAAAGCCGCCCGACGCGACAATGGAAAGCGACGCGCCGTTTGAACCACCGTTGTTTTGATACCACGCCTCGGTTCGACCGGAGTATGAACCACGGATTGCGGAAGCCATATAGCTTGCAATGACTTGTGCGCCGGTCTCGTTCGGGTGGATGTCGCCGCTGGGAAAGTTGTTGGTGTTGCCTATGTTCCACGTCCACGCCCAGTTAATACCCTCGGCACCGGCTTCGGCGGCACCCGCCAAAACGCCAGCCGCCTTGACGCGCCCCGCACCGTTGATCGCCGTATTGTGCCACAACATCGGAACGACCATGATACGCGCGTTGGGGAAACTCGCACGCGCAAGGGTCACGAACGCAACAGTGCGAGTCTTGGCGATATTAGCGTCCATGATATCGTTGCGGCCACCGGCAACCAGTACGATGCCGACTCGGTTTTTGTCGAGCGTCGTATCCGCGATTGCGGTATTGAGTTGGTCGAGGAACAGTTTGCCGGACACATTCCAGCCCGCGCCGGATACCGCGTAGTTTCTGAGCGTCCAACCGGGTAGCATGTTGATCAGCTTGTTGGGCCACTTGTTCGCGCCCAATCCGTCCGCGTAACTATCGCCCATTGCAACAATGATATTCGATGTCACCGTTTCCGACACTTCGGTTTTCAACGCGAACTTGGAGTCAGCGGCGGACGTGGTATACACATCGGCGCTGTTGGCCTTTTGGTTGAGTTGTACAATAGTCGCAAACGTGTCGTCCACCTGAGCCTTAGTGTACACGTCGCGGGTGTTGGCCTTACTATCAACAGTGGATATGGTCTGCGCCAGGGCTGTCGCCTTGTCCACAGTGTCGGCCCCAAGCGCCTTAAGGTTTTCCGTGGCGGCAGTGGTTTCGGTGTCAAGACCTTCAACCCGCGTCAAAAAGTCAGTGGCTTCCGTGGTGGTTTCAAGGCCCATTGCGGATAGCACGCGCTTGTTGTTGTCTGCGGTATTACGCACGTCCGTCACCTGAGTAATCGCACTATTGGCGTTAGTGTTAGCGTTCTCGGCAGTGGTTTTTACGGAATTAAGCCCCGTATCAATTTTACCCATATCCGACGTGTAATCACCACGCCATGAAGGCTTGTCATTGTCCCCGAACTGCGAAAGATTAAAATACGCGGTTTTTTCGACACTACTCATCGTTTCTCCTTGTTGTTACTGTTTTTATTCCGTCTCAGGCGGCAATGTCGCCCAAAAATCCTCCCGGCCTTTAAAGTCACCGAGAACCGGGTTTAGCTTGCGTGACCCCTGTAGATCGTATCGGCGTGCCGGTGTTTCAAGCGTATCGTAATCCAATGCGCTGATTCCCATTTCATCGTAGTCCTTGGCGAACAGCCCGTAGTAACGCGTGTTGTCGTATACGTCTCCGATGATCCGGGGCATCGATTTCGTCGTACCGTAGGCCGCGCCGTAGAATACTCCGGCCCCCTGACTCTCATTGATGAGTTGGATAAGCTCGCTACGTAGCTGTTTGAGATTCGAGTTCATCTGGGCTACTGCCGCTTGTAGTTCGCCCTCGACCCCCCCGACCTCATTGCTGATGTCTTTTATGGCGTTGTTCAAATCGTTTTGCAATGAGTCGATATTACGCCTGAGACACTCGATAAGTTCCAGAGTGGTGATGCCATCACGGTAGGTGAACGGCACCGATGAGGGCACGCGCCTCGGAACCAACCGAGGGATAGTCGCGTCATTATATATCATGCCACTGTCTCCTTAGTATATTGAACTGTCGCCAAAAATCGTGTCATACGACCCCCAGACTTGCACGAAACAAGGTTCGAGCGAGTGTATGATCTCCATATCCACGTTGATGATTGCGTTGCGATATTCGGTAATGAGGCTCATTGCGGACTGGGAGCGGCCCGACGTGTGGGATGAACTGCTGCCGTCTGTCGCGTCGTGTTGCCATTCCGTGCTGGATGTGCTATGCGATTGCGACGTGGTGTCTTGTGTGCTGTGGCTACTGCCGTCCGTATCCGCTTGCGCCTGATTGGCATGAGTCGCATACCGAGCAAAATCACCTTGCACGCCGGTTGCGGGCACTTCCGAGTCGTAGGACTGGGACTTGGTGCTGCTGGAACTGGTCCCGTCCGACGCGCTTTTGGTCGAACTGTCCTGAGACGCGCTGGTTTTGCCGCTGGACTGGGCTACCGTGTTGGACGTGTTTTCGCTGGTCATTTCCACGGTGTTCAGTGGGTCGTATTTTAATGCTAGCGTCCGATAACGCTCATTGAAATACGGCATGATCTGATTTAACGTCATGCCCAGATAAAAAACAAACTGTTGCACTGTCTCTTGGCCGATTTCGCGCAACATGTAGTTTTGGCAGATTTTATCATTCAACTCAGCCCTGTGAGCTTCGTCGAAAATCGGGTAATAATCAGAGGATAAATGCAGTTTATCATCAGTATTATAGCCCATGTCGATAACAGCGCCCAATGTGACAGTGTATTCTGGGGGTACGCGCGTACCCCACTTGCTTAAATCCTGTGTCACACCACACCACCTATTCCGTTTCCGAGAGAGTCTGTTGAATCGATTGCCGTAGTGGTGCTGCCGCTGGACTGCGTATTATCAATCGCGTTCGGCACACCAGAACTTTGCGTATCCGCGTATTCCACCCATACGTCTAGATCATACATCCTGTTGATCAGTCGTGCGCCTTCTTGTCGCGCCGTCAGGAAAGCGAGCCGAAACATGTCGGTTTTTTCGTTGGCTTGAGCAACCTCAGCACCTATCAAACGTTCCTGTTTTTCCGTCCCGCTGGACTGGATGCCCAGATAACTCAATGCCTCGTTAGTCACCTGTGTTTTTTGCTGAATGAATTTGTCCAACAGATACGGTGTCGTGTTGGGCCATGGCTGGAACATGCTGGACGGGTCGAGTGAATCATAGCCGATGATAAACGATTGGCCGTCTTGCTGTTGCTGTAGAATGTTTTCCACCGTGAGCTTGGTACGCTGATCGGCGGTGATAAACGTCGGCAGTTTCAGCCCGTCCAAGTTGACTTGATAAGCCTTATCGATATCCGCCAAACGTCGGGCGTACATCCATAGAATATCATTGAACGACCATCTCATACGATTGTCCCAGATGGGCACGCATTCATTGGCCGCCGAAAGAACCTTGTAATGATAGTTAACCCCGACCGGCAAAAACTCGGTCGGGTTATTGTAGAGGTTCAAGCGTCCTTGATATGCCGCCTGAGTCGCCAAAAACGAACCGATACGCCTATCATAAAAAAACAAGCAGAGATCATAGTCCAACAGACACGTCTCCATCCAACGTTCATCAACGGTGGGAGGCAGTCCATGCCATTTGAACCGGTTCAACGCGAGTTCACGTAGCAGATGATAGTACATGTCGTCAAGGGCGACGGCACGCATTTTAGCATAATTGCCGCTGGGATGCACGCCGCCGCCCCTACGATTCTGATTTTTCCTCGACCTAGACATGTCTCCAGTATACCACTAGAATGAGATGCCCGGCAATGGGTCGTTATCCGCCCAATCGGTCACGCCGATATCATCAGGATCAGCCCATATAGTAGCCCCAGACTCGAACACTCCCTTAATGGTCTGCCGATACTGCTCGGGCAAATCGCCCCGCACGTAACACTCTTGCATTTGCCAATAAGTGAACTTGGTCATGCACTCCAGCGATTGCGGCGGCGTGATAAAACGCTGGATAAAATACCCGTAACGCAACATGTACTCTCCGACACTCCGCAGAGCCGAGGGTGCGCACGTCTTGAATCGCACCAGCACTCCGACAATGCCGTTAGCGAGATTGAACCCGTCTCCGCCGATAGCACCGGACGTGGTAGGGGGCGTTAATTGCATTTGCTGCACCTGTGCGTTAATGCCCGCAATGGTGTTTTGATAATCGCCGAACGCGGACCGTTGCGCGTAATCCGCGTTCATGTCCGCCATGTTTTGAGCGAGCTGGTTTGATAACGCGGTGGTCTGAGAACCGTACGTGTTGGCCTGACTTGTCGTAGCCGCGTTGGTACTCAGCGAGTTCGCCGTAGAGAGCTGGGCGGCGGTATTGTTGATACTGCGGTTCGCTTCAGTGTTGACGCCATTCATGACCGCGCCGCCCAATGCCGATACCGCACCCCCGACATTGCCCGAAGCGGCGTTACCCACCACTCCGACTACGCCGTTCACTACGTTATTCAGCTGTGCTAGGTCAGCTCGCTGATTGTTGATATACGTCGTATTATCCAGACCGGTGTTGAGAGCTGTCGCTTGAATTGCGTTATTGGCGTTGCGGTTGCCGATAGCGAGTTTGTTGGCTTGGGTGTTGTACTGGTTTTGCATGGCTGTGGCTGCGAGTGATTGGCTGATGCCCATCTGAGCTTTTTGGTACGTCCAGTTAGCGGACTGCTGATTATAGGCGCGGGTGTAGGCGCTGTTTGCCATTGCCAACTGGGCACCGTTGTTGACTATCACAAATTGGGGGAAATTGCTGATGCCAAACGCGGCGTCCAGCATTTCTCCGCCATCGATCGGCAACCCATTGTTTTTATCAAGTGGGGCAATCTCGCTTGCGCCAGCTTTATTGTATCCAACCGGATAAAAGTTCAAGCGCGCGCCATTGGGCGCGTAATTATGCACCTCTCTAATAACTAGATTATCGCTTTGGATATTTTCGGGCTTATAGGTGATATTTGTTCCGTTTAAGCAAGTGCATTCAACAGTGGAATAGGGGTAGCATTTGAGTTTTTTAAGGTTTTTATAACGTTTAGGGATATTAAAATTATCACGAAAATCATTAATGACAATAACGTCTTCATATCTGCTGGGCGCATTTGTGGCCGACTGGGGAAAACGGTAGATACGATTATTTAACTCCGGGGGGAGTGCTTTCCCAAATAGCTTATCCACGACATAGCCGGACTGCTTGAGAAAGTCATCATCTAAAGAGGGTATCATGTACATGTTTACAATACCCTGTGTTATCCATGAAAAAGTAGAGCCCACTCCCATAAACACTCGGATAGACTGGATGTCCTTAAAGTATAGTATTTCGGCACCGTTGGCCATGTTCTCGAACAGAGAGCCGCCCGCAGTGGTGAGAGACGGTTTTTCCTGACTGCCCGCGTCCGCTGACAAATCTACCGTGCTCACGACTATTACGCCGTAATTCAGGTTTTTCCCGTCCATGCCGATAAGAGACTTGTACTGTTGGTTTACCGTCACCATTTCACTACCGGTGTCCAGCCCCTCGGGTAGTGCGAGATAACTACGTCCGTAATCGGTCATCTGGTTTTCGTTGGCGACGCCGATATGACCGCGTACCACGTAGCACGATCCGAACTTAAGCACGTGTTGAAATGACTGCCAAACGTCCAATTGCACGATGAGCTGAGTCGTGTATGCATTGACGTAATCCACGTGGTTGATAAAATAATACCAATATCGCGGCGTCTCCAAGTCGGGATAATCGTTATACACCACGACATAGTTGTAGTTGGACGCCTCGTTGAACGGCAGTTCGACGCGCACGGGCTGTCCGAACATATGCATGACTCCATGCACCCTATCTACGCCGGGCTGTCGGTCGAACCATTCTTGTTGTTTCTGCGGTGATTCGAACCGTGCTAGGTCGCGGTAACTGCTGTCCCACGGCACGTTACAGAGTTTCAGTGACGTGTTCGGTGTCCATTGAGCCCAGTTAAACGTCGCCTCGACGTTAGGATTGATGTCTCTCAGCATACTATCCCTTTCATAAAAAGAAGGGAGTGCCTCACGTGACGCACTCCCTTTTATTATATCGCAAATCAGGCGACTGTCACAGCGCCCTGCCCGCTGACACCGAACAGCGCGGCGGTCAGTTTGGCGGAACCGGCGGCCACGCCGGTGACCAAACCAGTATTGTCCACTGTCGCCGTCGCAGCGTCGACGCCGGTCCACGCGGCCTGTTTGGTCACATCGATCTTACGGCCGTCAATCATCACGGCGGTGGCGTGTGCCTGACATGTCTTACCGGACTTGACCGAAACGGCGTCAACAGTAATGGATGCGACAATGCTCGGACTAAACCCGATAACACCGTCTCCAACCACGGGCACGTCAAGCGACGCACTCACAGCGTTCGGCACTTCGGGGGTGGCCGGGTTGATGTAATCGGCAGTCGCCTGTACCGGGATAACGGTATTGGCCTCGTCGATGCCGACCACCAATACGCCTGTCGGGCTAATATACGTCCATTCTGAGAGTGGCTTAGCGGTAGCTCCAATGGAGTATTTGACGGCACCGGAACGCCATGATGCCCGACCATCATTGGTAATGGCGGTGTCGGCCTCGACCTGTACCGCGCCGCCACGCGCCACGTTATGCGGCGTGCTGGCACCCTCACCATAAGCGGAAAGTTTCAGCGAGAACTTCGGCGTGGTTGCGGTGGTACCTGTCGGCAGTACGACGGCATCCGTGGAACCAGCTCCATTCCAAAACAGCACGGCCGGGGCAAAGCCGGACACCGAAATAATACGTTGCATATGCAAGTAATTGTTGACGCTGTTGATATTGACGGGGTTGACTTGCTGAGTCATTTCCTCGATGACGGGAATATCGATGAGGAATTTGTCAGTCGTGAGAATCGCCTGAACCCCGTCGATGCCGAACCTGTCTTCTGGCACAACGATAATGCGATCGATAGTGGGTTCCGCGTCGGTACGGTGGAACACGGTAGCGAGACCCTGAACATCCAGAGCGGACTTGACTTCCGGGGAGCAGAACAACACCAGTTCGTCAGGCTTGGCAAACGTGGGCATGTGACGCGCGTTATACCGGGTCGAAACAAATTTGAGGCTGTCTGCCCAAGAGCGAATCTGTCGCAACAGTCCGCGCGCCTCGTCCTGAGTACTGGACATCTTGTTTAAGTCGGCGTCCATGTGGACGCGCCAGTAGCCGCCCAGTCGTGCATACTGCGTGAACATGTGGCACATGGCCTCGAAAACGTCAACTTCCGCCGCGTTATAGCACGACTGGATAAGCTGAGAGGTCAGCGAGGAGAGCCCATTGTCAGACGTAAAAGCGCGGCGGAGAGTCTTATCATCAGTGGTGACCGGGTAAAAATGCGCAAAGTCGAGACGGTGATAGAGCGAGTCCACATCGACTTTCCACTTGCGGAAGTTGTCGGCACCGAGGTACTCGGCGTTTGGGTCGTACACCTGTGCGAGAGGCATACCTACGGCGATTTCCTGCCACGTGTCCCCGTATGCCTGAGAGGCGCGGGTGAACACGGAAAGCGGGTTTGACCATTTCCACGTGTGTACCATAGTGCCGCCGATACGGTTGATCAGCGAGGAATAAAACTCGTTCTTCAACTGGGTACTGGACATGATCGCGGAAACGGTAATGTCCATGGTGCTTTGCGTCGCGGCGGGGATACGACGTTGGTATTCCGGGCTGGACTCGTTGCGAATCATGTTCAACAGCTGAACATTATTAAAATCGGTGAGCGGGCGTAACGTCTGCTTATTGGTCACGTTTGGAGTTGCCATCAGTCTTCGTCCCTTTCGTAGAGGTCATCAAAAGTAAGATAGGTGCCGTTAGCGTCATCATCGGTGAGCGCGTCGGCTTCATCGGGTAGGTCGTTGGACTCGCCGCCGCCACCCAACACCGCCTTGGCGTTTGCGGCCTGAATCTCCGCAAGGGTCTGCGAGATTTCCGTGATAGCCGACTCCAACGCCGTGATACGCGCGTTCATGTCGCTGTCGGTGTCGGCTTCGGCCGGGTCAGTGTCCTTATCGGTATCGTTGTCCTGTGTTTCCGGGTTCTGCTCGGGCGGGTTGTCTTCTCCGTCGCCGTTGGCACCAGCGCCGGGCGGCATGGTGTCGGCCGGAATGGTGTCGGTTTCGTCGTTGTCCATGCGACTTCCTTTCGTTTAAGGTATGGCCCCAATAATGGGGCCATACAAATGATGTAGGTCATGCCGAGACTCTTACTGCACCTAGGGTATGGCATACCATTTTACATCCCCATGCCGCGCCTTACCGCGTGCCACGCATGAGGGCTAGCGTGTCAATTCAAGGAGCATGCCCCGCACATTCCCCATTATAACACAAATTCCTGACCATAGTCGTTCATGAGCCTATTCCCCACGAAGAAACTGTCATACGGTATCGGATCACGCCGTCTGACCCCGGACAATCTCATAACGGTATCGCCCTCGATAGTCTCCCCGCAATACTTGCGCGGCCCCAATATTCGCAGTCGCCTGTATCGGTAGTCGTTTTTCCATGAACCCAGCTTGCTTTGGCTAGCCTCGATGCCATGCGGCACGTCCAATCCAGTCACAATCATACTGTCGGTGTCGGCGTATATGACCCTGTCTTGGTTCTGGTTTATCGCACGTGTTAAAATCTGCCGCCCATAGGCGTTAACATACGCGGCCACCGGCACATATGCGAGTGACGCCAAAGCGTTGGACGGCTTCACCTCAAACCGCAACTCATGCGTCGATTCATCCAAAACGGGTTCCATCATGGGACGGTTGATGCTTGCGCCGAACTTTCCCACCAGTGAGTTAAGCATGAGCTTGGCAATGCGCTTACGCGTCCCCGTCTCGGATTGTTTCACGTGAAACCATTCATCAACATACGCCTGAAAGTGCCCTTGACTTTTGCGGAATTTCCAACCGCCTTGAACCTCGTATATATCAACGTCATAGTTTTCGCGTAACGTCTGTTGGTCTACATCGGTAAGTGGCATGGTGACCACGCCAAACGTGCTTGGCGGTCGGACGTGCTCGAACCCCCATAACGGCAACAGGTTTGTCAGCGTCGGGCATTTGTTCTTTTTCAACGTGGCGGCAAACGATATGATATCAACGTGTAGCGGCATAGCCGTATCTACCACATATTCACCTTCATACCTCTCCGGCACCCCATACGGTAACGGCAGATCGCGCATGATATACGGATATAATGAGTTTACATCCCAGCTTGAGCACTCGGCATATTCACCCGCTTCAGCCTGTAAGTACGCGCCAAAATAGCTAGCTCGCATACGCTTGTAATCCGTCGCGTCCAATGGCGGGAATTTTTCCCGAAACCTACGATAATCGCCGCCGATGTAATTGTTCATTGCCGCCGCGCCTATGGTCGTGCCTTGCAGTTTGTGGGCTTGTAGTGACTGGGCTATGTTCCACGTGGTTTCAAGCTCACTGTCTCCCCCAAAATCGGCAGCACTTTCACTGACTTCATTGTCGCGCGTGATATTGCGCACGTCTGCAAAGTCAACAATGGTTTTGTCCCAGCGTATAGCGAGATTGTAAAAGTGGCCGCGCGTGTCAAACGTTCCGCGTATTCCGTTGGATTGTGGCGACGTGGCGTGAGGCAGTCTCCGAAACAAATCGGTTGCGAGTCGTTCAATGTCAGACCAGCCATGAGCGCAGTAGACGCGCGTATTGCTGTCGCGCTGGGTCAGTTGCATTACCGTATTCGCGGAGAGTTCCATTGCCCCCAGTTCGTTGTCCAGTAGTGTCATACCGTCGGTGGCCGCCGCCAAACGCACCGCCATGATACCTCATTTCATTTGTTCCGCCTGAGAAAGGAAGTCTGCTATCTGATTTTTTACGTCGGGCATGGTCCCCGCGTTTGTCGCCCATTTTTTCTGATTTTCGTCATAATGCGTACTTTCATCCAACAGGCTCATAAAAGGCGTGTTCTCAAGTAACCAATTTTTAGCCCTATTGCTGAGTCTACTATATCTTGCGGCGATTGTCACGCCCATTGCTTCTAGCTTTTGTTCGTACACGCCATTGCGATAATCGAGAGTCAGCGGCCGGAAGTTTTCAGAGCGCAGATTGCTGGGCAAAAAGTCGCGCAAATCTATCGGCTTCATCCCAGCAACACCCGCATACGCTTTGACGTACATTTCAAGCTCGTCACGTCGGCCGTGCCTGATTTTTTCGCGCACCCATGTTTTGTTCGCCAACACGTTCTTGCGACTTCTGATTAGGTTGTCTTCGGGTGTTTCGTGTATGATACGGCCGCCCAGCACTTCAAATGGTGATTCTCCCCTTGATTCGAGTTCGCGCAACTCCCCCACAGTGTACTGTTGCATGTTAAAGGCGTTATATTGTTGCGCACGTTTGATTTTCGCACGTGCTTGGACACGTCTGCGCTGTTGTTGTCGTAGTGTTTTGCGGCGTTTCGACGGCGCGTTATCAATCTGCTCATCTGTGATTAATGGGCGCTCGGCCAACTCTCTGTCAAGTTTGGTGATAGTGACATCCGGCGTGGCTTGGAAAATACGCGCGTCTCTTGCGCGTAACGCCTCTTGTTGTTCCTCGACCTTTTGCGCCACTCTTCCGGCGACTTGTTCCAACTGCCGGACTGTCAACCTACCCAGATTCCTGTCGTTGATATCGGGTATGCGCCCCGTGGAATAATCACGCAAGCGTTCATTCAGCTGTGCTTCCTGAGAGCGTGCGCGTATGATGTCGCGTCGCTGTTGACGCTTGTTGTTCCTACCACGTTTAGCCATACGCCCCCCGCTTTCCGAGATCAAATAGCCCCCTATGCCATGTCTCATAGGGGGCTAATGTTTGGCGGCAGTGTGAGCCTTTAGCCCACTCTACCTAGTATATCACTTGGACTTCTTAGGGTCCAATACCGGCTCGATGTCGAAGAACTTGTAGCCAGAACGCGCCTTCTTCTCGACCACCTTCATAACAAATGGTTCACCCCACTTATCCGGCGTGCCGAAAATCGAAAACATAGTACCGAACGAACGCGCAAGAGACGGGGACGTAGCGGTAAAGTCGCCCTCTTCGGCGTGGATAATCACACGGGTAGACGGGTTCAGTTCACCTGTCTTCTCGTCCGCAACCTCAACGGACTGCGCGGCCACGTTAGTGACGTGCAAGACTTCGTTCAGATGTTCGTCGACCTTATCGCTGGACTGTAGGGCCGCATAGAGAGCGAGCTTTCCCTCCATCGTTTCGGTGTTGAAAAAGTGGGAGAGCGCGTTAACGCCGTTAGCGCTGAAGTTGCTGCCCTGTGCTACGGTGATATCGGTATTGGTGTTGTCAGCCATAATAATTATGCCGCCTTATCTTATTGTTGGTTGGTTGTTGTTATTATTCTTCGGAAAGGGTGTCATCTTCGACCACGGTATCAATATCGTTGACACCCTTGTAGTCGATAATGGTATCTTCTCCAAACTTGCAAATCTTATAATACTCTTCATCATCGAGGGTAGCCAACTGCGCGTGATATTCAGCACTGACCGGCAACATGTTCTTGTTCAGTCGCTTCGCCTTCTTCATGGCCTTTTCTTCGGAACGACATACGCCATCAACAATGACCTCGATATTTTCGAGTTCACCGTTTTTGCCACGCTGAACACCCTTGACCACTGAGTAGTTTCGAGTTCGCTTAATCATATTAGATACCGCCTTACTGTTCGTTGGTTATAATGTTTTGATCCATAGTCCAAAGGGCAATGTCTTTATCATTATAAACTTCATCTGTCAGATTGTCAAACGATTTGCAACATTTTTTGATAATAAAATCATAGAAAAAGTCGTTATCCCAAAACTTTTTCATGCTGAAATCGTACCCGCCCTTAACCCACACCACAGCACACCACGCTATCAAGCTGGGCACAACAACAAGCCCATCCAGAGTGGCGATACCGTCCGACCGGTTCTCGGCGTCCTTGAACCCGTCGCCGGGTTTAAGCGTCGCGCAAATCTCAGCGGCGTGTAGAATACTTTCCCGATATGAGGTCTGAGGGCCATTGCTCGAATAGAATCGACCCATAAGGGCAGTGGCCCGGCAAAACGTTTCCCAGTCGCCATGATCCGCGTCACGATACAGGCTAGTGACACGCCGTTTTACGCCTTTCAGTACACGACTCACGCGCTTATCGTTTAGAATATCATCGTTGAAAGAGTTTCGCGCCACCGGCGTACTGTGAGACTCGCTAAAATTGCGCAACCATATGTTCATCATCCCACCCCTTTCTATAAGCGGCCTTATACGTTTCTACAAAAATCTTCGGAATTGACTTATCATAATCATCATATCCATTATCGTGCATATAGTCAAGCGCGCCACGCAACTCACCCAAACGCCCAAAATAATCTTCAGCAAATTCATCGGAAATCATCACACCACCTCTCCCCGTTCCTCAAGCGTCAAACTTAGAATAAACTCCATCCTTTCCCGAGCTTCATCAACACGGTAAGAGCCTTCAACTACCGGCACCACCTCAGCGATATCATCATACCGAACATAAAACCTCAAATAAAACTCATTAAAACTGCCACTAACATTAGCGTACTCTTCAACGTCTTCATCACACGTCGCACCCTTGCGCAATGAATGAAAAACCACGCCCAAGTCACCAGTAATACGTTCCGCTTTCAACTTCAACATAACTCGGCCATCTCCTCACGATAATGCTCACTATTATACCACACTTTATCAATGCGGTACCCATACCGACTATTATGAAGCTTACCCAACTCCCTCCGAATATAATCAGTCGCCGCCTCATAAGAGTCATACTGACAAAACATAATCGGACACCTTAACTCGCGATCATACGCAGTCACTTCAAACACTACAACAATTCCATCCATCACAAATATCCTTTCAATCCTCATACTTCTTCAGCAAAAAACGACGTGTAACACAATAGGTTAAACAATAAAGCGCCTCGGTCGATATCATTATGAATCTCACAAACAGACTCATTAAACTTAACATAACGCTTACCGTCTTCAACATATTCTTTCACTGATGCACTATACCGCATTATCAACCCTTTCAGTCATGCAAAACATTATCATGACGAAGCAAAATAGAGCCAAGAAACTCAGACACATTATTATTCAAAGAATCACGCCACC
>OFMN01001325.1_pt1 | contig 16782 bp, 13 predicted proteins | sample 1541791 | NCBI WGS metagenome assembly OFMN01 (sample SAMN04209248, study PRJEB22552) | human gut metagenome | biome: gut; material: feces | host: Homo sapiens | place: USA: Oklahoma
ACCGCCGGGCGCTGGTGTCCAACCAGTCTGCCCGCCTGCTGTGCGGCTACCTGTACGCCTCGGCCGGGCACGGCGAGAGCACCCAGGACATGGTGTTCGCCGGGCACGACCTGATCGCCGAAAACGGCACCCTGCTGGCCGAGACAGCTCCCTTTGCGGGCGGCATTGCCGAGACCGAGATCGACTGCCAGCGCATGGAGGCCGAGCGTGCCCGCAACACCAGCTTTGAGCTGAGCCGCGACGGTTACACCACGGTGGAGTTTGATCTGGAACTCACCGAGACCCCCCTCACCCGCTGGATCGACCCAGCACCCTTCGTGCCCGGCGACCCCAAGCGCCGCGCCGAGCGTTGCGAACTGATCCTGAAGATGCAGGCCGACGGTCTGGCCAAGCGGCTGGAGCACGCCCACGCCAAAACGGCGGTCATCGGCATTTCCGGCGGGTTGGACAGCTGTCTGGCCCTGCTGGTGGCGGTGCGCGCCATGAAGCAGCTGGGCCGCCCCGCCAGCGATGTGCTGGCCGTGACCATGCCCTGCTTCGGCACCACCCACCGCACCCGCAGCAATGCCGAGATCCTGTGCGATGAGCTGCAGGTCTCCTTCAAAGAGATCGACATTGCCGAAACGGTCCACAGCCACTTCCGGGACATCGGCCAGGACGAAAGCGTGCTGGACGTGACCTTTGAAAATGGGCAGGCCCGTGTGCGCACGCTGGAGCTGATGGACACTGCCAACCGCACCGGCGGCCTTGTGGTGGGCACCGGCGACCTGTCGGAGCTGGCACTGGGCTGGGCCACCTACAACGGCGACCACATGAGCATGTACGGTGTGAACGCCGGGGTGCCCAAAACGCTGGTGCGCCATCTGGTGCATTACGAAGCCGACATTGCCGCCACCGACGCCCTGCGCACCGTGCTGCTGGACATTCTGGACACTCCGGTCTCCCCGGAGCTGCTGCCCGCCAAGGACGGCGAGATCGCGCAAAAGACCGAGGATCTGGTGGGCCCCTATGAGCTGCACGACTTTTACCTCTATCAGGTGCTGCGCTTCGGCTTTGGCCCGGCCAAGATCTTCCGGCTGGCAAAGGCCGCCTTTGCAGGCCGCCCCGAATACCCCGACAACGTGCTGTACAAGTGGCTGCGCAACTTCTACTGGCGGTTCTTCGCCCAGCAGTTCAAGCGCAGCTGCCTGCCGGACGGCCCCAAGGTGGGCAGCGTGACCCTTTCGCCCCGCGGCGACTGGCGCATGCCCAGCGACGCCTGTGCCGCCCTCTGGCTCGCCGAACTGGAACAGCTTTCGATCAAGGACTGACACATGAAACACAAAAAACTGCTGATCAATCTTCTGTTTGCCGCCGTCGTTCTGGCCATTGCCGCCGTTCTGCTGCTGGTGCGCAGTGCACACAGCAGCGGTTCCAAGCTGCGGGCCGAACTGATCTACGGTGACAACAACACCACCATGAACCTTCCGCTGGACAAGAACGATACCTATGACGTAGACACCGGGTACTACACGGTGCACATCGAGGTCAAGGACGGTGCCGCCCGCTTTGTGGACTCCCCCTGCCCGGACCACATCTGTGAGGGCTTCGGCTGGCTGTCCAACGAAGACCAGACCGCCACCTGCCTGCCCGCCCGCGCGGTGCTGACCATCGTGCCGGCCGACTGAGCCTTGCGCTCAAAAGGAGATTTCCTATGAAGGATGATTCCAACCGTTCCCTGCGGCGTGTGAACCGCAAGAGCCGCAGTGCGGCAGACCGCACCGTGGAAGTGGACAGCTCCGCTTTTTTTGCGGAGGACCCGTCCCCCACGCCGCCGCCCCGGAAAAAGCCCGGTTCTTCTGCCCCGCGCCGCAGCGGTGCCCCGGCACAGGCTGCCGCCGCTGCACCCTCGAAATTCGGCAAGATCCTGCTGCCGGTGCAGGGCATCCTCAGCGTGGCTTCGCTGGTGCAGTTGTGGCGCACCCAGATGCTGCCGGTGCTGTATCTGGTCATTCTGGCGGCGCTGCTGCTCCTGCTCTGGCTGCTGGTCAAGCGCTGTCAGGAGTACAATGTGCCCGGCAAGGTGTCCCGGGTGTTCTCGGTGTTCCTGTGCGCCTGCATGGCGCTGGGCTGTGTCTGGGCCCAGCAGGGTCTGACCGCACTGGACAACATGACCAACGGTCTGCTCACCGGTGCCGAGGCCAACAAGATCACCAAGGAGCCTTTCGTCATCTACCTCAGCGGCGTGGACACCCGTGGTGAACTGACCGAAAAAGCCCGCAGCGACGTGAACATTCTGGCTGTGGTGAACCCCCAAACCAAGCAGGTGGCACTGATCAACACGCCCCGCGACTACTATGTGGATCTAGCCGGCACCAACAGCAAGGACAAGCTGACCCATGCCGGTCTGTACGGCGTGGAGACCAGCATGGCTACCTTGGGCAACCTGTACGGCGTCTCGGTGGACCACTATATTCGCATCAACTTTGCGGGCTTCATCAATATCGTGGACGCCCTGGGCGGCGTGGACGTGTATTCCGACCAGGCCTTCACCTCAGTGGGCAGCCCCGGCTACTACGACCCCACCACCTTTGCCGAAGGCTGGAACCATCTGGACGGTAAGTCCGCCCTGGCCTTTGCCCGGGAGCGCCACGCCTTTGCCTCCGGCGATATCCAGCGCGGCATCAACCAGATGAAGGTCATCGACGCCATGCTGAACAAGATCAAGTCCCCTGCCCTGCTCATGGGCTTTTCCAAGATCATGGACGCCGCTTCGGACTGCTTTGTCACCGATTTTTCGCAGGATCAGATCAGTGCGCTGGTGCGCATGCAACTGAGCGATTTTGCCAACTGGGACATCCAGAGCTACACCGTTACCGGCTCGTCCGGCACCAGCACCCAGTGCTATTCCGCCAAGGGCCAGAAGCTCTACGTCATGAAGCCGGATGAAGCCTCCGTCAGCAAGGCCAAAGAGATGATCGCGACCGTGCTGGGCGGTGAGGGCACTGTGAGCGACACCACCCAGACCCCGGAAAAGACCGACATCTTTACCCCCACCACCGACCCGAACGCCGCTGCTTCCATTCCGGAAGAACCGGCGGAAAGCGTCATCGTGGAGGAGCCCGCCGAGAGCGTGCCGGAAGAGACCCCGGCCGAAACGCCTGCTGAGCAGCCTGCAGAACAGCCTGCCGACACCCAGCCCCAGGAGCCGGAGACTCCGGCCGACAGCGGCACCAGTGACGGCAGCGCTGAAGCTCCGTCCATCTCCCTGCCCACGCAGGAAGAGGTGGAACAGGCCGCATCCTCGCTGTACAACGCAGCGTCCACCATTCTGGATGCCATCTACAATGCAGCGTCCCAGAACGACGCCGCCTGAGTTCCCACAACTGTATAACTGCAACGAGGCCCCGGAGGGCAGAACCTCCGGGGCCTCGTTTTTTCGTTATCAGGATCTTATGCCTTGATCTCGTTCCACACGCTGTGGCCGTCCAGGCTGGAGGCATCCACGCCCAGATACTCGCAGATGGTCTGGGCAATGGTGCCGAAGCAGAGCTTCGTGCCCAGGTCCACACCGGGCTTCACGCCCTTGCCGCAGACCAGGTACGGCACATACTCGCGGGTATGGTCGGTGGTCTTGGTGTAGGAGGGGTCGCAGCCGTGGTCTGCGGTGACCATCAGCAGGTCGCCCTCCCGCATGCCGGGGATGAAGTCGGCCAAAAAGCGGTCGAACTCGGTGGCGGCAGCCGCGTAGCCCGCCACATCGCGGCGGTGGCCGTACAGCATGTCAAAGTCCACCAGGTTCACAAAGGCCAGGCCCTCGAAGTCGCGGGTCTGCAGGGCCTTGGTGAAGGCAATGCCGTTGGTGTTGCCGGTGGTCTTGATCTTCTCGGTCACGCCCTCGCCATCAAAGATATCGAAGATCTTGCCCACGGCGATGACGTCCTTGCCGGCGTTCTTCAGCAGGTCCAGCATGGTGGCGCGGGGCGGCTTCAGGCTCAGGTCGTGGCGGTTGGTGGTGCGGTAGAAGGTATCGGCGGTGCGGCCCAGGAAGGGGCGGGCAATGACGCGGCCCACGCCATACTCGCCCTTGAGCATCTCGCGGGCGATCTCGCAGTAACGGTACAGCTCGTGCACCGGCACCAGCTCTTCGTTGGCGGCCACCTGGAACACGCTGTCGGCACTGGTGTAGACGATGAGGGCGTTTTCCTTCATGGCCTGCTCGCCGTAGTCCTTCAGCACCTGGGTGCCGGAATAGGGCTTATTGCAGAGCACCTTGTGGCCGGTTTTTTCCTCAAACTCGTGGATGAGCTCTGCGGGGAAGCCCTCCGGGAAGGTGGGCAGCGGCTTCGGGCTCACCACACCGGCGATCTCCCAGTGGCCGATGGTGGTGTCCTTGCCCATGCTCTGCTCCTGCAGGCGGGCAAAGGAACCGGTGGGAGCGGCGGTCTTTTCCCCGGCGGTCACACCGTCGATGTTGAACAGGCCCAGCTTTTGCAGGTTGGGGCAGTTGAAGTTGGGATGCTTTGCAATGGCTCCCAGCGTGTTGGTGCCCTCGTCGCCAAAAGCGGCGGCATCCGGCTCGGCGCCGATGCCAAAGCTGTCGAGCACGATCAGAAAGACACGTTTTTCCATCTTGGTTTTCTCCATTTCTTCCGGGTCAGCCCGGATAAGTGACACTTTTACCTGCCACCATTATAAGCAAAAACAGGCCCGTTTGCAAGGGCTGTCTTTCCATGCTGCACAGCTGTCCTGACGGGCAGGATCTTAGCCATTTCTTTAACGATTTCTCTGTGCAAAATCCGCAAAATTACCGCGTCCCTGCGTCAAGCAACTGTTCAAACCTCCCGGTATGCAAAAAAGTTGTATTCATCCTGAAATTCCACTTGCTCTCTTGTCAGAAAGCGATTATAATAGTAATTGTTAAAGTTTTGGATTTTCACTTTACCGTACATTCCAACCCACAGCACGGGGAGTTTTCCCTGTTGGTCGTGTGCGCGGGCCGTTCTGCATGACAGCAGACAGCCTGCTGCAAAATAAATGAGAGAGTGAGAACGTAGACGGAGGTATTTTGAATGAGAAAAACGAAAATTATCTGCACCCTGGGCCCTTCCACCGACAAGGACGGCGTCCTGCGTGAACTGATCGCCAACGGCATGAATGTTGCCCGCTTCAACTTCTCCCATGGCTCCCACGAGGAGCACAAGGGCCGTCTGGACCTGCTCAAGTCCCTGCGCGAGGAGCTGGGCAAGCCCGTGGCTGCTCTGCTGGACACCAAAGGCCCTGAGATCCGCCTGAAGGACTTCAAGAACGGCACCGAGATGCTGGAAGCCGGCCAGACCTTCACCCTGACCACCCGCGATGTGGAGGGCACCAAGGAGATCTGCTCCATCACCTACAAGGATCTGCCTCAGGATGTGGCCCCCGGCGGCACCATCATGCTGGATGACGGCCTGATCAAACTGCAGATCCAGACCGTGAACGATACCGACATCGTCTGCACTGTGCTGAACAACGGCAAGATCAAGAACAAGAAGGGCGTCAACGTGCCCGGTGTGCATCTGTCCATGCCGTATATGAGCCAGCGCGATAAGGACGATATCATCTTCGGCATCGAGCAGGGCTTTGATTTCATCGCTGCTTCCTTTGTGCGCACCGCACAGGACGTGTACGAGATCCGCAACCTGCTGAACGAGTACGACTCCAACATCCGCATCATCGCTAAGATCGAGAACCGTGAGGGTGTGAACAACATCGACAGCATCCTAGCTGCCGCCGACGCCGTCATGGTGGCCCGCGGCGACCTGGGCGTCGAGATCGACTTTACCGAGCTGCCCGGCATCCAGAAGAACATCATCGAGCGTTCCTTCTCCTTCGGCAAGCCCATCGTCACCGCTACCCAGATGCTGGACAGCATGATGGTGAACCCCCGCCCCACCCGCGCCGAGATCTCGGACGTGGCAAACGCCATCTACGACGGCACCTCTGCCATCATGCTGTCCGGTGAGACCGCTGCCGGTGCCTACCCCGTGGAGGCCCTTAAGACCATGTCTGCCATCGCCGAGCGTACCGAGACCGAGAACCATGCCCGCGTGGAGTACCTGACCGAGGCCACCAACGGCAAAATCAGCGTAAGCGATGCGACCGCACACGCCGCCTGCCTGACCGCCAAGGACGTGAACGCCGCTGCCATCGTCACCGTGTCCGAGTCCGGCACCACCGCCCGCCTGCTGAGCAAGTACCGCCCGCAGCAGCCCATCATCGCCTGCGTCATGAAGGAGCAGGTGCAGCGTCAGCTGTCCCTGAGCTGGGGCATCACCTCTCTGATGATGCCTCTGGCGCACAGCACCGACGAGCTGATCGAAATGTCCACCGCTCTGGCCAAGGAAAACGGCTTCCTGCACAACGGTGAGCTGGCCGTGGTGACCGCCGGCGTGCCCGTGGGCATTTCCGGCACCACCAACATGATCAAGATCCACATGGTGGGCAACTGCCTGGCCACCGGTGTGGGCGTCGGCCCGGAGAACGCCGAGGTGTCCAACGCCACCGGCAAGGCCTGCGTGTGCCGCACCCTGGACGAGGTGCGTGCCAAGTTCAAGCCCGGCATGGTGCTGGTGGTGCCTTCCACCAGCAACGAGATGCTGAACTATGTGCGCGACGCCGCCGCTCTGGTGGTGGAGGAGCCCGGCCTGAACAGCCATGCCGCCATTGTCGGCAAGGCTCTGCTCAAGCCCACCGTCGTGGGTGCCGTGGGTGCCACCTCTCACATCCGTGACGGCCTGATGATCGCTGTGGACTGCGCACACGGCAGCGTGCAGCGCCTGCAGGCCTGAGAAAGAGGGCGACATAATGGAACGCATTGCGAGCTTCTGTGTTGACCATACCAAGCTGGACCGGGGCATGTACCTGAGCCGTCAGGACGGCGACGTGCTCACTTGGGACATCCGCATGAAGAAGCCCAACCAGGGCGATTACTTGTCCACGGCCGCCGCCCACACGCTGGAGCACCTGTTTGCCACCTACGCACGCAATAGTGCCTTCCAGGATGGTGTGATCTATGTGGGCCCCATGGGCTGCCGCACCGGCTTTTACCTGCTGACCCGCGGCCTGACCCCTGCGCAGGCTTTGGAGCTGACCGTGGAGTCCTTCCGCTTTATGGCCGCCTTTGAGGGTGCCGTGCCCGGTGCCAGCGAAGTGGAGTGCGGCAACTACCGCGACATGGATCTGCCTGCCGCCAAGGCCGAGGCTGCTGCCATGCTGCCGGTTCTGGAAGCCCTGACCGCCGACCGTCTGCACTACTGAGCCTCTGTGCCGGAACTCTAGACAAACAACAAAACCCGGAAGTTCCGGGTTTTTGGTTTTGTTCGGTTTATTCGTCCGGGTCGCCGCGCTCGGGCATGGTGCGCAGCTCCCGCACCAGCATGGCGCGCAGCTGGTACTGATGCTGCTCGGACGCAAGGTCGGCTCCGGCATGCAGCTCCACCTCCGGTGCCCGCCCATCGTCCGTGTACAGCGGCACCGTGACCACGGCCTGGGTGCCCTTTTCCGGGGCACACTCCACGCTCAGCCCCCAGCCCATGCGGCGGCAGCACTCGCGGCAAAGCAGCAGTCCCAGCTGAGCCCCGCCCAGAAAGCTGCGCCGGTTTTCCAGCCAGGCTTCCTGGCTACCCTCCGGCAGACCGCAGCCATTGTCCCGCACAGTCAGCTGCCACATGGTCTCGCTGCGGCGCAGCAGGATCCTCACCGTGCCGCCTTCGCGGCAGGCACGCAGCGCGTTGGACAGCAGATGCAGACACAGCAGCTCCACATCATCCCGGTCAGCCAGCACACGGCAGGTCGTCCAGCCGCCGTAGTCCAGCTCCAGGGTGACTCCCAGCTGCGCACGCACCATGTCGGCCTGGGCCGCCACCTGCTGCAGTAGCTCGCACAGATCCAGCGGGTAAAGCTTAGGCGGCTGCCCGGCACGCAGAAATTCCAGCGCAGACAGCAGTTCGTTGATGGTCCGTTCCAGCTTGGCCGTGGCCGCGCTGATGTCGCTGACTGCCTGCAGGGACTGGGCGTCTGCCCCCACGCGGGCCAGATGCTGCTCCAGATACTCGCAGTTGCGCCCGATCAGCCCCAGCGAATGGAAGCAGGCATCCTCCACCGCCTGCTGCGGGATGGCCTGCGCCGTCAGCTCCTGCGCTGTATTCTGCTGTGCCTGCTCCATTGCTACCGCCTCCAAGACTGTGTGCGTTATTCCCTGCTCTTCTGCTGGATGAGATACCGTTTGATTGCATAGATCAGCTTGCCCGTAGTGGGCTTTTCCGCTTCAAAGCCGCTTTCAGCCTTGAACTGCGTCCAGCCCTCGGCCGGTTTTGCTTCCAGCTGGTCGATCATGCGCCGGATGCCGCTGTCCACGGCCGAGACCGAAACACCGTACTGCTCACTGACCGCCTGCAGGATCTCCTTGCGGATGGCCAGCTTCTGCGAGGTGCCGTAGACCACGCCCACCGCACTGGTCAGATAGCTGCAATTGATGTCCGGGATGCGGATGCCCCAGCTGTGGTACAGCTGCTGGCACTGCTGCTCGGTGCGCTGCCACTGCTGGCCCGGCATCCGGTACAGCTCCCGCAGCAGGTTCTTGAGCTCCATGCGCTCCACGCAGCAACAGCTGCCGGAGTCCTCCATGCGCAGTGCCGAGCTGTTCTTGCGCCGGCCCTCGTCGAACAGCATCAGCAGCGGCTTGTGCTCCAGCTTGCGCAGTTCCATCATGAACTCGATGCTGCTCATATCCTCCATCTGGCTGCACAGCACCACGATGTCAAAATTGTGGCCCTGCTGCAGCTCCTGCAGCAGTTTGTGTCCGTTCAGAAAGCAGGTACAGGCCAGCACTGGGTTCTGTTCTTCCAGATAGTTTTTCTGTACCCGAAGCTCCTTGCGGTCATAGCTTGCAAGGGCGACCTGCAGCACATCTGCCGTCCGCTCATTGTCCACGCCACGCGCCGCCTTCCTGTTCGGTCTGCTGTGCCGCATCCAGCTCCGCCACCACGTCCTGCCAGATCTCCGGCTGAACGCCATTCTCACACAGATATTGCAAAACACGGTAGCCAAGCTCCGGTGCAACGGCCATATACTTGCTGTCCATGCGCTGGCTGCTGCCGGTACGGCAAAGCGTCAGGCGACAGCCGGTTTCGCCGTCCGGGTCAAGGGAGTAAACCAGCGTATATGCCTGCTGCAACCCGGCGATGGCAGAAAAGTGCCGGACCATGGGTGAAAACGTACGTTCCATAGAAATTCCTCCTTGCTACAAGGCATTGCGACGTTTTTAGTGCATTTCCTTGTTTTTCCTTTTTTATTGTATGGAGCAGGAAGGAACCATTCAACCCTGAAAAAGTGTCTAAAAGTGTCAGGCTGTTTTTCTGTTCAATTTTGCGTCGTGTTGTTTTGCTTTCCGACGTTTTTGCAAATCATGCTGCCTGTGCCGCACCGTATTTTCATCGTTTCGGATGGTTTGCACGGCTTTTTTCAGTACCCTTACAATAACACGAACGCCGCAGGATTGCAACCCCTGCCGCCGGGTTGGGAAAATTTTCCTCTCTGACCCGGCCAGAACAGAGAATTTCTGCTTCCGCTTCCGGAAACACTTTCTTTTCCATACACAGTTTTTTCATATAGATTTGCTAAAATCATCTCGATTCTTCTGTGTAGTCTGCGCGCCTTTTGGCCCGCAGCGGCACAGCTGTCCGTTCCTCACCTCTCCGGCCCCGGCCGGAACCTTTTCCCCAGAAAGGCACACACATGCTACAAATCAAACAGATCTGCAAACAGTACAAGACCGGTGATCTCGTGCAGAATGCGCTGAACAATGTCAGCCTGAACCTGCGTGATAACGAATTCGTCGCCATCCTCGGCCCCAGCGGCTCCGGCAAAACTACCCTGCTGAACATTATCGGCGGTCTGGACCGGTATGACAGCGGCGATTTGATCATCAACGGCATCTCCACCAAAAAGTACACCGACCGCGACTGGGACTCCTACCGCAACCACACCATCGGCTTTGTGTTCCAGAGCTACAACCTTATCCCCCACCAGACCGTGCTGGCCAACGTGGAGCTGGCCCTTACCATCTCCGGCATTTCCGGGGCCGAGCGCCGCCGCCGCGCCACCGAGGCACTGGAGAAAGTGGGTCTGGGCAACCAGCTGCACAAGCACCCCAGCGAGATGTCCGGCGGCCAGATGCAGCGTGTGGCCATTGCCCGTGCACTGGTGAACAACCCCGACATCCTGCTGGCCGACGAGCCCACCGGTGCACTGGACAGTGAAACCAGCATCCAGGTCATGGAGCTGCTCAAGGAGGTGGCCCGGGACCGTCTGGTGGTCATGGTCACCCATAACCCGGAGCTGGCCGAGCGCTACGCCACCCGCATCGTGACCCTGAAGGACGGCGTCATCCGCTCCGACACCATGCCCTACGAGCCGGACACCCAGACCCTTGCGGCCCCCGTGCACAAGAACATGGGCCGCTCGTCCATGTCGGTGCTCACCTCGCTGACCCTCAGCTTCAACAACCTGCGCACCAAAAAAGCACGCACCCTGCTCACTGCCTTTGCCGGTTCCATCGGCATCATCGGCATTGCGCTGATCATCTCCCTGTCCACCGGTGTCAACAACTACATTGACGACATGGAGCGCTCCACCCTGTCGGAGTACCCGCTGCAGATCATGAGCAGCGGCATGGACTTTACTTCCATGCTCTCTTCCCGCGTTCCGTCGGACAGCTCCCAGAGCACCACTCAGGAAGAAGACATGGTGCCGGTGCGCCAGCTGCTCTCGCAGATGGTGTCGGGCATCACCACCAACGACCTCAAGTCCCTCAAGCAGTATCTGGAGACCATCGACACCACCGTTGCCGACAATGCCACCGCCGTGGAGTATGCCTATAATGTGTCTCCCCAGATCTACCGGCAGGACCCCGACGGCAGCATCCGGCAGGTGAACCCGGATTCCTCCCTGTCCTCGCTGGGCATCAGCTCCGAGACCTCTTCCAACAACATCATGTCCTCCATGATGAACACCAGTGTGTTCTCGGAACTGCCCCAGACCCCGGAGCTGTATGCATCCCAGTACGACGTCAAGGCCGGCCGCTGGCCGGAAGCCTACAACGAATGCGTGCTGGTGCTGGACGCCACCGGCAGCGTGACCGACTACGCCCTGTACGCGCTGGGCATGCGGGACAACGCCGAGCTGGACAAGATGATCCAGCAGTTTGCCCAGAACCAGAACGTAGACGTGCCGGATGACTTCAAAACCTATTCCTATTCCGATTTTCTAGGCAAGCAGTTCAAGCTCATCAACAGCTCCGACCGCTATGTCTACGACGAGACCTACAGCTTGTGGCGCGATAAATCAGATGACACCGACTATATGAAGCAGGTGGTGGCCAACGGCACCGACCTGACCATCGTGGGCGTGGTGCAGCCCGCCGAGGATTCTTCTGCTGCCATGCTGTCCTCCGGCATCGGCTACACCCACGACCTCACCCTGCACGTCATCGAGCAGGCCAAATCCAGCGCCATCGTGCAGCAGCAGATGGCCGACCCCCAGATCAATGTGTTCACCGGCGAGGAGTTCGGTGCCGACAACGGCACTTCCTTCGATATGTCCTCCATGTTCTCGGTGGACACCGATACGCTGAAGAACGCTTTCCAGTTTGACACCAGCGCCCTGAAGTTTGACCTGAGCGGCGCCTTTGATCTGAGCTCCGGTTCCTTCGACCTCTCTTCCCTGCTGGATCCGGACAACTTCTCACTGAACCTGGGCGACCTGCCGCAGCCGGACATGGATATGAGCAGCGTGTTTGAGAACATGGATCTGTCCATCTCGCCGGAGGCACTACAGGATATGATGCAGAAGATCCTGAACGGCTACAAGGACTATGTGGTGGGCAACGGCATCCTGAATCTGGACAAGATCAGCTTCTCCGCCTATATGCAGACTGAGCAGTTCCAGCAGCTGCTGGCCAGCTCCATGAGTGAACTGCTGGCCGACGCCAACCTGCAGGGGCAGTTCTCCGCCGCCATGCAGCAGGCCATGCAGACCGTGATGGAGAGCTACTCTGCCCAGATCAGCCAGGCCCTGCAGAGCCAGCTGAGCACCGCCATGAATACGGCCATGCAGCAGATGGGCACCCAGATCAGCCAGCAGATGGAAAGCGCCATCCAGAAGAACATTGCCCAGCTGGGCAGCCAGATGGAAAATGCCCTGAAGATCGACGCCAGCGCCTTCCAGAATGCCATCCACATGAACATGACGCAGGAAGAGCTGGCTGAACTGATGAAGTCCTCCATGCTGTCCTCCACCTCCACCTACGACGGCAACCTGCAGAGCCTGGGCTACGCCGACCTCGATGACCCCAGCACCATTTCCATCTACCCGAAGGACTTTGACTGCAAGGCCCTGATCGTGGATGCACTGGATGCCTACAATGCCTCCGCCGAGGCAAATGGCGAGGATGACAAGGTGGTGCGCTACACCGATGTGGTGGGCACCCTGATGACCTCGGTGACCAAGATCATCAACATGATCAGCAACATGCTGGTGGCCTTTGTGTCCATCTCGCTGGTGGTGTCCTCCATCATGATCGGCGTCATCACCTATATCAGCGTGCTGGAGCGCCGCAAGGAGATCGGCATCCTGCGTGCCATCGGCGCGTCCAAGCGCAACATCTCGGAGGTATTCAACGCCGAGACCTTCATCATCGGTCTGTGCTCCGGCTGTATGGGCGTGGGCCTGAGCCTGATTCTGCTGATCCCCGGCAACATGCTCATCCACTCCATTGCCGACAGTGCCTCGGTCACGGCAGCCCTGCCGCTGCAGGCTGCACTGGTGCTGATCGCACTGGCCACACTGCTCACCATTCTGGGCGGCCTGATCCCCGCCAAGAGCGCCTCCAAGTGCGACCCCGTCAAGGCCCTGCGCTCGGAGTGATTCCCGGCAGACAAAACACAAGCGGACGGTTCCCCGATCGGGCAGCCGCCCGCTTTTTGCATTGCGGCGCATCTTGTGCTAAAATAAGAAAAAACACAAAGGAGCCTTTTTCCATGCCCAACATCATTGAGATCACTGATTTTTCCGCGCCAGAGCTGGACGTCTACGCCCGCCTGACCCAGGCCCAGCTGCGCAATCGACTGGAGCCGGAAAAGGGCGTTTTTATTGCCGAGAGCCCCAAGGTGATCGCGCGGGCGCTGGATGCCGGCTACCAGCCGCTGTCCCTGCTCATGGAACGCAAACAGATCACCGGCCCGGCCCAGGACATCCTGACCCGCTGCGGGGACGCCCCGGTATACACGGCCGACCGCGAGATGCTGGCCCGCCTGACCGGCTACGAACTGACCCGCGGCGTGCTGTGCGCCTTCCGCCGCCCCGCGCCCCGCACAGTAGAGCAGGTATGCCGGGATGCCCGCCGGGTGGCTGTGCTGGAGGGCATCGTGGATTCCACCAACGTGGGTGCCATCTTCCGCAGTGCTGCCGCATTGAACATGGATGCGGTGCTCATCACGCCCTCCTGCTGCGACCCGCTGTGCCGCCGGGCGGTGCGCGTGAGCATGGGTACGGTGTTCCAGGTGCCCTGGGCGCAGATCGGCACCACCCCCGCCGACTGGCCGGAACACGGCATGGCACAGCTGCACGCTCTGGGCTTCAAGACCGCTGCCATGGCCCTGAGCGACCGTTCGGTGAGCATCGACGACAACGCCCTTGCCGCTGAGCCCAAACTGGCCATTGTGCTGGGCACCGAGGGCGACGGCCTGGCCCACAGCACCATCGCCGCCTGCGACTATACCGTGAAGATCCCCATGTCCCATGGGGTAGACTCGCTGAACGTAGCCGCTGCCAGTGCCGTCGCCTTCTGGCAGCTGGGCCGTACCTGACACAATCCGCTTGACAAATCTCCTGATTCGAGTTACACTTACAGGGTCATCTGGTATGGGCCTGTAGCTCAGTTGGGAGAGCGTTCGGTTCGCATCCGAGAGGTCAAGGGTTCGAATCCCTCCAGGTCCATAAAAAGCAAAACTCCGTGTCTGCTGACACGGAGTTTTCTTTTTATTCAGGACCCGGAGGGATTCGAACAGCACGGCACTGCCGCAGGCAGGGCAATCAACAGCCCGGTGGGCTGTTGATTAGTGCGCGGGTCCCAGCCTTCAGGAATGTCTAACGGGGATGCTGCCGCATCCGGACCCGGAGGGATTCCGGCAGGGCGGCAGCTTGCCGCAACCAAAGCCCCAGTGGGGCTTTGGTTATGCCGCCGAAGGTGCCAAGGCCCTCCCCAACCACTTTGCACGCAAGCCCCTGTCCGAAACGGTCTCCTATCTGTAACATTTTCCATTTTCTCAACATGCAAACAGGCAGCCCTGTGATTCCATGAAACCACAGGGCTGCCTGTTTTTCTGTTTTGCTTTCCTGTACAGTTGTTCAGCCGTTCATTGGTCCCACTTATCGCACAGAGCGTTGATCTGATCGGCAAACTTGGCCAGATCCTTGTTGGCACCGCCCTCGTTGTGCTCGATGACCCGCAGCAGGCGCTTGCCGGCGCTGACCAGACGCTGGAACACCGTGGCGGCGCGGTTCTGGCCCTCCGATGCCTTGTGCTGGATGCGTACCTTAGTGCCCTCCTGCAGGCAGACAGCGCCCTCGGCACCGATGGCCCACTGCGCACCGTTGTAGGGCGCGCAGGCGGTGAAGCCCTGCCCGGTGAGGGTGTCGACGAAGATGTTTTCCACCTCATCCTCGCCGTGCATCACGAACACCCGCTTGGGCTTCTCGGTGAAAGCGTTCACCCAGCGCAGCAGTCCGTCCCGGTCTGCGTGGCCGGACATGCCGGTAAGCTGGCAGATCTCCGCCTGCACCTCGATGGGCTCGCCGAACAGCTTGACCGTGGTGGCGCCCTCGATGAGGGTGCGGCCCAGGGTGCCCACTGCCTGATAGCCTACGAACAGGATGGTGCACTCCGGCCGCCACAGGTTGTGCTTGAGGTGATGGCGGATGCGGCCTGCCTCGCACATGCCGCTGGCCGACAGGATGACCTTGGGCGTGCGGTCAGTGTTGATCATGCGGGAGTCGTCACTGGTCACGCTGATGCGCAGCCCCGGCACGTTGATGGGGTCGATGCCCTTTTCCAGTAAAGCACGGGTCTGGGCATCAAAGCAATCGGGGTCTGTGTCCCGGAAGATGCGGGTGGCCTCGGTAGCCAGCGGGCTGTCGATGTACACCGGGAAATTGCCGTGCCCTTTGACCAGCCCTTTTTCCTTGATCTCACGCAGAAAATACAGCATCTCCTGGGTGCGGCCCACCGCAAAGCTGGGCACGACCACATTGCCGCCCCGGTCAAAGGTGCGCTGCAAGATTTTAGCCAGCTCGTTCACATAATCCGGGCGCGGGCCGTGCAGCCGGTCGCCGTAGGTGGACTCCATGAACACATAATCCGCCTCGCTGATATAGGCGGGGTCCTTGATGATAGGCTGGTCCAGGTTGCCGATATCGCCGGAAAACACCAGCTTGGTGGTAGTGTCGCCCTCGGTGATCCACAGCTCGATGCTGGCGGAGCCCAGCAGGTGGCCCACATCCACGAACCGCACCTCGATGCCTGGAGCCAGCTCAATGCGCTTGTCGTAGTCCACACCCACGAACAGCTTCATGGCCGCCTCGGCATCCTGCACGGTATACATGGGCTCCACCGGCTCGGCACCGGAGCGCTGGGCCTTGCGGTTCTTCCACTCGGCCTCGAATTCCTGGATGTGGGCGGAGTCCCGCAGCATGATACCGCACAGCTCCACCGTGGGGTTGGTGGCGTAGATTTTGCCCCGGAAGCCGTTGCGCACCAGCAGCGGCAGCATACCGGTGTGGTCGATGTGCGCATGGGTAGCCAGCACCCAGTCGACTTCGCCGGGTGCCACCGGGATGGGCTGGTTCTCGTAGACATCCTTGCCCTGCTCCATGCCGCAGTCGATCAGGAACCGACAGCCCGCGGCTTCCAGCAGCGTACAGCTGCCGGTGACCTCATGGTTCGCACCCAGAAACGTGATCTTCATCCCAAAACACCTCCGGTTATTCAGGCCAACTTCTCCGGCCGTCCGGCGGTTTCCACGCAAATGCCCAGGGCCATTCCATCGCCCTCCCTACTGCCTGCGGCAGCAGGGTCCCTCCCCAGCGGATCATTTGCTTTGGAAACTGCCGGCCAGCCATAAAAAGCCGCGCCTTTTTATTCTGTGCTTTCAGTATAGCATATTTTAAAGGTACACGCCGCACAAATCGGCGGGATTTTTGCGGGCAATCTGCCGAAAGGAGCAAAAAATTTTTATACAATCTTGACAAACTGCCCCATTCTGTTATAAACTTAGATTTGTATGACGTTCGTTCGTATTTTATGAGTTTGAAATAATAGAGAGGTTGAATTTTTATGGTTCGTAACGATTTGCGCAACGTTGCCATTATCGCTCACGTTGACCACGGCAAGACCACGCTGGTGGATGCCCTGCTGCGTCAGAGCGGCGCTTTCCGCGACAATCAGGCCGTGGCCGAGCGCGTGATGGACAGCGGCGATATCGAGCGTGAGCGCGGCATCACCATTCTGGCCAAGAACTGCTCCTGCACCTACAAGGGCGTGAAGATCAACATCGTCGATACCCCGGGCCACGCCGACTTCGGCGGCGAGGTGGAGCGCGTGCTGAAGATGGTCAACGGCGTGCTGCTGCTGGTGGACGCCGCTGAGGGCTGCATGCCCCAGACCCGTTTCGTGCTGCAGAAGGCTCTGCAGCAGAACCTGAGCCT
>OFMN01001326.1_pt1 | contig 16770 bp, 4 predicted proteins | sample 1541791 | NCBI WGS metagenome assembly OFMN01 (sample SAMN04209248, study PRJEB22552) | human gut metagenome | biome: gut; material: feces | host: Homo sapiens | place: USA: Oklahoma
GGCGCTTGCGCCCGGCAGTTTCCTATCAGTCGTCCGGAGCGGCGAGCGCCCCCGGTGGCAACACCCCCCGGGCCCTCTACGGGGCAGGGGCAGACGGCCATCCGGAGGCGCCCGATCGGCGGCCCCTCGGGGCTTGCCCGTATCGTAGGCAATGCGCCGAATGCTCGCCATCGAAATTTATCGATGGCCTATTTCAGACTGTAATGGGGCGTATATTTGCATCGATGGGGACGACGACACACATATAATGAGCTGCTTCTTGCCGTTCTCATGGATTGGGGAGGCCTTCATGAATCGCGCGTGTGCGAGAGTTCGAGAAATGCTAAAGCCTTTTGGCAAGAAAACCAATACCGCCAAGCGTGTCCTGAGGGTTTTGGCCGTCCCGCTGGCGGCGTGTGCACTCTTGTTTGGTGCGACGAGTGCGTCGGCCGACCAGACAGTTCCCTTTAGCAACCACATCGTGAAGACGGTGAATCCCACCGGCACTACGGTCAATTTGTTCGACTATTGGGTCGTGAACGGCGACAACGATAAGTCCGTCAACATAAACAACAATAATGGCAATGACAACACCGGCATCAACAAAGGTCACCAGCTCAAGTTCAATGGCGGTGCCGGATCGGGCATTAATAAATGGACGGGAAGAAGCGGCATTGGCGGCTTTGGACGTCTTCAATTTGTGAAGAACACGCTGGTAGATGGCTATCCGTCAATCAAAGCTGGCACCTACACCTCCTATAACACGAGTGGTACGTACACCGACGAGTCGCTGGCTTATCTCTTTAATAACGACAGCCAGGTCAACGGCAAGGCCGTTTACAACAACGTACAAGGCCTTTTCCAGCTCAAGGATGGCTATTACGTTTACGACTCGTACGGCTCTGACGGCAACTATGCTGTGTATAACTTCACGACTAACTCCTTTGACGTCTACAATAAGGCGGGCGTATATAAGGACAGCGTGTCGGATGCGAATCGGGGTCAGTTCTTCCCCTTTGACTCGGCTGACAAGGTTTTTGAAGAGAGGAACGGCCGGCTCTCTCCTATAGGAATAACGGACGGAACGAACGATAAGCTCAACCACCACTTTGGCATGTCCATGACCACGGAGTTCGTCCAGCCTGCGGGTGGCAAGACCACCGATAACAATGACATGATCTTTAAGTTCTCGGGTGACGATGACGTCTGGGTCTATATCGACGGCGTGCTCGTGGGCGATCTGGGTGGCATCCACGAGAAGGCGACGCTTGATATTAACTTCGCTACTGGTGTGGTGCGCGTTGGACATATTGATGGCGCAAATGGTTCACCAAAGTATTTTCCGGATACTACCATCAAAGCAATGTTCAAAGCCGCCGGCGCAGATACCACCAACTTCCGCGACAACACCTTCTGCGACAGCACCAAGCACACGCTGAGCTTCTTCTACCTGGAGCGTGGCGCGGGCGCATCGAACATGTCGCTTAAGTTCAACCTCACCACCCTGCCGTCGTCCGAGGTCGCGAAGGTCGACCAAAACGGCGAGGCAGTCAATGGCGCAACCTTCAAGCTGTACCGGTCCGATGGACCAGATGCCGACTGGAATAAGGGTGAGCTCGTCGCTCAGGGCACGACGAAAGACGGGGGTCAGCTGATACTTCAAAAGTCGAACGGCTCCGTCCTCTCGTTTGACGAAGAGCACAACACCAATCATTGCGACTACTTTGTACTCAAAGAGACAGGCCTGCCCGCGGGATACCGCTCGAGCCTGACCTCGTCGACCACTGCAACGCCAGGTGAGCTGCACCTGCAGTACAAGCAAGCTGCGACGAGTGGCTCGGGTGGTGTGGTGGTTGCACCGCAGACGACGGTCACCACGGCCGACGGCAAGTCATGGACGGGTAGCCGCATGTGGCTGAACGGCGGCTATCTGGCCGCTAAGGAGACTATTTCCCTAGATAAAGACACACAAGACAATAAAGGCAACGCCATTAGCTCAGGTACGACGTTTGCCGTCGTACTCAAGCTCACCGGTGCGAGCGAGGACCACACAAGCGAAGACGCGTGGACGGCGGTCACGGGCAACCCGCTCAATGGCTATAAGCTGTGCTCCGCGCACGGCATTGCCGGTGCGGTCGAGGCTACCAAATCGGCGGACACGAGTGTCTTTGATGTTGATACCAAGGGCGACTACGTGGTGACGGTCAGGTCGCTGCCCGGAGATATCGAGAAGTACGCCGCCATGATGGCGGACAAGTCGAAGGCGGAATATACCGTGGCGGTGTATCACACCACGGCATCGTCTCTGGCGGGGGCAACCATCGACAACACCTCTATGGTCCAATATCAAACGATAAACAGGCAGTTTTCTACGGTGATCCACCTCACCAATGTTCAGAACCGTCTGTTTGTGCAGAAGGTTGACGACCTGGGCAAGCCCGTGAACGGTGCAACGTTTGAGCTGTACCAGGCCAAGGACGTTGCCGGCGATAGTCCCAGCACGTATGCCATCAAGTCCGGTGCCACGCCGTATGACACCGTGCAGGCGAACGGCATGAGCTACCCGTATGAGATCAAGGGCGCCGCATGCTTCCCGATCGATTCGGCAAATCACGCGCCCCTTATCAAGGGGGTCTACTACCTGCGAGAGTCTGTAGGCCCGGATGGCTATGAGATTAACAACACGATTACCAAGGTGATCGTGGATGATTCGGGCGTGTACGTGGACGCCGGCGATACGGACGACGGTGTGCGCAGCATGAGCGGCCCGGGCTCGCTGATTGCATCCTTGGCACAGTTCGGCTCCCCCGACGCTATCGATAACACCCTTACGCATATCAAGGGCAGATTGCAGAGCGCGACCGTTGACGCAAGCGGAAATCTGACGTGGGGTCAAGAGAACACCGCCGAGGGCGTGACGCCCTCACTTGCAGATAAAATGATGCACATGCGCTACGACAAGACGACGCAGAGAACCAAGTCGGTCTTGCGCTATGTCGAGGACGGCGGCCCGCGCAACGGACAGTTGGCAATTATCTATGCCGATACGGGCATCAACCGCATGGCCCTGTACCAAGAAGATGACTCAACATATATAGGAGATGCTTCCAAGACGCGTACCGATCTGGGCACGCTTCAGCTCAATCATCTCTTTACCACGGCAACGGCCGTGCAGTATACCGATCGTCGCGTGGCACGCCTGCAAGTGACTAAGACCGTGACGGCGGACAATGGCCTTACCGCGCCCACCAAGGATGCGAACGGCAACGATCTGACGTTTACGTTTAAGTTCACCCTGCCGGATTCCGAGGAGGGCTATGAGGCACGCGTATTCGATGCGAATGGCAAGTCCATGGGCAACTCCTTTACGCTTAAGAACGGCGACACCCATTCCATCAAGGCCGGCGAGACCATTCGCGTTTACGACCTTAAGAAGGACGACAGCTACAGCGTGAGCGAGCTCACCACCAAGGGCGAGGAGTCCAGTGGCAATGTGCTGGCGAGCATCGTTAACACTGTGACCGGCTCTGCCGGCGAGTCGGTGCTTCCGGCTGGCTTTAGCCTCGTGAGCCGCAAGGCCGGCGGCGAGGAGCAGTCCGGAACCGGTAACACTATCACGGGCAAGATCGTCGCGCTCGAGGACGGAAAGATTCCCGCGAGCAACAAGCTAGAGTTCACCAACAACTACAGTGTCAACCCCGTAAAGAATGGCCTAAGCGCCAAGAAGGTGCTCGAGGGCCGCAATTGGGCCGATGGCGATACCTTTATCGTGCAGCTTGCGGCCGAGGACGGCGTCCCCATGCCCAAGGGCGCCAAGAGCAAGGTGTCGACGGTCGAGCTTACCAAGAATGCCCAGACGCAAACGGTTGGCGACATCACCTATAAGACGGCAACGTTTGGCGACATCACCTATGTCAAGCCCGGCACGTACACCTATACCATCTCGGAGGTTATCCCCGGTTCCGATGCCGGGGCAGACGGCATAAGCTACTCCGCCGCCCGCTATAAAGCGGAGGTCGTGGTGGAGGACAACCAAGCTGGTGCTCTTGTCGTTAAGAGCGTGAAGATGACGCAGGAGCGCAACGACGCGGGCGACGACACCAAGACAGAGGTTGCCGACGCGATCTTCACCAACCGCTACGACGAGCATGAGAGGAACATCACCATCCATGCTCAAAAGAGCCTAACCGACAACGCCGGGACCTTCCTGCTTGCCCAGAATACCTTTAGCTTTACGCTTGAGGGTATGGGCGGCTATGCGGACGACGACGCAGCGTTCGACCCCAAGACGGTCGTACCGAGCATCAAGGCCCCCATGCCTCAGGGTACCGAGGGCAACACTGCGACCGTGGGCAACAACGCCGATGATGGCGCGGTGACCTGGCCGGCGATCTCCTATACCGCCAAGCCGGATGCGGGACGCGCTTACGTTTACAAGTTCGCTGAGAATCCCGGCAGCGTCGCGGGTATGACCTACGACGGATCGGTTTATTACGCCGTAGTACGCAACGCCGAGAAGGGTGCCGGCATCCAGACTTCGGTTGAGTACTACAAGGCCGCAGAGGACGGCTCGGTAGAGAAACTGGACAACAACGCCACACCGTCCTTTACCAATATATATAGCGTGGAGCCCACGAGCGCGACCCTGCAGGGCCAAAAGACTGTGAGCGGTCGCGACTGGAACCAGGGCGAGAGCTATACCTTTAACCTCGCTGCCGCTACGGACGACGCTAGCGTGACCGGCTTGGGCAAGACCACTGCTCAGGCGGTAAAGGACGGGGCCGTTGCCATCGGCGCCAACCAGGCTGTTGCCAGCGCGCCCGAGTCGGGGCGCGTGGCCTCGTTCTCCTTTGGCACCGCAGTTGCTCCGACCGTGACGCTCAATCGCGCGGGCACCTTTAGCTTCAACATCACCGAGAATGCTGCGCAGGATGGCCAGGCGGGCATGTCCATGGACAAGCACACCGCACGCGCGACCGTTGTAGTGACCGATCTGGACGAGTCGGGCAACCACGCGGGCAAGCTACGCGTGTCGAGCGTGACCTACGCCAACACCGGTGCCTCCGATGCGGACAAGATCGTAACCGACAAGGCTGCCTTTACCAACGCGTACCGTGCATCGGGCACCTTTGATGGCGTGACGGTGAGCAAGACTCTTGAGGGTCGCGCCTCTACCGCGGGCCAGTTTACCTTTGCCGTGACGGGCCTTTGGTACAACGGCGTTCAGACGTCGGTCGATGGCTCCGAGGCCAGCCTGTCCAATAAGGTGGCAGGGGCCGGCGTGTCCGGCGCTGTGGTGAGCGCAAGCGGGCAAGAGAAGCTCTTTGCCCGCGACCTCATGGAACAGGATCTGGGACGTACGTTTGCCTATCGCATTCACGAGAACCAGCCTGCGGCTGCCGGCTACACCTATGACACCGGCTACACGGGCGACGCTATCGTGCTCGTCAAGGTTCTTGCACGCAAGGACGACCCCGCCAAGCTCTACACCGTGACGACCGTGCTCAAGGGTGCGGGTGTGACGGAGCTGCTGGGCGACGGCGCCGATGCGAGCGCGCTGACGGACGAAAAGATCGTCGAGCTCAAGCAAAAACCGAATACTTACGTGCAGCAGTACGACGCAAGCGAGGCCGGCGCCACGACGCCCACCGTCTCGTTTGTGAACCGCTATGCGGCAAGCCTCGACTATGGCGCTGCTGGCGGCCTGCAGATCGAGAAGACGCTGACGTACCCCAAGGACGCGACGGTGTTTGGCTCGCCTAAGAGCACGTTCCGTTATATCGTCAAGCCTGCCGACGAGATATCTGCCAGCAAGGTTGGCATTTCCACGGACGGCAAGGTCTTTGAGACCGCAAATGTCGAGGCCAACGCTCCCAAGACCGTAAGTTTGGTACCTGCGGGCGGGCTGACCTTCACTCAGGATGATGCCGGCAAGACGTTCACCTATACGGTGAGCGAGATTGACGACAAAGCGACGGGCTATACGTACGACAAGATGGTCCATACGGTTAAGGCTGTCGTGGCGGATAACGGCGACGGTACGCTTAGAGTCACGACAGCGGTAAGCAAGCAGGTCGATGGCAAGGACGAGCTCGAGGGCCAGTGGATCTATCCGTCGGGTGCAACGTCCACCGGTGTCGCGACGGTCAAATTCAAGAACACCTATACGGTCACCGAGGCGGCAACCTACACTCCGTCCGTGACGAAGGTGGTTGCCGGCGCCGATGCTCCGGGCAAGTTCACCTTTGCCATGACCGCGGCTGACGATGCTACCAAGGCTGCCATCGATGGCAAGCTCATCACCGGATCATCGATGAGCGTGGACAACGGCTATGCTGAGGAGAAGCAAACGACGGCGGCCCTCAAGGACGGGGAGCACGAAAAGATTGACTTTTCGAAGCTCACCTTCAACAAGCCGGGCACGTATAAGTTCGCTATTAACGAACGAGTTCCGAATGGTCTCGGCGAGTGGAAGTATGACACGCACACTTATGTCCTGACCATTACCGTAACCGATGAGGGCGGCAAGCTTGTGGCGCGTGCCGATGGCACGACCGGCTCGGAAGGCTTCATCTTTACCAATAGTTACCAAACTTCAACGAGCTACGAGCTCCAGGGCGGTCTTGAGATCGTCAAGACGCTCAACGGGCACGATCTGCATGCCGGCATGTTTGGCTTTACGGTGACGGGCGAGGACACCGCCTCAACCGAAAAGCTTAAGGAGCTGTTGCGTGCGGACAAGGATAAGGGCGAGCTTGTCGTTACAAACGATGAGCCGCTAACTGATGGCACGTCCCATACCGGTATCTTGGGCGGCCTGACCTTTGCGACGAAAGATGCGGGTAAGACGTTTACCTACAAGATCGTCGAGAATGACGGCGGCAAGGGCGGCTATACATACGACTCTACCTATTGGATGGTAGAGATTGCGGTTAAGAAGCGCCGCGACGGTTCGCTCTATACCGTGACCACGGTCAAGCACTATGACGCCAACGAAGTTGAAGAGCCCCGCGATACGAAGCCCTTTAGCTCCGAGAACAGTGCTGCCAAGGCAAAGGTGTTCTTTACCAACAACTATGCTGCAACCGGAAAATTCGAGGGCCTTACCGCCGAGAAGGTGATGGACTCCGGCGACAAGATCGAGGCTGGCCAGTATACGTTTGACCTATATGCCGAGAAGGCCGATGGCTCGCTCGAAAAGAAGGATGAGGGCACGACCCAGGCGGGCGAGAACGGTACCGCAACGGTCGACTTCGGCAAGGTTTACTTTAAGCTTGGTGATGCTACCAGCGGAACTGATGGGCAGACGATTGACCTTGCCAGCGCCGTCAACGATGGCATTGCCATCAAACGACACAATGCCGACCACACCACCACCTACAGCTTTAACCTGGTGGCAAAGGAGCGCTTGGCCAACCTGCCCGCGGGCGTGCGTCCCGTGGATACGTCTGCGACGTGTCGGGTGCTGCTCGAGGTGACCGACAACAACAACGGCAAGCTGACGTTCAAGGTGACCTATCGCGATGGTACCGAGAACGGCAAGATCGTCTTCCACAACACACGCGATAAGGTCAAGACGATCGGCACGGTTGCGAAGCCCGATGTGGACATCGACGGGCAGTTGCTCTCCGTGGGTGACTCCTACGTCTACACCATTAACTGGGTCAACACCGAGGCCGATGCCAATGGCAACTTGGTTCCGGCCAACGTGACCGTGACCGACAAGCTTCCTGCCGGCGTTGTGTTCGAGGCCTTTGAGGGCGAGTGTGCCGATAAGGGCGCCGCGAGCGGACAGTCGCTTACTTGGGACCTGGGTAAGCAACCCGCGGGCAGCCACGGTTCGGTGCGCGTGCGCGTCAAGATTACCGAGGACGCCGTGGAGGATGCCCAGGGCGCTGTCGGCACCGTCAAAAACGCCGCCACTATTACGGTTGGCAACAAGAGCTATACCGGCACCACGACCAACTACGTGCCCAAGAAGTCCGAGAGTGATGCTCAGGATTCGAGTGGCTTGGGCATTAAGCTGGGCGATGAGCTCACCTACACCATCGGCTACAAGAACACCGAGGGCGCGTCTGCCACGGTGAAGATCACCGATGCCGTCCCCGCGGGAACCGAGTTCGTAGAGTTCGCCGGCGACCATAAGGATGCCGGCTCCAAGGACAATGACGGCAGCCTTACCTGGACGTTGAAGGACGTTCCCGCAGGCAAGGAGGGCACGGTTCAGTTTAAGGTTCGCGTGACCGAGAACGCGTTTAAGAGCGGTGGCGCTTCGGGCGACATCTCCAACCAGGCGTCGGTGGCGGTCGGCAACAACCCTGCCGTCAAGACCAACACCACTACCGACGAGGTGTCTGACGGGCGCCTGACGTTGAGCAAGACGGTCACGGCCGCCGAAGGCATCACCGCGCCCAACAAGGCATTTACCTTTAAGGTGCTGCTCTACCAGGCCAATGGCACAACGCCTCTGGCCGGCACCTTTGCGTTCGCCGGTCGCCTCAGCGGCACCAACGGCACCTATGTAAGCGGACAGATCAAGAGCGGGGATACCATCGAGCTTAAGGCCGGCGGCTCCGTCACGGTTACCTTGCCCATGGGTGCGCACTACGAGGTGCAGGAGCTCGACTCCAAGGGCAACCTCATGACGAGCGAGGACGGCTTTGCAATTGCCGACAAGGCGAACACCCAGAAAGGCACCGTCGGACAGGCAACGCAGGTGGGCTTCACCAATGCCTACAGCGTGGAGTCCACGAAGGTGGAGAGCGCCTTTAAGGTTCAAAAGAAGATCTCCGGACGCAATTGGACGACGTCGGATGCCTTTACCATGACGCTGACTGCCCAAGGCGAGGCCCCCATGCCCAAGGGCGCCAAGGACGGTGTGTCGACGATTACGCTGAAGAAGGACGTTCAGGTCGGCAACTTCGGAACCATCGAGTACGCCAAGCCCGGCACCTATACCTATATGATTGCCGAGCAGGCGGGTGACGAGACGGCGCTCAGCTTCTCGAAGGCCACCTATCGCGCCACCGTCACAGTGATTGATGACGGCGCCGGCAAGCTGTCTGCCAAGACCAAGATTGCGCAGCTGACCGACGATGCCGGTAATACTGCCGAGCGTACGGTCGAGGCGGCGGTCTTTACCAACACCGCCAAGACTGGCAGCCTCACCGTCAAGAAGACGGTCGTCGGCGGCGACAGCCAGCGCGAATTCGGCTTTGCGGTCACGCTGACCGACGGGGACGGCGAGCCCGTCTCCGGCACCTTCGGCAAGGGCAAGAGCGCCGTGACCTTCACGGACGGTAAGGCGACCTTCACGCTTAAGGACGGTGAGGAGAAGGCCATCACCGGCCTGCCCGTGGGCGCGCGCTACACCGTGACCGAGGATGCGGCCGAGGGCTACACGACCACGGCCGAGGGGGCCAAGGGCACCGTGACCGAGGCCGGCGCGACCGTCGCGTTCACCAACACGTACGGAACGGCCACCGAGGGCAGGGACGTCTCCACCGCGGGGCTCTTCATCAAGACGCTCAAGGGCCGCGACTGGGCGGAGGGCGATAGCTTCCAGTTCACGCTCACGGGCGAGGACAGCGCTCCCATGCCCGAGGGCTCTGTCGACGGCTCCAAGACCGTCAGCGTGACGGCCGCCGCCGGCACCAAGGCGAGCACTAAAGTCGCCTTCGACTTCGGAGCCATCCGCTACACGCTCGACGACATCAAGGATGCCGGGTTCGCGGAGGTCGGCGGCAAGCGCGTGCGCGCCAAGACCTTCACCTACACGGTGCGCGAGGTCAGGCCCGATGACGGCTCTGCCATCGCCGGCGTGTCCTACGACGGCCGCGTCGCCACGATGACGGTGACTGTGACCGACGACGGTTCCGGCAACCTCACGGCCACGACGCCCGCGATCGCGCAGGCGAGCGGCGGCGACTTCGTCAACACCTACACGACCGAGCTCGACTACTCGACCCGTGCGGGCGTGCGCCTGTCCAAGACGCTCTCCGGCCGCGCCATGGAGGCGGGGCAGTTCGCCTTCACCGTGACCGCTGACGCCGAGACGGCCGCCAAACTCGGCCTCAAGACCGACAAGGACGCCTATGCCGTGGCCGCGGCCGATGACGGAGAGGCCGCCGTGGTCGACCTCGTCGGCGGTGCTGCTGGCAACGGCGTGAAGTTCACCGACGCCGACGCGGGCAAGACCTACAGCTTCACCGTCGCCGAGACCAAGCTCGGCGGCGACGGCTACACCAACGACACCGCGCCGCGCACGGTGACCATCGCGCCCGCCTACGACGCCGCGACGGGCAAGCTCACGGTCACGACCACGGTCGTCAAGGACGGTGTCGAGGTCGCTCGCAGCGAGGTCTCGACGGCCGATGACATCGCGTCGCTGCCCGCGCCCGTGACGGTCGCGTTCCAGAACTCCTACGAGGCCACCGGCACGCTCGGCGGCGAGGGCAGCGCGTCCATCGAGGCCACCAAGACGCTGACGGGCCGCGCCGCGGCGGCGGGCGAGTTCTCGTTCTCCGTCCGCGATGCCCACGGTAACGTGGTCGCGACCGCGTCCAACCGCGCCTCCGGCGACGGCGAGGCGGCGGGGCTCGCGTTCTCGCCCATCGCCTACACCACCGGCTCTCTCGAGCAGATGGTGGCGGACGGCACCGCCACCAAGACGGCCGACGGTTCCTGGTCCATCCCCTATACCGTTTCCGAGGACACGGCGGCGCTGCCCGCCGGCGTGACGGCGACCGCCTCGAGCTTCGATATCACCGTCAAGGTGACCGATAACGGCAAGGGCGGGCTGGATGTTGCCGTGACCTATCCCAAGGGCTGCGACGGCAGGCTGTCGTTCGTGAACGGCTACGGCACCAACGAGGCGACGGTCGACCTCGCGGGCACCAAGACGCTGGCGCTCGGCCAGGCCGGTCTCGGCCTGACGCAGGCCGACATCGCGGACAAGTTCACCTTCAAGGTTGAGCCGCTGGATGGCGCGCCCGCGCCGGTCGACGCCTCCGGCAAGACGGTGACCGAGGCGACCAACGACGCCGCCGGCAACGTCGAGCTGGGCAGCGTCACGTTCAAGCAGCCGAGCGACCTCGACGACGTCGAGATCGACGGCGACGGCATGCGCACCAAGACGTTCGCCTACCGGGTGAGCGAGTCTGGCTCGGTCGACGGCGTGGCCAACGACGCGACGGCGTCCAGGACCTTCACGGTCAAGGTGGTCGAGGACACCAACGCGGGCACGCTCGTCGCGGAGGTCCTGCCCGCCGAGGGCACGCCCGAGGGCAAGGGCGCGTTCGAGTTCACCAACACCTACGGCGTGGACCCGACGCCGAGCTCTGTCACCGACCAGATCAAGGTGAACAAGAAGCTCAAGGGCCGCGACCTGGCCGAGGGCGAGTTCGAGTTCCAGCTGATCGAGATCAACGCCGACGGCAGCGAGAGTATTGCGGCGACGGGCAAGAACGCCGCAGACGGCACTGTGGAGCTCAGCCCCGTCACCTATATCGCGCCCGGCACGCACGGCTATGAGCTGCGCGAGGTCACCGGCACGGCGGGCGGCGTGACGTACGACAAGGCGACGTACCGCGTGCGCACGACGGTCGCCGATGCCGGCAACGGCACGCTCACCGTCAAGCACGAGCTCATGGATGCCGAGGGCAACCCCACGGGCGACGACTCGGTGACGTTCACCAACGGCTACGAGGCCGCGCCCGTCACCCTCAAGCTGGGCGCCGCCAAGGTGCTCAAGGGCGCCGAGCTCAAGGCGGGCCAGTTCAGCTTTGAGCTCAAGAGCCGGGACGGAAAGGTGATGTCGACCGCCAAGAACGCCGCCGACGGCGGCGTCACGTTCGACGCCCTGACCTTCAAGCAGGCCGGCACCTACACCTTCACGGTGAGCGAGGTCGACGACGGCCAGGCGCACGTGACCTACGACAAGGCCATGCACAAGATCGTCGTCACGGTGAGCGACGAGGCGGCAGACGGCTCAAAGACGGGCTACCTGTCGGCGAAGGTCTCCTACGAGGGCGACGCCAACCTGCCGCCGATCTTCACCAACAGCTACGCCGAGGAGCCCGGCACCCCCGGCACCCCCGAGAACCCCGGCACGCCGGGCGGCGGCTCAGACGGCGGTTCAGATAACGGCTCCGGCAGCGGCTCTAGCGGCGACGGCTCCAAGGGCGGCATGCCCGACACCGGCGACCGCAGCCTACCGGTCGAGGCGCTCGCGGTCATGGCCGGCATCGGCGCGCTGACCGCAGTGGGCGGCGCGGTCCTGTACCGCAGGCGCCGCTAGCGATATGCACGAGTGGGGCGAATCCATCCGATGGGTTCGCCCCACTTGCCCTGTTGGGCGGGAGCAGGTAAGATATACCGAGCGCCTAGCGCGTTCGATGGGTTCGGATGACGACATGTTCCGAATCTGGTCAGGTCCGGAAGGAAGCAGCCATAAGGAGCCTCTGTCGGGCATCCGAATCCATCGAGTGCGCAGGCGCTTTTTGGTGCCGCGGCAACCCGCGAGAGCCGGCAGGGCATTTGGTGTCTCGCTGGTCCTCGGCTGCGCCTGCGGGATCGCTCGACTACCAAATATCGTGCCGCCGGCCGGGCCAAATCGTCCAAAAATCACCCGTAAAGGCGCATTTATCTGAATAATTTAATCCCGTGCTTTGTGCTGCTTGCTGGCGTTGCCGGGAGCGCGGTGGCCACGTGGTTCATGAGACGGCGGTGCTGTCTCCTTTTTTGCAAGTAAAGAGGTCCGTTTGCGAACGAGCTTCGACTACTGAAGATGCGATGTTCGCACTAACGACATAGCGTAATTACGGCATTGTTGGTTTACGCACAAATTGAAGAAATCTAAAAGATGCGTCGATTTCACTTCGCCCGCAGCGTTACGGCGCGAGAACGTCCAATGGAACAACTTGGACGCCGCGGTCGGTAACATAGGCTTGTGAACCAAATCCAATAATCGCTACTTTAGAAACCGGCGGGGTGTTTCCGGCAGCAACCATCCGCTCTTCGACGGCAACAAGATTGTCAGATGCCTCTTCGATTTGAGCGGAACTGAGCTTGACCTCAACGGGAATCCACATCCCACCTGGAGCCGCTATGACAGCGTCGACCTCAAGATCGCGGGAATCGTGATAGTGATAAAGGCCCATTCCGTTTGCCCTCGCATAGACCCATAGATCATGGAGCGCCAACGATTCGAAAAGCAGCCCAAGTGTCTTGAAGTCTGACAACAACGTCTCCACAGTCGCCCCGAGCGCAGCCGCTGCAAGCGACGGGTCGGCAAGATGATGCTTACGCGCCTCCCTCAGATGCACCGGAGATCTCATCGCGGGATTCCATGCGGGGATATCGCAGACGAAACTCAATCTGCTAAGAAGGGATATGTATGATGCCGCTGTTTGTCTCGATACGTCGCCACCCAAATCGGCCACAAGCGTCTTGAGCGTCGCAAGAGTGGATTCGTTGCGCGCCAACGACGCGATGACGGCTTTCACTTTCTCAGGATCTCGTCGAGAGCCATCGACGCGGGGGATGTCTTCCTCAGCGACTATCTCGATATATCGTTTTGCCGTCGCGGACGCAATTCGCGCGTCACGCCCAATCGACGCCGGCCATCCACCGCAAACGATGCGCTCGGCGATCTCGGCAGAACCCATCGATCCGAAGGCGCCCCTGAACTTTTCGCCAGAAATGATGCCCGACAGCTTAACCGCACCGCTAGATTTCCCAAGTTCGAAAAGCGTCATGGTGTCCATGCGCAATTTAGCGAACCTTCCAGCGCCACTGTGCATCGGCCGCTCATTGTCTCGCGGTGTCGCCGACCCCGTAAATATGAACTGGCCAGGCTCGCCGCCGCGGTTGTCGCACTCAAACCGTGCCGCGTCCCAAAGTTTCGGAACCTCCTGCCATTCGTCGATCAGCCGCGGCACCTCGCCGGAAACGGCAAGCGCCGGGTCCGTCTCGGCACGGAAGCGATTCTCGAAGTTGCGCGACGGGTCCATGAGGAGGAGCCTGGACGCCGCACGGGTCCCGGCCGTGGTTGTCTTCCCGCACCATTTAGGTCCTTCGATGAGAACGGCACCGAATATCCCAAGCATCTGGTCGAGCTCATTTTCGATAATTCTAGCGTAGTACTTATTTGGCATAGTTTTCACCATTGCTTACCAGCGCGTTTAACCAAATTTACAGTTTTCATTTAACCAGATTCCAATTATTTGATTAACCAGATTTGCATATTTCGGTTAACGAGACAGATTAAACATGAACGAGCCAAGTCAGATGAGAATCATCTACTCGACACCGCGCATGAGCTCCGAAATGGTGATGTGAAAGCCGTCGGTAATCTTCTTGAGATTTGAAAGGCTGACATTGCGCTGCCCGATCTCAATGCTCGCGTAGTAGGGGCGATCCATCTCAATCAAATTAGCGGACGGAGTGCCCGGGCTCGTCTACACGGGCAGGCTCGTGGAGTTCAACGGCGCAAGCTGCAGAATTGAATCCCGTGTTTTGTGCTGCTTGCTGGCGTTGCCTGGGCATTGATGGCTACGTGGTTCAAGAGACGGCGGTGCTGTTGCTTGGATTTTGCAGTTAAAGAGGCCCGTTTCCCTGGGTTGGGGAAACGGGCCTCTTTTGCTTCTGGGGTTGTGGATTGGCGGAGACAATAACCGTTGGCCGCTATTTTGAGTTCTTGAGGCGGCGTGTGGCTGTGGCGGTTATTCCGAGTCCCGTGGCGGCGATTCCTGCTAGTGCGATTGCGCTTGGCGCTGTGTCGCCTGTGTTTACGAGCTTGCCGGCGGTCGCATTCGCTTGCTTGCCGTTGCTTGTGTTCGCTTGCTTGGCGGAGCTCGGTGCGGCGTCTTTGCCGGTCGCGGATGAGCTGGCGGGCTGCGCCGTCTCGGCCGGTTGCGCTGAACCGGAGGGAGGCGTTGCCTCGGTGGGTTTCGTTATCTCGGGCGAGGTGGCCTTGTCTGCTGCGGCTTTTGCCTCTTCGTATGCCTTGCAGGCGTCGTCATAGGCCGCTTGCGCCTTTTCCAAATCGTCGGTGAGCGCATTTCGCTTGGCTATGCTTTCGTCGACGCTGGCTTTGGCTTCCTCCGCCGCACTCTCGAAATACTGAACGTGTCCTTTCTGACTTTCGAGGCGGCTTCGGTAGTGGGCAAGCTCATATTCGCAAGAACGTTCTCGCGAATCTGCCATCATGATCTCCGAACGCAACTGTTGAGCAGCTGCGTAATCTCCGTTGTCGTATGCCTTTTTTAATTCTGCCTGAAGCTCGCTTACCCGGTTGTGGGCCTCGTCGTATTTGGCTTGGGCTGCATCGACGTTCGCTTGCATGGCGGGAAGGGGTGCCCTCCATTTGGCGGCTTCCGCCACCACCATGTCGTAGAGTTCTTGAAATGCGGCAATGTCATCATCGATTTCCGCAAGTTTCTCGGGACTTGCGGTGTCTTTTGCGGCTTCGAGGTTTTTGAGCGCTTCCTGCATGGCTGCATACGCTTTATCTTTTTCGGTGGTCGCGGTTTCGCTCGAGTTCGCGGTCGCTGTCTGCAAGGCAGCTGCATCGATGGGGGAGCTGGTTTCTGCCGCGATCGCCGTTACGGGGGCGATTCCCGCGGCAAGTGCCAGGGAAAGGGCGATGCCCATGGTTGCTCGTCTTGCTCTTCTTGCGAGAATGTCGTTCATCTCGGCACCTCATTTCAAGGGTCGGCGGCTATTTTGAGTTCTTGATGCGGCGGGTGGCTGCGGCGGTTATTCCGAGGCCTGCGGCGGCGATTCCTGCTAGGGCGATTGCGCTTGGCGTTGTGTCGCCTGTGTTTGCGAGCTTGTCGGCGGTCGTAGTTGCTTGCTTGCCGTTGCTTGTGTTCGCTTGCTTGGCGGAGCTCGGTGCGGCGTCTTTGCCGGTCGCGGATGAGCTGGCGGGCTGCGCCGTCTCGGCCGGTTGCGCTGAACCGGAGGGAGGCGTTGCCTCGGTGGGTTTCGTTATCTCGGGCGAGGTGGCCTTGTCTGCTGCGGCTTTTGCCTCTTCGTATGCCTTGCAGGCGTCGTCATAGGCCGCTTGCGCCTTTTTCAAATTGTCGAGGAGCGCATCTCGCCAGGCTATGAACTGGTCGATGTTGGCTTTATATTTCTCTGCAGAACTTTCACAGTCATTAACTCGTCTTTCCTGACTTTTGAGGCGGCGCTGGAACTCGTCAAGCTCCGTTTCACAATGATCTACATACGCTTTTGCCCCTACGATCTCATTTTGCAACTGCCTTATTTGCTGTTTAACAGTTTTGACAAGCTCCTCGTCGCCGAGTGCTTCGAGTGCCTTAAGCACCTCAAGTTTGTTGTCTAATTTTGCCTGGAGCTCGCTTACCCGGTTGCCGGCCTCGTCGTATTTGGCTTGGGCTGCATCGATGTCCGCTTGCATGGCAGGAAGGGATTCTTTCGATTCGGCGGCTTGCGCCAACATCTCGTCGCGGTACTTTTGAAAACGGGCAATGTCATTATTAAAGCGCGCAATTTTCTCGGAACTCGCGGCCTTTTTTGCGGCTTCGAGGTTTTTGAGCGCTTCCTGCATGGCTGCATACGCTTTTTCTTTTTCGGTGGCCGCGTCTTCCGTCTGCAAGGCAACTGCACCGATGGGGGAGCTGGTTTCTGCCGCGATCGCCGTTACGGGGGCGATTCCCGCGGCAAGTGCCACGGAAAGGGCGATGCCCATAGTTGCTCGTCTTGCTCTTCTTCCTTGAATATCAACTTCATCCGAACACCTCCCATATTCATCCGTACATGTACGGA
>OFMN01001327.1_pt1 | contig 16769 bp, 15 predicted proteins | sample 1541791 | NCBI WGS metagenome assembly OFMN01 (sample SAMN04209248, study PRJEB22552) | human gut metagenome | biome: gut; material: feces | host: Homo sapiens | place: USA: Oklahoma
CTGTCCCCGCCCGCCGCTGCCGCAACGGAGGGTTTTAACGCTATGGTACAGACCAAGAATTTTCCGCTGGAAACGCGCGGCGAGGCGGTCAGCCGCGAAGCGCTGGTCCAGGCGGCATTACAGGAGATCACCCAGAATTACCGCGAAGCAAGCCTTTCCAATGTGGCCCGCAGCTACGGCGTTTCGCTGGCGTATGTCAGCGAGTGCGTCCGGGCCCAGACCGGAAAGACCTATAAGGAGCTGCTGCAGAAGCACCGGATGGAGACCGCCGCCCGCCTGCTGCGCCGCAGCGACCTGAACATCCAGCAGATCATCACCCAGGTGGGCTACGAGAACACCAGCTACTTCTACCGCCTGTTCCATGAGCGGTATGGCCAGAGCCCCCGGGAGTACCGCCGGGCACGCAGCCAGCGCACATAAGTGCATCAGTGAACGACCCTCTCCGCCTTTGCAGCAGGCTTTGACGGAGAGGGCCGTTTTGTGTTATATTAAGGCAGAACGATCAGGGCGGGCAGCGGCCTGCCGGAAGAGAGGTTGGATGACGATGTTTCGTGGAGCAAGACGTGCAGATCTGGATGCGATCCTGAAAATTTATGCCCGCGCCCGGCAGGCGATGGCGGATTCCGGCAACCCCACCCAGTGGGGAGATCATTTCCCGCCGCAGGAGCTGCTGGAAGAGGACATTGATTCCAACCGGCTGTTCCTCTACCTTGTCAACGGCGAGCTGGAGGGCGTGTTTGCCTTTATCCTTGGCCCGGACCCCACCTATGCCCGGATCGAGGATGGCAAGTGGCTGAACGATACCCTGCCCTACGGCACCATCCACCGGCTGGCTTCGGCGGGCAGGCACCCCGGCGTTGCCGCCGCTGTGATCACCTGGTGTCTGGAGCACTGCGAGAGCCTGCGGGCCGACACCCACGCTGACAACAAGATCATGCAGCACCTGCTGGAAGAAAACGGCTTTACCAAGTGCGGCATCATCCATGTGGAGGATGGCACGCCCCGCATTGCCTACCAGAAAATGTCCCTTACCCTGCCTTTGCGCCGGGATTGAACCGCAAAAATGCGCCGCCCCACAAACGATGGAGCGGCGCTGTTTTTATGCAGTTCTGTCAGGCGTGGAAGGGAGCGGGTGTGCCTGCGTTCAGGAAGCGGCAGCTGCCGGAGCTTCCGGGGCGGGCTGCTCTGCCGCAGTTTCTTCCGGCGTGGGCTGGAAATACTTCTCGTACAGCTCCATGCCGATGCGGTAGCCCTGCCACACGATGACTGCCGTGCCTGCACCGGCCACGCCGATGATGGCGGCAGTGCCCAGAATGCTGGGCTCGCTTTCGATGGTGGCATCCCGGTACTGGGCTTCCACGGTCACGGTGCTGCCCTTGGCCACGCTGCCCGCCGGGATGGTAAAGCTCTCCTCGTTGTAGGCGACCGCCGGGTTGCCCAGCAGGCTGGCTTCATCCATGGCCCACAGGTCGAACACCATGCCCTCGGGCACGGCGCTCTGGTTCAGCGTCACCTTGACCTCGGCATCCACCGGCACGTTGGCGCTGGTCATGGCTTCGCCGCCATTGTAAGTAAACGTGCCGCCCTTCACCGTCAGGGTGTAGGTGGGGGTTTCGGGTTCGGGGTCAGGTGTGGGTTCGGGCTTCGGTTCGGGCTTCGGTTCGGGAATCTTCTCCCAGTTGGCGTAAAGGGTGAACCGGCCGGTGGGAGCGCCAGTGAAATCATAAGGTTTGCCATCTTTGGTGAGCCAGCCCTTGAACTCGTAGCCGGAAACGGTGGGAATTGTGGTGGGAGCTGTCAATGTTTCGCCCGTTTTGACGGATACTGTTATCATCCGCTCTGCTTCAGGCACTTTGTCGCCATAATTAAAGGTGACGAGAGTGAGGACATAACCAGAAAGAGCAGAAATAACGCTTTCACTTGTGCCAGAGTAGCGGATGTCATTCAGGCTAGTACAACCAGTGAAAACATTCGATCCAATTGAAGTTACACTGCCGGGAATCGTGATACTGGTGAGTGTGGTGCAATTTTTAAAAGCGGCGTTACCAATGGAAGTTATATTATTTGAAAGTGTGATGCTGCTTAAACTTGTGCAATCGGAAAAAGCCAAGCCTCCGATATGTGTGACTCTTTGCGGAATTGTAATGTCAGTAAGGCTGGAGCAAGACTTAAAAGCATTCCCGCCAATGGATATTACACTATCTGCAATATCAACATGAGTTAGCTTAGGAAACCAGCTAAAAGCGCATTCTCCAATCGAAGTTACGCCGGGATGAATGACAACGGAGGTGATTTGCTGCTTGAAGCTGTACCATGGCTGATCGCTACCAAAGGGAAAATTTTTCATTGAACCACTGCCGCTAATCGTCAATGTATAGGTGCTTGAATCACCCGTGTTTTCGGTCAGCTGCCAAGTGACATCAGATCCATCTCCAGCTGCGCCGCCGGTCAGCTTGGCACCGGGTTCAACCACCAACTGGACACTCGGGTTCAGGGGGCGCAGTGCGGTTCCTGAACCGGAAAAATCATAATCTCCGCTTTCCAGCGTCAGTGTGCCATTCTCAAACTTCCAGCCGTTGCCGCTGTAATCCTGGGTGCCGCCTTCGGTGCCAACGGGGTAGCCGTTTTCGTCGATCACCAGCCGGGTCAGCTTGCTCAGGGTCACGGTTTCTGCATCGGCGGGTGGTGCGGTAAAAGTGACATGAAATTCACCGGCATCATTGAAGTTTTCTATATTCCCAGCCCATTCAGTCAGAAGCATTTGCTGAGTATTGTCGATTGTAACATCAATAGGAAATGGTTGAAGGCCACGGAAATTATAATACAGGACGGTGACACTAGTAGGATGAGAATAATTGGGGATAATATAACAGGAACTACTACTTAAATTAGCGATGCTTGCGTTAGTATTAGCATCTGGAGATTCCGCATTCAAAGTATAGCCGTCAGCAACCTTGTCACCATCTGGCTTTTTTGAAAAAATGCCGCCCTTTATGTTGCCGTTGTTGGTAACGGTGCACGGGAAAGAATTAATACCAAACCGACCATTTTCAATCGTGCCATCTGATTCATTGGAAACGGAAGAAGTAAAAATGCCGCCGGTAATAGTACCATGATTTATAACGGGCATTAAGTAACTGCCACTCGTTATAGTGCCATAATTGGTAATACTGGAACCAGGATTTTCAGTGTTCCAAAAATTACCATTTTTGATCGTTGCGTTTTTCCCTATGATGGCAGAGCATAAAATACTGCGTTGATCCTGACGGATGCTTCCGATAGCTGTCAAATCATAGGTAGTAGGGTTTTCGGGGGCTAAGGTCAAAACTTTATTTGTTCCATCATAGCTCCAGCCATCACCAGAACAATCTGTATCATGGTTGTCACCGGAACCGACAGGATAGCCATATTCGATTCTTAATGTAGTTGAGTTGGAGCTGCTTTCCTCTGCCCACGCTGTGATTGCCGACACAGGCAGGAGCGTTACCGCCATGCACAGCGCCACCAGAAGGCTGAGTAGTCGTTTCTTCATAGGGGGTCCCTCACTTTCTTTGGGCCGGAAGTGGAGCTCCGGCAAAATGGATGCTCTTACTTCCTTAAATACACGCCGCGCGAAATCCTTTCACCCTTTTTCAAAAAAATTGAAAAAAAAAAAAAAACGAACTGCAAAACAGTCCGTTTTCGGGTCATCTTTCGTAATGTGTCCAAAGGCTTAAAATCTTGATGGCTGCCATTCCACAGCCGATTCGTCAACACAATCTTCCAGTGGTTCGGCCTTGGCCGCCATGAGCTTTTCCCGCATTCCCGGCACGGAGACGAGATAAAGCGTTTCCACAATGCCGCTGTAATCTTCCTCGGGAAGCAGGACAGCGTTGCCATCCTTGGTGGTCGTCATCGTGCATCACCTCTTAATATACATGATAACGTACCTGCTGCTAGAGGTCAAGCCTTTTCCACTGAACTGGGGGCTTGTGGAACAAAAAAGACGGCAGTCTGACAGTGGTGGATATCCCTTGACAAATCGTTTAAAATTGACTATACTACAAATAGAAAAGGTGCTGACGAGCAATGTTTGGTCAGCTTCCCGTTTCTAGTGGATCAAAAAAGATTGACCGTTCGGTTTGGGGAAACAGAGGCGGTCAATCTTCTTTGTTTTTATCGCTCTTCTCGTGAGAAATCTTCCAGCCAGCATCAAATGCGGCTTTCGCAACGGTGACAAGCAGCGCCAGCAGGCTGATCACTACCGTCAACAGAGCACAAACTTCTGTCAGAGACATTCGACATCCCTCCCTTCGCCTGAAAGGCTCCGGGAAAGGGTACAAAATCAAAAAAGTTCCGTTTCCCGGAGCAACGTTGCCGCTTGCGCGGCGTTGTAAGCACACCAGGAGCGAGAAGCATGACCACCTGCATTGCAGACAGCACCTTTTTTCCTGCTGTTACCAGCATTAAAAACAGTATATCATAGGATTTGACAATTTTCAATTGAAACCGAGCGCTCCCGGATACTTCTGATGAAGTATGCGGGGGCGTTTTTTCGTGGAACTAGGGGCTTGTGGAGCGGGGGCAATCGTTCTATAATACAAGCTGTGAAATGAATCACAAAAGGGGTGGAACGTATGGACAAAAAACTGAACGAGGCCGTGGCGGCGCTGCGGCCCCAGATGGTGGCGGCGCTCCAGCGGCTGGTGCGCAGGCGCAGTGTGGAGGCCGACCCGCTGCCGGGCAAGCCCTTTGGCGAGGAGGTGGATGCCTGCTTTGCCGAGGCGCTGGCCCTCTGCCATGAGCTGGGCTTTGAGACCACCGACATGGATCGGTACATCGGCTGGTGCGAGATCGGCACCGGGGACGAGATGGTGGCGGTGCTGGGGCATCTGGACGTGGTGCCCGAGGGCGAGGGCTGGCATCACCCGCCCTACGCCGCCGAGATCGAGGGCGGCAGGCTGTATGGCCGGGGTTCCATTGATGACAAAGGCCCGGTGGTGGCCAGCCTGTTCGCGCTGAAGGCCATCCGGGATCTGGGCATTCCGCTCAACCGCCGTGTCCGGCTGCTGTTCGGCCTGAACGAGGAGACCAACGACCGGGACGTGCTGTACTACAAGGCCCACGGCGGGGAGATCCCGGTGCTGGGCTTCACCCCGGACGGCGAGTATCCGCTCATCAACGGCGAAAAGGGCATCCTGAACGAGAGCTATGCTGTTCAGCTGCACCAGACCGGTGCCTGGCAGCTGAGCAGGGTGCAGGGCGGCGTGGCCGGCAATGTGGTGCCGGATTACGCCTGCGCTGTGCTGACCGCCCCGGCGGGGGCCTCCCTGCCGGATGCGGAGCACATCACCGTGACGGCCGTCCCCGGCGGCTATCAGGTGGAAGCGGTGGGCGTTTCGGCCCACGGCAGCCACCCGGAGCAGGGCGAAAACGCCATCGGGCGGCTGGTGTGCTACCTTGACCGGCTGCCGCTGGAGGGGGATGCCAAACAGGCCGTGCACTTTCTGGCCGAGAAGCTGGGCACCGACCCCTACGGTGAGCGCCTGCTGGGCCACCGGCTGGAGGATGCGCTCTCCGGCCCCATGAGCTGCAACTGGGGGCTGATCGAGGGCGACGCGCAGCATCTGTGGGTCAAGCTGAACTACCGCTATCCCGTGACCATGGAACGGGCAGACTGCCAGCCCGCTGTGCAGGCCGCCTTTGAGGCCGCAGGCTGGGCGCTGGATGGGCAGGTGCACAAGGAAAAGCTCTACTACCCTGCCGAGACCCCGCTGGTCAGCGCCCTGCTGGAGGTTTACCGGGATGCCACCGGCGACAATGCCCCGCCCAAGTGCATCGGCGGCGGCACCTACGCCAAGATGCTGCCCAATGTGGTGGCCTTTGGCCCCCTGTTCGCGGGTGACCCGGTCAGAGAGCATCAGCCCGATGAATGCATCGATCTGGAACGTCTGGTGCAGAACGCCCAGATCATTGCAAACGCCATTGTCAAGCTGGCAAACCTGCCGCTGGAATAAGAAGGAGGACGGGACTATGAAGATCACACAGGTGCGGCTGGGCCGCATTTCCACCCCGCTGCGGGTGCCGTTCAAAACGGCACTGCGCACTGTGAACAGCGTTGAGGATGTTATCGTGGAGCTCCACACCGATACCGGTGCGGTGGGCTACGGCGAAGCGCCCCCGACCGGTGTTATCACCGGCGATACCACCGGGGCCATCCTCGGTGCCATTCAGGATCATATCGCCCCTGCCCTGCTGGGCCGCGACCTCGATGAATTTGAGGATCTGACCGCCGCTGTGCAGAAGGCGCTTGTCCACAACACCAGCGCCAAGGCCGCTGTGGACATGGCCCTGTGGGATCTGCTGGGCCAGAAGTACAGCGCCCCTGTTTACCGGATGCTGGGCGGTGCCCGCAAAAACATCGTGACCGATATCACCATCAGCGTCAACCCGCCGGAGGAGATGGCCCGGGATGCCCGCACCGCCGTCCAGCGCGGCTACGACTGCCTGAAGGTCAAGGTTGGTATCGACCCTGAACTGGATGTGGCCCGCCTTGCCGCGGTGCGGCAGGCCGTGGGCCGGGACATCAAGCTCCGCATCGATGCCAATCAGGCCTGGAACGCCAAGCAGGCGGTCCGCATCCTGAACCAGATGCAGGAGAAGGGGCTGGACATTGAGTTCGTGGAGCAGCCCGTGCCCGCCGCAGACCTTGAGGGGATGCAGTATGTCACCCGCCATGCCGATGTGCCCGTGCTGGCCGACGAGAGCGTGTTCAGCCCGGCAGATGCCCTGCGGATCATGCAGACCGGCGCGGCCGACCTTGTGAACATCAAGCTGATGAAGTGCGGCGGCATCACCAATGCCCTGCGCATTGCCGCCGCCGCTGAGGTGTACGGCGTGGAGTGCATGATCGGCTGTATGCTGGAAGCAAAGATCTCGGTCAACGCCGCTGTGGAGCTGGCCTGCGCCAAGAAGATCATCACCAAGATCGACCTCGACGGCCCGGTGCTCTGCAGCGAGGACCACATCCTCGGCGGTGCCGTGTTCGACGAAAAGAACATCACCGTCTCCGACGCGCCCGGCATGGGCATTCAGGGCTTTGTGCCCGGCAAGGTGTCCTATCTCGACTAAAACAGGAACGGACCGCATCCCGAAACACACGGGGTGCGGTCTCTTTTTGCGAATCTGTATTTCATATACGGACAGTGAAAAAAGCTCGTGTCTGTATATGTTGAAATGAAAAACAAAAAAAGCGGGTAAAATCTTTGACTTTTTGGCCTGCGAGGCGTATAATCGTACTTGTTCCGTGTAGAGGAATGGGAAAACTGTACGCAATAGGCGCACAATCTGGATAGGGGAGTAGAAAAGTTATGAAAACGTTGAAAGCGGCTGCGGCAAGGTACAACGCCACCAGCCTGATCCTGCGCATCGTCATCGGCCTTGCGGTCGGTGCAGTGCTGGCACTGGCGGTGCCCGGTGCGGGCTGGGTGGAAGAGTTCGGCAGCCTGTTCGTGGGTGCCTTGAAGGGCATTGCCCCGGTGCTGGTGTTCATTATCGTGGCCAGTGCGCTGGCGCAGGGCACGTCCAGGCTGGACCGGCGCTTTGGCACGGTCATCTGGCTGTACATGCTCACCACCTTCCTGGCCGCCGCCATTGCGGCGGCGACCAGCTTCCTGTTCCCTCAGACCATCGTTCTGGCTGAGGCGGCAGAATCCGAGGTGGTGCCCCAGGGTCTGGGCGATGTGATGAACACCCTGCTCACCAACTTTGTGGCAAACCCCGTCAGTGCCCTGCTGAACGGCAATTACATCGGCATCCTGTTCTGGGCCTGCCTGTTCGGTCTGGCCATGAAGAGGTACGGCGCGGACAGCACCAAGCTGTTCCTGGCGAACACAGCGGATGCAGTCTCCCAGATCGTCCGCTGGATCATCAATCTGGCACCCTTCGGCATCATGGGCCTTGTGTACACCAACGTGTCCAGCAACGGCCTGTCCATCTTTACCCAGTACGGCAGGCTGTTGCTCCTGCTGGTGGGCACCATGCTCTTTATGGCACTGGTCGTCTCGCCCTTTATCATCTTTGTGTATCTGCACTGCAACCCGTATCCGCTGGTGTTCCGCTGCCTGCGTGAATCCGGCCTGACCGCCTTCTTCACCCGCAGCTCTGCCGCCAACATCCCGGTCAATATGGATCTGTGCGAAAAGCTGGGGCTGGATAAGGATATGTATTCCGTCTCCATCCCGCTGGGCGCTACCATCAATATGGATGGTGCCGCCATCACCATTACCATTATGACGCTGGCTGCGGCCAATACGCTGGGCATTCAGGTGTCCCTGCCCGCCGCCATCCTTCTTTCCGTGATGAGTGCTCTGGGTGCCTGCGGTGCTTCCGGCGTGGCTGGCGGCTCCCTGCTGCTGATCCCCATGGCCTGCTCCCTGTTCGGCATCTCCAATGATATCGCCATGCAGGTGGTCGGTGTCGGCTTTATCATCGGCGTGGTGCAGGATTCCGTGGAAACTGCCCTGAACTCCGCCGGTGACGTGGAATTTGCCGCCACTGCGGAATATCACCAGTGGCGCAAGGAGGGCAAGCCCCTGCCGGCGTTCCTGTGCAAGTGATGCGAAACTGAAATGGCTTTTCAAAGGCTGCTGTGCTGCTGGCACGGCGGCCTTTTTGTTTGGAACTTTTTTCTGGGCATTTTGCACAGGAAAGCCCTCGTCCTGTTTGAAATTGACGGATTCTGACGGATTCTGCATGAGAGTATCCCCTTTTGCAGAAGAAATTCTGGACAAAACAGAGAGAAAATCTGAAAAAACTTTCCAAACAAGGTTTCAATCGTCCATGTATACAAGAACTTTATTTTTCATAAAAAACGTTTTGTGCTAGTTGCGCAAAGGACGAAAGAACGTTAAAAATGTATCACTAAATTCATAGTTTGTTCATAGAATTTATAAAACGATTTCATAATTGAGTGGCATAATATGGCCATCCTCAGAGAGGGGAACAAAAGAACGAAGGGTTCTGAACGGTTCCGCTTTGAGGATGCAGGGAGATAGAGGCCCTGCCAAAAAACACAATGACATTTACCGATATACGGAGGATATTTATTATGATGAACAAGAACACTGCTATTCTGGACAACACTATGATGGACGCTTACCTGACTGTCACCGAGGGCGTGTCCGATAACTGCGGCATTGGCCTGGCTTTTGCAAGCCTGCTCGAGAGCGCAAAGAAGAACTTTGTCAACCAGAGCAACCGCCGCGCTGTCAATGCAAGCTTTGCCGGCTGATCTTCTCCAATTTGCCGGTTGAAGATTCTCCTTCTTTTTTTGTTACAGCTGCTGCCACACTGTAATATGAACTGAAAAGCCCGGAACCACCTGCCGCCATAGCAGGTACGGTTCCGGGCTTTTTTGCTGTGTGGGTTCGGTCAGCGCAGGGATTTTAAGCCGTCAGCTTTGCTTTCTGCAGCGCGGCCACGATCAGCGGAATGAGGATGAGCTGTGCCACGATGCCGGGCACGGCAGTGAGCACCGCACCGGACAGGAACGCGCTGAACGGGAAGCTGGAGCCGGACAGACCGGCCAGCACAAAGCGCACCGCACCCCAGACAAGGCGGCCTGCCACCATCGAGGTGACAAGGGTGGCGTAGATCATGGGCAGGGTGTGCTGCACCTTGCGGTACATGAAACCGGCCACAGCGCCGTACGTGGCCAGCTCAAAGGCCATGGCGATGGCAATGGGGTACATCGGGGGCATCCCGAACAGCACCGAGCGGAGCAGCGGGGCGGCAAAGCCCAGTGCCAGGCCCCAGGGGCCGCCCAGCACAAAGCCAGCCAGCAGCACCGGGAAGTGCATGGGGCAGAGCATGTTGCCGATCTGAGGCACATGGCCGGTGATCATGGGCAGCACAAAGGCCAGTGCCAGAAACAGTGCGGCCAGCACCAGATCACGGGTCGTGGAACGGGTCTTGGTATTCATCAATGATTCCTCCTGAAAATGCACAGACAAAAAGGGCCTGCCGCCAGCACGCGCGCCAGCGGCAGACCCCTTCATGGTGTCTGTTTCAAAATAATGCTTGCGGGGAGAAACACGGGCTTCGGCCCGCAAAGCCCCGGCTTCAGCCGGGAATTGTGCAAAAAGTATAGCAGATGCAAAGCCGCCTTGTCAAGCTCAGCGGATGAGGATGGTTACGGGGCGGTGTTTGCCGATTTTTGAAATTTGTAGATGTAATAAAAGGAATCTTCACCGGGGCCTTCTGCAAATGTACTGTTACAGACATTGGTGTGAGAATAACCATTGTCGGAGGCTGCATTCAATTCGGCATCAGAAAGCGCATGTTCCATAAAGAGCCAGATCTCAGGATCGGAAGAAGTGAAGCACTGAGAAGTATTGGAGGATTCGATTTGAGCATGGACACGTCCCGGAAAGTAATAATCAAAGAGTGTCCAGTCTAGGAAGTAGTTCGTTGTATAAAGAACTGCATCCTGAGAGGGGGTAATAACTTCCAGACACTGGGTGGTCGCAAGGTCGATGCGCTTTTCCCGCTGATAGGTTTGGTAGAAATCCGGTAGACTGCACACCAGCGTTCCCAAAATCAGAATACTGGACAGAATGGTTCTCCAACGGACTTTAGATAGAAGAAAGCCAAAAACCAGGTAAACGACTGCGGTGAGCGGATAAAGGTATCGAACGAGAAAAAGCGGGCGAAAGGCATGTGAAACGATCAGCCCGACTGCGGAGGTGCCGGCAGCAGAAAGCAAGCCGGTCAAAAGCCAGATCGTATCAGGGGCGAAGAGCCATTTAGAGGACGACTTGGCCTGTGCTGTGAAATAAAGAAGGAATGCAAGACCGAAAATGAGGACTGTCCAAGAAGGATTGAAGAAGAATCCGATACAATTGATCGGAGAAGGAATGAAGGTGGACCACCAGTCTGCCGCAGCACGTTTGAAAGTGGGAAGCAATACCAGAAGCCAGGGAAGGTAGACGACCACTGCGACACAATAAGTGATAAGGATTTTTTTGAAGCTGCTCTTATCCTGCGGAAGCAGAGAAAGCAGAGCCAGATAGAAAAATGCAACGGAAATCAGGGCATAGTAGTGCGTATAAGCGGCACAAAGAGAGGCAACGCTGAAAATGACCCAATCGGAGGTTTTACCGGAATGAAGAATGTTATGGAGTGCCAGATAGGCCGCTAACACAAAGAAAGCGCCGAGTGAATACATTCGGGCCTCGACATTGAACATGATAGCGGTATCAGTCAAAGAGGCAAAAGTGGAAACAACAACTGCGGGAATCAATCCGAACTGTCTGAAAATCACTGTACAGGCAAGAATCAGAATGAGTCCATAGGGAATCAGGGCCGACAGATGATAGACATATCCGTGATTGCCCAGAAGATGATATAGGAGCTGTGTGAAAAGATAGTACAGCGGCGGATGGTTATCTGCCGCTGTGACTTGGAGCATTTCAAAAACATTCATTTGAGCAAGGCCGATGCTGAACCCTTCATCTCCCCAGAAGGAGTTGTCAAAAATGCGGACAAAGTGCAGGGCGAACAGCACAAGGGCATACAGATACAGCAGCCAGGGCAAAATCCTGCGGCTGCGCTGTGCCCGGGATGTGGGTGCGGAAAAAGACATAGGAACCTCCCAAAATGATAAAAAAGCAAACAAATTCATCTTATTATATCATACAGCGGCAAAAGATGATATTGCAAAGCGGCCAAAAGCTGCAAAAATGTTTTGCGGGGGCAAAATGGCCCTGCATTTTCAACAAAAACGGGAACATTTACAAGCGATTTTGCCAAGGGATGTACATTTTGACGAAAGAACCTTGACGTTTTTGCATAGAATAGATAATATAGACTTGAGAAATAGCGCATCAGGGCGTACGGCCCGGGTGCGTACCATAATCCGATGCAAACGCTGAGGTTCATACGGGAGGACCAAAGATGACAAATGCAGAAAAGCTTACCCTGGCAAAACACGCCTGCCACATCCGCATGGGCGTGATCGAGGGCACTCACAGCGCCAAGTGCGGCCATCCGGGCGGCAGCCTGGATATCGCCGAGGTGCTGGCGTACCTCTATTTCGTAGAGATGAAGGTGGATCCGAAGGATCCCAAGAACCCTGACCGCGACCGTCTGGTGCTCTCCAAGGGCCATGCGGCTCCGGCGCTGTACGCCGCGCTGGCTGAGCGTGGGTTCTTCCCGGTGGAGGACCTCAAGACCCTGCGCAAGATTGGCAGCTACCTGCAGGGCCACCCCAACATGAACAGTGTGCCGGGCGTGGATATGTCCACCGGCAGTCTGGGTCAGGGTGTGAGCGCCGCCTGCGGCATGGCACTGGGTGCTAAGCACGCCGGTAAGCCCATCAATGTTTACACCATCCTGGGTGACGGCGAGGTGGAAGAGGGTGAGTGCTGGGAGGCCTTTATGTTTGCTTCTCACTACGGCCTGTCCAACCTCTGCGTTATGCTGGACCGCAACCATCTGCAGATCGACGGCACCACCGAGACCGTGATGAACAGCGCCCCGCTGGAGGAGAAGCTGAAGGCCTTCAACTTCAACGTGCTGACCATCAACGGCCACGATCTTGATGCCATTGAGAGCGCCATCGCCGCTTTCCACGCTGAGAACGAAAAGCCCACCTGCATCATTCTGGATACCCTCAAGGGCAAGGGCGTTTCCTTTATGGAGAACTCCGTTGACTGGCACGGCAAGGGCCCCAACGATGAGGAATACGCACAGGCCATGCAGGAGCTGAATGCAGCTTACGCCGCGCTGGAAGAGGAGGACAAGTAAGATGGCAGAAGTGAAGAAGATCGCTACCCGTGACAGCTACGGCAACACCCTGAAAGAGCTGGCCGCCGAGGGCCACGACGACCTGGTGGTGCTGGACGCTGACCTGGCTGCCGCCACCAAGACCGGCATGTTCCGCAAGGCGCACCCGGACCGTCACTTCGACTGCGGTATTGCCGAGGGCAACATGATGGGCGTGGCCGCAGGTCTGGCCACCATGGGTTATGTTCCCTTTGTTTCCAGCTTTGCCATGTTTGCCGCAGGCCGTGCCTTTGAGCAGATCCGCAACTCGATCGCTTACCCCCGCCTGAACGTCAAGATCGGTGCCACCCACGGCGGCATCTCCGTGGGCGAGGACGGTGCTTCCCACCAGTGCTGCGAGGACTTTGCCCTGATGCGCAGCCTGCCCGGCATGACCGTGATCTGCCCCGCAGACGATGTGGAGGCCCGCGCCGCTGTGCGTGCCGCTTACGCCATGCAGGGCCCTGTTTACCTGCGCTTTGGCCGTCTGGCTGTGCCTGTGTTCCACGATGAGGCTACCTACCACTTTGAGCTGGGCAAGGGCGAGCAGATCACCGAGGGCAGCGACATTGCCATCATCGCCACCGGTCTGATGGTCAACGAGGCCCGCCTGGCTGCCGAGCAGCTGGCTGCCGAGGGCATCCACGCCCGGGTCATCAACATCCACACCATCAAGCCTCTGGATGAGGAGATCGTCCTCAAGGCCGCCAAGGAGTGCGGCAAGGTCATCACCGCCGAGGAGCACAGCGTCATCGGCGGTCTGGGCGAGGCTGTCTGCGCCGTCCTGAGCGAGAAGCTGCCTACCCCTGTCCGCCGCGTGGGCGTGCAGGACAAGTTCGGCTGCTCCGGCCCTGCATGGGACCTGCTCAAGCTGTACGGTCTGGATGCAGCGACCATCTGCAAGACCGCTCACGAGATGCTGGGCTGATCCGGAAAGTCAATACCAATAAAAGCCGGTCGGCGTATGCCGACCGGCTTTTTGCGTGCAATTACCGTAAAAATTCGTGATTTTTCCGCACGATATCCGGGGAAACGTGCTGGCTGCTTGCGCCCGGCGGCAAAGTGTGTTAAAGTGGGGCCAGATAAAAATTTTGAGAGAAGGAGCCCCGCTATGAAATACGATTTCACTTCCATCATGGACCGCCACGGCAAGGATGCCTTTGCAGTGGATGGCCTTGGCACCGGCTTTGCCCCGCCGCCCCCAAGGAGGGCTTTGATGCTATCCCCATGTGGGTGGCCGATATGAACTTCCCCACCGTGCCCACCATCCAGGAAGCCATCATCGAGCGCACCAACCACCCCGCGTTTGGCTACTTCAACCCCACCGATGAATACTTTGATTCCATCATCCGGTGGCAGGCAAAGCGCAACGGCGTGCAGGGCCTGACCAAGGAGTGCATCGGCTACGAGAACGGCGTGCTGGGCGGCGTGATCAGCGCCCTGAACTGCGTCTGCTCCAGGGGCGATAAGATCCTGATCCACAGCCCCACCTACATCGGCTTCACCATGAGCCTGAAGAACAACGGCTACGAGGCTGTCCACAGCCCGCTGGTCAAGGATGAAAACGGCGTGTGGCGGATGGACTTTGAGGACATGGAAAAGCACCTGAAAGAGGAAAAGATCCATGCCGCCATCATGTGCAACCCCCACAACCCCTGCGGCCGTGTGTGGGAGCGCTGGGAGCTGGAAAAGGCCATGGAGCTGTACAAGAAGTACGATGTGTATGTGGTCTCCGATGAGATCTGGTCGGACATCATCCTGAGCGGAAACAAGCACATCCCCACCCAGTCTGTGAGCGAGGATGCCCGCCAGCGCACCGCCGCTTTCTATGCCCCCTCCAAGACCTTCAATCTGGCTGGTCTGGTGGGCAGCTACCATATCGTTTACAACAGCTGGTGGCGTGACCGCATGGAAAAAGAGTCCAGCCTGAGCCACTACAACATGATGAACGTTCTCTCAATGCACGCCCTGATCGGTGCTTACAAGCCCGAGGGCTACGAGTGGACCGACGAGCTCTGCGAGGTGCTGACCGGCAACGTCGACTTTGCCTGCGATTACATCGAGAAGCATTTCGAGGGCGTGACCGTTTCCAAGCCGCAGGGTACCTATATGCTGTTCGTGGACTGCACCGACTGGTGCAAGGCCCACGGCAAGACCATTGAGGATGTGGAGCACGCCTGCTGGGATGTGGGCGCTGCCATCCAGGATGGCACCATGTTCTTTGGCCCCTGCCACCTGCGCATGAATCTGGCTTCTCCCCGTTCCCGCATCGAGGAGGCGTTCCACCGCATGGACAAGTACGTTTTTAACGCATGATCGCTTAAACACAGCAAAAAGTCCCGACCAGAACGGCCGGGACTTTTTTGCGTTTAATTCAGATCGAAATTGCCCACCAGCAGGTAGTAGAGTGCCTCCACCACCAGCGCTGCCGAAAGCTGGGAAGGCAGCATATCGCTGGCAATGCGCTGGATGCGGTTGGAGGCCAGCAGGGTATAGCTGGCGTGGCCTGCCAGCGCCGAGCGCTTGTCGCAGGTGATGAGGATGACCGGTGTGCCGTTCTTCTTGGCGGCACGGGCGGCCGTCTCCAACGCCTCGCAGCGGCCTGCGCTGGAAATGAGCAGCAGGGCATCTTTTGGGGTCAGTGCCGAAGCGAAAGACCGTGCCTTTTCTGGCACCGGGCTGATCATGCAGCGCTTGCCCAGACTGCCCAGCTTGAGCGAAGCATCCATGGCAACGGGCAGGCTGCTGCCGTTGGCTTCGATCTCAATGATCTCTGCCGCCCGCAGAATGGAAAGCACCTTTCTCAGCTGGACAAGGTTCAAGGCCTGAATGGTGGCCTGAACCTCCTCCTGACGGTTGTTCTGAAGATCGAGCAGGGCCTGATGCAGCGGGTCATTGGGGGGCCTTTTGCGGGCCTCCGTTTCCTGCTGCTCCAGCACATCCCGCGCAAGCTCCAGTTGGAATTTGCGATAATTTGCGTAGCCGAGCTTGTGGCACAGCCGGGTGACCGTGGCTTCGGACGAGTGGCTGGCCTTTGCAAGCTCCGCAGAGGTGGCGACCGAGGCCCACTTTACATCTGCAAGAATGCAGTCCGCAATGCGCCGTTCGGCGCTGTAAAGCTGGAGCCCGGAGCACAGCTGGGTGACGACGCTTCCCGGGGAATCGTGCATAGCAATACCTCCCTGTGTGCGCTGTGCATTGGGCACAACGCACAGTACTCTGGGAATAGTATACCGATTTTTTTGGTGAAAAATCAATTGAATCTGGCAAGAAAATGCATATCATTCCAAAATAAACCGGGATCCCGCCAGAACCCGCTGCCTGTCAAATTCTCCAAACCGGAATAAGCTGCGCTGAAATTACAAAAAAGGACTGCTCCGCTGGAGCAGTCCTTTTTGCGTTTTGAGGGGCGGGAAGGTGCGATCAGCACCCTTCCTTTTCGGCCAGCTTCCGGCCCATGAGCACGCCCATGACGGAGGCCATCATCAGGCCGCGGGTCCAGCCGGAGGAGTCACCCAGGCAGTGCAGGCCCCGGATGTTGGTGTCGAGGTTCTCGTCCATCTTGACCTTGTTGGAGTAGAACTTCAGCTCGGGGCTGTAGAGCAGGGTCTCGTTGGCGGCAAAGCCGGGCACGACCATATCCAGCATCTTGATGAACTCGATGATGTTGGTCATGGCGCGGTAAGGCATGGCGGCGGTGATATCACCAGCCACGGCATCCTTCAGGGTGGGCTTGACGTTGGATTGTGCCAGCTCCTTGGGCCAGGTGCGCTTGCCGTCCAGAATGTCGCCGTAGCGCTGGACCAGGATGTGGCCCGCGCCCAGCATGTTGGTCAGCTCGCCCACCTTCTGGGCGTAGGCGATGGGCTGGTTGAAGGGTTCGGTGAAGTTGTGGGAGACGAGGATGGCCAGGTTGGTGTTCTCGCTCTTCTTCTCCTTGAAGCTGTGGCCATTGACCACGGCCA